>Ga0302274_10000898_pt1 | contig 29440 bp, 31 predicted proteins | sample III_Bog_N2_1_FD_198755 | JGI IMG/M metagenome (GOLD analysis project Ga0302274, IMG submission 198755) | Peat permafrost microbial communities from Stordalen Mire near Abisko, Sweden - III_Bog_N2_1 | ecosystem: Environmental > Terrestrial > Soil > Wetlands > Peat | place: Sweden: Abisko...
TGAGGATTCGTCGCTTGATCTTCATCCCGGAATTCTCTCCCTCTTCCTTAGAGCGGGTTGAATAAAGCTGTGGTCACAAAAAGGGAAAGAAACAATTACCACTAAGGACTGAAAAGGAGATTCAAAGATGGGAATGGGAAATTCCTCATGCGCCATATTCCACATCATCATCTATTCACTTCTTGGACTGCCCTTGGTTGTTTCCTCTGTGGTAAAATCCCTCTTTCATTAGTGTCCCAGATATGCCGCTTTGATCTCAGGTCTGTTTTTTAATTCCGCTGAAGGGCCTTCCAGATGGATGTGGCCGGTTTCCAGCACATAGGCGTAATAACTCACCTTCAGGGCGAGGGAGGCGTTCTGCTCCACCAGGAGAAGGGTCATGCCCCGCTTCCGGTTCAGATCCACAAGGCGTTCAAAAATACTCTCCACCAGCAGCGGTGCGATGCCGAGGGAGGGCTCGTCAAGCATCAGGCAGACAGGTCTCCCCATCAGGGCGCGGCCGATGGCCAGCATCTGCTGCTCCCCACCGCTGAGAGTTCCGGCCTGCTGGGCAATCCTCTCCCTGAGGCGCGGGAAGAAATCACCCACCCATTCCAGATCGGCGGCGATCCCGGCACGATCGCTGCGGAGATAGGCCCCCATCATCAAGTTTTCCTTCACGGAGAGTTCGGGGAAAACAAGCCTCCCCTCGGGCACATGGGCAAGTCCTTCGGCCACGATTTTGTGGGCCGGCCATCCGGCAATTTCCTTCCCCTGAAACTTAATCGATCCGCCCGCCGGGGGAACCAGTCCGGAGATCGTCCGAAGCGTGGTGGATTTCCCGGCTCCATTGGCACCGATGAGTGTGACGATGCTTCCTTGCGGAACTTTCAGTGAAAGATCGTGAAGGGCGCGGATGCCTCCATAACGAACCTGAAGATGGGAGACTTCCAGAATCGGCGGGGCTGCCGGGTCGCTCATGCCAGTACCTCCTCGGCGTGGGATTCCCCAAGGTAGGCCGCGATTACCTTCGGATCGGCACGCACGTCGGACGGAGTCCCTTCGGCAAGCACCCGGCCCTGATCGAGTACAACAAGGCGTTCGCAGATCCCCATGACGACTTTCATGTCATGTTCGACGAGCAGAATTGACGTTCCGAACTCGGAACGGATCTGGCTGATCAGTCGCTTCAGTTCCTCCTTCTCCGTCGGATTCATCCCGGCCGCCGGTTCGTCGAGAAGAAGGAGGCGGGGTTTGGTCGCCAGCGCGCGGACAATTTCCAGACGGCGCTGATCCCCGTAGGGGAGGCTGCGGCTGGGATGAGAGGCGGCATGTTCCAATCCAAAATAGGCAAGAAGCCGGTTTCCCTCCTCGCGAATCTCCTCCTCCTCGGTGCGGAAGGGGCGACCCCGCCGCACTGTCTGGAAAATTCCATTGCGCATCCTTGCGATGAACGAAGTGCGGACATTCATCCGCACATCCAGAGAGGCGAAGAGGCGGATATTCTGGAAGGTTCGAGCCATTCCGAGCGTATTGATGCGGTGCGGTGGAAGTCCTTTCATCGGAAGCCCTTCAAAGAAAATTTCCCCCTCCGTGGGGCGATAGACCCCCGTGAGGATATTGAAGAGGGAGGTTTTGCCCGCCCCGTTCGGGCCGATCAGTCCGACCAGTTCCCCGTGATCAATCCGCAGGGAGACATCGGTTAATGCCGCGATGCCTCCGAATCGCAGCGAGCAGTTTCTGGCTTCAAGAAGGGGAGTCCCGTCACTCATGGAACGACAGGGGATTTTCGAATGTTCCGCAGCCGCGCCCCCAAGCTAACGAAGAATGGGGTCAGCATTTCTGTGGGACGGAGGATCATGAAAAGAATGATGATGAGGGCATAGATCACCATCTGATATTGGGAATAGTCGCGCAGCCATTCATGGAGCAGGGTGATCAGGATGGCAGCAACCGCCACGCCCACGGGACGTCCAAGCCCCCCGAGAATCACCATCACGATGATTTCGAAGGATTGGATGAAGCTGAACCCATCCGGGCTGATGAATTCCACAGCATGGGCATAGAGTGCTCCTGCGATTCCGGCAAAGAAGGCCCCGATCACAAAAGCCGTCACTTTGAACTTTGTCGTATCGATTCCCATGGCCGCAGCGGCGATCTCATCGTCACGCACCGCATGGAATCCCCGGCCGTAAGTTGAGCGCACCAGCGCGATCATGGTGTAGAGAGTCACCACGGCGGCGCCGACACCCCAGAAGAGATTGGTCGCGGGAAGGATGCCATCAATGCCCCGTGCCCCTCCGACGGCATTGGAATTCTGCAACAGCACCCGGATGATTTCCCCGAATCCGAGAGTCACCATTGCCAGATAATCTCCTCTCAGCCTCAGCGACGGGCCGCCGACAATCAGTCCCGCCACAGCGGATACAAGGCCCGCGATCAGCAGCACCGGGAAAAAAGTCACCTGTGAGGCCCAGGAGGTTCCCGTCCAGGAAAGATGGGGGAGGAGGTGAGGCAGGGCCGATCCGGTCAGGAGCGCGGAGGTGTAGGCACCCACCGCCATGAATGCGGCATGGCAGAGCGAGAACTGACCGGTCTCCCCCATGACCAGATTAAGACTGACGGCGAGAATCACATTGATCGCGGCAAAAAGAATCACCTGTGTCGTGTAGGGATCGATCCATCCGCTGCCAAGTTGCAGGATCACGGCAAGAGCTATTCCGGCACCGAGAGCAAGTCGAGGGTTCTTGAAGAAAGGTGTGGCGGTTCGGAACACGGAAGAGTTGTGCAAAATTCAGTAACGTTCTGGCAACGGTTTAAATCAAGTCTTTGGCAGGAAGGGGAAGAATCGGGGGGGCTGCGGGATCCCAGGGATTGCTCAGAAACTCCTTTTCCTCAATCCGGGCCGCCATCAATTTTCCGAGGGAGAGAAAAATTTCAAGATCCACGCCCTGATAATGAGGCCCATGGGAAAGCTGGTAAGGCGTGAGATTGTCAACTGCCAGCAGGAAAAGACGCCGCGCCGGCTGAAGCCGCCGCCCATGCTTGGGATGTCCGGGTTGGGAGTGCTGAAGTTTCAGATGCACAAAGCCCCCGGCAAGCTGGATCAACCCCTTGTAAAAGGCGTAATCGGGAGCGTTTTTCCCATCCTTCAGCCAAAGATGCTCGAGCACATCATGCGCCTCGTAATAGCGCTGTTCGTTGAAGCACTCGAAGTAACCAAGATAACAGGGATCGAATCCGAACGAGACGGCATCTTGGGATGCGCCGAGCGTCCCGACGAAAGCCTCCATCCGTGCCGATTTGTTCATGAGTGATGTGTTTATTTAACCCTTCAGTAACTCAAAGTCTCTCATTCCGAACGAGTGGAATCCCGTATCAAAGGAAGTAAGGCTGATTGCCGAAACTTCTGCAAGGGCGGCAAGCCACGCATCCGTCCAGAGATTGGGACCGGCAGGGCGGCCTGCGACGAAACGGCGAAAATGAATCTCCTGCGCAAGTCCTGGCTCGGGGAGCCATCGTGTGCGCGGATCTTTTTCAAATTTCTCCCACGCAGTCAGCGCCTCCTCAGGGGAAACTGGAGAACCCTCCATTGCGGCTTTGTTCGTGAGCAGCCGCAGGGTGCCGAGTTTGACAGGGAGAGTGAGGACTACCGTGTCGTCCCTCCGCTGCTGCCACCACCGCCACGCAGTGTGATGATGTGTATGTTTCTCCACCAGAATGGCGAAGACCACATTCACATCGACCAGGCTGATTGGGGTCATCGTGCTTTTGCCAGATCCTCTTCCAACAGGAGGTCGGCAAGTTCGGCATTGCTACGGGAGGGGATGCGGTTTTTGCCTGTTCCTGAAATGGGAGGCTGCTCCATTCGCTGGCTGGCAGCCTCAGTTGTGGTCACCGCATTTTTCAAGGCCTCGGTAAAAAAGGCTTTCAGTGAAATGCCCTTCTCTGTCGCCATGGTCTTGGCAACCCGGAAAAGAGGATCAGGAAGCTCAATGGTCGTTCGCATCCATAAATATGCGCACACTGAGGGGGGTTTTGTCAATAGAGGCAACCAGCCCTCGCCGCTTACTTACTTCACCACGTTGAGTGGCTGGGTGGCCGAGGCGGGACCGAAATAGGTGTTGCCGGCGTTGGTGGCTGTGATGGTGGTTGTCCCCGTACCTTCGAGCAGCAGAATCGCACCTTCGAGCAGCGGAATATTGTTGGAGATGATTCCGACAGCCGTATTGGCGATGGAGTAGGTGGTGTTGGTGAGCCCTGCCGAAGAGGTGGCGCTCAGAGTCACCGCCTTGAACGTCGAGTAGGTTTGGGTCGGGATGGCCGGAAAGTTCAGGCTCTGGATTCCCTTGCTCACAATCAGAGGCTGGGAGGCTGAGACAGAATTGTAGAGAGCGTTTCCAGCCTGGATGGCTGTGATGGTGGTCGATCCGCTTCCTTGCAGTAGCAGGACAGTGTTGGAGACAATGGTGGCAACAGCCGTATTGCCGCTGGAGAAGGTGATCGGAGTCAGTCCGGCGGAGGAGGTCACACTCAGCGGTACCGTCTTGCCTGGAGTGATGATCTGATTGGTAATCTCAGGGAAATTGAGTGACTGGTTCTGCTTGATGGCCACACCATAGTTATTCGAGCCGGTCAGGATCCCTTTTGCAATGGCCCCCACCAAGGTTGAATTGGAGGCGAGGGCGCTCAGAAAGGCTGAATTAGAGGCAAGTGAACTCAGAAAGGCTGTATTCGTCAGCACTGTGGAGGGGAGAAAAGTACCTGCCGACCCTGTTAATCCTATGGGGCCCTGAGGACCTGTGGGACCGGCTGAACCGGTGGCACCATTAGTTCCATTTTTACCAGCAGGGCCGGTTAATCCGATAGGGCCTGTTAAACCAATTGGACCCTGGGGTCCAGTAGCTCCTGTTGGCCCCGCTGGTCCCTGAGGACCAGTTGCTCCGTTGCTACCTGCAGGACCCGTAATAGCGCTGATGTTGGTGGTGCCAAGCAATCCGTTAGAATCGACAACGACGAGTTTTCAATTCCTGCAATATAGGTCGCTGTATGGCTTCCTTGGGTTCCGATATAGATGGTATTGGATTCGTATCCACTCTCGTTTCCTTCATTGCCAATATAAATATTGTTGTCTCCGACACTTAGATTAAAGCCGGCACCTAAACCTAGGGCTATGTTTCTAGAGCCGGTCGTGTTGGCGTAGAGCGCTTGGTAACCATTGGCCGTGTTATCGTTACCGGTCGTGTTTAAGTAGAGTGCCTCGATACCGTTGGCCGTGTTATAGTTGCCGGTCGTGTTGAGGTAGAGCGCATAGACACCGTTGGCCGTGTTGTAGTGGCCAGTCGTATTGTCGCAGAGTGCATAGACACCGTTGGCCGTGTTAAAGACCCCGGTCGTGTTTTGTTCGAGCGCACTGTAACCATTGGCCGTGTTATAGTTACCGGTCGTGTTGGAGTAGAGCGCATAGACACCGTTGGCCGTATTCGCGCCGCCGGTCGTGTTGGAGTAGAGCGCTTGGTTACCGTTGGCCGTGTTATAGTTACCGGTTGTGTTGAGAAAGAGTGCTCTAAAACCGTCGGCCGTGTTATAGTTGCCGGTCGTGTTTTGGTTGAGTGCTCCCAGTCCGTTGGCCGTGTTCTGATTGCCTGTCGTGCTGCCATTGCCTGCCCCCGATCCAAATTCATTACCACTGCCCAGCGCAATGTTTACAGAGCCAATCACCAACAACGCAGTCGTGCAGTAAAAAGCAAAAGTACTAAAGAAAAACCTGCGGGACTTTTTGTGAGGGTGAATTATGGGGTTCACAAGCTCAGTTCATCTCTGAATCTGAGAAAGTCGTCAAAGATATATTCCTTTTTTTGCCCTTGTTTTTACCGATTTGTCTTTGATGGAGATGGGAGGAGTCGCCTTCACGACATTAAATCAACCCTCTGTCGAAAAGCGGTAAATGATGGTGTTTTTATAAGTCTCCCCTGGCTTCAAAACAACGGAGGGGAAGTTCTTGTGATTTGGAGAGTCGGGGTAATGCTGGGGCTCGATGCAGAAGGCACCCCGGAAGGGGTAGGGCTTTCCTCCTTTGCCGGTGAGTGTGCCGTCCAGGAAGTTGCCCGTGTAGAACTGGAATCCCGGCTCCGTACTGAGCACCTCCAGAACGCGTCCGCTCTTGGGGTCCTCCACCTTGGCAACCACGGCAAGTTTTCCCGGAGGTTTGTCGGCAATCCAGTTGTGATCATATCCGTTGGCGAATTTGAGTTGCGGATCGTTTTGAGCAATACGGGCACCGATGGGAGTCGCCTTTTTGAAATCAAAAGGCGTTCCCTGCACGGGTTGGAGGATTCCCGTGGGGATGAGGTCCTTGTCCACAGGAGTGAAACGTCCCGCATGGAGAGTGACCACATGGTTGAGAATGTCGCCACCACCCTGACCCGAAAGGTTGAAGTAGCTGTGGTGAGTCAGGTTGACGATGGTCTTTTTGTCCGTGGTGGCTCGGAACACAAGCCTCAGGGCATTTTTATTGGTCAGGGTGTAGGTTGCCGAAATGCTTAATTTTCCGGGATATCCCTGCTCCCCATCCTTGCTTGTGTAGGAGAGTCTGAGCGACGGGCCTTGCTTCGTGAGACTGGGTGCGGCATCCCAGACGACTTTGTCGAATCCCTTGAGCCCGCCGTGCAGGGAGTTCGGGGCGTTGTTGACCGGGAGGTGATAGGTTTTGCCATCAAGACTGAACGTGCCCTTGGCAATCCGGTTGCCATAGCGACCGATGAGTGCGCCGAAGTAGGGGCTCTTCTTTTCATAGTCGGCAAGCGTCTTGAACCCGAGCACGACATCGGTGAATTTTCCCTTGCGATCCGGGATGGTCAGCGAGGTGACGATCCCTCCATAGTTGGTGATCGTCGCCGTGGCTCCGACAGCATTCTTGAGCGTGAAGAGCGTTGCTTCCTTGTGATCCGTGGTGATCCCGAAAGGCTTCGAGGTGATGGAGGGGTCTTCCGCAATCATGGAGGGGGTTCCGTTCAGCCAGGTGGCAAGGATAAGGGCAAAAAATTTCACTGGAAACTTTTTTCGTGATTATTGGATTTATGCAACGCAACGACGCTAAATGGCATCCCGTCTTATTGTAAAGTATCCAGAATTAGTTTCAGGTTTCGCACGGAATCAAAGCACTCGATCGCCGTGGTGCGTGCCGCTTTGGAAAGAGCGTCCCAGTCCCGCAACACTCTCCGGGAAGCATCGACAGATTCCTCCAAGTTTCCGACAAAAAGCATGCCCGATTCGGCAGGCAGGAAGCGTTCGGCACCCGTCGATTCCGTCACCACGGGCCGACCAAGGGCCAGAAAAGCTGCTGCACGGTCACTCAGCCACCCGCTTCCCATCAGGGCTTCCAGCTTCACTGCGGTGAATTCCGCAGTCGCCCCCGCCAGATAGCGGTAGTAGGCGGCAGGCGTGCGAGTCAGTCGGTGGGGAGTCACGACGAGCCATCCCAAGGAACGAAGTCTTTCCCGTTCCGGATCCTCGGGGTTCAGATTCATGGCCAGCTCAAAGAGGGCCTCAGGAACCCGCTTTGGCAGATCAAGATAGGGGGCGAAGGCCGCTTGCTTGGAGTAGTCTCTCCACTCTCCGCCGATTGTGATGCTTCCATCCCAGTACCACTGACCGATGGTTGTGAATTTCGACTTTCCGGCGGGTCTGGGCTGAGGTCGGAGCATTTCGGTGTCAACCAGCGGGAAGTAGCTCTTCCACGTCACGATGGGCTTCGGCAGCCGGGAATCGATTCGATCCATAGAGAGGCCGACCGACCAGAACTCGTCATGGCACGATTGCCCCATCTCCATCTGATCCATCCAGAAAAGCACCTCCGTCGGGTCAAGACTACAGAGCAACCGCCGACCGAAGAGATCGGTAAGCGGTGGCTTTACGGAGTAACTCAGATTCAGAAGCGTCGCATCGGGAGCGAGTTCCTTCAGAACGGAAGCAGGCATTCCAAAAGATTTCATCTCGCCGAGATCATGTTCTTCCGGTCCGTCATTCCGCAGGGTAGGACGCAGAAGGAGGCAGTATTCCAAATCGTAGTGGGCCATGCGCCGCTGGAAGGTTCGAATGCAGTGCTCGTCCTTTGCGCGGTCTCCGCTTTCCTGCAGGATCTCCAGCCAGACGCCCCGGAAGCCTTGGCGTTTCATCCGCTTCAATCCCGTGAGATACTGGAGCGGCACCGAAAAATTCCCACCGCCTTCGGGATACTTCGCTGCAAAGCCGCAGCCGACAAAAACGGGAGTCTTCGGAAGTCGAGAGACAGTAGTCGAGGAGCGAGGGCCTGCAAGAGGAACTCCTTCGCGTATTCTCTTGTTCTTAATGTTACTAATAGGCATCTGTTTTCGTTCTCGAAGTTTGGCCCCCGACATTCGCCCGGCTTGGACTCATCAGACGCCTGCTCTTTGCAGCAAATCCTTCAACACCTTCTCCGCTTCAAAAAATTCCCGGGCGATTTCCAATGCGGCTTTGCTGTGTCGGGCATAATCAGCCCGGATCGAGGCCACACCTTCCACGATGTCTTCCATGCGCGTGAAAGCCAGCAGACCGGCATTGCCCCCGTAGTATTTGCTGAAGCCTGTCTCCTGGGTGATGACGGGGCGACCGGCTGCAAGATAACAAGCCGTGCGATCGCTGAACCAACCGGTGCTCAGCCTGACATACTGATCCTTGGCGCAGGTGAACTCTCCCCTGGAGTTGCGAATGTAATCCCGATACCCGTCCCAATCGACGCTCAGGTCATGCGGCAGCACAAGCCGCCAGTCGTTCCTCTCAAAGAGCTCCCGCTCTTCCTCCTTCTTGATATCCGTGGCCATTTCGAAAATTTCTCCGGAAAGTCTCGGGGCTTCGACAAATCGAAGAAATTCCAGCGACTTGCTCCAGAGATAACTTGAATCGCGCCAGACGATGTCCTTCTTGCCGCTGGTGGACCAGTTGCAGATCGTTGTGAAGACGGCTTCCGGATCTGGGGTCGGGGCCTCGGGTGTGGGACACCAGAGATCCGTCACAACCGGTTGCCGGGTCGTGAACCAGTGAAAATCATGCGTCGGCACGGCAAAGTCTGGGGTGCCGATATTTTCACCGAAGGTGAAGAGGTGGCGGTGGGCCCTGAGATAACCGATGGTTTCAGCGTCGCCCTGGTCGACCTTGATCTGCTCCACGCCGGGATCACTCTCGACGTAGATGAGGTGACGGATGCTGTTCAACTCTTCGTTCAGGTCATGCGAACCGCAGATGTTGAGTGCGCAGTCAGCCTCCCTGTAAAGGGTCTTGAGAGAGGCAAGTGACATTCCGGCGATTTCAAAAGGATCCTTGTATCGGGCGCAGTAGGCCCAGCGATCCTGAAATCCGTAGGTTTCGGCGAGTTTGCCGAGTGTTTGCGCGGCGTAGGAGTAATCGTTGTTAATGTCGAAAGCGACGGGGTTGTAGGGATAGTTTGCGGTATCCTCCACATAATAAACTTCATGGCCGAGCCTCTTGAGACCCACGATGTAGTGGATGTGTTGCCAGATGACCCCTGCGATGGGACATCCCCCCATGAATCCCAGAACGATGATTTTTTTTCTGCTCATAAAAGTTGGGGTTGGGAATCGGAGGTGAGAGATTTGGAGGCAACAGGTTTTTGTTCATGTCCGGCGGCACGATAAAGCCTGGCGTAAGAGCCATTCAGATCAAGAAGGTCCGGACCGGTCCCCTGTTCCGCGATGCGACCATGCTCCAGCAGCACGATCCGACCGAGATGATGCACGGTGGCGAGACGGTGCGTTATGATGAGCGTGGTGCGTCCCTGCATCAGTTCGTCGATCGTTTCCATGATCGCTTTCTCAGTCGAGGGATCGAGCGCCGAGGTCGGCTCGTCCAGGAGCAGGATGGGGGCATTTTTTAGAAAAGCCCTGGCGATGCCGATGCGCTGTCGTTGACCGACACTCAGATGCCCTCCACGCTCTCCCACCGGAGTGTCGAATCCCTGTGGCTGCGCCATGATGAAATCATACGCCTGAGCCCGTTTTGCCGCCTCGATGATCTCTGCCTCCGTCGCCCCCTCGCGGCCATAGGCGATATTCTCCCGGATGCTGCTGGAGAACAGGAGCGTATCCTGAAGCACCATGCCGATCTGTGATCGCAACGATGCCTTGGTGAGCGTTCTGAGGTCATGCCCGTCAAGGCGCACGGTTCCAGCGCTTGGATCGTAGAAACGGGGAACGAGGCTCAGAAGAGTGCTCTTGCCCGCTCCCGTTCCCCCCACGAAGGCTACCGTCTCGCCCGGGGCGATCGAAAGATCGACTCCCGAGAGTACAGGAACCTTCGGATCATAGTGGAAGAAAACTCCGGCAAAGCTGATCTCCCCTTTGGCTCCTTTGGCTCCTTTGGCTCCTTGGGGCAGGGGGATGTCTATCGCTCCGGGCGTGTCCTTTGTCTCCTCCTCGCGGTCGAGTATTTCAAAACACCGTTGAGCACCCGCAGCCGCTCCCTCAAGCGCCCATGCGGTGTAGGTGAGTTGCTGAATCGGCTGATAGAGCGTGACCAGATAAGCCACGAAGACTCCGAGATCTCCGATGGTCAGGGCACCATGCAGTACCTGCACGGCCCCCTCATAGTACATTATCGAAGTGCCGAATGCCATCAGGGTCGTGACCACGAGGGCACTCTTCATCGAGGTCATCTGGAGGCGGAAGTTTGCTTCCAGACTCCGCGTGGCGTGGCGGATGAATTGAGAAACCTCAAAGGACTCCCTTCCGAATGCCTGGACCATTCGGATGGCTCCCAGTCCCTCCTGGGTCGTCGCCAGCAGATCACTTTCCCGTTCCTGAATCGTCGTCGATTCCTTCCTGATGCGATCCCCGTAGTGGCGGATTGCCCAGTAGAGTGGCGGGATCACGACCAGGGAGAGAAACGTCAGATTACGATTCATCCGAAACATGATCGCGAACGTGCTGATCAATGTCACCAGGGCCGCGAAGATTGTGGTCAGCCCCTTGTTGTAGATTGTCTGGATCGACTGGGAATCATAGGCCACGCGGAAGGAGGAATCACTGCTGCGCCGGGCTTCATGAAATTGCAGGGGCAGCGCCTGGAGACAGCTGTAAAGCTGTGTGCGGAGATGCAGCAGGGCCTTGAGGCCGATCTTGATGAAAACGACATTGGAGAGCAGATTCACCAGGCCTGCCAGCAGCGTGATGGCCATGAGCAGAGCCGACAAAACCAGGGCCGCGCCGAGGGAGTTGGTCCATCCAAGCCAGTGGGCGATCACTTCCCTGGATTGCGCCACGCCCGACGCTGTCTTACTCTGCAGGATGCCATCGATGAGATATTTCACAGGCCACGGAGCCAGAAGATTAAATCCGATTCCAGCCGCCATCAGGAGGATGGCAAGAATGGTCTGGCCCGTGTAGGCACGAAAATAGCGGAGCGTTCTGAGGTAGATGGACATGCCTGCTTCTTGATTAGAGCAAGCAAGACTGCCCTTCAAGGCGTGATCATGCACTCTCTTTTCAAATTCAATGAACGCCGCTCCTTCCCATGTGTCTGACCCTATAGAAAGAATTCACCATGAAATCACACACAAACAAAAAGAAAACGATCTCCCTCGGCGAACTGATTGCCACCGTCTCCGGCTATGCCAACAACGAATGCGAGACAGTGGCGGCCCTGGCCGATCTTTTCCGCAAAGGAAGCGTCGTTGCGAGAACCCGCCAAGGCTCGAAGAGGCTGAAACTGGGATAGATCGTCCAGCGGGTTAGGCTAAAGGCTTTTAGGAAGACAGAGTTGAGTAGCGCGAGAATTTGACAGACTGCAAATTCCTGAGTTCTTGAGTTTCAGATAATTTTCACGCTTCCTTGGCGGTTTCTCTTCGGTAGGCTGTACCGATGATTGAACGTTACAGCCTCCCGAAGATGCGCTCCCTGTGGACGGAGCAAAGGAAACTCGAAATCTGGCTTGAAATAGAAACTCTCGCCTGCGAAGGGATGGCCGAGTTGGGAATTGTTCCTAAGGAGGATGCCAAGATAATTCGTGAAAAGGGTGCGTTCCGGATCGCCGAAGTTCGCGAGATTGAAAAGCGGACGAACCACGACGTCATCGCTTTTCTGGAGGAAGTCGCCATTCATGTCGGAGAACCTGCGCGCTGGATTCATCGCGGACTGACCTCCTCCGATCTGCTCGACACCACGCTTGCGGTGCAGATGGTTGAATCGACGGATATTCTTCTGGAGGATCTTGCGGAACTCCGAAAGGCCATCGCGGAGCGTGCGAAGGAGCATCGGTTCACCCCGATGATCGGACGCAGTCACGGCATCCATGCGGAGCCTGTGACTTTTGGCCTGAAACTCGGTGTCATGTTTGATGAATTTGGACGCGCCATCGAGCGTCTGAGGCAGACCCGGGAACGCATCGCCTGCGGGATGCTCAGCGGTGCCGTCGGCACCAATGCCCATCTGGATCCGAAGGTCGAGGCCTTCGTTTGCGAACGGCTCGGTCTCAGGCCCGCCGCGATCTCAACCCAGATCATCCAGCGTGACCGCCACGCCGAGTTCATCAGCACACTGGCCCTGATCGGCTGCAGCATTGACTGTTGGGCGACCGAATTCCGCCATCTTCAACGCACGGAGGTTTTGGAAGTTGAGGAGGCCTTTGCCAAGGGCCAGAAAGGAAGCTCCGCCATGCCGCACAAGCGGAACCCCATCACCGGAGAACGCCTCTGCGGATTGGCTCGAGTGTTGCGCGGCAACGCCCAGACCGCCATGGAAAATGTGGCCCTCTGGCATGAACGGGATATCAGCCACAGCAGTGCCGAGAGGATCATTCTGCCCGACTCCTGCACCCTGCTCGATTACATGCTGGTGCTTCTCACCCGGCTCGTCCGTGACCTCACCGTCTATCCTGAAAACATGGCGCGCAACATGGAAATCACCCACGGACTTTACGGGAGCCAGGCTGTCCTGCTCGAACTCACTGACCGAGGCATGGCCAGGAAGAACGCCTATGAGGCCGTTCAGCGTGCCGCCATGCGCACCTGGGCTGAGCAGATCCCTCTGCTTCAGACCCTCCGCGAGGAACCCGAAGTCATGAGCCACATTTCACCTAACGAACTCGAAAAAATCTGCGCCCCGCAACGCCACTTCGCCCATGTGGAGGAGAAGTTGAGGGCGGTGGGGATCGAGGTGTGAGGATGCTTGTGATTTTAGCGCGGGGCGGTGTTGCTGCTCGATCGGCGTATGTTCCATACGCCTTCACTCGCGACTCCTTGCCCCGCATCTAAAATCATTGCGCTTTTTGAAGTGCAAAAAAGCATCAATACGCGGGGCTTTCTTAATCAGGAACTCAGCAAAGATTCAGGCCTTTCATTGTTGGGCCAATTTCAGACATTCTTTGAATGTTCTTGGTCAGAACTTCATTCGGAGTCCAGCCGATGACTTTGGCAATCATTACAACATCGACTACCTAACGGCATCAAAGGCATTGGCTGGGAGCAAACCAGCCGATGCCGCAAGCCTTTCTATTTTTCGACCAGTTTGAAATGCCCCTTGCCGACGCGCTTGATCTCAGGGAGTTTCTTTCCCGTGCTGCTGAACCAGACATGAACATTCTGATTCTTCACGCCGATTTTCTTCGAGAGTTCAGGAACTTTCATCCCGGCATCACCGGCTGCGCGAAGTGCGCCGAAGATTTTCTTTTTGAGGGCGCCGCGGCCGGCGCGTTTTACAGGACGAGCCGGAGTTTTCTTTGTTGCCGGGGCAGGAGAAACGATTTTCTTGGCATTGGCCGTACGGCCGCGACCTTTTTTTACCGGGGCAGTTTTGCCGAGGATAAGGGAGGAGAGTTGGGCATCAATTTTCCCGATCTCCCGTGCGAGGGATTCCTTGCGATCCGTGAGTTTGATCAGTTCGCGCAGGGCTTTGCTGTTGAGGTTGTTTAATTCCATAACAAAGATTGGTTTGTTATAAGTTTCAGACAATGACAAGTTCTAATTTAGAAAAAAAATTGGATTTTTTTACCCACTCCGAATCTCCTTATGAGCCTCCGGGAGAGGAAGAAGCGGTCGTTATCCTGGCCGGGGTTCGGAATATTAAATTGGCTGGCCTTCCGAAAGAGGAACATATGCGTGCTGATTCCATGACTTCACAGCACGCACGCGGACGTTATCTTGCAGCACGATCCCTGGTTCGCAGGGTGCTCTCAGGATGGCTGAACAGAGAGCCGGATTCCATTCCCATCTCAATCACCCCGGAAGGGAAACCGTTTGTGATCGGGGAAGAAATGCCGAAGTTCAGCGTCTCCCATACGCACGATTTCATCGCAGCCGCCTTCTTCCATTCGAGCGTGGGAATAGATCTTGAGAAAGAGCGCCCGGTGGATGCCCTGTTTTTGGCGCGTCGGTTTTTCTCCGACGAGGAAGTGGATCATCTAGAACGCACGAAATCACCTTCCGATTTTTTTAAACTCTGGACCTGCCGGGAGGCTGCCATCAAGGGGGATGGTCGGGGGATGGCCGCCCTTCTTTCCAAAATAAAGATAGCGTCTCCCGAATCGGGAGCTGAAGGTCCGCTCCAGGTTGCCGTGGAGGAGGTTTCCTGGAGTGCTTTTCATTGGAAATTACAATCCGGAATCCATGGAGCCGTGGCTTTCCGCAAGGTACCCGGCTTAATTCGCTGGTGTGATCTGAGATAACTGTTACCCCTTACCGACATGTCATTTCAGGATCTTGGTCTTTTTGAAGCCGTAGTGCACGGCGCGCAGCGCATGGGATATGTCGATCCCTCACCCATTCAGGAGCAGGCAATTCCCGTGGTCTTGAGAGGGGGGGATCTGATTGCCTCCGCCCAGACCGGCACGGGAAAAACGGCAGCCTTCGGTCTTCCGATCCTGAGTCGTCTCAAGGAATCCACCGGGAAGACCCGCTGCCTGATTCTCGAACCCACCCGTGAGCTGGCCCTGCAGGTCGAGGAGGCGTTCAAGGAGTTCTCCGCCTTCACCGATCTGGAGACTGTCGTCATCTATGGCGGCGTCGGTTATGGAGCCCAAAGAGAAGCCATCAAGAAGGGTGCCGATGTGATCGTGGCGACTCCGGGCCGGCTGCTTGATTTTATGCAGCAGGGGGAGATCAGTTTCGACGACCTTTCGATCCTTGTTCTCGACGAAGTCGATAGGATGCTCGACATGGGGTTTCTCCCCGATGTGCGCCGCATAGTCGAACGCTGTCCGAAGCAACGTCAGACGCTGCTCTTCTCGGCCACCGTGCCCGAGGAGATCGAACGCCTCTCCGGGTGGTGCCTCCGCAATCCCGAGAAGATCTCCATTGGTGCCCGGCGCTCGGCTGCCGAGACCGTCACCCATGCCTTCTATCCCGTTGCCGTAGCGCAGAAATTTGATCTACTCAAGGCGTTGCTCGACCGCACCGATTATCACAGCGTCCTTATCTTCTGCCGCACCAAGGATGGAGCCGACCGCATCGCCCGCCAGCTTGAGACCGAGAAGCATTCCGTGGCCGTCATTCACTCCAACCGTTCGCAGCAGGAACGCATGGATGCCTTGGAGGGATTCAAGTCAGGACGTTACGAGGTGATGGTCGCCACCGACATTGCCGCCCGTGGCATCGACATCGCCGGTGTCAGTCATGTCGTGAACTATGATGTGCCGCAGCATCCCGAGGACTATGTCCACCGTATCGGCCGCACCGGGCGGGCGCAGACAGAGGGCGATGCCTTCACCATCATGACGGCCGAAGAACTTCCCCATGTGAAGGCCATCGAGACCTTTATTGCCCAGAAGGTTCCGCGTCAGAAACTGGAAAATTTCCCCTATCTGTTCACGATGCTCTTTCAGGAAGAGGAGGCCGCCAGGGTTCTGAAAAATATCCGTGGAGCCCGCACACTCAAGGGCTACAGCTACGGTGCCCGTAAGAAACGATAGATACTGTCTTCACTCTTTTTTCACGTCGCCCAATTTCAGTATTCGCTGAAATTCCTTTGCCGTGACCGGCATGACGCTCAGGCGGGACTGTTTGACCAGAGAAATTTCCGCCAACGCGGGGTCGGCCTTGATCTCTGCCAGGGAGACAGGTGAGGCAAGTGGTTTCAGAGGTGCCAGATCGACACAACTCCATTCTCCCTCCGTCGCCGTGGGATCGGAATAGGCCTCGCGGGTGACGGTTGCGATCCCGACCACCGAGGGATCGACGACGCTGTGATAGAAAAGGACACGCTCGCCGGCTTTCATCGCACGGAGATTGTTGCGGGCTTGAAAATTCCGAACCCCCGTCCAGGCGGTCTTTCCATCCTTGATGAAGTCCGACCATGAGTAGGCGGTCGGTTCCTGTTTCACGAGCCAGTGATTTTGCATAACCGCAATCTATCATCATTCCGCGCAATCATGCGATTCGTGAGTTTTGACAGCGGACTTCTTCACGATAAGATCGGGTACTGATGGCGGAGAAAGGCATATTTATCACATTCGAGGGATCCGAAGGCTGTGGCAAGTCAACGCAGATTCGTCGTCTTGCCGCCGCATTGCGAGGTTGTGGACGGGAGGTCGTGATGCTTCGCGAGCCGGGCGGCACACCGATCGGCGAGACGATCCGTCATCTTATTCAGCTTGATGAGGATGCGGTGGCCATGACTCCCGAGGCGGAGCTTCTGCTGTTTGCGGCCAGCCGTGCACAGCTCGTCAGGGAGGTGATTCGCCCGGCGCTAGCCAGGGGGAGTGTTGTGCTGTGTGATCGTTTTCTCGATTCCACCACCGCCTACCAAGGGGCTGCACGGGCGATCGGGCTGAACCTTGTGGAAGCGATCAATTCATTCGCCGTGGGTGAGACTCTTCCCGATCTGACGCTGTTGCTTGACCTTGAGGCGGCTGTAGGGCGCCGCCGTGCCGCAATCCGCAAGGGGCCGTTTGACCGCATGGAACAGGAGCCGTCCGGATTCTATGAGGCGGTGCGACAGGGCTATTTAGAGCTCGCGGCAAAACACCCGGAGCGTTTTGTCATCCTTCGGGCCGACGGGACGGAGGAGGCGGTTGCCGCCTCGATAGAGAACATTATCAAGGAGAGGTTTCATGGCCTTTTCTAAAGAGGAAGCCTTGGATCTCCTGAATAAGGCCCTTGCCGAGGGCCGGCTGGGTCACGCCTATCTGATCTCAGGCACTCCCGATTCCGGGGTGAATGAATTTGCGGACGAGCTGGCGGGTCTCTTCCTGGGAAGCGGTGAGATTCATGTGCACCAGCATCCTGATTTTCATGCCATCGAACCGGGTTCCAAGTCGCGACGGCTGCTGATCGAACAGGTTCGCGAACTGGAGGAGTCGATCCACAGGACTCCCGATCGGGGGTCACGAAAGGTCGCGGTGATCCGCGATGCCGACCGCCTGATGCCGCAGGCGGCGAATGCTTTTCTCAAGACGCTGGAGGAGCCGCCTGCCGGATCGCTTCTCCTTCTTGCCAGTGAACTTCCCGAGGCGTTGCTTGAGACGATTCGCTCCCGCTGCATCTCCGTCGTCCTGCATCATCGCGAGCATCCTCCCGCCAATGCCCGGGAGGAAAAATTAACCGAAATGATGAGTCATTACTTTGCACCGGGAGCGAGAACCGATGCCACGGCGGCGTTGGGATTCACCAGGGTTTTTCGCGATTTGCTTGAAGAGGCCCGGGAAATTGCCTCGGAACGGGTCAAGGAGGAACTGGCGGCCGAGAAGTCCCACTTTGGCAAAACAACGGATGGTGACTGGGAGGAGCGAGAGGAATCCCTCAAGGCGAGCGCCGAGTCCGAGGCCCTGCAGGAACGCTCCCGTCTGCTTGGACTCGTGGCTGATTATTTTGGCTCGGCACTCCGACGCCAGCACGAGAAGGGAAGTCCGGGGAATTCCGCAGAATCCCTTCGCCTGATTCGCTGCCTTGATGCGGTGGAAAAACTTCGCACCTCCCTGGAGCGTGGGATTCAGGAGGCACTCGCCCTGGAAGCGGGATTTCTGGAATTGATGGTGGCCTTTCGGACAGAATAACCTTTCGTATGAAATCACGTCCCGTTGTTTTGAAATTCGGTACCGGCATTCTGGCCACGGAGGGAGGCTGCTCCCTCGACATGGCCCAATTCCGTAGGCTCTGTGCCGAGATCGCGGAGCTTGTTGCTTCGGGTATTCCCTGCGTTGTGGTTTCCAGCGCGGCGGTGGCTGCGGGTGTCGATGCATTGAAGCTGTCGAAACGCCCTGCGGATCTGGCGGGAAAACAGGCCTGCGCCGCCGTCGGTCAGCCGGCGCTCATGGGTGCCTATTCACGGCATCTGGCACGTCACGGGTTGCGCCCGGCCCAACTTTTACTGACACACGACGACATTTTCGATGCGGACCGTCGAAGAAATGCCTCGGTGACTCTCGGCAGGCTGCTGGCTTCGCCTGGGGTCGTGCCGATCATCAATGAGAATGATTCGGTGGCTGTCGAGGAACTCCGTTTTGGCGATAACGACCGACTCTCAGCCGAGGTGGCGCAGTTGTTGAGGGCAAGGCTCCTGGTTCTTCTTACGAGCGCGGACGGACTCCTGGCAAAATCCCGGAGTGGTTCTTCTTCTGCCTCAGTTCCCGTCCGCATCCCGGTTGTCACCGATGTTGCAGGGGCCTTCCGTCATGTGACTCCTGAGAAGGGAGAGCATTCCACCGGTGGCATGAACACGAAACTCCAGGCGGTTCAGACAGCCGTCGGTGCGGGTGTCGAGACCGTGATCGCCCATGGAAGGAAAAAGGGCCAGATTACCGGCGCCGTCGCGGGTCGTGATGTGGGCACCCGGTTTCCGATTACCAAAGGGAGGAGGAAATCATGAGCCTGTCGCTTGCTTCCACACGGGTTATTGCGATCGGAAAAAATACTTTTACGGAACTTGTCCGGCAGAAAGTCTTCTACTTTTTGCTGCTTTTCGCGTTGCTGGTGATCGGCAATTCATCGTTTCTCTCGAAGTTTTCCTTTCAGGAAGAGTTTCAGATGCTCAAGGATGTGGCGCTTGGGGCGATGTCCGTGTTTCTTTGCCTGTTGGCGATCCTGACCACGGCGATGCTGTTACCCCGGGATCTGGAGGATCGGACGATTTTCACCATCCTCTCGAAGCCTGTGCCCCGCTTTGAATACCTTCTTGGAAAATTCCTCGGGGTTGTGATTCTCCTGACCCTTTCAGCACTGATCATGGGGGTTCTTTTTGTTTCCGTGCTGCTGCTCTGGGAACAGTCGGTTCTGGCCGATACGCAACGATCCTTCTCGGGATCTCCGCAGGATCTCGCGGCGGCACTTGCCTCGGTGAAAAAGGCCGCCTTTTCGTGGGATTTGTTCCCCGCCATGGCGATCCTGCTGGTCAAGGCGATCCTGCTTGCCTCCCTGACACTCCTCGTCTCGACCTTCGCGACCTCCGGGATCTTTGCTATCCTGGTGGCTACCTGCGCCTATTTCATCGGTCATCTTCAAGGTATCGCGCGCGAATACTGGATGAACGGGCTCGGCATTCACTGGTGGACACGGATTTTCACCGCTCTGGTCGCCCTCCTTTTTCCCGATCTTCAGGCCTTCAATCTCACCGATGACATTGTGGCCGGCGTCCCGCTGCCCATGGATGTTTTCTGGCAGACGATGGCACTGGGAGGGGTGTACACGGCGGTTTACTATGCCCTTGCCTGTTTTCTCTTCCAGAACAGGGAGCTTTGATTGGAAAGGACACGATGACAGGCAGGATTTCACCGCAGAGAAGTCTGACCGCCATGCTGCTTCTGGCTCTCCTGGGGGCCGTCCTGATTCCCTGGCAGATTCAACTTCAGGCCCGTGCCAAGGCGTCGGGATTTCGAAACATTTCACTCAATCTGGATCTGCGTGAACAGATCGGCCAGTCGGGGTTTCTTGCAGCCCTGAGCGGATTCCGGGCGCCACTGGCAGCCTTGCTTTGGATTCAGGCGCACATTGCCTGGGAAAAAACCGAATGGGGGCGCATGGCGGCTCTTTTCGACACGGTGACGACGCTGCAACCGCATACTCTTTTCTATTGGGACATTGCTTCATGGCACATGGCCTGGAATGCGAGCGTGGCTGCCCTGCAAGACCGCAGCCAACAAAGCGAGATTTTACGGGAACGGGCTGCCCGGCAGTACGTCGCCCTGGGACGGCATATTCTCGAACAGGGAATCCGGAACAATCCCGACAGCTACCAGCTCTACGAAAGCCTTGGCCGTCTGGAACGGGACAAGGAACAGGATCATGCCGCTGCGGCGGATGCCTTTGCCAAGGCGGCTTCCTTTCCCGATGCCCCGCCCTACGTGAAGCGTTTTGCCGCCTATGAGATCGCGAAGGTTCCGGGCCGCGAGAAGGAGGCATACCAGCGGCTTCGTGCGATCTATGAACAGGGGAAAAAAGAGCGCTTTCCCGCGCTGCTCGACCGGCTGCGTCAGCTTGAGGACAAGCTTTCCATCCCCGAGGAATCAAGGATTCCGGACGCTCCAACCAAACCTGTTGCCAATCCTCCAAGGTAATGCGTTGCGCGATCCTTGGTGACATCCATGCCAATCTTCAGGCTCTGGAAGCCGTCATTGAAGATGCCATGTTCCATGGCTGCATGGAGTTTCATATTCTTGGCGACATCGTGGGATACAATGCCAATCCCGTCGAATGTCTGGAAAAAGTCAGTTCGCTTCCAAGTGTGCTCATCTTGGGTAATCATGATGCGGCAGCGGCAGGGGAAGGGGGGCTGGAGAGCTTTGGTTCGCTTGCCAGAATCGCCCTTGAATGGACGCGATCCCAACTCTCCGTAGAGCACAAGGAATGGCTTCAATCGTTGCGTTCCGTCCGGCAAATCCGTGGAACCACCCTGGTGCACGCCACACTCGATTCCCCGACTTCATGGGCATACATCCGCACCCCCGAGGCTGCTGAACTCAGTCTGGCATGTCAGCGGACACCTGTCTGCTTTTTTGGGCACACTCATGTGCCGGGAATGTTTGTCCAGGGTGAGAAAGAGGCTGCGTTGATTGACGAGGAGGTGAGTTTTCCGCCAGGCAAAAAAGTCCTGATCAATCCCGGTTCCGTGGGGCAGCCCCGGGATGGGGACTGGCGTGCGTCCTATATGATTCATGATGAGAAGCGCGACGGGCTTTGGCTGCGTCGCGTGGAGTATGATGTGGAAGGGGCTCGACTCGCCGTGCTTGCGGCGGGACTTCCGGTGAAACTGGGTGAAAGACTTCTGAACGGATCATGAAATCTCCACGTCGCATTCTGATCGTCAAGCCGAGTTCCCTCGGCGATGTCGTCCACTCGCTTCCGGTGCTTACCGCCCTTCACCGCCATTGGCCGGAGGCCGAAGTGCGTTGGCTGATTCATCCAGCCTGGCGTATTCTGGTTCAGGAACATCCGGGAGTCTCCGGCACGATCCTCTTTCCGAGGGAAAAATTTCGCGGGCCTGCTGGATGGATGCGCTCCGTGACCTGGACGCGACTGCTGCGTGACTGGAAGCCCGATCTGGCAATCGATCTTCAGGGGTTGCTGCGCAGCGCTTTTTTTGCGCGTGTTTCGGGGGCCCGACGCGTGGTGGGACTTTCGGATGCCAGGGAGGGAGCCCGCTTTCTGTACGGGGAGACGGCGGCCGTCAACCGGAAGGATCATGCGGTGAAGCGGTATCTTTCCGTGCTTGGTCATCTCGGTATTGCCCCACCCACCGGCCTCGAATTTGAACTTCCGCAGGGAAAACTCCCGGAAGACCACGATAATACCCTTCCTTATATCATCCTCCATCCTTATGCACGGGGTAAGGGGAAGCGTCTTGGCCCCGATCTCATCCAGGCTTTTGCAAAGGGGGCCGGGGGACATCGCATCATCCTGGTAGGCAGAGGAGAAACGGTGCCGGATCTCCCTGGTAATGTGGAGGATCGCACCAATCGAACCGATCTTCTGGAACTGATCGGTCTCCTGAGGGGGGCTTCGTTTATCGTCAGTTCCGACAGCGGGCCGATGCATCTCGCCGCCGCGCTACATCCATCGAGAACACTGGCCATTCATCTCTGGAGCGACCCTCTCAAGGTAGGTCCCTGCTTTCCCGAGTCGCTGGTCTGGAAGGGAGGAAGAATTTCCCGCGTGGCTGATCTTGAGGAATCATGGCGTCGGAAGGGGCGAACCCCCTCCGTTCCCGAGATGGAGGATCTCGGACGGAAGATTGCCGAAGGCGGGATTTTTGGACAGCCTCTTTAGCCTTCAGCCTTAAGCCTTCCGGCTGTAAGGTGAAACTTCATGGGCTTTTCGAGACTGATTGATTCCACGCTTGCCGCCTCCACGCCGGAACTGAAGGCTTTCCAGCGGCTTCTGGAACCGTGCAGCGATGCCGCACTTGAGGAGATGGCGCTCCGATCCGCAACCCTGACCCGACGACACTTTGGCAGGACAATGAGGCTCTTTGCGCCCCTCTATCTCTCCAACGAGTGCATCAACAACTGCGCCTACTGCGGTTTTTCGCGTGATAATGATGCCATTCTGCGCGTGACGCTTGAGGTCGAGCAGGTGGCGGCCGAGGCCCGGCATCTGGCGTCGGAGGGCTTTCGCAACATCCTGCTGGTGGCCGGGGAGCATCCCAAATTTGTTTCCGGTGGATATATGCAACGCTGCATTCAAAGGCTCTCGCGGGAAATCCCAAGTCTTTCGCTGGAGGTTGCCCCGATGGAGACGGAGGATTATCTGCCACTCGTCGCGGCGGGTGCCGAGGGCCTGGTTGTTTATCAGGAGACCTACGACAGGGAGGCCTATAGGGAACTTCACACGGCGGGACCCAAGAAGGACTATGACTGGCGTCTGGATACGGCGGAACGGGCTTATGCCGCAGGATTTCGCCGCTTGGGAATCGGCGTGCTTTTTGGTCTTTCGGAATGGCGGCGGGAAGCCATGGCTCTTGCCGCCCATCTTGCCCATCTTCAGCGCGTCTGCTGGACTTCACAGATCACGGTCAGCATGCCGAGACTGCGCCCTGCTGCCGGATCATTCGAGCCCAGGCACGCCTTTGATGACCGTGAATTCACACAGCTTCTCTGCGCGGTACGCCTCTCCTTTCCCCAGACAGGGATCGTTCTGAGTACACGGGAGCCTGCTCCGTTGCGTGATGCGCTTGCACCGCTTGGCGTGACGATGATGAGCGCCGGAAGCCATACCGAACCGGGTGGCTACACGGGGCAGGGATCCGATCAGCTTCACCAGACAGTGCGCGGGCGGAAAGTCGAGATTCCCTCCTGCGATGTGAAGTCGGCAACCGAACAGTTCGCGATCAGTGATGAACGCCCGGCTTCGGAAGTCGCCCGAATGCTGAGCAAGCAGGGTCTGGAAACGGTCTGGAAGGATTGGGATGCCGGGATTCTGGGAACCGCATGAAAAACCTTACGATCAACGGTGAGCTAAAAGTGACGATGGCGGACGATCTTTTCGCTCTTTGTCAGGAACTCGACCTGCCTGCCGCTCTGCTGCTTGTGGAATACAACGGGGAGGCTCTTGCCCGCACCGAGTGGGATGGCGTCCTTTTGCGTGATGGCGACCGTCTGGAGCTGCTCAGAGTCGCTGCCGGAGGGTAAGAAAAGGAAGAAGTCAAAAAGAGGAAATGGGAGGGAGTTTTTTCCGATTTATTCCAGAGAGAGATCTGAAATCTCGGATTGATAAAAAATCCGCCGAATGATTTTTCATTCATCATTTTTCCTTTACCCTAGCAGGATGATCAATCGTCCCGAACTTCTTGCTCCCGCCGGGGGATGGGATTGTCTCAGGGCAGCCGTGGCCAACGGGGCGGATGCGGTCTTCTTCGGGCTGCCACGATTCAATGCGAGGATGAGGGCTGACAATTTCACCGAAGAGGAGCTGCCGGAGGTCACTGATTTCTGCCACCGCCACGGGGTGAAGGCTTATGTGACCTTCAATACGCTCGTCTTCACGGAAGAGCTCGATGATGCCGCGGAATATCTCCGCCTGCTGAACCGTTGCGGTGTTGATGCACTGATTGTGCAGGACATCGGTCTCGTCCGGCTGGCCTCTCGGATTGTTCCGCAGCTTCCCATCCATGCCTCGACCCAGATGACCCTGACCTCTCCACAGGGGGTCGAGGTGGCCCGTGGACTTGGTATCACCCGATCCGTGCTGGCGCGGGAACTTTCACTCAGGGATCTGAAACGATTCGATCCGGCGAAGATGCCATTGGAGGTCTTTGTCCATGGTGCCCTCTGCGTTGCCTATTCAGGACAATGCCTCACAAGCGAATCGCTCGGTCAGCGGAGTGCCAACAGGGGCGAATGTGCCCAAGCCTGCCGGATGCCCTACGATCTGATCGTGGATGGTGCCTTGCGTGATCTGGGCGACAGACGTTATTTGCTCTCTCCCCAGGATCTGGCGGCGGTGAATGACCTGCCAAAGCTGATCGAGGCTGGTGTCGCGAGCTTCAAGATCGAAGGGCGGCTGAAATCACCGGAGTATGTCGCCGCAGTCTGCCAGGTCTATCGCAGGGCGATTGATGCCGCGCTTGCTGGGATCGCCTACGAAGCGGGTGCAGAGGATCGCTATCAGCTTGAGATGACTTTTTCCCGGGGTTTGTATCCCGGATGGATCCACGGGGTGAATCATCAGGAGCTTGTCCATGCCCGTTTCGGGAAAAAGCGCGGGCCGTTCGTCGGCACCATTGCCGCCATCGGGCCTGATTTTGTTTCTTTTGATTCCCAAGTGCCGCTCAAACCGGGCGACGGGATCGTCTTTGACACAGGCGAGGATACGAACAGGGAACAGGGGGGACGGATTTTTGGAATCCGGGAAAACCGTTATTTCTTCCGTCACGGCCATCTTGATCATGCACGCATCAAGGTGGGCGACCGTATCTGGAAGACCGACGATCCTGAATTGGACAAGCGGCTCCGTCAGTCTTTCGAAAGCCGGATCGAGCCGCGTCATCGTACTCCCTTCGATGTCTCGGTCTCGGGGCGTGTCGGGGAACCTCTTGCTTTTGAGTCGTCGGGAATTGTGGTTCGTTCGCTGATGCCACTGGAGGCGGCTCGCACCGCTCCGCTCACGGTGGAAAAACTCCAAGCCCGGTTGGAGAAGACGGCCGAGAGCGGACTCCAACTTCGCAAACTCTCCGTGACGATCGAAGGAGAGGGGATTCTTCCGATTTCCGAGATCAACCGGATGCGGCGCGAACTCATCGAGAAACTCCTCATTGCCTCTGAAAAGAAACGGCCCGAGGTCTTTATCAACTGGAGGACTCTTTTGAAGCGTGAGTCAGAAGCCATTGCTGCCCCACTGGAAAATAGAACGGAGACTGCTTCGGAACCTGTTTTGAAGGTTCTCTGCCGATCCATGGAGCAGCTTGAGGCGGCCATCGATTTAGGGATTGCCGAACTGTATGCGGACTTCGAGGACATCAGGCGGTATAAGGAGGTCGTGGCCCTTGTGCGAGGAAGAGGGCAGAAGAAGGCAAGGATTCTCCTGGCCACTCCCCGCATTCAGAAATCATCGGAAGAAGGTTTTTTCAAGCTGATCGAAAATGCCGCACCCGACGGGGTGCTGATTCGGAACCTCGGGGCGATCTCCCATTTTTCCGACACGGAGATGATCAAGGTGGGGGATTTCTCATTGAATGTGGCGAACCCCCTGACGGCCCAATTTTTCAAGGCTCAGGGACTCGATCGCCTGACCATCAGCTACGATCTGAATATCACCCAGGTCCTGGATCTCCTGAAAGCTTCACCTCCCGCGTGGTTGGAGCTGACGCTTCATCAGCACATGCCGATGTTTCATATGGAGCACTGTGTCTTTGCGGCGTTTCTCTCTGAAGGGAAGGATCACACCGATTGCGGACGCCCCTGTGATCGTCACCGGGTCCATCTGCGTGATCGTGTCGGGATGTCGCATCCCCTCCGTGCCGATGTGGGCTGTCGCAACACCCTCTTCAATGCCACAGCCCAGACCGGTGCCGGATATTTTTGTGAACTCCATGCTGCGGGTCTGCGAGATTTTCGGGTCGAACTGCTCGAGGAATCGGCCGCAGAGGCCACGGAAATCCTTACCGCCTATTCGGGGCTTCTGAGTGGAAATACCGAAGGCCCTGAACTGTGGCGACGACTCAGGGCCAAAGCCCAGCTTGGTGTGACGACGGGGACACTGGCGCAGAGGTAACCTGGGAGATCAGGATTGAACCTGGTTTGTTTCGTTCTAGAATGGTTGGCTACCCCTTATATTTCCCGTTGTGACCCCCGTTCAAAGCTCTCAGGTTGATCCCCCGCGTGTCCCCAGCCATCCCATGCCGAATGGGTCTATTCCCATCATTGGAATGGGAACATTTGGTTCCGACGCCGTTTCCCATGATCAAATGGCGGAGGCGGTTCTTGGAGCAGCGGCTGTGGGGTATCGCCACTTTGATTGCGCCTCGGTTTATGGTAATGAGAAGCAGATTGGCGGTTCTCTTGCACAGATCGTGAGTGGTGGAGTGCCCCGTGAAGAACTCTGGATTAATTCCAAAGTCTGGAATGACTGCCACGCTCCCCAACAGGTGATCGATTCCTGCAAACGTTCCCTTGATGATCTTGGTCTCGATTATCTCGATCTCTATTTTGTCCACTGGCCGTTCCCGAACTATCACGCTCCCGGATGTACGGTGGATTCACGGAGTCCTGATTCGCGACCCTACATTCACTCGAGTTTCATGAAGACATGGGAAGCCATGGAGTCACTTCTTGGTCAGGGACTGGTCAGGAATATCGGGACATCCAACATGACAATTCCAAAGCTTGAGTTGGTTTTAAAGGATGCCTCGGTAAGACCCTCCTGCAATGAAATGGAACTGCACCCGCATTTTCAGCAACCGGAGCTATTTCATTATGTGAGGCAGCAAGGAATGCTCCCAATCGGTTACTCTCCGCTTGGTTCACCGGGGCGCCCCGAACGCGACAGAACTTCCGAGGACACGGTTGACATCGAGGATCCTGTGATTGTTTCCATCGCGCATGCCCATGGTCTGCATCCTGCCAGTATCTGTATCAAGTGGGCGGCCCAGCGGGGGCAGATTCCGATTCCGATGTCCACGAATCCCAGAAATTACACGGCGAATCTCCGAGCCGTCGTGGAGGATCCCCTGACAGCGGAGGAGATGCAGGCCATTGCAGGCATTGATAGAAACTGTCGTCTGATCAAGGGGCAGGTTTTTCTGTGGGAAGGTGCCAAAGGCTGGGAGGATCTCTGGGATCTCGACGGAACGATTACTGCCTGACCTCCTTTCATTTTATGACAACCAGCATTCCAGAAACCATGCAGGGAGCAGTACTCCCCGGCAACAGCACCACAGAGCTTCACGATTTTCCGGTGGCACGTCCCGGACATGGGGAAGTGCTCCTTCGAGTGAAAGCTTCCACCATCTGCGGTTCCGATATTCGCTGTATCTATCACGAGCATCTCGGAAAGGGGCCGGAAGGGTATCAAGGAGTCATTGCCGGGCATGAACCGTGCGGCCAGATTGTCGAAGTGGGCCCGGGCTGCAAGCAGTTCAGGAAAGGGGATCGCGCCATTGTCTATCACATTTCCGGTTGCGGACTCTGTTACGACTGCCGTCGAGGTTACATGATCTCCTGTACTCACCCCACCATGCGCCGTGCCTATGGCTGGCAGCGGGATGGAGGGATGGCCGGATACCTCCTTGCCGAGGAAAAGGATCTTGTCTTCCTGCCCGAAGAACTCAGTTACGCCGATGGAGCCCAGGTAGCCTGTGGATTTGGTACTGTTTATGAGGGGCTGGAGAAGATCGGAATCAGCGGCAACGATGCGGTTCTCATTACCGGACTCGGACCGGTTGGACTGGCTGCAGCGGCCCTCTGTCGGAAGCTGGGAGCCGATAAAATTATCGGAGTCGATGCACTTGAGGAACGCAATGTTATTGCCCGCGATCTGAAACTCTGCGACGAGGTGCTCCTGGCAGGCCCTGATAACGAAGCCGACATTCGTAAGCTGACCGGCGGTCATGGCGTGGAAAGAGCCGTTGAATGCTCCGCTCATCCCGGAGCCCGCAATATGGCGATCCGCGCCACGCGCAAATGGGGCAGGATGGTTCTCATTGGCGAAGGGGGTCGCATGGAGATGAATCCCTCGCCCGATATGATTCACGATCAGAAGACGCTTGTCGGATCATGGGTAACCTCCAGTTGGAGGATGATGGAACTCGTCGAACGCCTTGTCCGATGGAATCTTCATCCTGCCGACCTCATCACCCATCGCTTCCCCATCGAGAAAGTCGATGAAGCCTACTCCCTCATGGCTTCCGGCAAGTGCGGAAAGGTTGCCGTCTGCTTTGATGAGGAGTTAAACTAGGGAGCCGCTGATTTCATCCGATCCCCTCTTTTCTCGCGTTTATGCTCCAAGGAATCCACCCCTGCGTCAGTCCCCAACTTCTCCTCACCCTTGCCGAAATGGGTCACGGCGACGAGATCATCCTGGCCGATGCCCACTTTCCCGGACACACCTTCAACGGACGGGTGATCCGTGCGGACGGTCTCTCCGTCACCACCCTGCTCGATGGCATCCTGCCGCTTTTTGCACTCGATAGCTATGCCGAGCCTCTGGTCATGATGGCTGCCGTGGAGGGGGATCAGCTTGATCCCGAGGTGGAGCGGCAATACATGGGGGTCATCCACCGCCATGTCCCCTCGGCAAAGGCTCCGCAGCGGATCGACCGCTTTGCTTTTTATGACCGGGCCAAGGAAGCCTTTGCCGTTGTCATGAGCGGCGAAACCAGAAAATACGGCAACATCCTGATCAAAAAAGGAGTAACACCTTCGGCGGTTCCTTAGAGGCTGCCTAAAAAATCCGGGCTGGGCGAACACGGGGCGGTTGGAAGTGTGAGCGCAAAGTGATCAAGGAGCGAACGGCAAAGTCCGATATCCTGACCTTGACTTTTATCATCGCTCTCCGCTATCACTCGAAGCACTGGTGGCGAAATTTTTACCCCTTCCATTGTGATCACAGATTCTGCTTCAATTGATGTTGCTTCCCTCAATCTTCCGCCGGTAAATTCTCAGTTTTCCGGGGCATTGGATTCGGTTGCCGGGCCGTTTAATCTTCCCGTGGGAGTCACGGCTGGCAGCGACACGACCTGGCTGAATGATGGTAGCTACTTGCTTTCAGGAACAACCGCTGACTCCAGCGCCCAACCGGTTCTGATCCATTACAATGTCGATGGTTCGCTGGATGCATCCTTTGGAACGAGCGGCTTTCTCAGTGGTCCTGTGGGAGGTTCGGAACTCATCCCGCAGCAAATTTCCAACGGGGAGCTTTTGATTTCCAGCCAAGTAAGCAATCAGGATGGAACGACCTCCCAATATGTGGCCGAGTTCACCTCCTCGGGACAGTTGGACACCACCTTCGGGGGAGGGAGCGGATCACTCACGGCGCCCCAAGGGGTTGCGTTCAATGGAAGTTTCACGCCGT
>Ga0302274_10000899_pt1 | contig 29424 bp, 30 predicted proteins | sample III_Bog_N2_1_FD_198755 | JGI IMG/M metagenome (GOLD analysis project Ga0302274, IMG submission 198755) | Peat permafrost microbial communities from Stordalen Mire near Abisko, Sweden - III_Bog_N2_1 | ecosystem: Environmental > Terrestrial > Soil > Wetlands > Peat | place: Sweden: Abisko...
CTGGCGGGAGTTTGAACATACCAATAGGCAATTAGGATGCACCAATGGATCAAACTCATACCACCAAACACACGATGGAAGCTGAACTACAAGCCCTCAAGCTCCTTCGCGATCAACATGGGGAAAGGGGTACTGCGCTCTTTCAAGCATGCAACGCGGAACTCTTCCCATGTGACGCACTCGCTTTCTCAGTGTTGGAGCGATCACTACATCTACTCAAAGGCTTCCATCTTCTCCTTGAGAACGGTGGATATACCTGCGGTGCCGCCCTACTCCGAATGCAGCTAGACAACGTACTACGATTCAATGGTGTGGCCTTATCCAAGGACCCGCATGACGTGGCGAAGGCCATTCTTAATGGCACACCGCTCGATAAGATCAAAGATACGACGGGGCAACCTATGAAAGACAATCGCTTGATCGAACTTCTGTCACCTAAAAATCCATGGGTGAAGCATGTTTACACCGTCGCATCTGGATACATCCACCTTTCGGATCAACACTTCCATCACTTTTGTATGCGATCCAAGGAAAACGAGACCGGTAAACGAGACATTGCAATTGGTGATGATGAGGACTACTTGAGTGATGAGTACAAGCTACAACTCGTAAAAGCCTTCGCTATCGTCACTCGTGGCATTCTGGAAATGGTTCGCCAATGGACTGAGGTTCGTGAACAGCATGGCAGCAACCAAACACTCAAGCAGTGATTTTCAAATGCCATATAACCCCGCACCAACCCAGTTACCCGACAGTAAATCCAGCCTCACCAAACCCCACTCTTAAACTTCTCGATCTCACGCCGATCCCGCTTGGTCGGCCTCCCCTCATGAACCGTTGGTTCGGGCTGTGCCTTTAGCTCGATGGCGAGCGCTTCACGCCGCAAGCGGCTTTCTTCGGTTTCTTGATAGAATTTCTGCGCCTCGGTAGCGGGGCCGCGCGTACCAGAGAGCGCCAGCACTTCTATCACGTGTTGGTATGGGCCGAGGCGGATGCTGAGAGTGTCGCCTGCTGCAAGCAGCTTGGCCGGTTTGACACGTGCGCCATTGACCAGCACCTTGCCGCATTCCACCGCATCGGCGGCGAGCGAACGGGTTTTGAAGAAACGCGCGGCCCACAGCCATTTGTCTATGCGCAGTTTTTCTTGGTCGGGTTTGTCCATGTGGTTCGAGGCAAATACATTTGCTTAATCATAATCCGTTCGTCCTGAGCTTGTCGAAGGACTCTGGTTGCGTAGCTAGTGGTTCGACAGGCTCACCACGAACGGCAAAGTGAAAGTAACGCATGATGGACATAGCCCAACCTACAGCGCCGTCATTCCGATTAAAATGGATCGGCAAAAATTTCGCGCATGGAAGCGCCGGCAAAGAAAGTTTGCTGTTGTGCGGATTTTACCATGTTCGGGTTGCCGCACAGGAACACGCGCCAGCCGGTTAAGTCGGGGTTGTCGTTCAGTGCAACGTCCAGCACCATGCCCAGTGCATAGCCTTGCGGTGCTTCGCCTTCGGATACGCAGGGAACGTAGCTGAAGTTGGCATGGACCTGCGCAAGCTTGCGCAGGTCTTCCACCAGATAGAAACCATCGGTGTTGTAACTGCCGTGGTAGAGGCTGATCTTGCCCTTGTGGCCATTACGCAACGCGTCGCGGATGATGCCATACAGGGGAGCGAGGCCGGAGCCGGTGCCGATTAGCAGGATGTTCTGCTCGGGATTGCCCGGCACATAGAAGCAATTCCCCGCAGCCTCGGAAATGGTGACGGTATCGCCCACCTTGAGGTTGTCGAAGATCCAGCCGCTCACCAGTCCATTGGGGACTTTGCGCACATTTATAAATAACTCGTCTTCAAACGCGGGAACGCTCGCTAGGGAATAGCTGCGCGCTGTGGTTTCGTCCTTGAAAAAGTTGATGAACTGCCCGGCCTTATAATCGAACGGATGGGAAGGTTTAATTCTGATGCCGAGTATGTCGGCGTTGAGATATTCGACGCAGGTGATCTGAGCTTGCAACTTGCCCATGCCGCTGTCGTAAAGTGCGACTTCGATGTCGTCTTGCGGATGGCAGACGCATGGCAAAAAATAATTCTGTGCCACGAGTGTATCCGTCAATCCAGCTTTGGCTTTTTCGGGAATGTTACCGGAGACGGCCTGCATCATGCAGGTGTGGCAAAGGCCAGAGTGGCAGCCAGAAGGAATGAGGATACCTTGGGCAGTCAAGCAATCGAGTACGGATTGCTCCCCGCACTCGTATGACTGCCCGCCATAAATAACTTTAGGCATAGGCACCCGGTCTTATTTTCCGAGAACGTCTTTGCGCGTGCTTTCCGCGACTGCCGCAGCTTGTGCAATCAAATTGCCTGGAACCTTGAGTTCGGTGAGTGTGGCACCGAGGTGTTCCATCACCGCGTCGAAGTGTGAGTCGTTAAGTCCGCGCGCCACCAGAGCAGCATGGCCTTTGCGCATGTCTTCGCCGGTGTAGCTGTGCGGGCCGCCGAACGCCATGGTCAGGAAGGCCTTTTGCTTGGCCGCTTGCTTGGACATATCCACGCCATCGAAAAAATGTTTGATGCGGTCATCCTTCAAAACCTTGCGATAAAAAATATCTACGGCAGCATTAACTGCGGGCTCCCCGCCGATTTCTGTAAACAAACTCATGGCTTGCTCCCTTCAAATGATTTTGGTTTAGCCGCCAGAGAATTTGTTGTCAACATTTTCCAGCAACTGTGAAATTACCCTTTAAGGATGTATATTGCGAAGCGGTTAAAAACACTAAAACCATAAAATACATCCTGAGTACATCTTATTGCCCTTTAACGGCTGTGTCAAGGATAATGCACAAAGGGCGCCTCTAAAAATTCAGAGTTCGCCCAAATGCAAGACGCGTAAAAAATTTCGCTGCGCCGCATATGCTTTATATGCAAGTAAGAAATTTTTTACGCAACGTAGCAGTTGGGATGAAATGTGAATTTTTAGAGGTGCCCTCAACATTGAAAGGTACGAAATGCGCTTGACCCTGTACACCGACTACTCGCTTCGCGTCCTGCTTTATCTTGCCACCAAGAACGACCAAGTGGTGACCATCACCGAATTGGCCGATTTCTACAAGATTTCGCGCAACCATCTGGTGAAGGTCGTACACAATTTGGGTATTCAGGGTTATATAGTGACAACACGGGGAAAGAACGGCGGATTGAGGCTAGGCCGCCCCGCGAATGAAATCGTGATCGGGGATGTAGTCAGAAAAATGGAACCCGACTTCGAGTTGCTCGAATGCTTCAATGAAGTTACCGACCATTGCGTCATCACCCGAACCTGCTCGCTGAAACACGTATTGATCAGCGCTCGCAACAATTTCCTCGATCAGCTCGACAAGTACACAGTGGCCGATACGGCAAAAAGTTCCGCGAAAAAATCGCCCGAGTTTAAGTCGATTCCGGTCGTCCACGAGTGAGGTTGTAAACCCGGATTATCCGGCAGGGAACCAATGCGTCATTCCCGCAAATAACCAGCATGTCAGGCAATCTCCGCCCACAGGTCGTGTGTATCGAAATCCGTGATGCGCACATTCACAAAGTCGCCCACTTTTAAAGCGTGACTGTTGTCGATATACACCAGTCCGTCGATCTCCGGCGCGTCCGCTGCGCTGCGCGCAACCGCACCTTCCTCATCCACGCTGTCCACCAATACTTGCATCGTTTTGCCCACCTTGCGCGCCAAACGTCCGGCGCTGATTTTTTCCTGCAATTCCATCAGTCGCCCCAGCCGTTCTTCCTGCACTGCGGGCGGCACATGATCCGGCAGTTCGTTGGCGACCGCACCTTCTACCGGTGAATAGGTAAACGCGCCAACGCGGTCAAGTTGCGCTTGTTCGAGAAAGTCGAGCAACTCCTCGAACTCTTCTTCCGTCTCGCCGGGAAAGCCGACGATGAAGGTGCTGCGCAGAGTAATGTCCGGGCAGATGCTGCGCCATTTCTTGATGCGTTGCAGCACGTTCTCACTACTGGCCGGACGCTTCATCAGTTTGAGGATGCGCGCGTTGGCGTGCTGGAACGGGATATCGAGATAAGGCAGGATTTTGCCTGCGGCCATCAGAGGGATGACCTCGTCCACACTGGGATAGGGATAGACATAATGCAGGCGCACCCATACACCTAATTCGCTCATCGCTTGCGCCAGTTCGATCATGCGCGTCTTGAACGGTTTGCCAACCCAGAAGCCGGTACGGTATTTCACATCCACGCCGTAGGCGCTAGTGTCCTGCGAGATCACCAGCAATTCTTTCACGCCCGCGTTCACCAGATTCTGCGCTTCCTCCATCACCTCGCCCACCGGTCTGCTCACCAAATCACCGCGCATGCTGGGAATGATGCAGAAGGTGCAGCGATGATTACAGCCTTCGGAAATTTTCACATAGGCATAATGTTTGGGCGTAAGGCGTATGCCCTGCGGAGGCACCAGATCGCTATAGGGATCATGCGGCTTGGGCAAATGTGCATGCACGGCTTCCATCACTTCGTCGGTTGCATGAGGGCCGGTAACAGCCAGCACCTTGGGATGCGCCTGCCGCACCACATCGCCCTTGGCACCGAGGCAGCCGGTGACGATGACTTTGCCGTTTTCTGTCAGTGCTTCGCCGATGGCATCCAGCGATTCCTCCACCGCGCTATCGATGAAGCCGCAGGTATTTACCACTACCACGTCAGCATCGCGGTAGCTACCGGAAATAAGATAACCCTCGGCGCGCAGGCGGGTGAGAATGTGCTCTGAATCCACCGTTGCCTTGGGGCAACCGAGTGAAACAAAACCCACTTTTGGAACAGTATTGCGTAGTGTCATAAACAATGTCGCTAAATAAAAATGTTACTAAATAAAATTAATCTTGGGCAAAGCCGCTAAAGTGCTCACTCAACACCCGCATTTTTAACCGGCGGGGGTAAAACACTCGATTGAGCCATCCATGCACGGGCCAATGATTGCGCATTGTCGATTTGCCTGGGACTCATGCTGGCTTCAACGACTTGCTTGCTTTCCAAGGCGCTCTGATCTCCCGCGCCCGCCGCGAGGCTGAGCCATTTGTATGCTTGCGCCAAGTCATAAGGCACCCCCTGTCCTTTGGTATACATCAATCCGAGATTGCTCTGTGCCGTTACATTGCCCTGTTCGGCCGCCTTGCGATACCACGATGCAGCCTCCTTGTAGTCCTGTGACACGCCTTGCCCATTAAAGTATTTCACCCCAAGGTTATTTTGTGCCGACGCATTGCCCTGTTCGGCCGCCTTGCGATACCACGATGCAGCCTCGCCGTAGTCTTGCTGCACACCTTGCCCATTGGCATACATCACCCCCAAAGCCAACTGTGCCGATACCTCTCCCCGCTCCGCCAGCTTGCGATACCACGACACAGCTTCGGCATAATCTTGTTTGACCGCTTTTCCCTCGGAGTACATCTGCGCAAGATTCAACTGCGCTGTAACATTACCCTGCTCTGCCGCTTTGCGGTACCACGATGCCGCTTCCTTACCATCCTGCGGCACACCTTGGGCATTAGAGTACATTGCCCCCAAATTCATTTGCGCCAACAAATACCCTCGTTCCGCAGCCTTTCGGTACCAAGATATTGCCTCCTTGTAATCCTGAGGTACACCGTTACCTTTAGCATACATTACCCCCATAGCATATTGCTCCGATGCATTCCCCTTCTCGGCCACCTTGATATACCACGACGCTGCCTCCTTGTTGTCCTTGGGCACCCCCTGACCATTGGCGTATATCTGCGCCAGACTGCGCTGCGCTGATACGTTGCCCTGCTCTGCCGCCTTGCGGTACCACACCGCAGCCTCTTTGTTATCCTTAGCCACCCCTTGCCCCTTGGCATACATCTGGGCAAGCGCGAATTGCGCGAGCGTATTTCCCTGCTCTGCCGCCTTGCGATACCACAACAAGGCTTCCCCGCAGTCCCTCTTTCGCCCCTCTTTCCCCTCACAGTACATCGATCCCAAATTGAACTGAGCCGTCACATTCCCCTGCTCTGCCGCTTTGCGATACCACAACATGGACATCCTATAGTCCTGCGGCGCCCCTTGCCCCTTGTAATACATCTGTCCAAGGCCGAGTTGCGCCACCGCATCTCCTGTGACCGCCAGCGATCTGAATTCCTTAAATGCAAGCGAGAAATTTCCATGCTCATACGCATCTTGAGCCTCTTTCACGCCTGCCTCTGCTCCTGCGCTAAGCACAAGCAGAACCACGGTCAGCATTGGCCTGAATAAAACCCTCATAATTAAGTCGTGCATGGGTTTGTTCCGCGAAGAAAAGTCGCCGCCCTCAGCGCAACGCGCACTGCGGCCGACAAATAACGGGAACCATTTTACATCTTGCCGGAATAAAACGGCGCAGTTGTATCAACAAGACACTGTGTAATGAAATAAGCGACGATGACGCCCGATAAATTCAAGGCATTCATTGATTTTGAAGTAACTCAAAACAGATGGTGTACGACAGAATCCCCCCCACCGTGAGTGGAGGGGATTTTTTTGTGTTACTTCTTTACGCCGTTAACTGCTGCCTTAAGCGTTGCACCAGCCTTGAATGCAGGAACTTTGGATGCCTTGATCTTGAGTTCCGCACCGGTCTTGGGGTTACGACCAACACGAGCTGCGCGCTTGCGCACTTCGAAAGAGCCGAAACCAACCAAAGAAACGGAATCACCCTTCTTCAGTGCGCCGGAAATGATTTCAATGAATGCACCAATAGTACGATCCGCTTCAGCCTTGCTTGTTTCTGTCTTGCCTGCCAGAGCTTCGGCCAATTCTTTTCTGTTCATGTAACCCCCTTCGTTGATTAATAAAAACCCGCGCACGCGGTATGTGCCACACTTAATGAAGCATCATCTTTTTCGCCGAGATTGCCAATATTTTCCATAGGCAACTCTTGCGCCATTTCTGGCCCCAATCCAACTCGTCCACCACCTCAGAACGCTTGACCTGCTGATTGGTACAATCCGACGGGGTTTACTATATCAACAACTCACAAGACTTGCCAAGCGTCTGTAGCCCCATTCGACAATATTTTGCACAATTTAATGAACAAAGAGCCATTCTTCAAACTTTAATCGAGCTTCCGGTGGGGTCTGACTGCTTGGTATGGATGCGCACCAGCGCTTGTACTGCCATATATACCAACAATACCACGGCCAAGCTGGATAGGAATCCAGCCATCACATCCGCCGGGAAGTGCGCACCAAGACTGACTCTTGAAATCCCAACCCACAGCACAAAAAATATGCCCGCCACCCGCCATCCGCGCTTAAAAACAGGCCACAAGCTGGCTACAACCAACATGGCAAATGACGAATGTCCACTCGGCAGGCTGTGATGATATTCCGGTTCGCCGATAATATGCACAGTGCCTGGCAGCAATGCCAGCGGCGGGCGCGGAAAATCAAGCACCGGCTTGAGTGCGCTTATCAACAGGCCATCCAGAAAGTAAGCAATACTGAATACTGCGATTACCGCCATCCAGCGGGTAGCCTGAGCCTGATAACGCGTGAAATCATCTAGCGGGGCTTTCACAACAACAGAAAGAGCAATAAGCGCCGTCAATCCAAGATAAAAAGGGAAAACGGCATGCTCTCCCAGTGCCGTGCCAAGCAGCATGAATTTATCCAGATACTCTGCCCGAATATCATTTATGGCATGAAACAGCCAGACGTTAGCACCGCCCCAATCATAAAAAATTTCTTTCACGGAAATAGCTCTGCCTACGCCAGAAAGGCTGATAGCCACAAACCGACACCGCCGGTAGCCGCCGCACCCGCCACGTAAAACAACCATTTTTTGCGCGTCAGCACAGTAATGGATGCGAGAGAGATGGCAATCTGTACCAGCGTCATAGCTTGGGCCAGCTTGTGGTGCGGATGCATTGCATGATCACTGTCCGCATTAGCCTTTTCCGATTCCGCCTCCAGTTCCTCGGCCTTTGCCTTGATCTCTTTCTTGTCCTGATCGTATTTTGCGACCTGCTCTTTGAAATAACCCTGCCTCTGGACAGGCGCAAATTCAGCGGCGAGTTCCATCAGATGTCCCTTGCTGCTCTTGGCTTGATAGAAATTCCACTGATCCGAAGCTTGTGCTTTCTTTAGTACGGCTTCATTCTTGAACAGCATGGCCTCATTCTGAGTGGCCCCGCCTTGATAGCTGATGATCGCGCCAACGGAAGCTAAAATTGCAGTGAAAATTGCAACATATCCGCCAAGACTATCCCCTCCCTCGGCATGATGTTCGACTGCATGTTCATGGGCGCCGTGCACATGGAATCCATTTTCTGACATATTGTTTCCTTGAGTTTGATAAATTGATAATCCGCCCATGGGCAAATATAGTTTCTGCGGTAACCAAGCAGGACGACGCGCAAGTATACCAAGCAAAGTAGTGCAAACCATTGTCACTCATTTCAAGACGGCTGGATTCATTTTTTATTTTTTCTCCGCCGCCAGAGCCACAGAGCAGTGCCGCTCAAAAGAATTCCGAGCAGTATTTCTTCCTCAATATGTTTAATGTCCTGAAGCAGCAATTCGAGTAAAGCACCGAAATAATAACCCGCAAGCGCGATGGCCACAGACCATACGAGCGCACCAATCATGTTGAGCAGCGCAAATCTGGCGGAAGATACGCCGCTGATCCCGATCACTATGGGGCCAGCGATACGTAGCCCATAGAGAAATCGCACAGCCAGAATAAGCGGAGTGTGATATTTGTCCAGCATCTGCTGCACGACTGGAACACGCGCGCGCAATACAGGAAAGCGACCGAGAATTGCCACACCATAGAGCCGGCCCAACTGAAAAAATATCTGATCCCCTATCGTACTTGCAATAAACGCAATGACAATGACATAGCGCAGGTCGAGCATGCCGCGATGGGCGGCAAATCCGGCAAAAATCAAGATGGTTTCGCCTTCCAACAGAGCGCCGAAGAATACGGCGTAGTAACCAAACGATGCGACTAACTCGGAAATGGTCATGCGGAAATTTTACACGTTATATCTGGATTCACGACCCCACCAAACTAGCCGCTATATTGATCGACAGGCCGATGATGGCAACATTGAACAAAAAACAGAGAACAGATTGTGCAAGTACCGTCTTACGCATCGAACGCGACATGACAGAGACATCTGACGTTTGGGCAGCGACTGCGATAGTAAACGAGAAATAAAGGAAATCCCAATAATCAGGATTCTGTTCGTTATCCGGGAAACGGAGTGCTCGCTGCTCAATGGGCGACTTGTAAAAGATACGTGCGTAGTGAAATGTGAATAGTGTCGCGACGAGGCACCATGAACCGAATATGGTAGAACCGGTAAAAGCGTAGTGTGCCAGCCGATGACTGAAAGACAAGCTTTTAACGGTTGATAGCTCCAGGATAATCGCCGCAAGACTACCTATTGCAGCAATCGACATCGCCGCCAAAATAACCACCGCGCCCCTATCTTCTTGCTCTGCAATGGCGCGAACCCTGGCATGGCTTGCGCGCATCATCAGCCATCCCATCAAAAATAGATAAAACCAAACGGTGACATTCCAGCCTATCAACGCCCGCGCGACAGGCCCCCATTGCAACGGAAAAATAAGCCCGACCACAACACCGGCACTTATCGCGGTAGCTAGGCGAGGACGAGTACGGACAAATTGATGAATAATATGCATAGCTTCTAAAATTTGTTGGGCTGGGAATTTTACACCGCCCCACCAACTACAGACAGCGATCAATATCATAACTCTACATTTAATATTCCCTGGCCGACAAATGTGCGGAGTAGTACCAGAAGCAACCATTCGCTGGGTAATGCGCACTTTACTTGCGAGAACTTGCGAGAAGACGTCAAGCTGAGAAAATTTCTGTACTCGAAGTAGCGGCAGTGAGTGGGGCGTCAGAGAGTGTTGTCACGTAGCTTGCCGATTCGCACTGCTGATGCCACTGCACCCGCACTATTAGTTCTAGTTCGCAATGAAAGCAGATGATAAGTTTGCGAAATCAGTACGAGAGGATAAGCGACTTGCAACAAATCGGCGATCATGCGCCATTCGGCCAGAATGCCCTTCCAGAATCCGAGCTTTTCGGTTTTCCTCGATTGCGTGACGTGAGGCCAATGCGTGACCGCAACCGAAAGCTGGTGCGCAATGATCTGACGATTCATGAATACCTCGATCCCAAAACGCGGCAGCCCATGTATCTCCTCCAACACCTCGCTCAAGAGCTCCTTCCTGATGACCCGTTCGCCCGAAACGAAATCCAGCCCGATGGCGCGAAATATCAAAAGGCTATTCTGCCGCAAGCTCAGGCTGACATCCGCCTTGCCCGACAACACCGGGGCAGCGAGCGCTGTGATGTGCTCAACGGCAAGGCCGGTAAGATCCGCATCGAGCAGCATGAGGATGTCGTTTTCCGCCATAGCGACCCCGGTTGCCATCGCAAAGCTTTTACCCCGATTCACCGGATATGAGATCAGCCTTACCGAAGCACATTGCTTGACGATTTCGGCAGTATTGTCAGTCGATCCATCGTCCACTACAATGATCTCGTTCAAAAAAGGATGCACAGAGGCTACCGCGAGTACAGCGGCGATTCTCGGTGCCTCGTTAAAGGCGCAAATGATGCAGGAGATGCGGACACTGCTATTCGGTACGGAAGTGTTGATCATGACATATCTTAAGTATGGAGCAGATTAGCGCGGCTTTCGCAAAGTAAGTTGATTTGGGTGAGGTGCTTCCGCCACCAGATTCAAGGCGTTTCGCAAACTGTCGACAAACTCTGCTGGAGATGTCGATATAACCTCAGTCGGCACTCCAAACTTCTTGGTTAGGCGAACGCTGTCCTCGAAGCCATAGGACACCACAAAAGGATGCATTCCAGAGTCAATCGCTGCGAGGTAGTCGCTGTACTCATCCCCACAGGCATACGAACGAGCGGGATTGATGGCAAAGGATTGCCTGGCGCGCTTCAGATGCGCGGCCTTGTTCTCTCTTAACGGAATACAAGCAAAGTAGTCGAACTCACCCGTGTCTATGCCATGGCGCTGAAAAAGGCATTTCAATGTTTCGGCAGGCTCAATCGTCACGTTGCGGGTAATAAGCCCCACGCGAGTGTTCGGGGCAGCCAGCAGCGAACGTAACAGCGAGTCGATGCCTGGATACAAACATGCCTCATAACGGTAAATCTCGGTTAGAGTCGCCAGTAATCGCTTGCGGCTTTGCTTTCCAAATTGACGACGCAGATTTGTGGGAAACTCTCTCAGTCCACCGAGATACTTGAACAGCTTGCGCCGCTTCTGAAAGCGATCAATGTCACCGATGTCCATTCCGTGCCTGAGAAAGGCCTGCTCAATGGCATGAAATGCGTCAATGGTTGTGCCATCAGCGTCAAAAATCACCAAACGTTCCAAGTTTTTGTACTGGGCCATTCAATGATCGTAGGCCAATCATGTGACAAGAACATGACACTTCTGAATCGGCGCATTTGTATCAGACGCTATTTACCGGCAATTGCGCACTCGTGATCTTGTAATTCCTCGCCGCTCGCGCGATCATTAATGTTGAGATCGACATGATCTGCCAAGAGAATAAAACCTTCGGTTCCATCTTTGAAGGTGGCACCATTCAGCACCAAAGTTTGGCGACCCATTTGCTGGCGGGCAGATGGTTCCCTTCGGCCAAGAGCTTGAACGGATTGTGGTCGCCTAACTCGGCCCCAAGGATACGCATAGCCCAATAAGGATGGCCGTTAAGCTCTGTGCCGAGGGGCGCCCATTGACCGCCGATTTCGTTGATGCGCTGGCGAAGGATTTCATGGATATCTGGACGGATGCAGTCGACGTGGATATGCAGTTGATTCTGTGTCCGTCCGAAGGCCGAATTGACCACCAATACAACTTGATCGCGCGCCAGTTTCCGATGAAGGCGTTCTTCGACATTTGCCTTCACCCGCCAAGCATACGCCCAGTAGTTAGGCGAACCGTTGGTGAGCAGTTCCGAACTTTCCACTCCGGTGATCCGCACCGTCGGAATAACCAGAAACTGGGCGACTCCGACAATATCCTTGAGCACCGCGAAACCCGCTCCCGGACGTAAATCAATCTGGGTGCAGGGAATGGGATTACCACTTTCAAGTTGGTGCCGCAAACACTGGCCATCGACAATTTTCCACAACGCATCGGGGTCGTATGCTTGAACCTGCCCCGCTGAGAAACAAAATAACGCAGCGCCTGCCAAGACGGCAAGGCGCAAGTTCCAGTGCCGCAACAGTCTATTGCCAACCGTAGCGGCGCACATAAAAGCCTTTCATAGCTTGGGTTAGAACCATGTAGCATAACAACATGCCAAACAGCCATGGGAAGAACATCATCGGCAATGCTTGAAACTTGAAGTAATGCCCGAATCCGGACATCGGCAAGAAGATGCCTGCTGCCATCACAAGCGAAGTCATTACCAACAACGCAATGGATGCGCGGCTTTGAATGAAGGCAAGCTTCTGGGTACGGATCATGTGTACGATCAATGTCTGCGACAACAGCCCTTCGATGAACCAGCCGGATTGAAAAAGCGACTGATGTTCAGGCGAATTGGCCTTAAATACAAACCACATCAAGCAATAGGTAGTGATGTCAAAGATCGAGCTGATGGGGCCGAAATAGATCATGAAGCGGCCAAGGTCTTCCGGCTTCCAACGCTGTGGTGATTTCATCTGCTCCGCATCCACGTTGTCCCATGGAATGGCGATCTGCGAAATGTCATATAACAAGTTTTGCACCAACAATTGAAGCGGCAACATCGGCAAGAAGGGCAGGAAAGCACTGGCTACCAGCACCGAGAACACGTTGCCGAAGTTGGAGCTGGCGGCCATCTTGATGTATTTGAGCATGTTGGCAAAGGTTTTGCGCCCCTCCAATACGCCTTCTTCCAGCACCATCAGGTTCTTTTCCAAAAGAATGATGTCGGCTGCCTCTTTGGCGATATCCACCGCAGTATCCACCGAGATGCCGATGTCCGCCGCGCGTAGCGCAGGTGCATCGTTGATGCCATCGCCCATGAAGCCGACGATGTGGCCATTGCCGCGCAAGGCGCGCACGATTCGTTCCTTGTGAGTCGGGGTGAGTTTGGCGAATACATTCGAGGTTTCGACCGCCTCCGCCAGTTGCCTCTCATCCATTGCCTCAATGTCGGAGCCGCGTAATAACCTGCTGATCTGCAAGCCGACCTCCCGGCATATTTTCGCAGTGACAAGCTCATTGTCGCCAGTCAACACCTTGACTGCTATCCCGTGTTCACGCAGTGCATTGAGCGCGGGCTCAGTGGTTTCCTTGGGCGGATCAAGGAAGGCGATGTAGCCGATCAGGGTCAGCTCTGATTCGTCCGCCACGCTATAATTATCCTTGTCAGATGGCATCTCTTTTGCCGCCACTGCGACCACGCGCAGTCCCTCCTCATTGAGCGAACCGGTCACCTCCTGCATGCTGGCAAGTAGCTCAGGGGTCAATGGCTGCACCGCATCGCCATTCTGAACATGAGCGCAAACCGAAAGTATTTCTTCCACTGCGCCCTTGCAGGTCAGCAAGTGATGGGCATCGTTTTCGGCTACGACTACCGACATACGGCGGCGCTGAAAATCAAACGGCACCTCATCCACCTTGCGGAAGTTGGTGTTAACTTTGAGCTCTGGATGCACATCGGCATGTTCCAGCACGGCCACGTCGAGAAGATTCTTAAGCCCAGTCTGGTAATAGCTGTTCAGGTAGGCATAATCCAGCACCCGGTCTGATTCTTCTCCGAACACATCAGTGTGGCGTTGCAGAAAAATCTTGTCCTGCGTCAGCGTGCCGGTCTTGTCGGTGCATAGCACATCCATAGCACCGAAATTCTGGATCGCATCCAACCGTTTGACGATGACCTTCTTGCGCGACAAGGACACTGCACCCTTGGCCAGCGTGGTTGTTACGATCATCGGTAGCATTTCCGGAGTCAGTCCAATGGCGATGGACACAGCAAACAGAAACGCATCCAGCCAATCGCCCTTGGTGAATCCGTTAATCAGCAGCACAATCGGTGTCATCACCATCATGAAGCGCATCATCAGCCAACTAACTTTGTTCACACCAGCCTGGAAAGCGGTCGGTGTGCGATCCGTAGCCGTCACCCTTGCTGCCAGCGCACCGAAATAAGTGCGGTTGCCGGTAGTCACCACCACGGCCCGTGCGGTGCCGCTAACCACATTGGTGCCCATGTAGCCGATGTTATCCAACTCAAGCGGATTGTTTGTCGAGCCATGCCGGTTGGCGACGAATTTTTCTATGGGCAGCGATTCGCCTGTCATGGCTGACTGACTGATGAACAGATCCTTGGAATATAGAATGCGCACGTCAGCGGGAATCATGTCGCCCGCCGAGAGCTGTATCAAGTCGCCTGGCACCAGTAACTTGATCGCCAACTCCACGCGTTTGGCTTCCTTCAAATGTATCTGCACGCCGAAATATTTGAGTGCATCCTCGGCGGCGTTCTCGGATGGATCACGCCGCATCACGGTGGCGGTGTTGCTCACCATTTCGCGCAGCTTGTCGGCGGCTTTGTTGGAGCGAGCTTCCTGCACAAATCGCAACAGCGTAGAGATGACCACCATCGCCGAAATGACGATGCTTCCCATTACGTCATCGGTGTAATAGGACATGATGGCCAAGACGCTAAGCAGCAGATTGAAAGGGTTCTTGTAGCAATACCAGAGATGCACCCACCAGCTTGGTGGTTTCTCCTGTGCGATTTCATTCAGGCCGACGCGACCACGATTGTATTCCGCCTCGGTTTCGGACAACCCATCGTGGTGGGTTTCCAAGTCATTCAGTAATGCATCGGGATCGCTATTCGCAGCAGCAATCAGGGTTTGCACCAGTGAAGGAGACATATCCCTGATGTCTCTCGGTCCTTTTATCAGGTCAAGAAAGCCGAGGCGCCGGAAATGCCGACTCATGCCGCGTGTGCGCACAAATCTGACAAACAATTCTTTCAGAAAATTGATCTGCACTTTGTTTCGCTCTTATTTCATAAAACGGGTAGATGTTTTGTGGGGGCCTTAATTCATAAGGCTATGATACAGGCAGTGACACACTATATTAATTGCCCCTGCCGAATAGAAGTATGTTTGTTCATACTCAGCAATCACCCGGCGAGTGGTCACCAATGTAGCCGACGTAGCAGTGAGTTCTTTTTCTGCTGATGAGATTGCATGCGATGCAGAATATCATCCAATGTTTGAACGGCCTCAATAATATGCGCCCCCTTGTTCAGCATGACGCATTCGGCACGCACACCCATCGCCGCATCGGTAATTTCAGCACGGCTGGGCTTCCCACTCTTGGATAATCCCTCCAGAACTTGAGTAGCCCAGATAACCGGTAAACGCGCCGCCTCGGCCAGCCAAAGAATTTCTTCCTGCAATTCTGCCAATCTTTCGTAACCGCATTCCACTGCCAGATCACCGCGAGCAATCATGACGCCGACGGTTGTTGAATGCATTAATGCAAATAATAGTTCCGGTAAATTCTCGAATGCGGCACGTGTTTCGATTTTCAGTACAATGCCAAGTTTTTCTGCATCCAGGCGTTGCAGATGCTTTTGCAATAATTTGACATCGGCAGGATTGCGGACGAATGAAAGCCCGACCATATCAGCATGTTTTACGACAAATTCAAGATGCTTGATGTCCTGTTTCGTCAAGCCATTCAACTCAAGTCGACTATCCGGCAGGTTGATACCTTTGTTCGCCAGCAGCTTCTCTCCGCCCTCACCGGCCTGCGTTATTTCGACCAATATTTTACTTTTGCTAACACTACGAATTACGCCACCGATTCTTCCATCGTCAATCATAATCCGCTCTCCCGGCTCGACGGTAAGAAATACTTCCGGCAGGGAACAGGCAATAGTGGCTGTATGCAGTAAATATCCGTTAGCATTGAATTGGGCTGGTTTGCCCGGCAACGGTTCACGTGTGATGGTTAGAATATCTCCAACATGCAGGCGAATCAATTCGGGTAATGAGGGTAATGCCCCAACAATACCGGCATGCCCAACACGGCGAGAATGTCCATTACCCAATACTCTTATTAACTTGAGTTCTGTACCCGGTGTGACATAGGTGGTCTGTTTGGATTCTGCCCAACAGCCCGTCCCAACTTTTTCAACCAGCTTAAGGGTGCGCACGGCCCCTCTCGCATCAGTTAACTCAATAATGTCGCGTGATGTTACTTTTGCAAGCCAATCCCCGTCTACTGGTAGGCAAGCATCAGCGGGGGCAGGATTGGAAGAAGCATCACCATCTGGATACAACCATATTCGCGCGGGAGTGACCACCTTGCCAAACATATCGCGCAGTGGTTTCCATTTGAGTACCGCAGGTCCTTGAGCAATTTCTCCGGTGCGCAACTTGGGGCCGCCCAAGTCCATCAGGATACGGCAATGCCTTCCTGTTTCGCGTTTTGCCAGATTGATTTGCTCAATCATGCGTGACCATATTTCAGGCGTGTCATGCGCACAATTGATACGGGCACAATCCATACCGTGGACGAGCATGGCTTTGATCAATGAATAATCGTCTGCTACATCACTTGGTAGCGTGATCATAATGCGGACTCGGCGATGCGATGGAGTCTTGCCAAATAAATTATTGGTATTAATTTCAAGCTGCGCTGCACCCGTCGCCTCGGGGAGAGGGAGTATTTTGTCAGCTGAATTCTTGCCTAATGCATAACGCAAAAGGTCAATAATGGCATTAAGATTAGCAAAGACGTGCGACTCCATGCGACCTAATGATGAGAGCCCTACAGCCGCCAGCCTTTCCTGTAACGACCGCACATCCCGTCGCCTCAAGCCAAGGTAGTGCACCAGATTAATGGCACTGGCCAAATGGAGAGGATTTATGTCTTGCAGAGTTACCTCATGCGACTGCTCGAACCCTTTCAATTCGCTGTGCAGATCTTCTAGCTCATTCAGCAAGTTGGCATAGGGATGCAACTCATCAGGCCTGAGTGAAATTAATTGCTGCTTGCTCATCAAGTTAGTAACTTTATGTCATTCTAAAAATAAACAACCACACTACATTATAGGAATCTTAGGTTAATTAAATATGACAGCCAACTTCTCTCACTATATTTAAACCGGTACTTGGGAGCCCTGCCGATGCCAAGATAGATATAGAAATTTAGATATTTTAACAATCGCTCTCATTTAAAGACGCACTGTCACAAAGGTTTCATGGGACATTGCTACGATGCCCGGCACTATGGGCATGTCTGTTAACTTTTCCCCAGAATTAAGCGCTTGGATACTGCATAACCTTGATCGCGGCTGCACTGTCGAAGACTTGGTGAGTAGCATGGTCGCGCAGAAATTCGAGCCCAGCATAGCATTGGGCTTGGTCGATGCATTTTGGCGCGCCCGCAGTGAAGGAATTGACCCGCCGACGGAGTCCGTGGTGATCGACTCTTCTGCTGCGGAATATCGCTACGAAATCCCGCGCCTTGCGCCTGGCTCGGTCATTCGCACCGCCGATCGTGACATAGCGGTATTGCTGCGTTTGGAACAGCCTATCATTGCTTTACTGGATGGTGTGTTGAGCGCCGAAGAATGCGGACTATTGATAGAATTGGCACGTAATCGGTTGCGCCCATCGACAGTGGTTGATCTTCTGACCGGAGAAGACAAAATCGCCGCACACCGGGATAGTGAGGGTATGTTTTTCGAACTGGAAGAGACGCCATTCATTGCCAAGCTGGACCGACGTATCTCCGAGGTGATGAACTGCCCCATAGAAAATGGCGAAGGTCTGCAAGTTTTGCGCTACGGCCCGAGCGCAAAAAATACTCCTCATTTCGATTTTCTGGCACCCTCCAATCCGGCAAATAGAGAATCTCTGGCCAGGAGTGGACAACGTATCAGCACGCTGGTGATCTATTTGAATGATGTCATAAGCGGAGGCGAGACAGTTTTTCCAGAGATTGGATTATCTGTTTCCCCCAAAAAAGGAAACGCGGTTTATTTTGAGTACGCCAACTCCCTGCGCCAGGTCGATCTAAAATCCGCGCATGCCGGCGCTCCGGTTCATGAGGGCGAAAAATGGGCAGTTACAAAATGGATGCGGGAAAGGCGTTTTATACCGGCATGAATAAAGCCCCCCGCTGCTTGCGGCGGGGTTTATTAACAGCATTTCAGTCCACTGCTTTCCAGCCAGCCCTCACCCCAAGAAGATTGGAGCCAAACCGAACCCACTGAGATTGCAAGGAGAACTTGATGGTACAACGAGCAGAGGGGCAACACCCCTCAACTCGTTTACTCCACCGAATTCACTGCAACCCAGGATGCTCCTGAGAGTCGAAAGCGTTGTTTCAACTGCACGGCTCCTTCACCCTTCACTATGTAGGCGAGCATCGGAAATGCTTTCTGTATCTCCGGGTCTTGAGTCCACTTCGCCGCAGCGATTTTGTAGGTGTAGGCGACCGTTGTTTCCTTGTACTCACCCAGAGATTCAGGTTTGTCCCACCGTACAATCTTGTTCAAGCTCAGTTTTGCCGCACAAAAATCGCCGTGATGCATGACCTTTACCCCATCCGAAGTGGTAGTCTGCGTTTCCTTGTCCAGATAGAATTTTTTTCCGGCATCGGTTAGCGCGTAGCGTTTGACCGAAACGGTTTGTTCAGCGTCATCCACCTTGCGCGTCACGGATGCGCTGGTTGAAACCACCAAGCCCAGCTTTTCCAGAACCGGCATCTGGATTGCGTCCCGTGTTCTCATCCCAAAATCAGACTCGCTGACATCGATCGGCCAGTCAAATTTGCCCAGGCAAAAATTGCCTTGTTGATCCAGATATTTTTCTAGCGCAGTAGTAAGTACCGTCTGATCCGGATCGGTTGGATTTGTGCAAAATGCCGCGCTGGAAAAGCACATCAGTCCTGCGGTAATAAAATATTTTGTCTTCATGATATCTCCCAGTTGAAAATTATAGATTAATGGATGCATGTCACAATTTTGTGATGCGCTATTGTGGTGGTTGATAACCATCGGTCAGTGTTCCCAGAAACGCTGCCAGATCCAACATGTCCTGAGCCGTCATCGGCGGTTGGCTACCGGGTGCCCTACCGTCAAGCGGCATCTGCGTATCGACATTGCCGCGATAAATAGTCGGCAGGTCGTTAAATTTCTGCACCACACCATTGACGGTCGGGTACCACAGCTCGGGATTGGTGTCGCGAGTATTGTAAAAGCTGATTACATCGCTCAGTGACTTCATCTGTCCATTGTGAAAAAATACATTGCGCGTTGCCACGTTGCGTAACGTTGGGGTTTTGAACTTACCGCAATATGGCGCGTTCGCGGGCAGCGGATGATCGGAGCGACTACAGATTCCCATATCATAGGAAAGCGGCAACCCGCGAAACAGGACATTGGCTGGAATAGCTTGATTGCGCGGCACGCCGATGGCTTCGTAAGAAAAGTCGGTAAACAATGCCACGCTACCATTTATTCCTGCACCGCTATAGTGGCAGGAGAAACAATTGCCTTTGTTCGGATCACTAAAAACGGCCAGGCCACGCGCCTCCGACGCGGTTAATGCACCGCCGATCTTGTTGGCGGCGTACAGGTCGTATTTACTGGTGTATGGGTGAAAGCTGGTGTCTTCCAACTGAAACGCTTGCAGGGCAGTCATCGCATTGGCGAATGCCGTTGGCGTGTCAGCGAATGCGGTGCTGCCGAACGCCTGTATGAAAAGATTGGCATAAGACGAGTTCTGAATTTTGTTGACCACGTCGGCGAAACTGCTGTTGTCCATTTCGTTGGATGCCAACAGGGGAATCTGCGCCTGAGCTGCCAGCGTCGGTGCGCGCCCATCTTGGGTAAAACCGCCACCGGATCCGGGTGCGCTGATGCCGTCAGGATTGTCTAACAAATCGGAGTAAGGCGGCGTGAAATCCTTGTACGTCAGCGTGGGAACCGCGCGCGTGCCGGACGATAACAAATTGGGGCCACCGAGTTGCACGGCAAGATTATTGGATGGGGCATAATGATTACTGGGATCGTGGCATGTGGAGCAGGCCAATTTTCCCGAAGATGACAGATTGGTATCGAAAAACATTTTTTGCCCAACTTGCGCCGCCGGACTCAAGGCGCTGGCGGCCAACGGTACGAAGCAAAGTGTTCCGGTCAAGATGAGTACTATTAGTTGCAAACAGTGTGGATTTGGCAAATTACGGTACATGGCGATTTACTCCAGAATGATTATAAGTAAGCCGAGCTACGCAGAAAAACAGGACTAATCAAACTGCGACTAGCCCTGCCGAATTATTGTGACCGCGTAGTCTTCCGGCTGCGTTGCCGCAGCCGGATTTGGCACATTATTTAAGCGACCAGAGGTTGATCTGAGTTGCATCCGGACCGGTTTGCGCAGCTGTGGTCACGTCGGCCGACTGCTTCTCGGTATAGCCCGCCGGAATTACATACGCGTGACTCATCGGACGTACCGAGTCAAAGTGAGGATCTGCACTACTGGCGTATTCCGGCAAATTGAGAATGTTGGCAGCAATGAATGCTTGTGTGTACTTGGAGCGATTCATGTACGAAGCATCATTACCTGGATCGGCCAATCCGAACATGTCCTGCAATGTACGGTTAAACGAAAAGTGGCTGTAGGCATCGCTGTCAACAATACCTTTTGGCGCATTGGGCTGGTTGGTCAGCACGCCAAACACACTTTCCCCGTGACCGCGGTTGCCAAGATAGTAGCTTGCGACGGAGGTATCAACCGAGAATGTACCATCGGCATTTTGTACCAGTGGTTGGGACACCGTCTGGTTGCCCGGATTCCAACCGCAGCAGGAGTTAAATCCGGAAGTCGCGTTGCCTTCGTCGAACATGATGACGATGGCTACACGCTTACTCTGGTTTTGCCAGATCGGCGATGCCTCAATTTTCTGGATCACTTTGTCGGTGTAATTATCGCCGCGCGCAATAATGTTGCCGCCGGTTGCAGTCGGTACGTTGTTGGCCACGCTGCTGCAATCACTGGCCGTTACAGACTTACCAGTCACGCTATCGGTGCCCTTTACCGTGATGCCGTGCATATCATCGCACTGGTCGGGAACCACAAAGTTCAGGTTGCCGATATCTCCGGTCTGCAGGTCGGTACCAAACTGGTCAATATTGTAACCGGCCGGTATGGTGTAGTCCTTGCTGTTCAACAGAGCTGCGTCCCATTGACCGCCACCCAAAGTACGGTTGCTGGTATTAAACTCAGACGCACTACGCACATTCTGATAAGCCATGCCCGGATGATGCTTGGTTCTGTAAAGTTGGGCGGGCAAGGGCAATACCAGATTGGGATCACCAATCGTGGTTGTATTACCGGCTACAGTGCCGGGTGCATACACGTTGTCGGTCGCTGTCACTGCAGCATCGGCCACGCTGTCGGTGCGGAAGTCCTGACCGGGGTTCATCGACTCGCTGTAGGTGCGCCAAGTCAAGCCGTTACTCGATATTGCATTGAACAAATTGGCGCGGCCGGTGATGTTGTGATTGGTGGATTGCGCGCAGGGATTGGTGAAAGGCGACTTTGCCAGGCCGGGCGCAGCATTGGTCGGAATGACGGTGTCTTGCAAAGCGTTGGCACCGGTGGCGCCGCAGTTCCACTGATTGTCGTCGGTAATGCCGAAGTCGTCTGCGCCACCCAGCGCGGTGTAGTTTGGCTCGCTAGGGTTGCCCGTTGCGAAATAGCTGATGAACTGGTTGCCGGCGTTCAGGTAGGCATTGATTTTCGGTGCGAAAGCGGAACCTTTAATGGAAGTCGTGGCCTTGTTTTCCAGCATGATAATGAAGATATGGTCATAGCGTGGAATGCCTTCGACATTCAGCGATACTTGCTGGGCTTCATCGATTGCAATGGGGGTGGTGGCGCTCGGATTAGCCGCCAGCGCAGCCGGGGAAATATCACCGCGATCAACCATCTTGGCTGCAAGAGCAAAGCGATTGGTCAGAATGACAGATTCTTTCAGCAGCGCGGCTTGGGCGACGGGGTCAGTGACTGTGTTGGGATCGCTCAATACCTCATTGACCGGCACACCGAGGCGAGTGGCGAGATTTTGCCTCTCGGTAGTGAAACTCGTACCATTCGCTTCCATCGCGAGCAGCACTTCGGTAGACAAAGGCGTGACTGCAACTTTGACGGGTACCAACGGTGCCACTGTGGCAGCGGCAATTTGAGCTTGGGCAACGCGGAAAACTGTGCGTTGGGCAACGGGATTACCGCCATTGTTAGCCGAGGTTGATATCTGGGCGACAAGCGGGCCTGGTGTAACACTGGTCAGCAGAAACGTACCATCGACCTTGCTGGTCGTGCTGGGTTCGCCAGCGTCACAAACTCCGTTGTTGTTGGTATCGAAACATACCGTGGCGTATTCATAAACCGAAGCCGCCGTGCTTGAAGCAGTTGACAGCGCGGGATTGTTGCTATTTACAGGCGGAGTGAAATAGCTGCCTGCAACGACCCCCTTGACGGTGACAGGTACCGCCGCGTAGCTGGATGAGTAGGCCGAAAGCAGTGCAACTGCGACTGCGGCAGAAATGACGGAAGGGCGGAACCGGGTTGAGCGCGAGACTCGTGAAACTTTAGACATGATGGATTCTCCAAATATTTATTTATAGGATTGTGAGGATGCGAGCCGCACTCAGGCTTGACGGCAACGAGCGAGAACACCTGTAAGACCGAATCCGAGTAGCATCAGCGCCCATTCGCCGGGCTCAGGAACGGCTACCACGGACCAATTTGATGCATTGACTGCAGGTTGACCATAACTTGTGCCGTCAATCGCCACCGCGCCATTATTTGTATTCACTGCGAAAGCTACAGCGCCATTGGTCGCGTCATTGGTGATGGCGAAGTAGTTGGACACGCCATTCCCGGAAGGATCATTGACATCTTGAAATATGAAGTTATTCAGGGCCGCGTTGGTGGACACTACCGCAGGAGTGCTGGCCCAATTAAGGGTTGTCGGGTTCCATGCCAAAGCATACAAGGAGCCAGTGGTATCGGTGGAGAATTGGACACCGTTTAAAGCAACCTGAACATTGGTAATATTTTCAATAAACGAACCAACCATATTGCCTATCAATGAGCCAGTGACTTGCTGCTGGTCACCGAAGGTATAGGAAAAATCATAAGTTGTGGCGTTCGCCGCAAGCGAAGCAAGCGCGAGCGTTGCCGAGATGAATATCTTTAGGGGGTTCATTGCGATGACCTTTCGATTAATGTTGGGAAGTGTTGGGAATCATTGAATGTTTTATCAACCAAAATCAGACTTTGAATCCAAACTCACTTTAAGTCCCCAACATTACATTTTGAAATTTTTATACTAGTTCGAATGGACTAAATGCATAATGAATTTAAGTCATCAACATTACATTTGGTATTTTTATACTAGTCTGAATGGACTATATACATTAGCCCTCCTCGCCTCGCATGCCGATCCGGACATCATCGCCTCAGCAACAGGCGAATGTCCGACTCAAGGTAGATTCAGAAACTGGGATTTACTGGTTTAGAGCGCGTTATTTCGGCCTATTTCAACCGTGTGGTTGACCTGCCTGCGCCAGCACAAGTTGGATACAGTGCCAGGCATACGCATAACCACGGACTCTTGATATAACGATCCCCGAAACCGTCCCCGCCAATGCAAAAGGCCACTTCAAAGAATTTGCTCACCCCAACATTTTGTAGGCATCCATCGACACCGATTCGACCGCCTCACCAAACATGATTACTTTCCCTTCAATCCTGGTGTTGCCAGTCTCGCTGAATTCAAATCGATAGGTGCGTCGTAACACCGTGCGCCCAAACTGGTTGCGCGCTAACCCCAACCCTATGCTGGCAACTGTGTCGTCCAGAAATTGCACATCTGCCTTGATGCAGGCCTGTTTACCCGCATTCCGTGCGATCTCAAGGACACGAATACTATTCAGCCAGAACCACCCAAGCGCTACCAACGCCATCAGGTAAAGTAAACTCATGAAGTCCATGCAGTGATTTCCTAACAAATTCTTGTAGCTGATTTCAGAATCGGCATCTTAAATCGCAGTTATCGATTTGATTGTTGCGTGTGATGACAACTTCATACTCTGCTTAAAAATAAAGACAATATTTACAGCCAGTTTCGCCCACTCATTCAGCCCACTCTCCGGAAATTTTTATTGATCGCACCCTTAGTTAATTGGTGCGAACCGCTGTACGATATTCCCTTCATATTCCACCAGCTCAAAAAATACGTCGCGGGGTCGCGTCCAAATTGAGCCATCTGAAGATTTATAAACGATCATAATGACATTAGGATCGGACTCAAGCCGCGCCTCGCAAACCATTTCATATATGCCGCCTTTGTAATGCCGATATTTCATTTTTGTTGGTTCACTATTCTGGTTGCAATACCTACTTGTTCAAGTGCGTTTTTCTGACAGTTTATATGCGGCATTTAAACGGTTTATTAAAGGCGCATTCAGCTTGCTCGTTGGTGCGGTCCACCGCCTTGTAATTTGATCTACCTCGGCCTGAAGCCTTGCTGCTGTGGTGGTATCCTGGGTGGCTAGAGCCCAAATCAGGTATTCGGCGCGAGCTTCGAACGTTCCAAAACGAGCCACTGCCGACTCGAACGTTGACCGAGCCTCCGCATTTCTACCAACCCCGGCATATGAGCGGGCAAGTAAAAGCAAAACTGCTGCCAACCGAAATGACTGATCGACACTTTGAATCGCTTCAAGGTGTGCTATCGCTTCCTGATAGCGTTGACATTCCACGCAAGCACGAGCGGCGCCGAATCTTATTTCAAGGGAATTTGAAAATGGCCCCATAAGGCAGGCTTCGTAGTTCTGTGCCGCCTCCTCGGAGAAGCCAAATTCAAGCTGCACTTCAGCCAAGCGCAATTGGTTCTGTGCCGTCGGCAATTCTGCAAAAGCGGCCTTTGCTTCGCGGATGCTGCGTTGAGGGTCAAAGGCTTTCGCAGCCGAGGTCATGATACGTCTGGCTCCGTGCTCAAGACGAGAGCTGGGCAAATATATGGCAAAAAAGTAGACGATGCTTGCCAGAAGAGGAAATAAAAACAATAAGATCAACCAGTACATCTGCTGCCCGGAGCGAACGACGTGTATGGCGAAGAACAATGCAATAAAAATGTGCAGCCCGAGACCTATGAATGTTGTTATATCCACATTAATCCCCGCACTGTATTCTGTCCCAGCAAATATTCATCATGGCAATTGTATATTGGAACACTATTTTTTTGTGGTGGTCGTGGTGAGTGATGCCGCATTAACCGAAAACTCCCTGTGCCGACTCACGGACTGCTAATGCAGACCAGCAGACTATCAGTATAATTGATCGGCTGAAATACAAGAAACCACCCAAGAAGCTGGCTAACTGATAGATGTCAGTCAAATTGACCAAGATAAACTGTCCATCCTATAGACACATGGACAACGCAGACTGAGGAATGACATGAAAAAAGACTATTGGATAGAACGCTGGGAGCGAGGAGAAACCGGCTTTCATCAGAACGAGATCAACCCTTATTTGATCCGGCACTGGCATGACGTACGTCCAACTCAAGGTCGGAAGGTGTTCGTGCCGCTTTGTGGAAAAAGCCAAGACATGCTTTGGCTACACGGCCAAGGATACTCAGTGCTTGGTGTGGAATTGAGCGCCATCGCAACCCAGGCTTTTTTCACTGAATTTGGTTATATCCCTCACAAAACTATAGGCGTTAAATTCGACCAGTACGAAGCGGATGGCATAACCATACTGTGCGGTGATTTTTTCAACTTGGCTAAGGATGCGCTGGCTGGGGTAAGCGTGGTGTATGACCGCGCATCACTAGTCGCGCTACCTCCTGAAATGCGCGAACGCTATGTACACCACTTGGTTAATCTACTTCCGTCAGAAACGCAAATCCTGCTTATTACATTCGACTACCCTCAGCACAAAATGAATGGCCCGCCGTTTGCGGTTTCTACAACTGAAGTTACAGCGCTCTACAGTGATCATGCTGATATTAAATTGCTATCGCAACATGACGTGCTGGCTCAAAATCCTCGATTTCAAGAGCGAGGGTTAAGCCGGTTACAGGAAAGTATATTCCTGCTGACACTTCACTAGCGAATTCTCAGCGTTATAAGTCTTGTATCCAATTCAAGGCGCCAATCAATCTACTGGCAATTAGTCCGTTAGGACTATCTCTAGTTAATCAGGCTGCAACACACTTCCTGTACCTTCATTTCAAACTCTGTGTATGCCATTTAGGCGTGCCTTTGTTGATTGGTATTGCTTGCCCCTAATGAGTTAACAGTTGAGTCACGACCTTGGGATTAATTCTAACGAAATCATTCTTTTTTGAGGACATCATTATGAAATTCAAAAAAACTGCACTGAGTATTTTAATTGGCTTAGCCATCGGTTCAACAATTACTGCACAAGCCACTGATATTGATCACGCGCTTCTGGTCAGTGTAGATGGTCTCCACGCTTTGGACGTAGAACGTTACATTGCAAGTCATCCAAATTCCGCCTTTGCAGAATTGTCCCAGCATGGCATCACTTATACCAATGCCCGGACACCAGCAAACTCAGATTCCTTCCCTGGGCTGTTGGCTTTGGTAACCGGCGGTTCACCCATTTCCCATGGGTTGTTCTACGACGTCAGCTATGACCGAACCCTGTTCGATCCGACCAACACGAGTTGCTCTGGCCCTGCTGGCAACACCATCGTATTTGATGAAAGTATCGACAAGTACACATCCGCGAACGTCTCTTTGGATGTTATCAACCCTGCGATGCTGCCGCGCGGATTCGACCAATATGGTAAATGTGTACCCATGTATCCACACAACGCGATAAAAACCAACACGATCTTTGAAGTGGTGAAAGCCGCAGGTGGCCGCACAGCCTGGGCGGATAAGCACCCTGCCTATGATCTCGTTAATGGCCCTTCTGGCAAAGGCGTAGATGACCTTTACACACCGGAAATCACCAACGTCAACGGATTTGACGCCACTGTTAGCGTTGTTTGCACGGCCGAGAATGATCAGAAGAAAGTTTCCGCCATTATCAACGAAATTCATGGCCTAAAGCATGACGGCTCTCCTGGGAAGGGAGTCCCAACTGTATTCGGGATGAATTTCCAAGCCGTGAGTGTTGGGGAGAAGCTGGCTCATGACAACAGTAACGGTAGCTGTTCGCAAAGCACGCTAACCGGCAAGGCTGGAGGTTACTTGGACGGTGCAGGCACCCCGACAGAAGTTCTTGCCTACGGCTTGCAGAAAACTGACGAGGCGCTGGGTAGCATGATCAAGGCTCTCAAAGAGCAAGGCATTTACAACTCGACGTTGTTCATCGTTACCTCCAAACATGGTCAATCTCCGATCAACCCAGTCAAGGTTAATAAGCCGGGGCATTTTGCTGATCTAGTGGCAGTCCTACCAGATGCCAGCACATCTCCTGCCGCACAGGCCATCGCCAACGCTGCTGCTTGCTCAACAGGTCCCTGCGGTTTCGTGCAGGATGACGATATCGGTCTAATCTGGCTTCAAGATCAAAGCCAGACTCAGATGGTTGCTGACTATCTCAACACTAATGCCAAGGCACTGTTTATCGATGAGGTAATGGCTGGTGATGAATTGAAGCTCAAGTTCAACGATCCGACGACTGACAGCCGCACGCCTGACATCATCGTGCAACCTCAGTATGGCACTATCTACACGGGATCAACCGCGAAGAATGCCGAGCACGGTGGTTTCAGTTATGGCGACACCAATGTTGGTCTGATTGTCTCGAATCCGCGTTTTTCCCCAAGCGTAGTTAAAACTCCTGTAGCCACATCCGAAGTGGCACCGACGATCCTACAGGCTCTCGGCATTGATCCACAGGCGTTACATTCAGTGCAGATCGAACACACCAAGGTATTACCTGGCTTATCCCGCTAGGCTGCTTACCTCACGCTACCTGCGTGAGGTAACTGACACGGGCTGCTTCGGCAGCCCGTTGTCATTATTAAATGCTTCCACTGCAAGGTTTGTATGGGCTACAGAAAATTTAAAAAATGAAGCTGATAATAAGCAACTCTAAAAATAGAACTGGGCGCGTTACAGCCATCAAAATGGCGCACACATTGAAGAGGCGATGAACAAGTTGCAGAGCGTTATTGCAAAGTAATCTGACACGATTACGCAGGAATTAGACAAAAGAAAAGGCTTAGAAAGCTTGATTACTTTCTAAGCCTTATGTATTTTGGCTCCCGACCTGAATCCGCAAATTCATTCGCAGGCCGCATTATATAAGCATTTAAGATTATCAGCAATCAGCAATACCCCCAATAGTACCCCCATGCTGACACTGTAATCACGATTTTCAGGATTGCATTTCTACCCCTCACCTGTTGAATTTCACAGGTAAATTAAACGGTATGTGACTACATGATGGCTGATTTAGCCGCGTCTTGACGTAATGCCAGGGTATGACGTTTGCGGCTGGATTAGTGACCGCCCTCTCGCCTTTGACTTTGTCTTACCCCAGACAACACGCAATTCGGTAAAATGCGGAATGCCACTTTATCCTCATGCCGTCGAACTGATACGCGACAATCTAAGAAAAGTATCTCTTGGTGAACGCCCACACCTGATATCAATTGGAGAGCTAACAGCAATCCAGTTTAATGCAATTAATATCTGGCGAACTGCCAACCAGTTTCCGCCACTAGGCTCCAGTGAAGTCGTGTATTTGGGCAGACACCACCACGCAAGCAGGACGAAAGACGGCTACTCCATCGAGGACATGATCCTGCAATTGCACCATGGAATGGATACCAATGCAATTGTCAAAATGACAATGAGAATGACTCGCCTGGAAAGCGTCACACGCAGGGCAGATGGTTATGGAAATAATGTGTTAGATGCCGTGATTCTGGAATTGACATCACGAAAACCAAGGGCGGAAGCGTTTTCTGCTATCCCGTACGGCGATATAGTCAAGCCAGAAAAGTGAAGGCCCCTTCATTTCTGAAGGGGCCTGAGAACTTGCACAAGCCTTCGGGTAACATCCTTCTCTCCGACAGCGCTCATGCATTTGCTTTATATCACCACCCTCTCAAAAAAGCAAGCTTCAAAATCGGAGGCAGCGAGGCAGGCACCAACCATTGAACAACTTGAATCCACGTCAACCAATTTGAGATAAGGAACTGCCACTGGTTGCTTACAAGCTGTCAGTGAAACAAAAAATTTACCCCGATTTAAACGTCTCCTATAGTCTGCATAGCGGTCGTTAATTTTTGATAGAAACGACCTGATCGACTGTCCCAAATTAACCC
>Ga0302274_10000902_pt1 | contig 29367 bp, 19 predicted proteins | sample III_Bog_N2_1_FD_198755 | JGI IMG/M metagenome (GOLD analysis project Ga0302274, IMG submission 198755) | Peat permafrost microbial communities from Stordalen Mire near Abisko, Sweden - III_Bog_N2_1 | ecosystem: Environmental > Terrestrial > Soil > Wetlands > Peat | place: Sweden: Abisko...
CACAGACGAAGAACTGGCTGATGTCAAATTGACGCCGGCCAAATTCCATGGCGAGTGGAATTACTTCATCCACCCAGCCAAATAATTGCTCAAGTTGTTTTTTCGCGCTGCCTTAATCTTGCGCATCGGTCCTTTCATGCCGATCGCAAGGCGGTGATTCAGCGGGCGTTTGACGCGGGCGTGCGAACCTTGGTCATCACTGGGACCAGTCTTGCCAGCAGCCAGGAAGCACAGCGGATTGCACGCGAGTATCCCGGCCAGATTTATTCCACCGCGGGGGTTCACCCGCATGACAGCCGAAATTGCACGATGGACACCATAGCGGAGCTGCGACGGCTCGCGGGACTGGAACAAGTGGTCGCGATTGGCGAATGCGGCCTCGATTTCAATCGCGACTTCTCGCCTCGGCCACAACAGGAGAAATGGTTTGAGGCACAGGTGGCATTGGCGGAGGAATTACAAATGCCGTTGTTTTTGCACGAGCGGGACGCCGACCACCGGTTCGGCGAAATCCTGACTGCAGTGAGAAAGTCAGTGCCAGCGGTGGTGCATTGCTTCACCGGTTCGCGAGAGTCGCTCAAAATGTACCTCGATATGGGGCTGCACATCGGGATCACTGGTTGGATTTGCGATGAGCGCCGGGGCAAGCCCCTGCGCGAACTCGTTCGCGAGATTCCCCTCGACCGGCTCATGATTGAAACTGACGCCCCTTTCCTGCTCCCGAGATCGATGGCACCCAAGCCAAAAGACGGCCGCAACGAGCCCGGTTTTCTGCCGTACGTGCTTGAGGCGGTCGCGGATTGCGTTGGAAAATCCGTTAAAGAAGTTGCCCGGGCCACTACCGCCACCGCCCGTGAATTCTTTCGGCTCGCTAAAAGATGATGCCTCGGAGATTTAATGGGGCTGTCGCCTCACGCTCTCCCAGTCCAAGTCAAACCTGGCTAAATATTTGCGGAGCCGATCGGCGTCGTTGGCGGTTTTGCGATTTGCCCGCGTGGCTGCAAACAGTTTGCGGCCGGCATCAGATAGGGTCGCCGATTCCCGGCACACGCGAGTGACAAAGGCCAGTTGCGCCTGGTCAAACAAATCGAGGTTTTCCCTGGCTTTGTCGTTTAGAACCTCCGCCAGTACTGCTTCGTAATCTTCATTGCCGGGAGGTGCCGGCCATCCGGCTTTCAATCTTCCAATTTCTTCCTGCAAAACCGGCTCGGTGATGCGGCCTCCCAGAGACAGAGTTGCCATGCGCGTGATGCAGGCATTCAAATCGCGAAAATTGGCCGACCATTTGGCCGCCGGCGACTGGGCGAACTTCAGGAATTCTTCGCGGGCCTCCTTGCTCAACGTGACCCGTAGGCTGTTCTTCCGCGCGAACTGTTCCAGTTCATAGTCCAGATTGGGCTCAATGTCTTCCGGCCGCTGGCATAGTCCCGGCAGGCGAAACGTCCAGAGATTGGTTCGTGCCAACAAGTCTTCCCGAAATCGGCCGTCGCGGACTGCGATTTGCAGCTCGCGGTTGGTGCCGGCGATTAATTGAAAATTGCTGCTCACTTCGCGGTCACCGCCGAACGGCAGAAAGCGCTTTTCTTCCAAGGCTCGAAGCAGCATCGCCTGTTCGTCCAATCCTAGTTCACCGACCTCATCGAGGAACAACAATCCGCCATCGGCCGCACGCAGCAAACCAGGGCGATCCTTGACCGCGCCCGTGAAGGCGCCCTTCACATGGCCAAACAACGCCGACATGGCGGAATCGCCGCGCAAAGTGGCGCAGTTCACCTCCACGAATGAACCCGTGAGCTGGTGCCGGGACTTTTTGAGTTCGTAGATGCGGCGAGCCAATTGCGACTTGCCGGCACCGGTCGGCCCGGTCAACAGAATGGGTTCCTTGGCGTGAATCGCCACGTGCTCAATTTGCTCGATAAGCTGATTGAAATGTTTATTGCGCGTGGCGATCCCCGATTTGAGGAACATTCGTGCCTCTTTTTGCTCGGTGCCGAAGCGCGAGGCGAGCCGGTCATACTTTGAAAGGTCGAGGTCAATGATCGCGAATTTTCCATCCGGTCCACGCCGTTTGGCATCGGCCGGTGAGGTCTGAACGAGGCGGGCGGGAAAATGCCGCGATTCCGTGAGCAAAAAGAGGCAGATCTGCTGGACGTGGGTACCGGTGGTGATGTGGACGAGATAATCCTCGGTGTCCGGCTTGAATTCGTAGCTGCGCGTGAATTCGTGCAGCGCTGCATATACCTCCTCAAAATCCCACGGATCACGCAAGGGCTGGGCCGTGCCCCGGGCTTCGGTGGCCGGCGAGACGCGGGCGATGTCGGCCAGAATCAGATTGGCCATGTCCTGAAACTTCGGATCGAAGATCAATTCAAACCGGTCAACGGGCAACGCCCCATGCTTGCACAGGGAAATGCTGGGACGCCACTTGTTCCAACGTTCTTGATGGAACCCGGAGTCCAACACGCTGCCCAGCAGGCCAATGACCACCTGTTTTTTGGATGACATAGCTTTAAATATCCGTGTTTAGCATATGAGCTAGTCGCGTTTGATGGCAATTCAAATCTGAAGCCGGCCTAAAATGTTTGTATATGCCTGTCATCATTGAGGATGACCAGGCTCCAACCGCGCCCCAAATAGGTTGGCACGACGGCTGCGATAAGGTTGGCAACAATTAAACGAAAGAACGACTATGGCAAACAAAACTCTGTTCCAATCTCTGCGCGGCGCGCTCTTGCCGAAGACTGATGCCGTGAACGAAGCGGGTGGCCGGGCCTATGCCCTCTCGCCCAAACAAGCCCTCGCGCAATACGCGATGACTGGTTGCTTGAACACCACGTTCTATGCCTCGGCTGACGACCAACTCCAAAAAGTGTTGGCGATGGCCAGCCAGGTGGATGCGGAGTTCGTCGCCAAGACCGCCGTGTATTCCCGGCAGAAGGGTTTTATGAAAGACATGCCGGCGTTACTCTGTGCGGCGTTGTCGGTGGAAGACCCGCAATTGCTCCGCGCCGTTTTTGACCGCGTGATTGATGACGGCAAGATGTTGCGGAATTTCGTCCAGGTGTTGCGCTCGGGCGTGACTGGCCGCAAGTCGCTCGGCACGGTCCCGAAAAAGCTGGCCCAGCGCTGGCTTGAGTCGCGGACTGATGAGCAGTTGTTTCGGGCGTCGGTGGGTAATGCCCCGTCGCTGGCGGACCTCATCAAGATGGTTCACCCGAAACCGGCCAATGCGACCCGCGAGGCGCTTTATGGCTACTTGCTCGAACGGAAACACAATACCGAGGCGTTGCCTGACATTGTGAAGCAGTTCGAGGCGTTCAAGGGTGGACAACGCGCCGTGGTTCCGGACGTGCCGTTCCAAATGCTGACCGCTTTGGAACTCGGCAAGGCGGAGTGGAAGGCCATTGCGAAGAATGCCCCCTGGCAGATGACGCGAATGAACTTGAACACCTTCGCACGGCACGACGTGTTTGACGACAAGAGCATGGTGAAGTTGGTGGCTCATCGGCTGGCCGATGCCAACGCCGTGAAACGCGCTCGCGTGTTTCCATACCAGTTGCTGGCCGCGTTCAAGAACACGGGAAGCGATGTGCCGAACCTGGTGCGGGACGCATTGCAGGACGCCATGGAGGTGGCGACCGAGAATGTGCCGCGCATTGACGGCAAGGTGTATGTCTGCCCGGACGTGTCGGGCTCGATGAGCTCGCCCGTGACCGGTCATCGTGTCGGTGCAACCTCGGCGGTCCGGTGTATTGACGTGGCGGCGTTGGTGGCTGCCTCGATCCTGCGCCAGAATCCGCAAACGGAGGTGCTGCCGTTTGAGACGAAGGTGGTGGACGTGCGCTTGAACTCGCGTGACAGCGTGATGACCAACGCCGCGAAGCTGGCTGGTGTGGGCGGAGGCGGCACCAACTGCAGCGCGCCTTTGGAATGGCTGAACAAAAAGCAGGCCAAGGGCGACCTGGTGGTCTTCGTCTCGGACAACGAGTCGTGGGCGGACTCCCAGCGGGGCCGCGGCACGGAAATGATGCGGCAGTGGTCGGTGTTCAAGCAGTTCAATCCGCAGGCGCGGTTGGTCTGCATTGATATCCAGCCCAGCGCGACCTCGCAGGCGGCCGAGCGCGAGGATGTGTTGAACGTTGGCGGATTTTCCGACCAAGTGTTTGAAGTCATCGCCACGTTCGCGGAGGGATGCCTCGGGGCGGATCACTGGGTCGGCGTGATCGAGCAGGTGAAGTTGTAAACACGGAGGGCGGGGCTGTGTAAATTGAATTCGCGCAGACACCCGCCCTCTCAGGAAGAGAATTTTTTGCGGGTCGAATGCCGCTCGGGACTACATCAAACCTGTAAAGTCTTGGCAAAAAACTTGTCGGCCCCCTTGTCGGTGAAATATTTGATCTTTGAGAAGATTTGAAAACGGCGAATGCCGGCGAGACTACATACATTAGCACCAAAGACAACGGGCCACCCGCCCGTCGCGACCAAACGAGCCTGTCTCAGGTCGCCTAAACTGGATGCTGCCATGTCCCGCCAAGCGGTTTTGTCGCCGGTTACCTTTTGCAGCGGCGGGAATGCCCGCAGGACTACATGGTAGAGCACCCGGCCAAAAGCCGGGAGGACCCGGGTTCGTTTCCCGGTCCCGCCAATTAAATCTTGGTGGGATAGCTCAGAAAAACTGTCTTGCACCTGTTTGTCGCGCCGCTGGCAACATGATTTTGAATGGCGAATGCCGGCGGGAATACATTGGCAACCAGCGGATTCGAATTCCGCCCAGCTGGCCGGAAGGTCGGCTGAGAATTCTCACCAATCGTTGTCGCCATTCTTTAATTTGATTTTGTGACGAATGCGGATGGAACTACATCCCTCATAAGGACGAGGTCGTGGGTTCGAGTCCCACCGGCTCCATCAGACGGGGCCGTAGATCAGTGGTAGATCGCGTTAATACGTTTCATCAAATTTTGTCGTCACAATCCTTTCGCGACGAATGCGGGGGAAACTACATGGACTCATCGGTTGCTGGTTCGAATCCAGCCTCTGGCAACAGAGTAGCTCAATGGATAGAGCAATGAGCTTGTTTCTCCAAATTTTGTCGTCGCGCGCTTTTAAGCAGTCGAAAAGCAGTAGAATTTTGGCGCGAATGCCGTTGGAACTACATCGGTCGCGGGTTCGAATCCCGCCGGCTCCATCAGACGGTGCCGTAGCTCAGTGGTAGAGCAATCGTTTCGGCAAAAACTTGTCGCGCCAGTTATTTAGGAAAACAATATGACAATGAATACAGAAGCAGTGACCCCGGCCATCCAGCCCACGGGCGAAGCCACCGGCTTCATTCCCGCGCCAGGCAACCAAGGAAAGCCTATCACCGTCATCGGCACGGCGGCCATTCGTGATGCCTTTGATGCCAAGTGCATCGAACAGGCGCTCAATTCACGCGGCGCTCCAGGGGTGACCGACCTTGTGCTCAATCCTGATGCGCACGCCGGTTACGGCGCGCCGGTCGGCTGCGTGCTCGTATCGCCAACCCATGTTTATCCCGGCCCAGTGGGCGTGGACATCAAATGTTCCATGAGCTTGCTCCAGCTCGATTTGCCGGTGGACGCGGTGGCCGATAAAACGGTCCGCCGGGCGCTCATCAACGCCATCGTCGAACGCACTCCCACCGGCGCCGGCAAAGGCCAGCGCAATGTGAAAAAGGGCCGCAATGTGAATGCTGAACTCGGCCGCCGGGTGGCGATTGAAGGTGCATCTGTGGCCGTCTGCAAAGACCTCGGCATCCCGCCGGAATGGGCACAACATTGCGAGGACGCTTTCCATCTCGGCCACAGCAATCAACGCGATGACCTCGCGGCCCGCCTCGATTTGCTGATCAGCACCGGAAAGTTTCCGAAATTTGAGGACAAGATCCGCCAGCTCGGTTCTTACGGCGGCGGCAATCATTTTGGCGAGTGCGAAGCTGTGCAAATCGGGGACAACGACCGCGCCCGCCGCGCGGCCGAGGTTTTCGGTTTGCGCGATGGCTGTGTGGCGTTTTTGTCACACTGCGGTTCGCGCGGTTTTGGCTATCAATTGGCAAACGACCAGTTCCACACGTTGCAGGAAAAATTTGCGACGTGGAGCATTCCATTGCCCGGCCAGGATCGTGAACTTGTTTACGCGCCGCTCGGCACGCAGGAGGCGGATAATTACATTGACGACATGTCGCTCGGCGCAAATTTTGCGACCGTAAACCACATGCTCATCAATGCGCTCGTGCTCGAAGCGTTCCAAGAAATCATTCCCGGCACCCGCGGCTCTCTCGTCTATTTCATCAGCCACAACATTGCGCGCCGCGAGATCGTTGGGAACCAGGAATGCTGGGTGCATCGCAAGGGCGCCACCCGCGCCTTTCCCGCCAACCATCTTTCCCTCAAAGACACGCCGTACTACGAAACCGGCCATCCGATCTTGTTGCCGGGAAATCCGACCGCCGGTTCATGTGTCATGGTGGCCGACCAAGGCGCGGACAAGAGCTGCTACAGCGTGAATCACGGTGCCGGCCGCGCCAAAGGCCGCAAGGCCGCCATCCGCGAACTGGATCAAAAAACCGTGGACGACGAATTCGTAGCCCACGACATTTTGACCAACTGCCGCACCTATCCGAAGGATGAGGCGCCGGCGGCCTACAAGGATTTCGACGAGGTGTTGAAGTCCGTGAAACAGGCGGGTCTGGCGAGCGAAGTCGCCCGTCTTCGCGCCCGCTTTGTCATCAAGGATTCGGACGACAGCCTGAAAGGCGCGGCGTGATTCCTGCATGAATGATTGCGCGTCAATGCGTTCGTTGGCACGCTGATTCTTAAAACCGATGTCACATCAACCGGACAACATTGCGGCTGGGACACAGATCGTTTCCCTTGTGGAAGTGCGCGGGCCAAACGGCTCGCTGGTGCATCCGCGTGCGGTTGGGGTAGTCACCCGCAGGCCGGCGGTGCTTGAGAAATTTTTTTGGCCGTTTTCCAGAAGGGTTTTACGAAACCTTGGAACTCTACCAAACTGAAATGTCAGGCTGGTGATGCCGGAGAAAACATTGGTAATCATGGATACAACTCCAGAAAATAGTCCAACATCTGAAAATTCGCTTTTGCCGTTGGCCATGAATCGCCAACAGGCCCAGGTGTTTGAATTGTTGCGGGGTCTTTCGACAGAACGGGAAAAGTTCCATGAATGGTATCAGGGCGCAATTCAAGTCCTGAATTCGTTGTCGTCCGACAAGATTCCCCAAGCCGCACATTCAATCCGCGAACTTTGCGATAAATTGCCTGACCGTATAGCAGATATTCCGAAATTCAAATCGCCGGTCTCTCCAATCAAATCTCTGCAACGGGACTTTTTGGAAATTAAAACCAGCAGCTACGATGAAGGCTGGAAAGCCAAGCCGATCAATAAAGGGCTAGATGAACTTCTGATTCGTCTGGAGGAAATATTCAAATTGTTCAACGAGCCACCGCGAACGGCAAGGCTCAAAATGGCGCTGACAGCCTCAGACCCACAGGCGGAATTGATGTCAAAAGAACACCGCGAAGCACGTGATGATACGTTTAAACGCATTGGTTTGTTTTTTCAAAACAGTGCCCACCACAACCAAATAGTTAATGAATCCGAGTTCCGTAAAGAACTAGAATTATTCGAGTCGCTCTTGCTGAATTATCTTACTCCATGCACCGCCACTCAGCAAAACGAATTGATGTCATTGATTGCAGGACCACCAAATCCAGAAGCTTTGGCAAGGGTCCGTGAATTAATTTCCCACAAAGGAGCGAATTACGTATTTTTCTTCGGCAAGCTTGATAATCCAAGTTGGCTAAAGCCTTTGGAACAACAGGGGCACTTCGCCGACTTGCCACAGCCGGAACCCATCAGCGATGGGCGGATCGCATACAGAATTCATTTCCCGCTGATTGCACTCACCACACTCGCCGGAACCGCCCCGCAAGACGTGACAGGCATCTTAATAAAGCTAAAACTGCCCAATAATTCAAGGGTTGGTGACCAGATCGTCCAGTGCATGTCGAAAATCCGGGATACTGGATGCATTCAACAACTGTGTCCATTGATTGCTCAATTGGGCGAGAACTCGACGCGCACAAGCTGGCTCTGGATACAAGAATTGCTCAAATCATGGATGGAGTTAAAAGTGTTTCCAGAAATCCTCGCCATTCTCGGAGCCTACGTAAATTCAGCGGTGGATAAATCAGTTGAACGGGAACACGACGTATCTGGCACGTGGTTAACAAAACAGGTTGACGAACAAGCTATGGAAGTTTTGACGCCAAAACATCCATTCGAAGTCGCTCGGATAATTTTCGTCGGGCTTTGCAGATGGGTGGAACAAGAACGGCAAAAATACAATAAATCGGAAATCGGCGACGACGCCCCGGTTTCCTATTTTGTCGAGGAATTCGAAAGCACACCGCTTGAGCACCGAGGAATTGAGTCGTGGTTGGCGAGGCGACTGTTTTTAGCGGCACATCATGTTTATCATCAGGGCGATCTTGTCGCAATTAGCCGACTCGACCAATTATTGAGGTCGGATCCCTGGCAGTTGTTTCGACGATTGCGCTGGCAGCTTTATGCAGATTTCCCAATACTTTCATTAAGTTATGCCCGCGCCGAGGTGCTCCACCGGATTCCCTTTTTGAATGAGATTGATTATAGCCGGGGAAGCCATGATTATGAATTTGCCCAATTATTGATCGCCCACGCAAAGAAACATGGCAACGCTTTCCTTTCTCCGAGCGAAGTCGAGCGGTTCGTCAGCGTCGTATTGACGGGTCCGCTTGATAAAGAGGGGAAGCTTCTTGAAGGCAATAATGACTTTTTTTATAGAAAGCAATTGTGGCCAATTGCTTCGCTTTTGCGAGGGGAGCAACTTGCGGCTTACCGCGTTCTAGTTCCTGATGATAACAAAATAACCATCAGTAGTTTCAAGCCGTTCAGTTCAGGAGGCGTTTCTGGAGGATTTGTTGCCAGCGAAGCACCCAAGGAAGCTGACACGCTGGAGGCAATGGAGGATAGCAAGCTTTGGAATTTCCTGAACACTTGGGAACCAAAGGCAGGATTCGAATATGACTCTGCGGGAAAACCTCATCAGGAAAACGTCTTTGAATTAGCGGCCAAATTTGCTGGTTTAGTTCAAGTCTTGCCGCATCGGTTTGACGCTGCTACCAAATGGTGGGAAAACATACAACGGGTGGAAGTCCTTAACAAGTTTCTGGACCTGGCAGCCGACCAAATCTCAAAAAGGCAGAATGATGGGAATTTACCGTTGGGCGCCCCCACAGCAGACGAATGGGCGCGTTGGTTTGGAATCACTGAACGGGTGATGGCCCATCCGTGGCCGCGACATGCAGTGGTCCGATTTCTACACTACGCCTTGAAATCCGACTATGCCATACCAGATCGTTATTTTTCAGCGCTGCCCAACTGGCTACGCCAACTCATTCAGGAAGCGGACTCGCGTTTATCAGCACATAATTCATTTAATGATTGGCTTACGACAGCGATCAATTCTGTTCGCGGCGAAGGTTTTGAAACCTTGTTAGATCTTGCATCCCGTCAGAAAAAGACCAGAGGGCAAATTGATCCGTGGATTTTTGACTTCATTAATTCCCGCCTTCGTCTGCCTGAAGAATCACCGGCTATTTTTGCGTTGCTCGGAGCTAACCTAAATTTTCTGCTTTACTTGTTTCAACAAGAGCTCAAAGACTCGTCGAGTCTATTATTTCCTTCAGACAGACCAGAACATCGTTCGGCTGCCATCACGGCACATTTCAAGTATGGGCAGCCGTGGAATGTGATTATCGAAACGTTTCCCACTTTCATCAGCGATGCTTTGGACGTTCTGGAAGCGATGCAGGTGGATGCTAAAGACGAGGACGCGACGCAAAATCGGCGAGACTTTGGTTCACAGCTTGGAACTCACATCGCTTGTTATTATTGGAACGGTTCGTTTGCCACTGATGCAGAAGGGGAAGCCGCGCTTGATAAGTTTTTTAATTCCGCGCCTCCAGGAACGCGAGCGGCTCTTGTTAGCCAGATCGCTTCCATTTGGGAGAGGCATATTGGTGAACCGCCTGAGCAAAAAGTTGTCAGCAGGGTGTTACGCATTTGGGAAAGGCGAACAGTTCAGATTGAAGAAAGACTCAAGTTTGATGATGCGTCTTCCGAATATGATGCAGAGCTTGCTGAATCAATTGATTGGTTAGGCTGTGAGTACTTTCCTTTTGAATGGCGTTTCATGCACGCTAAGTCAGCTCTGAAGCGAATAAAAAAGGCACCGCAAGCTTACCATTTGCTGAAAGCCATAACCGAATACAGCGTTTTGCCGGAGCGTTTGGAATCCATGCTAGACCTGTTCAGGGCGCTTTTGAAAAAGCCGAGTGACGACCTGCAATGGTCAATCCAATTCAAAGACTTGGGACCCGTAATCTCGCTTGGTTTTGCAAGCGGCAAGCCGAACACCAAGAAACTTGCGGAGGAGTGCAAAGACCTTCTCCTTAAAATGGGGTTTGCTGATTTCTTGAATCTTGGAAATTGAAGAAAAAACCTCCTGCAATGTGTTAATGCACCTGCCCGATGAGCTTGCGTTTCTGTTGCACGAAGTGCCCGCACTTTCCCGGGCTTATCTCGTGGGCGGATGCGTGCGCGATTCGTTGCTGGGAATCGTCCACAAGGATTTTGACCTGGAGGTTTATGGCGTGGGCTACGAAATGTTGGCGAAGCAGTTGAGCGCCCATGGCCGTGTGGATCTGGTCGGAAAATCGTTCGGTGTGATCAAATTTACCAGCCAAAATGGCGGACAATGGGATTTTAGTCTGCCGCGCCGGGATTCAAAGATGTCCGCCGGTCACAAGGGGTTTCAGGTGGAGTTTGATCCGGACATCAATCCTCGCGACGCGGCCAGTCGTCGCGATTTCACCATCAATGCTTTGATGTTTGATCCGCGCAGCGGTGAATACCTGGACTATTTTGATGGCCGGAATGATCTGGAAAAGCGGGTGCTTCGCCACACAAGCCCTGCGTTTTTGGAAGATCCATTGAGAGTGCTGCGTGGAATGCAGTTTGCCGCACGCTTCAATCTGACGCCCGCACCAGAGACGGTGACATTGTGCCGGTCCATTGTATCCACATTTTCCGAGCTGGCAATTGAGCGCGTGGGCATGGAATGGTTCAAGTGGGCACTTGCCGGGCAGCGCCCGTCGGCTGGGTTGCAATTCTTAAAGGCCACTGGTTGGCTCCGACATTTCCCCGAAGTCGCGGCCTTGGATGGCACGCCGCAGGACCCGGAGTGGCACCCTGAAGGCGACGTCTTCACGCACACCTGCCACTGTTGCGATGCGTTGGCGGAGCTGCCCGAATGGCAGGCCGCCGATGTCACCACCCGCCGGGTGCTGATGTTTGCGGTGCTGGCCCATGATTTTGCCAAACCACAAACCACGCATAAGGTTGAGCGGGCCGGCCAGATGCGGATTGTTTCGCCGGGCCATGAGGAACAAGGTGGACCGCTGGCTGAGGCCTTTCTCACGCGAATCGACGTTCCAAACGAAATCAAGGAACGCGTGCCGCCGCTGGTGAAACATCACCTTGCGCACTTGCAGATGACCAGCGCCCGTTCGGTGCGCCGGTTGGCAAACGCTCTGAAGCCCGCAACCATCGAGGAACTGTGCCTGGTCATGACCGCCGACCAATTCGGCCGTCCGCCCAAGCCGCGTGTGCCGCATGCGGGCGTTGCGCAGTTGCTGGCCACGGCCGGGGAACTTCGATTGCGCGACGCGGCCCCGAAACCGCTGTTACAAGGGCGCCATTTGATTGCGCGCGGCATGAAACCCGGCACGGAATTCGGCAAGCTGCTCGATAAGGCATTCGAGGCCCAACTTGAGGGTGGGTTTACCGACCTCGAAGGCGCACTGAAGTGGCTGGATTGGCTAGACGAATGAGTCAAATTTCTTATGAGCTACGTTATAGTCGATGTGGAATCAGATGGACCTTGTCCGGCTGAATTTTCAATGGTGTGTTTTGGCGCAGTTGTTTTTGATGGGCGGCTGAACCAAACTTTTTATGGCCGGACGCGTCCCGTTTCCGATCGGTTCATTCCAGAGGCGCTAACGGTCAGCGGATTTTCACGCGAACAGCATCTGGCTTTCGATGATCCCAAAACGGTGATGCAAAATTTCGCCGACTGGCTGGCTGCGAACGCCAAAGGCCGTCCGGTGTTTGTGTCCGACAACGTTGCGTTCGACTGGCAGTTCATCAATTACTACTTCCACCGGTTTATCGGGCGCAACCCATTTGGCTTTTCCGGCCGCCGCATCGGCGATCTCTACGCCGGCCTGGTCAAGGATGCCTCCAAGGCAACGGAATGGAAGAAATACCGAGTGACGGCGCACACCCATAATCCCGTGGATGACGCGAAAGGCAATGCCGAGGCCTTGAAGAAGTTCAGGGAGTTTGGTCTCAAGATTTGAGAAGGCAATCGCATCCGCCCCGAATGATCAACTGGTGAGGTAGTAATGCAGTCCCGATCTCGCTTTTTTGAAATTCCGCAGAATCGCGTGTATGATTGCCCATGCGTTATCTGGTTAAAGCGCGAGTCAAAGCCGGCCGGGAAGGGGCATTGGTGAAAGCCGTCGCTGATGGTTCTCTGGGACGCGGCTCTGTTGCCGGGGACGAATACATTTACGACCTCCAACATGCCCGCGTTGGTGCGGACGGTGTTGCTCATTGGGTTGAGACCTGTTTTTGTGGCACGCCCCTTGCCGAAGAACGGCCGTATTGGGAACAGTTCTTTGAATTGCTGAGTGTCAGGGACGCCCATAATCGCAAGAACTGCCGGCACGAAAATGGCACCGAACCTTGGGCTTGTTGCAACTGTGACTGCACCAAACGGCTGGAAGAACGCTTGGAGCAACAGGGCAAACCGTTTCTCACGACGCTCGACCGAGGTTGAGAGGTTTTACGCAATGGGTATTGGTTCAATCTTAGATTCCGCCCGGCCGGGTTGTTACTTGGCCGCTCGCCCCGTTCGCCAATTCGGGCAAAAGCCAAAAGCCAGCTTGACATTTCCCAGTTGTTACGCGATAAGTATCGCGCATGTTAGTTCGCATCATCAAAACAGTTAAGTTCGCTCTGAGCGCATCAGAGCTGGATACCATTTTGCTGTAGCCGAACAACCTCGCCGCACTAAAATAATAGCTTTCTCCAAGCCCTGACGCGATTGTCAGGGCTTTTTGTTTTTTCCAGCTAAACCATCAAACCGGGGGAGGACTGTACCCGGGCAGCATTTTATGAACAACAACACAACCATACGTAACAAACTGAACAACAATGAATTGAATGTTTCTCGACTCCGCAACATCGGTATCGCTGCGCATATTGATGCCGGGAAGACAACGCTCACAGAGCGGATACTCTTCCACGCTGGCGCCATTCATCAGGCGGGTGAAGTTCATGATGGTACGACCACCACGGATTTCAATCCCATCGAACAGAGCAAAGGAATCACCATCTTTGCGGCGGCGGTGTCGTGTGTCTGGACGCCGGGGCAAGCGGCCTCGCTTTACACCGGCCAGTCACATCGGCTCAACATCATTGATACGCCCGGCCACGTGGATTTCACCGCGGAAGTCGAACGCTCCTTGCGGGTCCTCGACGGTGCCGTGACCGTATTCAGCGCGGTCGAAGGGGTGCAACCCCAGAGCGAAACCGTCTGGCGTCAGGCGGACAAATATCGTGTCCCCCGAATCGCCTTCATTAACAAGATGGATCGCACGGGCGCGGATTTTGGTCGTGTGGTCGCCGAGCTAAACAAAAAGCTCGGCGCCAACGCATGGCCCGTGCTGTGGCCTCTCGGTAGCGAGGGCGATCTGCGTGGTCAGCTTGACCTGATCAACGAACGGGCTTTGATCACCATTGAAGGCCGTTCGGGTGACTATGCCGTGGCAGACGTACCACCCGATTCATTGAATCTGGTGAGGACCCAACGTGCCGAACTGGTCTCGCGCCTGGCGGAAGTCGACGAGGAAATCGCCGAACTCTGGCTGGATAACAAGCCCATTGCCAGCGGACAGTTGAGGGCCGCCATCCGGCGAGCTACAATTGCCAACCGGTTTGTGCCCGTGGTCGGCGGCAGCGCCTATAAGTTCATGGGCATACAACCGCTGTTGGACGCTGTTGTCGATTATCTGCCCAGTCCGGTGGATGTACAGCAGGTTACTGCACACACATTGGATGGCGAAAGCACTGTGGATGTGTCGGCAGACGAATCGGCTCCGTTGGCGGCCTTGGCGTTTAAGATCGCCACGGATCAGACTGCAGGAAGACTGGTGATGGTCCGGTTGTATGCCGGCACCCTTCGCAAAGGTGACCGCGTGTTGAACCCTCGCACACGCCAAACCGTTCGTATTGGCCGTCTCGTACGGGTGCATGCCGATCGTCGTGAAGACGTGGAATCCGCGGTGGCAGGTGAAATCGTTGCGGTTGTGGGAGTACGGGGCTTCGCCACGGGAGATACCCTGTGCAGCACCGAGGGACCGTTGCTCATGGAGCCGCCGTCGTTTCCAGAACCGGTGGTCAGCATGGCCATCGAGTCGGAGCGTGGCACCGAAAGCCAGCGACTGGCGACACAACTGCAGTTGCTGAGTGAAGACGATCCTACATTCCGGGTGTCGACTCATCCAGAGACCGGACAAACATTGATCGCCGGCATGGGCGAACTGCATCTGGAAGTGGTACGGGAACGTCTGCGGACGGAGTTCAGCCTGGCCACGAATGTGGGGGCACCGGAAATTGCGTACCGTGAGACCATCACGCAGCCGGCGGAAGCCGACTATTTGCTCAAGAAGCAAAATGGTGGTTCCGGCATGTATGCCCGGGTGATTCTGTCCGTACAACCGACGGAGCGGGGAAGTGGTGTGAGGATTGAAAACCGGGTATCGGGTGCCAGCATCCCGGTTCAATTCCACTCGGCTGTGCGCAAGGGGCTTGAAGAGGCCGCGCGTAGCGGAGCCTTGGGCTACACGCTGGTTGACACAAAGGTCACCGTCCTCGACGGGTCGGCGCACGTGAAAGACTCGAACGAAATGGCGTTTCGAATCGCAGCGGCTGAAGCTTTGCGGATGGCCCTTCGTCGGGCCTCGCCCGTATTGTTGGAGCCGGTGATGAAAGTGGATCTGGCCACGCCAATGGAACATCAGGGTGATCTGCTCGGCGACCTGACGTCGCGCCGGGCAAAGATCACGCAGGTGGAAAACCGCGTGCTGGGCGCGGAGATCAGTGCCGAGGTGCCATTGCGGGAACTGTGGGGCTATGCCAATGCCATCCGCAGTTTGAGTCGGGGTCGGGCTGCCTACAGCATGACGCCCGCGCACTTCCAGCAGGTGCCGACCACGGTTGCCAACGAGTTGCTTGAACAAGCAGCGTAAGCTGAACAAGCCAGGCGCGGTTTGCTATACCGCGCCTGGCATTTAGGCCGTGCTATTTTCTGAGCCAGATATTCCGCAAGCCCCGCCGCTTAGCGGCAAGGAACTCGACAACGAGAAGCACGTTCATTTAACTTCTTTCTGCGCATGCTGCCATTCACCTTGCCGTCCGATTATCCCCGCATCCGGCGTGTGAACAGTTTTCAAGAACTAGTCGGCACACGCTTCGCCAATGGCGTCAATGCGCTGTGCTGGGAACGTAAATTAGAGGGCGATTTTGCCGAGATAGTACAGCTTCTCGGTCCTGGCGAGGCAATCACCACCATTGACGAAGACCGGTTGCTGGCTCTCCCGGTGAGTGTGGCGGGTCGCATGGCCATCGAGAACCTGTTGGCCGACCAGCGGCTGCTCCGGGAGCATCACCTTGACCCTGCGCTCAACTGCATCCATGGCTATCCGCGCGACGAAACCGTCGGGCCAGTGGCCACGGATGTGTGCTCCTTCCACGCCGACAGCGCGACGGTGGAAACGGACACCTGGCTGTGCACGTATCACGGTTCGTCGAGCGAGGGACTGCGGAACGACGAGGCCCGGCGACGCGTGGACATGCCCGCCACCCGCGCTGAACTACTCAAAGGCTTTGCCGGTGAGGATAATGAAGACTTTCGTGCCTACCTGACTGATCATTGCTACGACCTTCATTACGAGCCCATCGCGGGGGCACGGCCGTTTGCGTTTGGCCAGGGGAATCTTTGGCGCATCACGGTGGCTTGGCCCGGCAGTCCGGTGCCGCCCTGCATCCACCGCGCGCCGAAAACATTCCCCGGTGAGCCCGCCCGGTTGCTGCTGATCAGCTGAATCATGTCCCAGCCGAGGATAGCGACGATGTGGGTTGTACCCGATAGCAACGCGCGATGGCGCGGTCGGAAACACGCGAGGGCGCGGGTTTTCCCCGGGAAACCGTTGACGACGGGTTGCTTGGCGGATGTTTTTTGGGGCGTGTTCATGGGTGATAAAAGTGTTATTTCAGGGGTTTTCGTGTTTTGGCTGGTTGTCATGTGTGTTTTGGGCGTGATGATTCCTGGCACCTTGATGGTGGGGGAACCCGCAGCCGGCGACGGCGGCGCAACGAGGTATTTCATGGCGATAAAAGTGATATTACGCGGGTTTTTGATGTTTTTTGAAAATGAGCCGGTGTTTTGACGCCAGCATGGGGTTGGCGTTTCGCGCGCGATGATTCCTGGCATTGAGGCGGGGCAGGAACTCGCCGCCGGGGGCAGCTGCGCAACGAGTTGTTTCATGGTGATAAAAGTGATATTATGCGGGTTTTTCATGTTTTTTGAGGATGAGTCGGCGTTTTGACGCCAGCGTGGGGTTGGTGTGTCGGGCGCAATGATGCCTGGCACCGAGACGGCCAGGAACTCGCAGGCGAGACGCCTGCGCTACTTTGTGTTTCATCGTGATAAATGTGATATTACGGGCGTTTTTGAAGATGACGATGATGTCAGTTGTGCTCGATAGCGACGCGCGATGGCGCGCATCGGTTCCGACCGCGTGGCGCGGTCGGAAACACGCGAGGGCGCGTGTTCTCCCCGGGAAAGCGTTGACAGCGGGTTGCTTGGCGGGTGTTTTTTGGGGTGTGTTCATGGGTGTTTTCTATGCGTAAAAAGTGATATTACGGGGGGTTCAGCAAAGTTTTCAGTGTTCAGTGATCAAGTGTTCAGCAAGAGTTTGGATGGTGACGGCATCGGAAAACTCGGCTGTCCCGGATGCCAATCGCGGCGCGCACGCCGGTCCGCTCAAAGGTTTCAGGATGGGCTGTTTCATGGTGTAAAAAAGTGTTGTTACGCGGTTTTTTGATGCTTTTAGGGTTCCGCCTACAAGCACCGGCTGTGCGGATGGGGGGATATTGGTGCGGCTGGCACCCCGGCCGGGGTGCGGGAGAATTTGCGGCGTTGGGGTCCGGTGGTATCGCTCCGCTCAACCACCGGCTACAGGCTGGCATCCCTGCGGGATGAGGCGCAAAAAGTGTTATTTGTGGGATTTTCGATGAGTTTGCGGTGTCCAGTGGGACAGATGGGACACAAATGGCGGCCGGATGGCTGGTGACAACACGCGCGCTGCGGTTGGTCTCCGTCAGACGCAGACCGGAACACGAGGTGTGGTTCAGGGCGTAAAAAGTGTTATTTCGCGGTTTTTTGATGTTTTTTGGGGATGATCCGGGGTTTCTACGTGAGGGTTCCTGGCGCGGAGACGGTGCAGGAATTCGCAGGCGAGACGCCCGCGCCACATGCAAACCGGCGCGGGATGCGGAAATGGGCGCGCCTCTCCGTTCCGTCCGGCCAGTGGCCGGACGGAACAGGCGGGTCGCCTGTTCCACCCATGGCGCGGGCGGGGCGACTGGCCCGGCCCGGTCTTTGATATTATGGTGCTTGCCCATATCAATCCGGGACGAGGATAGCACGATTCGGGAAAACCGGGTTGTAAGCGGCTAACGTATCTGTCACTTTTTTGCGGTTTATTTTCAAAAATGCGTTAGCGGCTAACATTGGCTGACACGAATAGCACGAATGTTCACGAATTGGAAAATAAAGCTCAGATACACAATGGGTTGTGCGGATGCTGGGGACCAAGACCGATATTTTTAACGAAAAACAAAGGGGGGGAGGCGGTGTTTTTTCAACCCGAATTCCGAAATGGACTAACTACGAAACACACGAAAGCACAAGAAAATAGAAGTTGCGCGGGAAATCGAAGCCGCGAGGAAAATCGTGCGACCCAGGGGTGGCGGCGCGGGTGGTTGTTTCGTCGGGCCAGTGGCCCGACGAAACGGGCGGGTTGCCCGTTCCACCCTTTCCAATTTCCGATTCCAGAAAAATTCGCGCCCTTCGCAGCAACCCGGTTTTCGTTATCTGTGTTCATCTGTGTCCATCCGTGGTTGAACTGATTCGTTCGAAGGCGACGGCAGGGAAATTTTGCACCCGCTCGTTGCAGGCGCGGCGCGCACGGAGTGACGCGCCCTACCGCGCCGGGCTCGCGGCAGAGCTATTCGATTGCACTGCCCACTTAGCCCGGATATTTCATAGTGATTGGGAAACAGATGCGAAAACCCCATGAATATGTATGCGCAAATACGTTTGAACGCGGGTTGGAAAGGCCACAGCACGCAGGTTTGGAAACCTGCGAGCCGAAGCTCGGCTTGCCAACAGCAGGCTGGGAAGCCTGCGCTACGACGTTGGGATGCTGGCGTGTCAGCGCAAGAATGGTTGCGCGCTTACAGCGCTTGATGGCAATTATGGCATCAAAACCCAGGGCGTTGCCCTGGGCTGTCCTGTGGCGGCCTTTCAGGCCTTGTATTCGCACCGCCATGCTGGAAGAAGAAAGCCATGGATTTTCCGTTGACGGAACGGCTCAGGGGTTGCGATACGGCAGGCTGGGAAGCCTGCGCTACAATGGTTTGCCGTGGTTTTGCCGGTTTCGCTATGAAATATCCGGGCTAGAACAATGACAGTTTGCATGGCTTTTGGCGACGGCGGCGTTCCGCCGCAGGCGGGAGGCCAACGCCGCCGGGGAAGTCGTTTCCGATTCCAGGGGTGCGCCGATGGTCTTTGGGTGTCGCTTCCGGGGCGCTTATCGTTAACGCCAATCTTGATTGCTAAGATAATTTTTAATTCGATTCCTAAATGGCTCAGGATCAGATACATGGATCCGTATAGGGACAGTCCTGGCAGTGCGGCCAAAGCGGGGGCATGGAGGTTTTCAAAGCGTAATCTGGTTGGCGGCGTGTGTGAATTCTGGGCAAATGTGCCCAAATCATGAACTGCCCAAAAAAAGACCACTTTTGTCTTGCCACGTCACTGCGAGTCTAACATTCTTTAAAAATGTTGTGTGATTAGTAATATTAATTCTGCATCTTGCTTTGCTTATTTTAAGTTGGCTTAGTGTTGTTAAATTAAGTGCGAACCATATTTACTGTTTGTTTATGCACCGGATGGCTGACTTTGACGCAGGCCGCTGGCATGGTGGAGGAGTTCCATGTGCCACTGCCCGAGGCGCTGATTCACCAAGTCAACAAGTCCATGGTTGGCGGGACTGCGGCCGCCATTCTCTCGACGATCCGCATTGATGTGGTGTCGGATAACCCGGTGATTGATTTTGGCCAAGGGGCGGACGGCTGGGAGCCGAATCCGGGCAACCCCACGAACAAGACCACGCTGATCTGGGGGCTCCAGATTCACCCGATCGCGGTTTTGGGTTGAGTTTTGAATTTGTATTTATGATATGAAAAAACGAATGATGCCTTTGTGTGCGACGTTTGCAGCCGTAGCCATGTTTGCTTTCGGAGGCGATGTGCCAACGCCAAACTGCAGTGTGAGTGTGAATCTTGGCGGCTCGGTGTATGATGACGCCAATGGATTGACTGACGGTTTGGTCAACGGCGCGGCGACGAATGCCACCGGCTTGCCCCTGTACGTCAATTTGCTCAATAGCAACAACAATGTGCTGGCCACCACGGCGGTCGCCACCAACGGCAGTTATCAATTCAACAATCTAGCCACGGGTGCCTATGTTTTGCAGTTGACCACCAATTGGGGAACCGTGGGAGGGGTGGCACCTGCCATGGGGCTGCCGTCGAACTGGGTGTACACCGGAGAAAGTACCAATGGGATCATCGTCGGCACGCCGAATGGATGGCTGCCCATCTGTCTCCAGGCCGATATTACCTGTGCCGACTTCGGGATTGACCGGTTGCCGACGAGCCTGGCGACGAACGCGAGCCATGTGAACCCGGGCCTCGGCAATCCGGTCCCGGTTCCGGCCTTGCTGGGCACTGATCCCGAACAAGGGGCGTTGGGTGGCACGACCAACAAAGTGGTCATCAAGAGCCTGCCGGGCAATGGCATGTTGTATTATGGCGGCACGGCGGTGACGCTGAACCAGGTCATTACCGGCTACAATCCGGCGCAGCTGACCTTCGCCCCGGCCTTCAATGGAGTGGGGACTTCGACCTTCACGTTTGCGATTGAGGATCTGGCCGGCGCGGCGAGCGCCGCGCCCGCGACGGTGACGTTGACTTTCACGGCCCTGACGTTGGGCGGGACGGTGTATGACGACGCGAACGGCTTGAGCGACGGGTTGGTCAACGGCGTTGGCACCAATATCAAGGGCACCTTGTACGCGAACCTGATCACTGGGGGCGTGGTGGTGACCAATGTGGCCATCGCGGCCAGCGGCGCTTACACGTTCACTAATCTGGGCAGCCTGACGTACACGGTGCAATTGAGCACGGTGGCGGGCTGTATCGGCGCGGCGCAACCGGTCACAGCGCTACCGGCGACCTGGGTAAACACCGGAGAGAGCACCAACGGCACGCTGGCCGGGACGCCCAACGGATTGATCACGGTCAAGCTGGTCACCTCGCTGGCGACGGCGAACTTTGGCATCGACCAGTTGCCGACGAGCCTGGCGACCAACGCGAGCTATGTGAACACGGGTACGCCGGTGACGGTGCCGGGCCTGTTGGGGACCGACCCGGAACAGGGCAACCTGGGGGATCTGACGAACGTGATCAAGATTGCGACGTTGCCGGTGAACGGGACGTTGAAGTACAACGGGGTGGCGGTGACGGCGAACCAGAGCCTCACGAACTTCAGCCAATCCTTGCTGACCTTCACGCCGAGCTTTACCGGCGCGGGCACGGCCAGCTTCACCTTTAATATTGAGGATGCGGCGCACCAGCCCAGCACGTCCCCGGCCACGGTGACGCTGACGTTCACGGCCCTGTCGTTGGGCGGCACGGTGCTGGACGACACGAACGGGTTGCTGGACGGGGTGGTCAACGGGACTGGGACGAATGCCGGCGGCCTGTACGCGGTGTTGATCAGCGGGGGCAACGAAGTGACGAACATGGCGGTGGCAGCCAGCGGGGCGTATAACTTTATCAACCTGAACTGCGGGGTGTACACGGTGGAACTGAGCACGGTGGCGGGCGCGATTGGGGCGGCGGCCCCGGCGATGACCCTGCCGGCGAACTGGGTGAACACGGGCGAAAGCACCAACGGCACGTTGGCCGGGACGCCCAACGGCTTGATCACGGTGACAATGACCCATTCACTGGCGACGGCCAACTTTGGCATAGCCCAATCAGTCACCATTGGTGGTTACACTTGGCTGGATGTCAATAAAAACGGCCTTCAAGACTCCGGTGAGCCCAGCTTGGGCGGCGTTGCCGTGGTGTTGTCTCAGACCAATACGCTGACGCAGACCATGACCGCCATAGCCACCGATCTGAGCAGCCCAAATGGGACTTACGAGTTCACAAACCTGCCCCCGGGAGGGTACCAGCTGCGATTCATCGCTCCGGCTGGCGATGGTTATAGTCCGGCGTTGCAGGGGAGTAATCCGGCCATGAATAGTCATGCGGATCCAACAACTGGCGATACTCCCATTCTGGTGTGTTCGCCGGGAACAGTTGATTTAACCGAGAACGCTGGATTTATGCCCAGCCCGACCGCGGTCGCGGAAGTGGGCCTGCAGGCATCCGTGGTTTCCGGTCAGATTTGGCTGAGTTGGCAGACCTATTCAGAAGCGGGGCTGCTGGCCTTTGATGTGACCCGAACCGCCGCGAATGGAGTGGTTGAGGATGTCACTCCTGATTATGTTTTTGCCTCCGGCCAGGACGCCGGAGCCAAGTACTCGGTGCTGGATGCCGGGGCAACGATTGCTGGCGGTTACACCTACCAGCTCTATGGATATTATGACGACCTGTCCATGGAGCGGCTGGCGACTGCCACCGTGCCATTGAGCACCTCGGTGGTACCCACTTCTTCCCAGCCGAGCCTGAGTCTTCAAATTACCAGCGGCGGCGTCCGCTTGAGTTGGAACGGCGGCCAGCCTCCCTATGTGGTGGAACAATCCACTTCACTGGGTGCCGGCGCGGCTTGGCAGGCCGTGGGGCCTGCCACCACCAATACGGAAATAACGGTCCCCTTGACCGGCCAGTCCAGTTTCTTCCGCATCCATGAAAACTAAAGATTTTAAACGTTATATAATCACATTATGAAGCAAAATCAAATTCTAGCAATCGCCGTGGCCGGCTGTCTGTTGTCGACTGCCAGGCCTGCTGGCGCGGCGGCGTTCACCGGCGACTTTGCCCCGGCCAATTGGGAAATAAATCCCAGCAGTGAGGGCAGTTATAGTGATGTCTTCACCACCCCGAGCAACTTGGAACTCGCTGTGTCTCCCGGTGATTCAGGCATCAGTTCAGACCTCATTTTCGGCTGCAACGTGAGTCAAAGTTTTTCCCTTAACATTTCGTTGACTTTGACCCAGAATGGCGACACTGGCGCTCCGCTCGGCTACTACATTGTTGATGGGGTTTCCACTGACATCCCGGTGGTGGGGAGCCCCTTCAGCGTTTCAGACGTCCTGGTTACATCCAGCATTGCTTTTGAATTGGATGGTAATTCCATCAAGGGCAAAGAGCCGGCGACGCTGGACATCAGTTTCACCGATTTCACGCCCGTGCCGGAACCTGGCACATGGACACTGGCTGGCGGTATGCTACTGGCTGGCATCTATTTGATCTTTGCCGTGATCAAGCAAGTTCGTTTGCGCCGTGCCGCTTGACAGATGGATGGCATGGCGCGTTGGAGCGCCGCCGCCGCCAATCAGTCCTGAACCCGGCAGCTTGACAGCCTCTAATTGGTTTCGTATTCAAGTGCACAATAGATTATGAAAAACCGGGCGATGAGACGTTTAGTCAGAATGATATTCAACTGGGGGTGGATGATGGTGCTGCTGGCCGCCACCCTGATTTCCTCCCGGGCCCAGGACTTGGATCTGGGCACGGTCCCCAGCACTGACTTTGTTCCGCCCGCCAGCGCGGGGGGAGACTCATTCCTGCCAATCATCAGCAGCAACGGGCGCTACATTTTGTTTGCCAGCATGGCGAACAACCTCGCGTTAAATGCCAGCAATGCTCCGTATCGTTTCCTGCATCCCTTGAGTCAGAATGTGTTTTGCTATGATCGGAATCTGGGCACGATGTTGCTGGTGAGTGCGGATCCGGCGGATGCCATGGGGGGTAATGGGGATTCCCTCCCGACCGCAGTCTCCACGAACGGCCAATTTGCGCTGTTTGAAAGCGCGGCAACCAATTTGTTTTCCGGGGACACGAACGGGGTGGCGAACGTCTTGGTCCGGGATATGAAGAACCGGGTCACTTTGCGGGTGAGCAGCAGCACCAATTCCGGATGCGCCAACGATGCTTCCACCGACTCCACGATGACGCCGGATGGCCGGTATGTGGCCTTTTCCAGCAAAGCCAGCAATCTGGTGGCGAATGACACCAATGGAATTGCGGATGTTTTTGTCCGGGACATGCAGAGTGGCACGACGGTGCTGGCCAGTCCCGGCGCCCAGGGAACGGCATTCAATTATGTGTATAATTTTGTGAATGTTAGCAGGATAGCCGGCTCAGATTTGCCCGAGATCACGCCGGATGGAAGGTTCGTGGCCTTTTTGAGCACGGCCACCAATTTGGTTGCCGGGATCACCAATGTGGGGGAAATTTATGCGCGCGATTTGGTGAATAACCGGACGTATTGTGTCAGCAGCAATGCTGATCATTTTTTCTCGAATCTCGCCTGCTACAGCCAGCGCCTCAGCGCCGACGGCAAATATGTTGCGTTTGCGGCGTATTCGCTCACCTCCAGCCAGCCAGCGGTCATTATGCGGCACAATCTGCAGACGGGGGCGGATGATCTGGTGGCTGCCAACGGCGCGTTGCCGGCCGATTTCTATAAATACGTCCAGACTTTGGATATGACTCCCGACGGCAGGTTCATCACGTTCGTGGGCATCACCAATTCCGGATCCGCCGTCTGGCGATGGGATGCGCAAACCGCGACCACCATACTGGTGAGTGTGGGCATGAACAATTCCGCGCCGCCAACCGGCGCGACTTGTGATTCGCCCTTGATGGATGCGACGGGACAATATGTCTGCTTCCGCAGCACGGCCGGCAATTTGACCGCCAATGGCAGCGTCAATGGCACGCAGCATCTGTACCGGAGCGATCTGCAAGCCGGCGTGACCACGCAGTTGGATCTGAACACCAATGCCATGGCTTCCGCCGGCAGCATGCTCTCGATTCCCGGCATGGATGCCAGCGGGCGATATGTGGTTTTTGATTCCACCGGCACAGATTTGACCGCGAATGACGATAACGCTGCCGCGGATGTGTTCATGAGTGATGCCGTGGCCGGATCGCTGCAGTTGATTTCCGCGCACGATCCCACCCTGGCCTCGCGAACCACCATCCCGGGGAATGCCGGCCATAACGTGAGCATCAGTGCGGACGGACGCTTCATGGCCTTTGCCGCCTCTGGCACGGAAATGACTCCAGGGTATACCAACCGTTACCAGGGGATTTTTGTGCGCGACCTCGTTGCGCAAACCAACTGGTTGGTGAGCGCAAGCACCAACGGTTTGGCCAACGCCAATGGCTGGTCAACGGAGCCCAGGATCAGTGGGAACGGCCGATATGTGGTCTTTACCAGCTATGCATCCAATCTGGTGAAGAATGACGCCAACCAGGTTTCCGATGTATTCATCCAAGACCTGCAGGCCGGGACTAACAGCTTGGTGAGTGTCAACGCCGGGTATGGTGCGTCGCTACCGACGATCAGCTTTGATGGCCGGTACGTGCTATTCAACACCAATAACAATTATGTGTTGCGGGACCGGTCTGTAGTCACCAATAACGCTCTCACTGCCACCTACGGAAGCGCTGCGGCAATGACCCCGGATGCTCATTATGTTGCCTTTATCGGCTCAATTGATTCCACCTACAATCAGTTGGTGTATGTTTGGGATGCGCAATTGGCCAAACGCGTTTATACCAACAGTACGTTGGCTTCATTGGCTCCGCTGATCGCCATTAGCACGAACGGTCAATGGCTGGCGGTGGTTAACTCGTCCCGCTTGCAGATCATTGACCGGCTGGCCAGGACCAATCGAATCATCGGTAATTCGGGCACTTTTGGCCGCAATACGGGATTGAAATTCAGTGGCGACAACCGCTATTTGGTCTATGCCACGTCGGCGGCGAATGTGCCGGCGGCCACCAACGGCCACCAGAATGTTTTTCTTTATGATGCCCGGACGGGCTCCAACACGCTGGTCAGCCGGAGCTATTATGCGAACCTGCCGGGGGACGGTGATTCGACTTTTCCCGACCTCAGTGCGGACGGCCGCTATGTGGTCTATGAAAGCCTGGCGGATAATCTTGTGCCTTCCGACAACAACCATTTTAAAGATGTTTTTCTCTATGACCACCAGACGGGGACGACGATGCTGCTGAGTCCCAGTTGTTTTGGCGCGGGCACGGGCGACTATATCTCACAGACCCCGGCATTTACCGGCGGGGGCCAGACGGTGGTGTTCCAAAGCTTTGCCGCGGATCTGACGACCAACGACTTTGATGGGGGAAGCGATGCGTTTATTGTGCAGTTGGCGTCAACGAACACGGTGGGTTCAACCAATGTCACGCCCTTTAGTGTGGGGCAGATCATTTACCTTCCAAGTTTGGCCCAGGCTGGCGTGGGGCCAACCTTGACGTGGACTGTGAACGGAGGAAATTCGTATCAAGTCTGGTACAAAGACAATCTGACGGATCCAGTCTGGCAGCCGTTGAATGGCAGTGTCACCGTGGTGGGCAGCCAGGGGCAGGCGGTGGATTTTACCCCCCGCGCGGATCACAGATTTTATGTGATCACGGGCAATTAGCTGGTTACATGGAAACGTTGGCTCGGCAAACAGGATAGGGTCATCGTCATCGGATGCCTTGAAAATCCGAACTTTCTGAAGAGGTCGCCACTCCGTTATGGCATCCTAGCGCACCCGGCTGGGCGTCCGGAAAGTGGACGCCATTTTTCAGGAAAGGGGTCCTGGTTGCAGGCGCGGCGCGCACGGAGTGACGCGCCCTACCGCGCCGGGCGCGCGGTAGAACTATTCGATTGTACGGCCCACTTCGGAGTTCAGGTAAATCTTTCCCTTTGTGATCGATCTGGGAGTGCTGGATTGGCACCGGTTCAGGGGCGCAAAGCGCGATTAAAAATCAGGGGACCGCTTTTGCATTTTACGCGGGCGCACTTATCGCTAAGGTGTCCCCGATTCCGCTGTCGCGCTGAAGGTTTGGCAGGGGAATTGTGCCATGCGAGTTTACACTACTGCTCTCAACTGGGTTGCCGTGACGGCCGGCCTGTTGCTGCTGCTGGGGTTGGCGGGCTGCACGACGTCCATGTCGCGCAACCGTTATCTTGCCGCCATCGCCCCTGACAGCATCACCAATCTCACCGCTTATCGCTCGGGCAATACGCTGGAACTGGGGTATCCGCTGGGCGGCCGGGCGACCTTTGCCCACGCCACCTGGACGCTGTCGTCCGCCAAAACCAACGAGTATCAATGTCAGTTCGCCATTTTAGACCTGGAGAAGCAAACCCGGGCGGCGCGCCTGGCGGTGGTGAATCCCGGGCACCGGCTGCTGCTGCGTGATGCCAGGCAATGGCGGCAGATGCTCCAGACCATTTTCGCGGGCCTGGTGCCGGAACAGGCCGGGCACGGCGTGCTGTTTCTGGTGCAAACCATGGAAATCATTGTTTACCGGGATGCCGGCGGCGGGCTGAAAGTGGCCCGGCTGGAAAACAAACCGGGCGGCATGGTCATTGATCGCACGTACAATGAGGCGGATTTTTCCCGGGAGGCCATCAAGCTGCTGGAATCCGGCGTCAGTGCGCTGGATCAGGGCCAAAGCCAGTTCTTGTTCCGGACGGGAGACGATCCCACCTTTGTGCTGGTGGACCTGCGGGAGCGGTTCATTTTATTCCTGAGTTATCCGGCCGACCCGGATTCCCAGCCGGTGGCGATCCCGGGAACGTTCACGCTGCGCGCCCTGAATGAACTGTTGCTGAAGAGCTTTGTGATCACCGCCGTAAAAAGCCCCTTTTCCCTGGTGAGCCGGGGGCTCTGGCATATTGGCAATTCCGGCATGACCTTGTGGGATGCGGTGCCATCGGCCACCGCTGACCCGCCGCCGCCGGTCCAGGCCGGCCCCGGGATGGATCTTGCCGCCTGGGAGAAGGAGCTGGATGGCTTGGTTTCCGCGCGGCGACACCAGGGCCGGGTCCAATATTTTATTGACGGGAACCAATTCTTTCCCGCGTTCCTCCAGTCGATTGAAAATGCCCGCCAGAGCATTGATGTGATGGTCTATATTTTTGACCGGGACCCGTACGCCGTGAGCATTGCCGAGGTGTTGAAAGACCGCTCCCGCGAGGTGGCGGTGAAAGTGTTGATGGATGATGTCGGGTCGTTGTTCGCCACCGGCGAGGCGCATGCGGCCGTGCCGCAGGATGCTCCGCCATCGGACATCGCCTCCTATCTGACCGCCGGCTCGCGCGTGCGCGTGCGCGTGACGACCGATCCCTGGCTCGCCACGGACCATCGCAAATGCATCATCATTGACCACCGCCAGGCGTACCTCGGCGGCATGAATATCGGCTGGGCTTACCGCTACGAATGGCATGATTTAATGGTGGGCTTGACCGGGCCGATTGTCGGCAAACTGGATAAGGACTACCGCAAGGCCTGGGCCTTTGCCGGCCCGGCCGGTGATTTTGGCTACGCCTGGGCGGCGCTGTTTGATCGCACCAATCCCAAGAAGAATGTCATCACCGGGGGCATCGACATCCGGCCCCTGCGCACGGCCACGGGCAATGCCCAGATTTACCGCGCGCAACTCGCCGCCATCCGCCGCGCCCGGAGCTATATTTATATTGAAAGCGCCTATTTCAACGACGCCTCCATCCTGCGGGAACTCATCCGGGCGCGGCAACGCGGGGTGGACGTGCGCGTGATCCTGCCGGCGGCGAATGACGTCGGCATCATGCACACGAGCAACCAGGTGATGGCCAACGAGATGTTGCGCCATGGCATCCGCGTGTATCTCTATCCCGGAATGACGCATGTGAAGGCGGCGGTTTATGATGGCTGGGCCTGTCTCGGCTCGGCGAACCTGGAAAAAATGAGTCTGCGGATTTCGCAGGAGCTCGACATCGCGTTTTCCGACCCGGCCACGGTGGCTGAGTTGAACCGGCAATTGTTCACGGCCGACTTCCAGCGTTCGCGGGAATTGACGGAGCCGCTCACGCTGAACTGGCTGGACCCGGTGATCAAGGCGTTTGCCAACGAGCTGTAAGCCGCAACCCTGCAGTAAAAGATGTTCAACCACGAATCGACACGAATGAACACGAATGAGGAAGGGCCACGAAGCCGTGCCTGCTCCGCAGGCAAACGAAGTTGCAGCGCGACTTTGTCCACCACCCGGGCAGGAATCTCGAAAACCGGGTGGTTAGTAGCCCCAAGCCAAGCCATTTTCGGTCCAAATTGCGCTGGACAGGTCAATTTAAAATGATTAAAAAAGGTCATGGACTGGGGGGAAAATATGGACAAGCTAAACGCTGACCGGCCTGACCATATCTGGAGCCATCGCCGTTTGGACGCCACGGTTCTGCGGTCGCGGTTGACGTCATCGCCCCCGCTCGGTTCGCCTTTCCACATCAGGCCATAGCGCACGCGATGAGAAAATGGCCCCAGGAGTGTATGATTTATGAAAAAGCTTTTTGCGCTGCATCGGGCCAGGGTGAAACGGCATCCTTGGGCCAGCGCCTTCGTTTTCCTGGTGGGGTTGACAATCCTGCTGGAGAGCTACTGGCTGGGAGAGTTTGCGCGTCGGGCCGCCTATCTGGCCGCCATCCTTTTTTCCATCGCCATGCTGGATGGATGTTATTTGTATTGGCCAGGCAAGGAGTCGCCGCTGCCAGTCCGCCGGCCGAAGTTCGAGCTGGGGATCGCG
>Ga0302274_10000904_pt1 | contig 29356 bp, 34 predicted proteins | sample III_Bog_N2_1_FD_198755 | JGI IMG/M metagenome (GOLD analysis project Ga0302274, IMG submission 198755) | Peat permafrost microbial communities from Stordalen Mire near Abisko, Sweden - III_Bog_N2_1 | ecosystem: Environmental > Terrestrial > Soil > Wetlands > Peat | place: Sweden: Abisko...
ACGCTTTTTAAGGTGACCTGCAATTATTATCGTATTACCATGAACCTCTACAATGGTCATAGCGAGTTGTGGATTGGTCCTTGCGGCCTGGATTATCTTTGGGACAAGGTCGACAACTTCTTAGCTGTCGTACCACAGTTCGCCATAAAATCATCTTAACTTTAGTAACTTTAAGGGACAAGCACCATATCACGGTGCTTGTCCCTTTTCATTTCCATTTGCCCTTTCATTTGCGTATCTAATGTAATATAATCAAGGCATAAAATAATTAACTCTTAGCAAAGCTGACAGAGTAAAAATATGACGAAACAAAATAGTAAAATAAAAGAAGAGGTCGGTGAGACAATTACAACTGGCTTATCAATTGATGTTCCTGCCGATGTCCCTGATTCCAAAAAAGAAATATATCTAAAGAACTTTCATACCGCAACCGCCGGGAGCGGACGGATGATGCTTTTTGCTGGCGATCAAAAAATTGAACACATGAATGATGACTATGTCGGTCCGCAAGCTTCCGCAGAGAGCGCGGATCCCGAGCATCTTTTCAAGATTGCTAGCGAGGGTCATATCACAGTCTTTGCCGCGCAACTTGGTTTGATCGCGCGATATGGCAAAAAATATCCAAAAGTTCCGTATATCATCAAACTGAATTCCAGGACAAACCTCATCAAGACGGCGCAAAAAGATCCAATCAGTTCGGCCATGTTTGATATAGAAGAGGTTATGCGTTTTAAGGAAACAAGCGGATTGAATATTGTCGGTATCGGTTACACTTTGTATTTGGGCAGTGAGTTTGAATCACAAATGCTCGCTGAGGTTTCTAAACTTATTTTTGAAGCACATCAGCAAGGCCTGATCACGGTTGTATGGACATATCCTCGTGGCAAGGCAGTCACAAACGAACGCGACCCGCACCTAATTGCTGGAGCAACCGGAGTTGCATGTGCTATTGGCACGGATTTTGCAAAAGTGAACTTTCCAAGAGTTGCCGACACAAACGATGCCAAAAAGCGCGCAGAACTTTTTAAAGAGGCGATTCGCGCGGCGGGGACAACCAGGGTTATTTGTTCAGGTGGTGAAAAGATGTCCGTCGAAGATTTTTTACAACAGCTCTGGGACCAAATTCATATCAGCGGCGCATCGGGGAATGCAACAGGCAGAAATTTGCACGAACGATCTTTAGCGGAAGCTATTAAATTCAGTAAGGCGATCTACGCCATCACAATTGAAGACGCTTCGGTTGCTGAAGCGATGAAGATTTATAAAGAATAGTAATATGTAATTTGTGCCCGTGGATGCGACGGGGCTTTCCCCGAAAGTGGCTTGCGACGCCCTCGGAGCGTGGTGTTGCCACTTGAGCGGAAAAGCCCCCGAGCGGGTACCGCGGGCACAAAGTAGATTGAACAAATATATGCCATTACTTCACAAACCATACACAAAAATTTTGATTGATGGCGGAGACCCCGCAGAAACTCAAAGAATCAAAGAGCTTCTGGGTTTTCTTGATGGGCAAACCACCAATCCTTCTTTGATTGCGCACAATCCGGAAATCGTCGAGCTTGTTAAATCTGGTCACAAACTAAACAAGGCCGAAGAGGACGCAGAATACAAAAAAATTGTCACAGTGATTTCTCCGTTAGTTGGCGATGCAGGTGTTTCCATTGAGGTCTATTGCGATCCGCAAACCACCGCGGAAAGCATGTTAGCAGAAGCTCGAGAAAAATTCTCCTGGATTCCGAATGCGTATATAAAATTCCCAATTACAAGTGAAGGTCTATCAGCCGTAAAGATTGCCACAGCCGAAGGTATCCGTTGTAATCTCACTTTGTGCTTTACGCAAGACCAAGCCGCCGCTGCTTATGTGGCGACGCTTGGCGCAAAAGATCCTGTTTATGTTTCGCCGTTCATCGGTAGGCTGGATGATATAAATTTGAGTGGTATAGATTTGATAAAAAATATTAAGCGAATGTACGCGGAAGGTGATGGGCACATCAAAGTTCTAGCGGCGAGCGTTAGAAGCTTGGAGCACTTGTTGGCTCTATTTTCTTTGCAATCAGATTTGGTAACTGTGCCAATAAAAATTTTGGAGGAGTGGGCAGCAAAGGATTTTGTCTTGCCCAGCCCCTCATATATGTATGAGCATGGTAAACTCGAACCGATTCTTTATAAAGAAATTTATTTGGACGGCAATTGGCACAAATATGATATACATAGCGACTTAACGGATGCAGGGATAAAAAAGTTTGATGCAGATTATAATTCAACGTTAAAATAGAAATTAGTTATTTAGTATTTTGCATATTTGTTATTGAAAATCTAAAGTTTCAATAGGCTTGATTTTGAATCAAAAATATTGTACAATGAGCTCCACGTCAATTCGCTTGGCGGCAAGCGAAAATTTTGAGGAGGACACAGATGTCTAAAAAAGTAAGTGGTGAGATGGACAACATAGGTACGGATCCGAATTTACTGCGTTCTGTTATTCAGGAGCTTGTACAGGAGGGATCCCAGTCTCGTGAAGAGGGCAAGATGGACAAAGCTCTTAGCATGTTCGCCTCTGCTCTTGATCTGGCTCAGAAGCATGGGTTTTGGGAGGAATACGTTAACATAATCTGTCAGAGTCTGCTCGTGCCCATGCATTTGTATGAGAATGCCAGCAACGAAGCTGAAAGGACCAGATACTTTAAGTTGTGGGGCGCAGATGCTCAAGACGCTTACGAGTGCGCTTTTGTGCGCGGACTGAGTGGACAACCTTTGGCGATCGCATCTGCACGGCTTGGACAATGGCTCGAAGCAAAAAGCGAGGTATTTCTCGCAAGCGAAAAGTACGAGTCAGCTTTGAACAACATCGAGAAGGAATCAACAGATTATCCGTTTTATCTTTCTTTGTTGGGTTGTGCTAACGTCATGTGTACGCCGGGCGTCATTGCGTGTAAATTGCGCGAAGAGGGCTTTGCGCAATTAGCCGAGGCCGAAACTTTGGCCAGAGCCTTACCCGATGATACCCATCGGCGTATACTTTTGTCTGGCGTGCTCATGCGTCAGGCGAGGGCATACATCTGGACGAATAACGTTGAATTCTGTGGGCAGGCTGAGCCGTACCTTTTGGAAGCGCGCAAGCTCGCCGAAGAATTGGACAAAGAGGGCTTCGGCCAACGGCTTCGCCAGGTAAAGAAGATGGAGGTCGAAGTATTCTTTTAGTAGACATCAACAAACCGAATTCGGAATCGCTCTTTGCTTTGCACTCTGCAAAGCGCGATTCCGAATTTAAAATTGGCGTAAATTCCTGTTTTTTGCTAAAATCTTAAGGTTATAGCATGATTCATATCATGGCCGCGTAGCTCAGTTGGATAGAGCGAGAGCCTTCTAAGCTCTAGGTCGCAGGTTCGATCCCTGCCGCGGTCACCAGACAGTGCACCCCTTAGACCGGTGACCGAGGTGCATTAAAGCGCCTTGCACAGGTTTGTTATATCAATAGAAAAACAGCCCGAATTACGAGCTGTTTTTTTGTTTGTTCCTATTAGTTTGCTTTACTTTAATATTATTGGTATTATTGGCTGTCAGCTCAACAATGTCTGACGATGTCATTTTAAGGAGGATTCCATGAGCACAAAAATACCCGTTTGTCTCGATCTCTCTAAATCTGAATGTCCGTGTTCAGATGGAGTGACCGCCCTTACCACTGTCAAAGATTCAGTTGTATTGGTTCGCGTTGATCCTGTCTTAGATAAAGCAGAAAGTGTAAATTCTGATCATTGCGTTGATGTGATCGCACTTTCTTTCAATAGTCCGAGATAGAACCATGGCGCACATGAGATTAAAGTGCTTTACTCTTAGAAACCCTACAATTAGTTTTGTAGGGTTTCTTTGTAGTTATTATAAAAAAGAAAAGCCCCCAGATAACAATTCAATGCTATCTGGGGCAATATTACCATATTCAGACTTCAATCGTGATGAATTCCTTTTTGATCAGGCTTTCTAGAACTGTGACAAAAGCTGAAGAGTTAACCAATTGATTGCTATCCACAAGAGAGCTGACCGCAACCGGTGAATGATCAGCTATCCACTTCACAAATTCAAACATCGATGCATTCACTAAGGTCACGTTCTTGTGTTTGGAATCCGATGAAATTGATAGGTACCCATCAATTTCGCGACGAAATGTTAGACTGCCCTTAATGCTGATTCTGGAATTCAGGTTGACACAAACCGTCTTGCTGATTGGCTTCAGTGGTAGTGGTAATGTAACATGTCCAGTTGCCAAACGATCAAATCCACATGTGCTGCCTTTGGTAGCCATAGAATTAGTCCTGCATCCCCCAAGGCAATTCATTGCACTCAAGAGGAATAGTATTATCTCTATAGGCTGACATCTTGCACCAAATTGCTTCAAGTGAATCATCGAGCAAATTTCCATATACGACCGGATTGTGAGAACAAGGACGTACATCTCCACAGTTTGAGATACTCGCAGACATTCTGCCTGCTTGACAGTACCGTTTTGTGAATGAGTATTCTTTCTCCCAACACCATTCTGGAAAAAAGCATTTTGGAAGTGGCTCCAGAATATCGACACTGAGCCCAAGGTGATCATTACACCACCTTAAATCCTCCAATAGGCTTACCGTTTGTTGGCTGCTGAGCAAAGCCTCGAGTACTGGCACTTCGACGTTAAGACTTGCGGGCGTTACCGCAAATCTCTTTATGCCTAGGTTGGCCAGATCGGCAGCAGTGCTTCTCACAGATCCGAGATTGCTTGGAGTTACAACCATATTCACAAGAAAAGAAAGCTGTGAGTTAACCAGTATCCTTAACTTATCGCAAAATCTTTCGAAGCATTTAGTGCGTGTGATTTGATTGTAGATCTCAGGCTGGGTGGAAGGGCATGATACTAATAACGAATTAATACCTACATCTTGCAGACGAGAGAGAATATCATCAGACAAAAGCGTGAGGTTTGTATTCATAGAAACATACAGACCTGCAGATTTTGCTCTTTTGACAATCTCAATTGCAAGCTCTGGTCTCATGAGCGGTTCACCACCAGTGATAATGAGTGAGTACACCTTCTCGTTTATGAGCTGATCTACTAACCCTAACGCAACTGCATCGCTTAAATCTTTCGATTTAGGCATGTGGTTAGTATCAAAGTGATAGCAGTGAGAGCACCTAAAATTACAAAGATCGGTGATCTCGAATTGAACATGCGTTGGTAATCTGAACACGTTTTCCTCCTTAACCTTGGAATGTGCTCCGTTTCGGGATTGATCAAATGATCATAAGTCAAATTCAGAAATCTTTAATCATGTTCTTGAATTCCGTCCTGTTGAATTGAAAGCCATATATTGAATAGAATATTTCTTTAAATGCGATATCATCCGTACAGGATGCCAAAGCTTTTATTAAGTGAATAAGTTTATTCTTTCCAAATTTTCTTATTAGATAAGTTGTCCATACATGCCCAATATAGTACACATCTGATTTGGAAGTCGAATAGTAATCAAAGATATTTAAGAGATTAATATTTCTTTTTTTATCTAAAACAACTTGTTTTCCAGATAAGTAGGATGCTAATCCTTCGTTGAGCCAAACTGGCTTATTGCCTTTTGTTATTTGTGAGAAATATACATGGGAATACTCGTGTTTCAATATTTGCCAGAATTCACTTGCTTCATGTGATGAATCGTGTGAGTACATTTTTGGGTTTAACAAAAAAATACTATTATTCTTTGTTGCTCCCACAAACCAATCTTCCGTCTTTCTATTAAAAATGGCATTTAAAGTTTCTCTATCGTTTACAAAATACACTATGGGATCGTTAACTTTAAAAGTATAAAAATTACTCAATTCATTATTAACAGACTTGAGAAAAGTTGTTAATTTTTTATTAATAGTTGCTGTTTTAACAGTCAGTATTTTTATCATTTATTTATAATTATATTATGAACACAGGGTCATCGGCTCTCTGAGATTACCGATGACCCTGTGAGGTCTGGGGTTGTGGTCTAGTCGCGATCGCAATCGCATCCAGAGCTTTCGCTGCCATCAGCGTCACAATTACAAGCTGACGCCATCGAGGAAGATTGGATTTCCATTTTGTTGAAATCAAATCTCATGATTATCCTCCTTCCTTTTGCAATTAGTTTACTTATACTACTAATAAATTATTCTGTCAAGGGCTCGAGCGATCGACTATTATTCTACAAAATGACATTTTTGTATACTCAATATCATGTCATTTTTGATATCTGTATTTTCATGATGCTTGATTGAGTTGCGTTAAAGTACCTCATTTAAGTCTATTTTGATTATTCGGCCAGACTCAGAACTTTTTGGTTTAAAATAAGCCTGCTTTTTAGGCAGGCTAGCAAATCTCTTTTTTCAGCAATGGTTCCCTCGGTCAGTATGTATTTTGCGTAATTCTTTATATCTATATCTGTTTGTTTAATCTTTTCTTTTTCACTCAATTTGAGAACGCTATATCTAAATCCATTATATCTTTGTAATTCTTGTTCAATCTTTGCTTTGATGCCGATTTTGCTAAGATCTATTGTTTCAACCATTGTTATCATTTGTTCTATCAGACTTTCTTCATTGATATATCCGCATTGGCAATCAGGATTTCGTTTTCTGGTGCAACCGTAATATACATGCCTGTTAATTGTTCCATCTTTCAGAGTCTTGAATTTTTCATCAGCTGTTATTCCTGATCCGCATAAGCCGCACTTCATAATTCTGGTAAAGGCAAATTCCTTTTTTACTAGCTTTGCATTATTCTCATCATCAAGTTTATCCTGAACTTGCTGGAACAGTTCCTTGTTAATTATTGGGTCGTGTCTGCCTTTGTACCAATTACCGCTTTTCCTTGGATATTCAAATTCACCGTAGTAGAACGAATTTCTTAGCATTAGATAAAGATTGCTTAAACCAAATTGTTTGCCATTCTTGGTAGTAAAATTAGACTCACTGTTTAACCATCTATATGTTTGTCTGCCAGTCCAGCCGTCATTACCAATTTTCTCAAATAATATTTTAACTACAGGTGCTCGTAGGGGATCAAGTTCAATTTCACATTTTCTATCAGTTCGCTTTAGGTTTAAATAACCAGTTGGAGCACATCCTGGCCACAATCCCATTTGTACCCTGGTCTTTAACCCACGTTTAACGTTTACACTTTTATTATCGTTCTCAAGTTTGGCTTGGCTACAAAGAATCATTAATAGAAATTTCTCATTTGGGGAATTACAGAAAGTCTGTCCGTAGGTTCTGATTTCAAGAAGTAATTTTTGATCCATTAGGTCAACCGCTGATCCCAAATCGCCTGCGCAACGAGAAATGCGATCAGGAGACCATGTGAGGATTGCATTGAACTTTCCTGATCGTATATCATTAATCATCTCGTTAAAAATTGGTCTTTGCCCCGATGCTTTAGCGGAATGACTTTCACGTTTAATTTCCACTATATTCAGATTCTCTCGTAGGGCGATATCAGTCATCTCTTTAATCTGCGAATCAATCGAGAGTATCTGTTTTTCCTCTTGCTCGGTTGACTTTCTTGCGTAGAGACAATATTTTCTTGGTGTTTGACTTGTTGGCTGCGCTTGGATAAGCGTAGCCATAAGGTTCAGTTGGTTATCCATGATTGTGTTGGTTAAGGGTTACACGGACCAGATGATGCCATGTATATAAATAGATCCCAAGTACTATATTGGGAAGATATAAAAGAACACGGTGAAGTCATGAAGGCAATAATTAATTACAAGCAGGAAAATAAGAAATAGATCTCAGTTATTGCTAAACATTTTTATTTCACCAGTTTCTAAATCCTGCACCACATCATCAATCTTTCTTTTCTTTCTATCCTCATAAACATCTTCATCCAGTGAATAAGCTTGCAGTGGCCTTAAGCCCCAGCTGCTATATTCTAGCGTTCTAAATAGATAACCAATAAAAGTTCCTGTAAAGCGGTAAAGTCTTATACAAGATTTTATTTTATCTTCAATATCATCACTATATCCTCGCCATTTCTTTAGTCTAGGGGATAGTTCGATCCATTGATCAACCATAAAGCGCAGCAGTGGCAGTAGTTCTTGTTGTGCTCTAATATTGCCTTTCTGGGCTAGCCTAACCAGAGCAATACTAATCGCATCTCTTAGTAACTCATCTTCCTTATCTGCTGGAGTAATAAAGATATATAGCTTTTCTTTGAATGGCTCTAGTACTATCCTGACTTCTTTGATATTACGATAGACCTTAATCTTTTTAGGCTTTCTTTGTACCCAGCGTCTTTGAAACTCTCTATCCAGCTTATAAGTTACTTTGTCCCAATCAATATCACCCAGTGGAGTTTTGATGTATTTACGGACATGGCGGTAGACTTCCGGCGTATGGTAGAGGATCCATGAACTACTAAATAAATCCGGTTGTTTTTCTTGCAGGGCTATATTTAAATTTTGAATAACTTGTTCAAAATCCATATTTTAAAATAAAGTCTTGTAACTGTTAAGTATAAACCTATCTTACGCAAAAGAGTGGTTATTTGCCATAATTTAGGTATGATTAAGCCGATTCAAAATAACTTAGTAATAGAATTGCACGTTCCAGACTTTGATCTAGCAAAGCAGTTTTATGGTATTCTTGGTTTCAATAAAGTTACTTTTGAACATGCGCCAACGGCCGATGAGCCTGGTTACATAGTTTTGAAACGCAAAGATGAACAAGGGGATACTATGATTAACTTTTATGGTGGAAATGAAAAAGTATATAATCAATCATACTTCAAGAAATTTCCTAAAGATACAAAACGAGGTTATGCTACAGAACTCACAATACCAGTAAAGGATATTGATGGGTTTTTTAATAAAATTGCGCCGTTGATTCCAAATAATATACAACAGCCAGTAATGGATAAAGTAGACGGCGATGTTAAATGGCGAGATTGCAGAATAGAAGACCCTTTCGGATTTTATCTTAGATTTACAGAATTAATTGATTGGGGACAGTAGGGATTATTATGCAAGACCAAGATAAACAATTTATACTTCTCGCAATTGAAAAAGCAAAAGAATCCGTAGAGCAAGGTGGTTTTCCTGCTGGCGCAATTGTTGTTAAAGATGATCAAGTTATTGGCGATGGAGTTAGTATTGGTAATTCTTTAGATGATCCAACAAGTCACGGAGAAACAGCTGCTATTAGAAATGCTTGTAAGAATCTTAAAACAACAGATCTTTCAGTTAGTACTTTGTATGCTTCTATGCAGCCATGCTTAATGTGTTTCGGTTCTGCCATGTGGGCATCTATATCAAGAATTGTTTATGCCTGCCCACATAATAAAGTGTCGGCAGAATATTATGGTGGGCATTATTCTACAGAGAGCATTAATAAAGAACTGTTACATCCTATTGAATTTGTGCACATTCCAGAATTAGAAGAAGAATCTTTAGATGTCGTAAAACAGTGGGAAGAAAACTTAAAATGATCATCTTTATTAACGGTTCTATTAACTCCGGTAAAAGCACTGTAGCCAAAGGTTTGGTTAATAAGTTGGACAAGCCTGTGGCCTTGGTTGAAATTGACAACCTCTCCGCATTTCTTATTGGTATGAGTATTGATGACAAAGTCTTAACTAATTTAGAGAATGCTGTTTTGATGATTCGTAATCTATCAAGTAAGGGTTTTAATATTGTTGTGCCTTATCCGCTTTCAGAAAAAAACTATGCTTTTATTACAAGTAGACTCAATGACTTAAATCAGAAAATTTATACTTTTACGCTTAGTCCAAAAATTGATAAGGTCTTACAGAGCACAGAGGCAAGACAGTTAACTGATTGGGAAAAAGAACGGATTAAACATCATTATGAAATCGGTATCCTGAATCCATCTTTTGGAACAATAATTGATAATACTGACCAAACTCCAGAACAAACAATAGAGCAGATCTATTCACTCATTATGTAATATTTGATTTAAATTATACTTAAAATAATATGAACATAAAATTTCTTTCGGTAGATTTACAACATGATTTTACTGCCAAAGGCGGAAGTCATCACAAGCTGCGTCCCTCTGTTGATTTTGTTAAAAAGACTTTGCTCCCGTATTTAGATAAAAAAGATATAAAAGTATCAGAAATAATTTCGGATTATCGCAACGAGTATAATAAGCGAAGCGATGACACTTGTGTCCCGGGGACTTGGGGCTACGAATCAGAGATTCCTGATAAATTAAAAAATAAATCAGTCTGGGTTAAATGTCAGAATTCACCAATTTGGGTAAATAAAAATATAGGTAATGCTAAAAAAGAACCAGGCAAACCATATCAAGATTCAAAAGCGTTCACAGAATGGTTAGATAAAAATATTGGCAAAGCGGAAGATGTCGATTTTGTTGTTCTTTTCGGGCTAACCCTTGATTGTTGTGTGTTTTGTACTTCTCAAGAGTTAAGATTTAGAGGTTATACCATAAAAATTTTAGAAGAAGCAACGGATAGTTATAGTGGTACTAAAAAAGAAAAAGAAATGATCCTAAATAATTATCCTTTAAAGAATTGGGCTCAAGGTATAAAATTTATGGAATTAAAAAAGTTAATAAAATAATTTTATGGCAGAACACGTCATCGTCGGTCTGGGTGTCATCATCGTCAATAAAGAGGGGAATATTTTAATCGGAAAGAGAAAGGGTTTTGTTCCAAAGTTTGCGCTTCCTGGTGGTCATTTGGATGCGGGCGAAACTTTTGAGCAGGGCGGTATACGAGAGATCAAAGAGGAAACTAATCTGAATATTGTGAATCCAAAAGTTATCGCTATCACTAACAATCTTGAGACTTTCAAGGAAACCGGAAAACATTATATTTCTATCATACTTTTAGCGACTGAATATTCTGGCGAGTTGAAAATAACAGAGCCGGAAAAATGTGAAGAGTGGATATGGTGTGATCCTAATGATTTGCCTGAGCCGCTCTATGATGCCAGCCGTATGGGAGTTGAACTATATCTAAAGAACAAATTCTATATAGCTTAAACAGAGATATAGAATTAAAAAACCCTCCGATTTCTCGGAGGGTTTTTTAATAAGCTTTATAAATTTTTAATGTTTATTAGCTTTATTTTGATGTTCAATAACAACTTTGTTATTTGAATTTTGTGTTACAGTTTTTGTATTCTTTGTAGCACTTTTTTCATTATTGTTCATCATATTTTGATGAGCATTATCTGAGTTATTTATGTTCACCTTAGTTTCAGAATCTTTGAACTGAGCTATGGAATTAAATCCTATGACCGTGTGACAGTTGCTTATTTCTTGTCCATTGGACTGTTTTGTAGATAACTGCATGTTACAATCTGTCGCGAGGTAATATTGTTGAGACCCAACCAATTTATATACACGACCGTTTATCATTCCATTGGCACATACTTGTGGTGATGGAGTCTGGTTGTTTACGACTAGTATCTCATTGCAACAGGCACTCGTTGCTGCTGAATTATTAGCGTCTCCAGAGTAAACCGCTTGCCAATAGTAAGTTCCCGGTGTTGTAGGTGTGAATCCACTAGAGATCCCAGCTACTCCGTTAACGACGTTTTCGTTATTGGTAAAGACCGGTGTTCCAGTACATGCAGTACCAAAGTAAGTGTTGTATGTGACTGTACCAGATGCACTTGATGTGACGTTACCTAGGACTGCGGAATCTGTTACTGTTGTATTTGTATTCGCAGTAGTCGCCGAAAGTTGTGTAGTGATGGTGACTGTTCCGTTAGAGGTTATTGTGATTGGTGTACAGGCGCTTACTCCAGCGGCGTAAACACTATCTCCAGAGTAGTTTGCGTTGAATGAGTATGAACCTGCGCTTAACGGACCTTTTGCAAAGTTAGTTGCATCTATAGCGCCATTGGTTAAGCCAAAATTGTCTGATGTGGAGGCCGCCGGTGCTATGCAAGTGCTGTTGTTAAAAAAGCTAAATGTTGCATTTCCGGTTGGGAGAACTCCGCTGCCAGAAATATTCGCTGTATCGTGAACGACTGCTCCAGTGTTCGCGCTAGAAATCGTATTTCCAGAACTGTCATGAATGGCAGTAGTTATGCTTGGTGTCAATAAGGCTTCTGCACTTATATTGCCAGTTGAGATTTGAGAGATGATAGGAGAATTTGAAGACGTGTTGATCGCGTTACTTGGCAATATTACATAGATGCTATCGCTAACGCCGTTATTCGTCCACGCACTTCCAGTGGACATCGCAATATAGAATTTACCGGATGCAGGTATTGCAGAGGTGATATATATTGCGCTTGGAGTATTAAGATTCAAATTTGTTTGAATGCCGATTAACTTATCGGATGACGGATTGAATATGCCGCTTCCATTATCTTGATATATAGAGAGCGAAGCCAAATGATCTGCCGCTACGCTACTATTTGTGTTGCTGTTGATTTGCGCAACAACGTTAGATAATGTTTCTCCTCCATTTGAACCTAGACTAAAACTAAACAGGGCTGTAGGTACGCTATTTGCGGGTAGCGTTAACGGTCCGCTGACTAAGGATGCCGGTGTCACCGTCATAGTGACTTCTGCGGATGCCGCGGATGCAAACCATATCCCTGCCGTGGTAACCATCATGGCTACGGCTATTATGCCGGCCATGTATTTTTTAAGATACTTTTTCATATAATTAGTCTTTCTCTTAATTAGTTATTTAATTACTTAGTTATTAATAATCTTTCTTCTTACACAGAGTATGTCGCCGCTCAGTAGAGTCTGTTTCACTTTTCTTGTTATAAGACTACAATCACTCTATATAAGGTTATATTTATATATAGAACAAAGTCATATATAAGAATAAGTAAAACAAATTAAGACATTTAGCGTCATACATGGTAGAAGCCATAGAAACAACAGATTATGGAGATAAACACACTAGTTGAACAGGCTTGCAAAGGAGATTCACAGGCTTTCGCGCAATTATATGACCTTTTCGCTCAAAAAATCTTTAAATATGTGCGCATCAAAATACAGGATAGGGATGATGCCCAGGACATCTTGCAAGAGGTTTTCATCAAGGCTTATAAAGGATTGGAAAATGCCAAAGACTCTAAAGAGATACTGAACTTTTCAGCATGGTTATACACCATTGCGAGTAATACGATAAACGATTACTTTCGCAAAAAATATAGAACGCCAGAGATATTAACAATTGATGAAAATCTGGATCTGCCTAGCGAAGTTTCTCCTTCTTTGGAACTGGATTTACAGATAGATATGGGAATTGCCAGAAAAGCCTTTGCGGAATTGTCGCCGCTATATCGTCAGATTTTGGAGCTTAGATATATTCAAGAATTCAGTCTGGAGGAGATATTAAAGATTTTAGGGAAAACGAATCTCGCGATTCGATTGATACAGTTCAGGGCTTTGCGACGAGTGAAAATAATAATCAAGCGCAGTAAAAAACTATAAATCATATGTTCAAAAACATTTTCAATAAAAAAGAATTAAGGCAAGAGCCAAAAAAATATATTCACGCTTTGGAGCGCGAAGATCTTTTAAGCGCGGAAGAATTCGCTAATCTAAAATCCAATGTTCTCCATGCTATTTCTGACACGGTGCCTGAAGACGTCACAGCCAGATATAGATATGAGGAAGCTGTCGTAAGCAGAAGTTTTTGGAACTGGCATTTGGTCAAATCTTGGCAGTATGCTTTAGCGATCTTTGTCGGAATATCGTTGGTGGGCGGTACGGTTTTTGCATCGAATGCGAGCATACCGGGGGACTTTCTATATCCTGTAAAGATAGCAACAGAAACCGTAGTCTTAAAATTAGCAGTGACGCCTGTTGCTAAAACGCAGCTTAAAGCACAATTTGCTGAAGACCGTATCGCCGAATTGCAAAAGTTGAGTGCAAAATCTGTAGTGGCATCTTCGCAGAGTAGTACTGATTCCAATCAAAAATCTTCTACTGCTAATCAGGCGCAGATATTACTCCAAGCTAAGGCTAAAATAGATGCAGCTAATCAAGTTAACCAAGCTCTGACTGCTTTGCAACAACAGCAAAAAACTTTGACGGCAAAAGGCGATATTAAAACCGCTACGGACTTTTCAAATAGAATATCTAATTTGCAAAAACAGGCTAAATCTTTGAACGTGTTACCTTCGAGTGTCTCACCAATTTCGGTACCAGCAGAAATGCCTCATGCGAATGTGAATAACGGTAAAAATGATTCTACTGATAACCAAACAAATCAAAAAAATAAATCATCTGGTAGTGGCAACCAAACTGATATCGGTAGAAAGACTCAAAGAACGCACTAAGTAAATATCGTAAAATTAGAAAAACCTCCGATTTCTCGGAGATTTTTTAATGGGTTAGTACCGCATCCCTTGACCTAGTTATTGTACTGCGATTTTGCAGTCATAGTCAATGACCATGGTGGATCCGACCGGCATTGCACCGGTATAGCATACTGTCAAGGAATGCGTAGGTACTCAACCCGGACCCACACAAAACTAATATAGCAAAGTCATATTAATAAAAGATTAAAATAATTTAGATAATTGTGGATGGTTTGTGCATATTTAAAGATTAGGCGGATTAGCATATAATATTAAAGTAAAAATTATAATATATAGTAACTAAGTATGAGTAATATATTCATTTTCCATGGCACAGAAGGTTATCCCGAAGAAAATTGGTTTCCTTGGCTTAAAGAGCAGCTTGAAGTAAAAGGACATCAAGTTTTTGTACCACAATTTCCATCTCCGCCAGTAGTTCCTGCTAAGATTTTAGAATGGTTTGAAGTTTTAAAAGACTATCAACAATTTATTAATGAAAATACCATACTGATTGGTCATAGTTTAGGAGGTATCTTTACTCTGCGCATTTTGGAAAGATTAAATTATTCTGTTAAAGCCGCTATCTTTGTTGGAACACCAGTCGGTAAGCGACCGATTTTAAATTATGATCGTGATATCAGTTTTAGCGGGTTTTCTTTTGATTGGTCAAATATAAAGAATAAAGCCAAGGACTTCGTTGTCTTTCAGTCTGACACCGATCCTTACGTTTCTCTTGGAAACGGTCAAGAATTAGCAAAAGAACTTGGAGTTGAATTAACATTTATACCAAATGCAGGTCATTTTAATAAAAAAGCTGGTTATATAAAATTCGATGAATTATTGGCACAGCTTCAATTATTGCTATAATATATTATAAATTTATATATTAAACAAAATATTAAAAGACTTAAAACAATAACCATGAAAACAATACTTTTGATGACGGCGAGTGCAGATGGATATATCGCTCTTTTGAATGACTGGGCCCCTTGGTCCGGTGATGAGTATGCACGTTGCGCGGCAATCACCAAAGAAGCGGGGAATCTGATCGTTGGGAGCCGTACTTATGAGATTATGCGATCGGCTGGTGACTTTGATGAATCAATTCTGACCGTCGTTCTTTCTAAAAAAGCGCAAGCAGACGTCGGCAATGTGCACTTTGTCGCTTCGCCAGAAGAGGCTTTGGAGTTTCTGAAATCAAAAAATATGAGCACTGCTATTGTTGGTGGTGGCGCAACAGCAAATATGACTTTTTTGCATGCTGGTTTGATAGACGAAATCATTTTAGATGTAGCACCTATAATTTTAGGAAGTGGTCTAAGATTGTTCAAAGAACAACGAGAAGATGTTAAGCTTGAATTGTTGGAGAAAGAACAATTCAGCGACAATGTCATCCGTTTGCATTACACGATTAAGAAGTAACCAAATAAGAAATAGTTAATTTAAAAATCCCGACTAGCCGGGATTTTTAGTAATATCTGCTATAATCCCTACACGTCGCTTTTAGTACAAATGATATTAATAATAAATATATGTTCCCATACCTAAAATTTCTATCCAAATATTGGCAAGAAGAAAAGGGCAAGATCGTCCTGATTTTTGTTTTTGTCATTCTGAGCCAAAGTTTTTCTTTGCTTGAGCCGTTCTTTTTTGCGACGATAATTACTAATTACCTGTCTAAAGCCAACAGCTTTGCCTCTTCACATGTATTCTTCCAATCTTTAACATTGGTTGTACTAGGCTGGATCGCTGTGGCTTTTGCCGCAAGAACGTTCAAGAACCTACAGACTTATTTTGTGAACACAGTCGCGGATCGCATCGGCTTCCGCGTTCTGGAACATGCCTATCAACATGTACTCTCTCTGCCGATGTCATTCCATAGCCAACAAAAAGGCGGAGAGCTCTTCAGAAAGCTGACCAAAGCCAGGGATGATATTACCGCTTTGTTTGAAGTATTGTTTGATAAAATCTTTCAGAACACATTTTCTATCGTCGTTGTCTTTACTATAGTTTTTTGGAAAGCTTGGCGTTTGGGTCTTGTGCTCTTCGGTTTTGTGCCACTATTCTTTTTGGTGACTTGGCTTTATAACCGTAAAATAAAAAAGAATCAAGTTGAAATAAACAAAATAAATGAGCAGCTCTATGGCACAAGTTTTGAAGCAATCTCTCATATCGAGTTGGTCAAATCTTTTTCTTCTGAAAAGCACGAAGAAGATAGCTTGAAACATGATAACCGTTTGCAGCATGAGCGCTTGAAGAAAAAAACCGTAGTCTATCAGTTCCAAGGTTTTTTGCAGGGGACGATCGTCAATTTGGCCAGAGTCGTCTTGCTCTGGTGGGGTGCGGTATTGGCATATAAGAATTTGCTCTCATTCTCCAATGTCATATTGTTTAATTTTTATTCATTTACTGTCTATCAACCTTTGTATGATTTGGGTGATGTAACTACAAAGTATACAGAAGGAATCGCCGCTGTTGATCGTTTGCAGAGCGTCTTGAATGTTCCTGTGACAATACAGGATGCGCCGGATGCTAAACGAGTGGATAAGATTAAAGGCAAGATCGAATTCAGGAATGTCAGTTTTGATTATGGTACTGACCGTCCGATATTAAAGGATATATCTTTTCTTGTAGAGCCTGGCAAGAAGTTGGCATTGGTCGGACAGACCGGGAGTGGAAAATCGACAATCGTAAAGTTACTTTTACGTTTTTACGAGCCGACCGCCGGACAAATTTTTATTGATGACTTGCCGCTTGATAGCTATGAGAGCGAAAGTTTGCGTCGACGTTTTGGTTTGGTATTACAAGACAATGTATTGTTCAACACCTCCATTGGCGCGAACATTAGTTATGGCAGTCCGGAGACGACCGAAGATGATATTGTCGATGCGGCACAGCGAGCAAGTTTGCAACCATTCTTGGCAAAGTTGGAACACGGAATAAAATCCTTGGTCGGTGAGCGCGGTCTGCAAGTTTCCGGCGGAGAAAAACAACGTATCGCCATCGCTCGCGCGATAATCAGAAGACCGGATGTCTTGATATTTGACGAAGCGACTTCCGCTTTGGATTCCCACACCGAAGAACAGATTAGGCAATCAATCCTGGAAGTCTCAAAAGGGGTGACTTCAATCACGGTTGCGCATCGTTTTTCAACTGTCATCGATAGCGATGAGATTATCCTTCTGGTCGATGGGCATGTCACCGAACGCGGAACGCACCAGCAACTATTAGCTTTGAATGGAACGTATAGCTCCATCTATAATATGCAAACCCAACGCCGACAGGCCGAAGAGATTATTGCGACGACTGTCGAATAGTATAAAAATCGTTTTCTGATATAATAGAGTTAAGATTGTCAAAAGGGGGATCTTATGACAGAGGATAAGCAGTTTCAGCCAATGGCGCGAGTGATTCCTTTTCGCTCAGCTTTAATGCCTGAGGAAACTTTGCGTTCCGCTCAGGATTCCTATCTTCGCAATCTGTTTTTGAATGGCCTCCAAGCCGAAGAGGAAGAGAATCTTGAGGATGCGATTGAATCATATGCCAGGATTATCGTTCTTCGCTCGGATCATTCAGATGCACTGAACAATCTCGGAAAGATCTACTTTTGCCTGGGCTCTTTTAACAAGGCTTTGGCATATTGGCATCGTGTTACGAAGCGCAATCCAAAATACGTCACGGCTTGGTTCAATCTAGCCAACGTCTATGACGAGCTTCACCGATATGATGATGCGGTAATGGCTGGCACAAAAGCCATAATGCTTAAGCCGGACTACGCAGACGCATATTACAATCTGGCTTTGGCTTATGAACATTTAGGTCAGCGGCAAAAGGCGCTGCAGTACTGGCGCCAGTATGTCCGTCTTGACCCGGTCGGACCCTGGGCAGATAGCGCCAAGAGTATGATGAAGAAAACTGTGAGTTCCAGTCGATTGGAATTGATCGACTCGGCAGTATCACAAGGCTAGAATCGTTTATCCCAAACCAAAAAGAGCAACCATCCGGCTGCTCTTTTTGTGTCTTTGAGTTTTAAACTCAAATTTATTTTCTTGCGAACTTTCCGACAACAAAGACCAAATATAATGCTGAAACCCCGACCAATACATAGATGATGCGGGATAGAACTGACATGCTGCCAAAAATAGTGGCGACCAAATCGAATTTAAACAAACCGACAAGTCCCCAGTTTAAACCACCGATAATAGCCAAAACCAAAGTTGTCCAATCCAAGCCATTCAATTTATTCATAGTACTCTTCTCTTTAATTTAATTAGTTTAATTTATGTTTGTTTCGACCTTTTTTGTATACCTAAAATATAAAACGACTATCTACCCGTAGATATATCACTAAATTTGGAGAAAATCAAGCTTTTTGTAGGGAAGTCCGAATTTTGTTATGCTTTGCGTATGAATAGTCTTTTCCCGAAATTTGATGAATTCCCAAATCTTACAGCGCTTTTTTCTACTAGGGCGGATGGTAGTATGAAGGTCAGGAATACGGGTGACTCATCTTTGGATCTGGAACATCAAAAAAATAAAAAAATATTTTTAGAAAAATATAACTTAGACGACCATTTAGTAATAAATCCATTTTTAGGTCACACTTCTAACGTTGCGAATGTTGGGAAGATGCAGTTAGGTGAAGTGATAAATAATGTAGATGCGGTCATCACTAATGAACCGGAAATAATATTAAACATAACGGTTGCTGACTGTCTCCCTATATACATATATGATCCGTTAAATAAGGTTATCGCTCTTGTTCATGCTGGTTGGCGAGGCTTAGTCAAAGGCATAATCATAAATACGGTTGGAAAGATGGAAGATCTATATAACACTGATCCATCCAAATTGATTGTAGGTATCGGTCCTTCAATTTGTTCTAGGTGTTATGAAGTCAAAGAAGACGTGGTAGTTCAGTTTTCCAAGAACTGCTTGAATTATATGGAGGATAAAATATTTTTAGATTTAAAATGCGCAGCTTCGGAACAACTGTTGACACTTGGTGTAAATCTAGAAAATCTTGATATTAACAAAGAATGCACTTACGAATTAGTAGATAAATATTTTTCTTTTCGTAGAGATAAACCAATTGTACCCGAAACAATGTTAGCAGTATTTACAATGAAAAATAAATAATATGCCCATATACTTTATAACCGGAAATAAAAATAAATTTGAAGAAGCTAAAGCGATCATTCCTGATTTGGAAATGCTTACTTTGGATTTGAAGGAAATTCAGGAAATCGATCCGGAAAAGATAATTCAAGAAAAGCTTGCTGAGGCTGCAAAACATCATGATGGGGAATTTTTGGTTGAAGATCAATCTTTGCATTTAGACGCCTTGAACGGTCTACCTGGGCCATTCATCAAATGGTTTTTACAAACGATGGGGGTTGAGGGTATTTATAAGATGGTCCAAAAGCTTGGAAACAATAAAGCACAGAATGAAATTAATATTGGATATTACGATGGTAATAAGCAGGAGCACTTTTTTAAGAGCGTAATTGACGGAGAGATAGTAGAACCGAAAGGCGATAAAGACTTTGGTTGGGGGCCATTATTCAAACCGACAGGGGCGGACAAGACTTATGGCGAGATGGATAAAGGAGAAAAAGCCCTTTATAGTTCTCGTATTTTCGCCTTGAAAAAGCTAAAAGACTTTTTAGATAAAAATAATAAATAACAATTTAATATGAAGAAAAACCTTTTATTTGTATTGTTGCTGGCGGGGTTCTTGGTATTTCCAAAATTGTCTCATGCGGATACAGTTAATAATTTTAATGACTCGATAAAAATCAATTCTGATTCGAGTATCGATGTTACTGAAACGATCGTCTATGATTTTATAGCAGATCAAAATGGTGTTGCTACGCCGCATCATGGTATAGATCGCTATATCCCATATAGCTATCAGGCTCGTGGCGGAAATTATAACTTGAATATAAATGTGACTTCTGTAACCGATCAAACGGGTTCAGCCGATATGTATCAAGTGAGTAGCAGTTCTGGAACATTACATATCAGGATAGGCGATCCAAATGAATTGGTGAACGGAATCAATACATACGTAATCCATCATACGGTTCAAGGTGCAATAAATTATTTTAATGACCATGATGAATTATATTGGAATGTAACCGGCAACGGTTGGGGAGAACCAATAACTAATGCAGGAGCTACCGTGCAACTTCCGGGATCGGTGGATCTTTCAAAAAACGTTCAACAGACTTGTTATGCTGGTGATGTCGGTTCTACGACCTTATGTGATAAAAAAGACGTTGAAGGTAATCAATTTGTTTTTAATCAAGGTGAACTTTCTCTCGAACAAGGTTTGACCATCGTTGTCGGTTTCCCAAAGGGCGTTGTCGTCAAACCTACAACTTGGCAAATCTTTCTGAAGACGATCACTGATAACCCCGTAGTCGGATTACCTCTATTGGTTTTGATTGTAATGTTCTTTGTTTGGTATAAAAAAGGACGAGATCCAGTTGGTAACTCCGTGGTCATGGCGGAATATGAGGCACCAAAAGATCTCTCGCCATCTGAATCGGGGACAATCTTAAAAGAAAAGGTGGACTCAAAATATATTTCCGCGGAAATCATTAATTTGGCAGTCGCCGGTTATCTAAAAATTACGCGTTTGGAAGAAAAGATTTTTGGCTTGATCAAGCATGCCGATTATCAATTGGATCTAATCAAAAAAGCTGATGATGGTCTGAGCGGATTCCAAAAGAAATTAGTTGCTGATTTATTTAGCGGATCAGAAACTATAAAAATTTCGCAACTAAAAAATACCTTTTATGTACATATTAAGGAGCTGAGTAATACAGTAATGTCCGGTTTGGTGCAAAAAGAATATTTTCCTGAGGATCCAAATAAGGTTAGGACAATTTATAATTTGATTGGTGCGGTCTTTATATTCATAGGGGGATTTACCGGCAAACTTTCTGCTTTGCCCTTTAATACCGGTAGCATATATTTTATTTTATCTTTTATAGTGTCCGGAGCCATCATAATTTGTTTTGCTTTCATAATGCCGCGTCGTACGACCAAAGGTAATGAAGCCAGACAATATATTCTTGGTCTAAAATTATATCTATCGATGGCAGAAAAAGATCGCTTGAAGTTTACCGATGCACCAGAAGCTAACCCTCAACGCTTTGAGAAACTATTACCTTATGCCATGGTTCTGGGTGTAGAGAACGAATGGGCGCAGCAATTTAATGGAATATACAATCAGCCACCTGTTTGGTACAACGACCCATACGGCGGAACATTCAATTCAATTTTGTTGGTCAGCAGTCTGAACAATTTTTCTATGGCCACAAATACGATGGTGGTTTCTACTCCGAGAGGGGCAGCTGGTGGAGGGAGCGGTTTTGGCGGTGGCGGATTCTCCGGTGGAGGTTTTGGCGGCGGTGGCGGCGGAAGCTGGTAAATATATTAAATAAATATTAATTTTAGGGGTCAGGTCCGGGGTCAGACCCCGGACCTGACCCCTTATGAAAATCGTTTAAAATAGCATATAATATGTATATAATTTGATTAGCTAACAGGACTTTGATTAATTAGGATACACATGATACACACAGCTTTTACTTTGATTCAGAAAAACGATAAATATTTGTTGATTATGGAGGGTGGTACACAAGCAATAAACCTCTGGTGCATGCCTGGCGGTCATGTGGATGAAGGCGAAACTTTAGAGTAAGCAGCAATCCGTGAGACGTTGGAAGAAGCCGGGGTTCATATTAAGTTAGGCGAAAAGATATTAACAAAAACAATGACAGGTCTGGAATATCAAGGTTCCATAGATGAAAATAATGATACAATAGAAGTTAACGTTTTTAAAGGCGAATATATCAGCGGTTATCCTCATACTGGTGAACAGGAATTAGACGTTAATTGGTTCACAAAAGAAGAAGTTAAAGCATTACCATTAAGACTCGAATTTTTAGTGGATATCATTTAAAAATTTCGTATGGATCAACATATTTTAATTTATTCGCACGGTTTCGGTGTTCGCAAGGATGACAACGGCTTATTAGACGATATTGCCAGTCATTTTCCTGAATTTAAATCAATTCTTTTTGATTACAATAAATTCGATGAGACACAGAATACTCTAACAATTGAACCATTAAGCGTACAGGCGAATATGCTTAATAACGTTATTGAAAAAGCTAAAGTGGATTATCCTGCGGCTCGTATAGATTTAATTTGCCATTCACAGGGTGCGACAGTTGTCGCACTTGCCAAATCGAAAGGCATTACAAAAACTATCTTCCTTGCGCCAGCTTTTGATATTAGTATCGAACGCAGACTACCACGCTACGCAAAAAAACCAGGTGCAGAAATTAATTTAGAAGGAATTTCCAAAGTTCCATCTTCAAATGGGTTGATTAGATTCATACCTGCTGAATATTGGAGCGAAATTAAAGATATAAATCCATTTGATCTATATAATTCTTTTGCTGAACAGACAGAGCTTATAATAGTAAAAGCAAACCAGGATCAAGTTGTACCATCTGCAGATTTGACAAAACTCAATCCAAAAATCAAAGTCATTTCAATTGATGGAAATCATGGTTTTAGTGGAGCTGATAGGTCAAAACTTATACAGACTATAAAAGACATTCTTGGTTAAAAGATTAATATTATAAATCATGGAAGAACCAACCCCACAATCTATAATTGGCAGATCACTAACAGAATTCCTTAAAGAGGTGAAACAGATTAACGCGGAAATTTCCAAGACAGAAGCTGACGATAAAAATAACATTCCTAAAAAAGATGAATAATATGGGAAATTTTGAATTTGGTCGAGCGGAAAAACCGCAAATGGATACAAGCGAAAATCAAGAGTTGGTTGAAGCCGAAAAGCGCGCAGAAACAATCTTGACCTCTATTGAAGATGCGTCCGAGTCTGCGGTTGAAGTGACAAGTCAAACAGTGGAAAAATTAGAGGCTAGCAATATTGGGCCTGAGAAGAAATCAAAATTAAGAAATAAGTTAGAAACAAGCTTAAAGAGATTATTCAGGATATTGTCTTTTGGCGCAGTGGTTTCAGTCGGTGCGGCTACAACTGATTTTGAGGCGACGAGATATTTTGTTCATACCGAAACGGGCAAAGAAGGTGATGCCGTGTACATACACCAAGACGCAGAGACGACTCATGTGATTAACATACTTTCAGGAAGAGAAGCTTTAAATGACAAAGATAAGACAGGGTTGATCGTATCTGATGGAAAAGTATTGAGTCCTGCCCCTGGGACTTATGACCAGCAATTGTATAAAGCCTTATGGACTTTAGAGCAAGAATGTGGAAATCCAAAAATTAGATTCCAACGTGTTGGAGAATCTGGTGGCATAGTGCACTTGTTCGATCCAGGGACAAGTTTTTATGACGTACTAACCAATACAGTAATAATCCAATCCGGCAGTAATGATTACGCTATAAATAATTATATTGCTGAATTAGCACACGGAAAACAATTCAATGACAATCCATTAAAGTTTATCATTTTAGGGGCAACGGGTTATTTAAATACTTTTAAAAAAGCACTTGATTCAAAATCGAATAAAGCAGATGCAACTTTTGGCGAAAAGCTTGCGCAAAAGTATCATGATTTGTATGGACAAAAAGGATCTCTCGAAAATGATGCGCACTCTGTAATCCAACCCGAATTGTAATCCGAGCTCGACTCTATGATTCCTAAAAGAATTGTTCGTGAGCGCGAAGAAGAACAGCTACAGAATGACCTACGCAATGAATTATTAGCAGAAATTGATAAGTTGTATATAGAAAAAAATAAGGAAGAAAATGTCGCGCTTATTGAATATACAGAAAAATCTTTTAAAGCAAAGGATACGATGACGGATTCTTTGTTACGTGATGAATATATAAAAAAAGTACAAAAAATAAATAAAGAATTCCAAGAGAAAGAGACAGGGATTCAAGAGAAATTCCAAAAAGCAAACCCATAGGTTGCCCTATGGGTTTCGCGCAAATTGTAAGTGAATTTTTGGTTACATACAAAAATACGGATTGCGACTTGTGTTTTTTGTATGTAACCATAGCATCACAACTTCGCGTGAAATTCGAGAGCGGACTTAGTCATCTCCTCGTTAATTTTTTCGGCAGTACCAGAAAAAGCGTATGCGAACTTTCCGCTTGATTCAATTGCACTGCTCATCCAATATACCTCTCTGGCGCGTACATGATTAGGTTCGTCGCAGGAAGAGCACAAAGAGGCTCCGGTAAAAGCTATCTTGGCAAACGCAATTCCAAGATATTCGAGGTCTTTTTTTTCTGGCATGTTGTTATGCATGGGAACGTCGACATCAATGCATACGTGGCGTATTTTTTTTGCATGCAAGTCACACATCACAAAAATTCCATTTGCACCTAACATACCGCATTTCTCTCGAACATGTTCTGAGACCATCTCAAATGACTCGCTGAGTGATTTCACTACTCATCCTCCTGTGGTTTGTTCTCCTTTAATTCCTTAAGGGAGTTATGCTGTCCTATCTCTTAATACTGATAACTCAAAGTTTTATTACATAAAATACAGTATTGATCTTAAATATTTTTTAATCTGCTATAATTATATTAAAAATAATCATATATAATAACTGAAACATGAAATGGATTATACCGCTATCCCTATTGATAATATTTGAACTTATTGCCGACGTTTTTGCTAAGAGCTGGTCTTTGCATCAAAAGACAATCCTTGCCGTCTTCGCGCTCACTTCGTATCTTATCGCAAACTCTTTTTGGCTTTTTGCTTTAAAGAACGGATCCGGCTTAGCGAAAGGTGCTGTCATATTTTCCGTAGCCTCGGGAATCATCGCAGTTGGATTAGGTGTCATTTTATTCAAAGAGAGTCTAAACAAATTTCAATATTTCGGTTTAGCGTTAGGGATAATCGCTATTGTCTTATTATTTTGGAATGAATAATTCCGGACTTGGCCCCTTTTGACATAATACTCTAATAGTGTTATTTTCAAATGAAAACCTGTGCGGCAAAACAGGATCAAAGGGGGAGAAAAATGAAGTGGTTGAAGTGGCTGCTGAGGCATCTGCATTTAAGGAGATCAAAACCGAAAGTCGCTTATATTTGCGGACCTTTGACGGATCTCCCGTTAGAGGTCCAAATTGAAACGAAAATTCTTTACGAACTCCTTGGCAGTGTCTGCGGATGCGTACTGGATTTCTGTGGTTTTGTTCCTCATGAACATACGGATCCAATCAAACATGCAAACTTTACGCCTCAAGAAGTATATAAAAGAGATTTCGAGCAGGTCAGCAAAAGAACAAGTGTGCTCATCATCGTCGCGGTCGCTCCAAGTTGGGGTGGCGGAATGGAAGTGGCTTGGGCTCAGTCCGCAAATGTTCCGATTATCGTGATGATTCCAGCGGGAAAAAAGACTTCTCGTTTGTTGCGTGGAGGCCCAGGCATTCTCAACATCCTTGAGTATAAGGGTACGACTGATGCATGTAGGTTGCTTGCCGATGCCTTGAGGTATATGAGGTATAATCTCAACTAATATTTACCACTTCACAAAATCGAAATACTCCTCCGGGAATCCATTGGATTCTTTGGGGAGTATTTTGCTATTATACCAGTAGATGAAAACAGTAAATCATAAGAATTTTGTTAGGGCAGATGCTCCTTTGGAAAAATGGGAAAATTTTCGCATCTCTAACTTTAATTTTTCAGAAACAAAAAAAGACGGTATCTATATAGTTGATTCATTATTAGAGAATTGCGATTTAGCGAATACTCGTTGGGACAAGAGTTACTTTAAGAATGTGACTTTTTCCAAATGCAGGATGACGGGTTTCCATTCATCGGAAAGCAAATTTATAGACATTAAATTTATCGATTGCCAAATAAAGATCGCCAATTTGAATACTAGCAATTTTAAAAACGTAATCTTCAGACATTGTGTTTTGACCGATTCGGATTTTTATCGTTCAATCTTGAATAAGGTCTCTTTTCCTGATTCGGATTTATCCAGAACTTATTTTTCCCATACGCCATTAGCGGGAGTTGATTTTAGGACGGCGAACCTCTCCGCTTTAAAAATTGATATTAATGATTTAAAAGGTGCGACAATCGATTCCTCGCAATTAATCTATTTTGCCTGGATGCTCGGCGTAAAGATCGAAGATATAAAAGAAGAATAGTTTTTGTGTTAGAATAAAATATATAAAGGATAATAAACAAAATGGATTATAAAGGATTAAGCAGCAAGGAAGCACAGGATTTATTTGTTGAGTTCGGCCCAAACGAAGCGGTTCACAGCAAAAGAATCTCCGGCTTGTTAAGTTTTTTGCTGAGATTTAAGAATCCATTAGTTTTGATTTTAATTTTTGCGGCGATTATTTCCGCTTTTACTGGCGATTGGGTCGATTCTTCACTCATCGTTGGTATTGTAATGGTCAGTATTTTTTTGGATTTTATCAATACATACAGATCTCAAAAAGCGGCGGAATTACTCAAAGAAGAAGTTGCTGTTAATGCCGATGTCTCGCGTGATGGAGTATTCAAAGAAGTGAGGATACGCATGATTGTTCCTGGTGATGTCGTCAGGCTCACTCCTGGAGACATCATTCCAGCTGACGGCATAATTCTAGAAGCAAAAGATTTTTTTGTGAACGAAGCGGCTCTGACCGGCGAGTCTTTTCCTTTAGAAAAAACTCCTGATGTGGAAGTGATGATGGGTACGAGTGTAATGGCAGGTGAAGCTACGATGAAAGTCGTTTCTACCGGGGCAAAAACAAAATTCAGTGGTATAGCAAAATCTCTAACCGAAGCAGAAAACCCGACAGAGTTCGACAAAGGCATAAAAGATTTTAGCATCTTGATAATGAGGATTACTTTTATTTTGGTAATCTTCATCTTTTTTGTCATCGCTCTACTTAAACACGATGTACTCCAAGCGTTTTTGTTTGCCATGGCTTTGGCTGTCGGTCTGACTCCAGAGCTTTTACCGATGATCATTGCTTTGAACCTCTCTAAAGGTTCTTTGATAATGGCGAAAAAAGGAGTTATCGTAAAAAAACTTTCTTCCATACAAAATTTTGGAAACATGGATGTTCTTTGCACTGATAAAACTGGAACATTAACAGAAGATAGAATCGTTTTGGTTAGATACATAGATATAGATGGGGAAGTCTCCGAGAACGTCTATTTGAATGCTTACGTTTCTAGTAACTTTCGTACGGCATATAAAAATCCTTTGGATACGGCAATCAAGGAATACAAAAAAATCGACATCAAGGATTATACAAAAATCGATGAAATTCCATTTGATTACAAGCGGAAGCGCGATTCGATAGTCGTCGAGCATGAAGGTAAACGCTTTTTAGTGGCAAAGGGCGCGACCGATGAGATGCTTGATTCCTGCAAGTATTCTTTGAATTCTAAGAATATAATGAATGCGACTGACAAGAAAAAGATCGTATATTTATATGAGAGCCTCAGTGCTGATGGTTATCGGGTCTTGGCGATCGCTCGCAAAGATGACCTTACAGAAAAATCTGCTTATGATTCTGACGAAGAAACCGATATGATTTTTTTGGGATTCATGGCATTTTTGGATCCTGCCAAAAAAGATGTGACCGCTACTTTGAACAGGTTAGAGCAGTACGGCATAGAGATTAAGATATTGACCGGTGATAATGAATTTGTAACCAAAAAAATTGCTTCAGAGATACAGTTGAACGTAAAAGGCTTGGTACTTGGTGCTGATATTGAAAAGATGAATGATCAGGAATTAAGTGAAGTATTGGATCATACGACAATCTTTGCGCGTTTGAATCCTGACCAAAAGAAAAGAATTATTTTATCTCTACAGAAGAACGGTCATGTCGTTGGTTATATGGGGGATGGCATAAATGATGCGCCATCTTTGCGCGCGGCTGATGTGGGTATATCCGTCAATAACGCTGTTGATGTTGCCAAAGAAAGTGCTGATTTGATCTTGCTGAAAAAGAGCTTGGAGGATTTGGTTGAAGGTATTTTGCAAGGCAGAAGGATCTTTGCGAACACTCTCAAATATCTGATGATGGCTTTGAGCTCAAATTTTGGGAATATGTTTTCTATGGCAGGCGCATCTATATTCTTCACCTTTTTGCCGATGTTGCCGACACAGATTTTGTTCAACAATTTATTGTATGATGCTTCGCAGTTTGCTATCCCTTTGGATAATGTCGATGACGAATTCATATTGAAGCCGCGCAAATTGGATATGAAGTTCATCAAAAAGTTCATGTATGTATTCGGTTCAGCTAGCTCGATATTTGATTTGCTGACATTCCTGACTTTATATTTTGCTTTCCATTTTAGCGGAAGCGCCTTTCAGACCGGTTGGTTTATCGAATCGATTGCCACACAAACATTGGTCATATATGTAATCAGAACAAGATTAAAACCGTTCTCGCAGAGTTCACCAAGCAAAGCCTTGGTCTTCAGTACGCTTGGCGCGGTTCTTATCGGTTGGGTAATAATATACACACCATTAGCGAAGCTCTTTAGATTCACACCACTAGCACTTTTGCCAGTTTTGGCAATCATCTCAATCGTTTTGGTATATTTAGTCGTTGTTGAGCTTATCAAAAGACAATTCTATAAAAAGATTTCATTCTAACTCTTTCAATTTTGGCCGATTTCATCTGTAAAAAATAAGAAATGTCATTCGCCGTACTAAAAGTACGCCTCATGACATTTCTTATTTTTTCCAGCGAACTCGACTCAAAATTGAAAGAGCTAATGTCTCACTAATCATTTACCACCTAAAGAATTCTAATCTTCCCAATCGTTATAGTCATATATAAATAACCCAGTAAGTAAAAGTGGTACTCAAAGACCTTAGAAAGACTTAATCCCAATCAGTCTGCAGTATCAAAAGCAAAAGGTCTTTATACAGTCGTGTACGCGCAGGGGAGAACTTCTTATGCAGCTTGCGACGCCCTCGGAGCGTGGTGTTGCTGCATAAGAAGTCCTACCCGAGCAAGACACGAC
>Ga0302274_10000917_pt1 | contig 29159 bp, 26 predicted proteins | sample III_Bog_N2_1_FD_198755 | JGI IMG/M metagenome (GOLD analysis project Ga0302274, IMG submission 198755) | Peat permafrost microbial communities from Stordalen Mire near Abisko, Sweden - III_Bog_N2_1 | ecosystem: Environmental > Terrestrial > Soil > Wetlands > Peat | place: Sweden: Abisko...
CCTGCGCTCCAAACTGCTGCGTTATATTCGCCACTACAATAAAACCGCCACGCCGATCAAGTGGACTTACACCAACCCAAAACATCGAATTAAAACGTAACCCGTTCATGTGTTACATTGCACTAGCGAGCAGGTTGGCATATCGCCAACCCTTTTGAGCGTGTAAACACCGCCCAGCGGGCAGCCTGGAATATTTCCATTTTGATCAAGCCGGATGTAGGGTTTCAAATCGTTTGGGAAATTAATCGGGTCGCCAGTTTTTTTGCGTTGTTCCAAGGCGAACTGGTTTGCGGCGGCGTCGATTTGGCGGAGATTATTGAGGCATTCGTTGGCATACGCGGTTGCCTGTTCGGGAATAAGGTCGCCGGAACTGTCCATGACCTGCACGGTCAGTTTGCGCACGGAATTCACGGGCAAAGCCAGCTTGCCAAGCTGCGTCTCGAGCAGGATGGTGGTATCCACAAAAGAAACGGTCAGCGTGTCATTGCCGGTGATTACCAACTTGGCGGGGTTGGTGGAGTCGCACTCTATGGAGCGGACATCTTTCAGGGCCAGTTTGAGGTCGCCCAACGGGACGGAATGAAACCGGATAAACTGATTCTCGCTGCTGCCGACCAACTGCGAGCCGTCGCGTAGTTCCACAATCATACGTGGCGGCGGATTGGTGACATCGGCGCGGGCGGCGGAAAAAGGAGCGGTCAACAAGGTAAATAAAAAAAGGGAGAAGACCTGTATCCGGAAGGGGTTCATGTCGCAATGCTGCATCCGCCACCAGCGGGCGTCAAGGATCATGCCTCACCATTAACTTTGAGGCTCATTATAATTCCGGCAAGCGTGGTTAGAGCCTCCTGACGTCGGCTGCTACGACCTGTTTTCCAGCTGTTTGCGCGCGGGGCGGCGCTGGAACCGCCGGAGGAAGAATACCGGGCCGCTTAGGGTTGGTGGCCGTTCGGGCCGCCGCCGTCGGCGCTGCCGGGATAGCACCATAACCGGTTCTTGCCGGTATAATTCTGCTCATCCTGCCATTGGTCAAACCGCACGTAATCGCTGGAACCGTCAAAGGCGGCTTGCACGCCGCCCTGGGCATGGCGGGCGCTGACGCCTTCGCCGGGCCAGTTGGCCCCGTCATTGAAATTATGCGGTTCGGTTTCGTCCGTTTCCCAAAAGGCGCAATCCGTTGGCAGCAGGGCCGTGAGTTTTATCGGCATTTGAACCGCGCCATAACCAACGACCGCGCCGTTGATGGCATAACTGGAAAGCTGCTGTTGACGTTGCTCATCCTGTTGGTCGGAATCCGACCAATGCGTCATCTGGAGATTGTCGCTCGGACAGACGTAAACTTTCGGGTTGCCGAGGGTTTTCCAGAGCAGACCTTGTTTGAGGAGGAAGCGGGCCGGATCGTTGCCGGCCGCATTCGTATTCACGGTGTAGAGCCATCCCGGCTGCGAGTTAATGGCACCGCCATCCCAATTGGGAAACGGCAGCACGTCGCCGGCGTCGGTGCTGTAAAGGTGCACGGCCAGCATGATCTGCTTGAGGTTGTTCAGGTCGGTGGCCTTGCCGGCTGAGTTCTTCGCCCGGCTCAAGGCCGGCATCAGCAGGGCGGCAAGAATGGCGATGATGGCGATCACCACCAGTAGTTCAACCAGGGTGAAGGCGCGGCGTTTCATAAATCCGGTTCGGAATTGGTGATGTCATCGCCAAATTCCGAGGTTACGAGTTCGGCATGGCCGTCGGCAAAGGTCACGTTGGCCTTGCCGCCGTGCCGGGAGGTCAAGGGATCGCCTTCGCTGGGCACCCAACGGCCGTCGTTGATGACTTTCGCGCCGGTGGGATTGTCCTTGGCATTGAGGGAGGCCACTTCTTCCGCGAGCATGATTTTGGCCACGGGATTGCGCACGGCGGCCTGCTTGAAGATATACAACTGTCCGCTATAGATCGTGGACATGCCGGGATTGACCGTCTGGGTGTTGCCGTCGGCATCGGTGGTGGTGCTGAGGTTGTAGCTGGTCATGCTGTAGCTGTAAAGGTAGGGGCCGGAGCCGGATGGATCGCCAGCGGCTTGAACGGAGCGTTCGGTGTCGTCCGTGTCACCAGGGCAGCGAAACAACTTGCTGCTGGTGCCGGCCAGCGTCTTGACGATCGGGCTTTTGTCCACCTGCGGGTAGAGCGCCGCATTCGTGCGCCAGTAAATCCAGTCGGACGCATTGAAGGAATGGTGCTGCGACGCCCAGCCGGGAAATGCGCCATTGTTTTCATCCACATACATCATCATGCCCATGCCGAGCTGCTTTTGGTTGTTCAGGCAGAACGCCTGCCGGGCCCGTTCTTTGGCCCCCGCCAGCGCGGGCAGCAGAAACGACGCGAGAATGGCAATGATGGCGATGACCACCAGCAATTCAATCAAAGTGAAGGCCGGCCGGGGGCGGGTGGCGGCAAGTGGGTTCATGGCGTTTGGTTTAATGACGCGCCGTCCGAGGGGTTTTGTCCAGATTAATTTTTGTCCGGGATCATCAGCTGGATGGTTTTTCTTCATTAGGGCAGGGCGGTGGTCGCGGTTAATTGGTGGTTTCATTTTTCCAGCAGGTTAAAAACGCTGTCGAGCTGGTCCGGCGTGCCAAAAGCCGTGCGGGAGACCTGCATCTGGTCAACGAGATCGTAGGCATCCGGGCTTTTGACGAACTGCGCCGCGCCGTCGGTGAAGAGCACGCTATAGCCTTCGTCCGCCAAATGCGCGGTGTTTTCCGGCGCGAGCGCGGTAATGACATCGCAGCCAAAGAGCCGGTGGCCGTCAAACTGGCTGCTCTTCTGGTAGCGGCGGAGGTAATTTCCACCCGCGGCATCCACCACGCGCGGGTTGTAAAAATAACTTGAGCGCACGCAGCCCTTGATGGTTTCCGTGGTCAGCAGCGGCTCGAAGGAGGCCTCCGAATAATCGCCAGCGGTCAGGCAGGGACAGAAATAGATTTTGCCGTCGCCAACGTATTTCGCCACGTAAAGGAAGCCGGCGTTTTGAAAATGGCAGTCCGCCGGCTGCGGGGCGGTGCCGGAAATGGTCCAGCGCGTGTGCGTGTGAGCTTCGTCCAGCCAGACATAGCGGCTGAAATGCGAGGCGCTCATATAATTCATCTTGGCGTTGTCGCTATAGGGCGGGTAACCGCGCCACGGCGGCAGGACATCGATGGCGTCCGCCGCGTAAACCGCCGAGCCGGTGCCCATCTGCCGGAGATTGTTGACGCAGCCCAGGCGCTGGGCCTTGGTCTTGGCTTTCGCCAGCGCCGGCATCAACAGCGCCGCCAGAATCCCGATGATGGCGATGACCACCAACAGTTCGATCAGCGTGAACCCAATCAGCGACCGGGCGGAAGCAGAATGGTTCATGGGGCTGGGTTAATGACGCGCCGCATCATGTGCTTGGTGCAGATTTATTTGTGCACCGGATGATTCAACTGCCACCGGCAGTTCAATTCCGATGAACGTCAGCTTTCGGTTAAAAGTATTCCCAGCCGTCCGCTTTTTTAGCGCCCACGTGCAGGTCGAAAAACAAATAATTGCGCGCGCCGCCGTGCAGCGGGGTGAGCGCGACGTAGGGGCCTTTATGCGCCCCAAAACTGCCGGGAAATTCGATGGCATCCAGGTCCAAATCCGCCAGCGCCCACGCTTCGGTCAACGGCATCGCGGCGGCAATTTCCGCAAGCGTAAGCGCCGGCTGACTGGACGCCCGGCGGCCGAAGGGGTAGCCCGGCAGCTTCTCCAGCAAGGGGCTGCCCAGCCGCGACAAGGTGAATGAATAGGCGTGGGCATAATTGTCCGCCTCCGGGTGATAACCGTTCGGCGCGGCGTGGGCATAGCCGGGACACGCCAGCACCTGCAAGACGGCGTTGGTGTTCGCCGGCACGCTGGCGGGGGAAACGCCGCCGGCAAACGGAGCCAGAAAGAACGGGAGATCATTGGTGGACTGGGCATTGTAAGCGGGCAGCTCGGTCAGGTCGAGGTAATTGGCGGCATTTTTTCCGGGCGGCAACTGATCCTGGCTTTCGTTCAAATAGAGCTGCAATGCCACGCCGGCCTGCTTGTAATTCGAAACGCACTGGATTTGCACGGCGCGCGCCTTGGCTTTAGCCAGCGCCGGCAGCAGCAGCGCCGCCAGAATGGCAATGATGGCGATGACCACCAAGAGTTCAATCAACGTGAAGCCCGGACGCGTTTTCATGCCCCATAAGACACCGCTATTGGAAAAATGTTTCAAGATATTAAGCTGCTGGTAAATGTCCGCCGGCGGCAGAAACCGGACATTTATTTTTCAAATATCATTATGATTCACAGCATCAAGCCCGACCGGCCGGTGGTCATGGCCATGATGCACGCGGCGGTCTGGCTTTGGCAGGAAAACAAATCAATCGAAGTCACCGTCAGCGCCGGCTGCGGATTTTCAATCGCCGTCAGGCACAGGCGCAGCGGCCGTTTTTTAGCGGGTGAAAAGGAACCACCCAGCCAGGCCATTTGGGAGCGCGGGCTGGAAGGGACGGCGACGGGCTCGCGGCCGTTGGTCGTCCAGTCCAAGATGTCGTCGCCGTAAAGCATCTGGTTTGTAGCCGATGAGCCGTCTTCATACCGGAACACGACGGCGCAGACCGGCGTGTGCTCCGGCGAGGTGAAAAATGATCCATGATAGACGTAGAGCGTTTCAAATTGTTTCTGCACCTGGATGCCGAGGATTTGTTCCGGGAAAACGATCTTCAACTTGGTCGCATTGGCTTCGCCCCACAGACAGATCATCCCCTCGATTTGCAACGGCACGTGGTCAAAAACTTGAAAGCCGCGCGGCACGGTTTTCCACGCCGGAAAAGCAGTGATGTGGTCAAACCGGGATGCCGGCGTGGTATAGTTGGCGGTCAAATCCACCGGCACGGCGATCTGGTGGGCGATGGCGCGTTTTCCAGCGGCCAAAGTCAATTGTTTCTGGAGCGGATGCCGGAAAATAATCAGGGCGCCGGTCACAGCGACGAGCAGAACCAAGGCCCCGGCTGTCACCAACTTTTTTAATCTGGTCCAAGTCATAAGTTTCAATGCTCGCGCCGAAATAAATCAAGGTTGAACAGGGCTTGTGACGCACCTGCCGGAGAATTTTGCCGAGTGCTAATTTTCGACGGCTTCACCCGCCAGCGCCATATCACAACACTCATCATCCATTAATAAATGGCCGCCACCGGCCAAAGGCGACAATTATTTTAATCGGAGTCACAGGGCAAGGATTGGGATGCACCATCCGCTTCAATAAAATGAAGCGGCGCTGAAATGGAATCCACATGACATAACCGTGGGCGGCGCCCAATTTCGCAAAGTCCGGTGGGCGAGCTTCCGCGCGACCCGTTCACACCAATGGCTCGGACCGGCTAGCGAGGACGCTTGCCCCAAAGATGCAGGATACAGCCGGACTGTGGCGGCATGGGCAACCGGGCGCCGGGGTGGCAAAGTGCTAATTTCCTTTGAATTTGCTAGCCAAACGTCGGGTTTTCGCTATTTTGTCAGCTGGATAAATTTATGTTCACTGGGACTTATACTGCGATTGTCACGCCGTTTTGTGGCGGCCAACTGGATGAAGCCGCGCTGGAGCGCCTGATCAAATTCCAAATCAAAGGTGGCGTGGATGGCATCGTCCCCGTCGGCACCACGGGCGAATCGCCCACGGTGAATTGCGAGGAGCACATCCGCATCATCGAGCTAGCGGTGAAGTTTGCAGACAAGAAAATCAAGGTGCTGGCCGGCACCGGCGCCAATTCCACCAGCGAGGCGATAGCGCTCACGCAGGCCGCCGAAAAAGTTGGTGCGGACGGCTCGCTGCAGGTGGCCCCGTATTACAACAAGCCCACGCAGGAAGGTTTATACCAGCATTTCAAGGCCATCGCCAAGGCCACCAAGCTGCCGATCATGCTTTACAGCATTCCCGGCCGGTGCGGCATCGAGATCGCTCTGGACACGGTGAAACGGCTGGCAAACGACTGCAAAAACATCGTCGGCATCAAGGAAGCCGGCGGGAGCTGCGACCGCGTAAGCCAGTTGCGCGCGGCGCTGGGGGCAAAATTTGAGATTATGTCCGGCGATGATTCGCTCACGCTGCCATTCATGTCCGTCGGCGCGAACGGGGTCATCAGCGTGGCGTCCAACGTGATTCCGAAGGAAGTGTCGCAGATGGTGAAGGCGTACGCGAAAGGCGATGCGCGGAAGGCCTATCAATTTCACGCGCGGTATTATCCGCTGTTCAAGGATCTGTTCATCGAAACGAACCCGACGCCGGTGAAAGCCGCGCTGGCGATGATGAAAATCATCGAGGAAGAATACCGCCTGCCGCTCGTGCCGATGAATCCCAAGAACTGGGACATCCTGCGCACAACGCTCAAGCGCTGCGACGCGCTGGAATGAACTTTAGGAGCTAGCAGATGGGATCTGGAGGTTTGGGAAACACCCAACTACCCTCTGCCAACTCCTAGCTCCCAACTGCAAACTGCCATGATTAAAGTCATCATCACCGGCGCGAAAGGCCGGATGGGCCAGGCGCTCATCGCGTGCGCCAAACATTTCCGCCACCTCGAAGTTGTCGCGCAGGTTGACCAGGGCGATGATCTTGCCAGCGTCATCGGCAAAGGTGACGTGGTGATTGATTTCAGCGCGCACTCGGCCACAGTCGAGGTTGCCAAGCTATGCGCCAAGCACAAGAAGGCGCTCGTGATCGGCACCACCGGCCACACGGACACCGACACGTTTGAGATCAAGCAGAACAAGAAAAAGATTCCCATCGTGTGGGCGTCGAATTTTTCCACCGGCGTCAACACGCTGTTTTGGCTGACGCGCAAGGCGGCGGAAATCCTCGGCCCGGATTTCGACCTCGAAGTCGTGGAAATGCATCATCGCCTGAAAAAGGACGCGCCCAGCGGCACGGCGAAATCACTGGCGGAAATCCTGGCGGACGTGCGCAAGCTGCATCTGGCGCAGGCGGCGCGCCATGGCCGCGCCGGCATTGTCGGTGAACGCACCCCCGGCGAAATCGGGGTCCACTCCATCCGTGGTGGCGACGTGGTGGGCGATCACACGGTCATTTTTGCAAACACCGGCGAACGCGTGGAACTTACGCACAAGGCTTCCAGCCGGGACACTTTTGCCAACGGTGCGCTGCGCGCGGCGCAATGGCTCATAAAGCAAAAGCCCGGCCTTTACGACATGCAGGACGTGCTGGGGCTGAAATGATTCAGGCATGGCGATTGCGGATTACGGATTGAAACCCAGCCCACGCGTGTCTGACAAATCCGAAATCCGAAATCCGAAATCCGAAATGGCTTGGGTCGCACTCGGTTCCAACTTGGGTGATTCGCGGCAAATCATTTTAGCGGCGATGGCGGGGTTGGAATGCTTATCCAGACTGCCAATCCACAAATCTTCGCTCTGGCAGACGACTCCGGTGGATTGTCCGCCGAATTCGGCGAAGTTTGTAAATGCCATAGTCGGCCTGGTGCCAGGGGCAGGGGAGACGCCGGAAACGGTGCTGGAAAAACTCCGCGAACTGGAAAAGAAATTTGGCCGGCAGCCGAAGAAAGAGTTCAACGAGCCGCGCCCGCTGGATCTGGATTTGATCGCGTTTGGCAATGAAGTCAGAAATTCACCAGAATTGACCCTGCCGCATCCACGGGCGCACCAGCGGCGGTTTGTGCTCCAGCCATTAAGCGAACTGGCCCCGGAATTAATTTTGCCCGGGCAGACGAAAAAAATTTCTCAATTGCTCGCAGAGCTTCCCACAGGCGAAGCGGTCACACGAATTTGAGTTTATCGCCGAACAATTTTTTGTGCTCAGCGATGGCGTAGCGGTCGGTCATGCCGGCGATGTAATCGCAGACGGCGCGGTGCTTGCCGGTCCGGCGGAGATGCTTTTGCGCGGATTCACCGATTTCCTGGGGATGCTTCAAAAAATAGCGGAACAGGTCAATGAGCAGTTGCTTGGCGCGAAGGTGCGGTTCGTTGACGGCGGCGTTGTAATACAGGTTTAGGTAAAGGTAGCGGCGCAGCTCGAGATTCAGCCGGCGACGCTCCGGGCTGTATTGAATCAGCGGCTTGGCCAACCGCCGCACCTCGTCGGCCGAGCGGACTTTGGCGGTGGCAATCAGCCGTTCGCTCGTCGTCAGCACGTCGGTGACCTGCATATCAATGATGGTGCGGATAATAAAGTAGCGACGTGATTCCTCCGGCGGGTTGCCGAATTCTTTCTTGACCTGTTTTGCGGCGTGCGCCCAGACCCGGACGTGCCGGCAAAGTTCCTTTTCTGAAAGCAAGCCGGAATCCAGGCCGTCGTCGAGGTCGTGGCTGTAATAGGTGATCTCGTCGGCGACATTGGCGATCTGCGCTTCGAGTGAAGGATTTTTGGCGATGAAACTTTTCTTCACGCCGGGCCGGTCGAACGCGGTCTGATGTTTGGCGAGACCTTCGAGGACTTCCCACGAAAGGTTAAGGCCGGGGAATTCAGGATATTTTTGCTCCAGCTCCTCGACGAGCCGGAGGCTATGCTGGTTGTGTTCAAAACCGCCATGGCGGCGCAGGAGCTGGTTCAATACGGTTTCACCTTTGTGGCCGAACGGCGAATGGCCGAGGTCGTGCGCGAGCGCGATGGTTTCAGCCAGATCGGGGTTGAGCCGCAGCGCGCTGGCGAGGTTGCGCGCGATGGCGGCAACCTCAATCGTGTGCGTGAGCCGCGTGCGCAGATGGTCGCCGGTGCCGTTAAGAAACACCTGCGTCTTGTATTCCAGCCGACGGAAGGCGCGGGAGTGAATCACGCGGTCGCGGTCGCGCTGGAATTGCGTGCGCCAGAGCGGCGGCGTTTCCGCAAACTGCCGGCCGCGCGTGTCGCCGCTGAATTGCGCAAAGGGCGCGAAAATCTGACGCTCGATGGCTTCCAGCTCTGAACGCGTGCGGGGCATGCCTCAAATACTGGATGCAGAATCAGGCTTTGGCACCTAATAATTCCTGCACGGAAATCCCGCGCAACTCAAACACGCGGCGGAGGGTGTCCTCGATGAGGTTGTTCGGACAGCTCGCGCCGGCGGTGATGCCGACGGTGATATTGCCGGACGGCAGCCAGTTGTGCGTCTCGACCTCCTGTTTCTTGTGCTGGTCGTAATGCACGATGAGCTTGTCGGACTGCATTTTTGCCGCGTTTTTGATGAAGAAAGTGGGCAGCTTGGCCTCGCCCATTTCAGCGAGGTGCGAGGTATTGGAGGAATTGTAGCCGCCGATGACGATGAGCAGGTTCATCGGCTCGACCAACAGCTTCTGGAGGGCGTCTTGGCGGTCCTGCGTCGCGCCGCAGATGGTGTCGAAAAAGCGGAAATGGGTTTCGAGTTTTTCGGGGCCGTATTTTTTTTCCATTGCGGCCTTGAACCGGCGCTGCACCTCCTCGGTTTCACCGCGCAACATCGTGGTCTGGTTGGCCACGCCGACGGCTTGCAAGTGCAGGTCCGGGTCAAAGCCGGCCGAATACGCGCCGTCGAATTTGGCCAAGAATTCATGCTTGTCGCCGCCGCGCAAAATGTAATCGCAGACGTAATCCGTCTCCGCGAGGTTGAAGACCACCAGGTAATGCCCGCTGCCATAGGCGCGCGCCTGCGAGGTGGTGGCTTTGGTCTCCTCGTGCTTGGCTTTGCCATGGATGATGCTGGTGACATGCTCTTTCGAGTATTGGCGGACGCGTTTCCAGACGCTCATCACGTCGCCGCAGGTGGTGTCCACAAGGATGCAGCCTTTGGACTCCAGTTTTTTGCGCGTGCTGACCTCGGTGCCAAAGGCGGGGATGATGACGGCGTCGCCGGATTGCAGGCGGTCCACTTCATCCTCCGTGGGCTTGGCGGAAATGATCTGGATGCCCATGTTTTGAATCTGGTCGTTCACCTCCGGGTTGTGGATGATCTCGCCCAGCAGATAAATGGGCGTGTGCGGCGCGTGTTCGGAAAAGTATTTCCGGGCCGCGTAGGCGAGGTCAATGGCGCGTTCCACGCCGTAGCAAAAGCCGAATTCCTTCGCGAGCTTCACCGTCAAGCCGTCGGCGGAAAGCACGCCGCCGTTGGCGCGGATGCTTTCGACCAGTTCGCTGCGGTAATGCGACAGCACCTGGGCCTGCACGGCCTCCATGATGTCGGGGCGGCGGAGATTGATTTTGTTGGGCACCGCGTGCGATTCCTTTGGCATGGCGGAAATCTAGCGGCGAACCGCCGGGGCGTCGAGCAGGATTTGTCTGGGAAAAGGCAGCCGGATTAAGCCTTTCCTGCCATGAATAAACCGTTTAGTCTTTTCACAGCCATTCAATTTAAAAACCAATAATATCCTTTAGTTTAGCGTGCCTTCGGGGTAAACGACTGCGCCACCAACTCCAAATTCATCAAAATATGAAAAGCCTTCTCGCCATTTTGTCCGTCACCGTGATTTGTCTCAGCGCGGTCGCGCTGGCCGATGAACCGCGCCCGTTCGCGCAGCCGGACCGCATTCACTACGATCGCCAGTGCCTTACCATTGACGGCCAAGATGTCTTTATTTACAGCGGGGCATTCCATTATTTCCGCTGCCCCAAGGAACTCTGGCGCGACCGGTTTCAGAAAATCAAGGCCGCCGGGTTCAACTGTGTCGAGACCTACGCCGCGTGGAACTGGTCCGAGCGCGAAATGCCCGCGGCGACGAATGATTTTTCCAAGGTCAACGTAAGCGATCTCGACGAATGGCTGACCATGGCCGAGGAATTTGGTCTGTACGCCATTGTCCGGCCCGGACCTTACATCTGTGCGGAGTGGGACGGCGGGGGTTATCCGCAATGGCTCGTCGCGCTGAAAAAACCGGCGGCGCCGCTGCGGCCGGGCGAATGGCTACGCACGGACGATCCGGTTTATCTCGCGTGGTCCAAACATTGGTATGACGCGGTTTGTCCCGTCATCGCCAAGCATCAGGTCACCCGCAAAGCGCCGGGCCAGCCGGGAGTGATACTGGTGCAGATCGAAAACGAATACAATTATGTGAAGGATCAGCCGGACGAGGTGAAACTCAACCAGCTCACCGCGCTGGCGGAGGATGCCAAGGCCGGCGGCATTGATGTGCCGTTGATCACCTGCCTCACCAAGCAGATTCGCGGCGTGACGAATGAGCCCCTGCGCGGGGTGTTTGACTGCCTGAACTTCTATCCGCGCTGGAACATTGCCAAGGGGCTGCGCGGCGCCATGGCCAGCCTGCGCAAACAGCAGCCGGACGCGCCGCTGATGACGACGGAGCTTCAAGGCGGCTGGTTCTCAAAGGTCGGCGGCAAATTGAGCGAGCAGCAAGACGGCGTCACGGCGGAGCAAATCCAGAACATCACGTTGTTCGCCATCCAGAACGGCGACACGTTGATGAATTACTATATGCTGTTCGGCGGCGCAAATTACGACGACTGGGCGGCGCGCGAGCTGACCACGAGCTACGATTACAATGCGCCCATCCGCGAATCCGGCGGCGTGGGCGACCGCTATCAGCGGGTCTGGGCGATTGGGCATATGTTGCAGGAACATGGCCCCCGGCTGGCGCGGGCGGAAGCGGTGGTGCTGGAGACGCAATCAACCGCCACCAACGTGGAATTCGCCGAGCGCCGGGCGCAGGATGGCAGCCGGTATATTTTTGTTCGCACCGAAAAACGCGGAACACCGATTGCCGGCACGGCGCACTTGACGGAAAAAGGCGGCCCGGCATCCGAGTTGGTGTTTGATTACCAGTTGGAAACGTTCGGCTCCAAAATTCTTTACCTGCCGCCCGGGGTTAACGATGCGAAAGCTGGCGAGTGGCTCCCCAAGCCTGCGCCGCCGATCCAGCGGCCGACGGTGGGTCTGCCATCGCCCGTCACGATCACCGCGGCGCAGCGCAGCAGCGATGTGCTGCCGTCGAAATGGACGATTTTGGAACCTGGTCAGAAAGTCGAGGAATTTGGCATTTATGACCGGCACTTCATTTATTATCGCCTTGCCGCCAAGGCCGGCGAATCATTGGCCGCGACGGTTGACAAAGGCGACGGTGTGATTGCGCTGGCCAATGACCGCTTGCTCGCCGGTACAGCTAACAAATTCACCCTGCCCGACGGAGCGGATCAAGCCTGCCTGCTTTATGAAAATGCCGGCCAGGGCAACGGCGGCGGCGGCATGGAACGCCTGAACGGAATCAAAGGCGTCAGCCTCGGCGAAACCAATGTTCCGCTCGCCTTTGCCACGGGTGAACGCGACCGCGGCCTGCAGTTTTCGACGGCGGAAGTTTTGCCCCAGATTGGCGAATGGAAAGCGGTGGCGCTGGCCAAGGATGCTGCGCCGGCGCCGGCGGCGTTGCTGACTTGGTATCGGCTCACGTTCGCGCTCCCGGAAAAAAATCCCGCGCAATGGGTGCCCTGGCAGTTGCATCTGGAAGCTAGCGGCAACGGTTTCATTTATCTGAACGGCCATTGTCTCGGACGCTACTGGCAGGCCGGACCGCAGCATGACTACTACCTGCCCGAATGCTGGCTGAATTTCGGCGCGGGCCCGAAAAACGTCATCGCGCTTGACCTGCGCCCGCTCAACCAGGGCATTGGGCTTCAAGCTGCCGCCGTCGAGCCGATGGCCGGGCTGGCTGAGCAGCGGTGACCGCCAGTTGTCGTTTTGCCATCGAGACAGTTTGGCCGCCAGCCGTGGACCAGCCGGCTCAAGTTTTGGCAGTGTCCGAATTTGGTGGGGCGAGCGTCCTCGCGAGCCGCTCAGACCCACGGCTCACGACGGTTCGCGGGGACGCTCCCACCGTTTTTTGAAATAAGGACACTACCCCAAGCTTTCCATGGCTTGACCAATGGATGCCAGTGATGAAGTATTTCCGCTTGGTCTAGGCTGCGAACGTAGCGACCGTTGTTAGCCGAGACAATCCTGATTGAAACCGAACACTTTCATGCTTATTGCCGGCGAGGCGAGCGGGGATTTGCTCGCGGCGGAACTAGTTGCCGCGCTGCGCGAGAAAATGGCCGCCGATTCGCCAGCGGCCAGCGGCCATCTGCAATTTTTCGGCGCGGGCGGGGCCAAGTTGTCCGCCGCCGGGGTGGACCTGGCTTTTGACCTGACGCAGCACTCCGTCATCGGCGTAACCGATGTCCTGAAAAACCTTTTGAAATTCCGGCGGCTGTTCCATCAACTACTGGCGCTGGCGATCGAGCGCCAGCCGGACGTGATCATCGGCGTGGATTACGGCGGATTCAACCTGCGCTTCGGCCAGGCGGTAAAAAAATATGTCCGGGAAAACCCGTTTTCCAAGTGGGATCCGAAAATTGTCCAGTTCGTTTCGCCGCAGGTCTGGGCGTCGCGTCCGGGCCGGGCGGACCAGCTGGCGCGCGATTATGACCTGCTCTTGAGCATATTCCCGTTCGAGCGGGATTGGTATGCCCGGCGCGTGCCGGCGTTGCGGGTGGAGTTTGTCGGCCATCCGATGATCGGAAGGTTTAATGCGGCGGGACCCGTTCCCCGCGTCCCCCTTGTATATGAGCCAAGGACTGGTATAACCCGTCCCACCGGAATTCTCCTGCTGCCCGGGAGCCGCAAAAGCGAGTTGCAGCGGCACCTACCGGCGATGCTGGCGGCCGTGAAAATCATCCAGGGAAAATTTCCGGCGCTGAAAATTAAAATGGTGCTGCCTAATCCGTCGCTGGTGCCGCTTGCCAAATCTCTGGGCGCGAATCTGGAAATCCAGATCGGCGAACTGCCGCGGGCCTTGGCCGAAGCGGACGTGGCTTTGGCTTCGACGGGCACGGTGACGATGGAGTGCGCCTGCTTCGGCGTGCCGACCGTGACGCTATACAAAACCTCGTGGCTCACCTACCAGATCGCGCGGTGCTTGGTGACGGTGAAATCGCTGACGATGCCAAACCTGCTGGCCGGGGAAGCGGTTTATCCTGAATTTATTCAAAACGATGCCACGCCGGAAAATCTGGCGCACGCCGCGCTGGCGCTGTTACAGGATGAAGCGCGGCGGGCGCAGATCCGGACACAGCTTGCCAAAATCATCGCCGCGCTCGGCGAACCTGGCGCGGCGGGGCGCGCGGCGGCGGCGGTTTTAAGTTTGTTTCCATGAAAAATCTGGCCAGCCCATGGTGGATCAAATTGAAAGGCTTCCTGTTCCTCGGCATCGGCATCGTTGCCGGCGTCCTGCTGATTATCGACCAGCCGTCGTGGCGAACGGCCGGTTTGCTGGCGCTGACGATTTGGAGCTTCTGCCGGTTTTATTATTTCGCCTTTTACGTCATCGAAAAATACGTTGACCCCGGCTATAAATTTTCCGGGCTGATTTCTTTTGCCCGTTATCTATTCCAGCGGCGGCGGTGATTTTGACTTTCCCTGGCGCGCTGGCTACCCTGCCGACATGGAATCATTGCACGCGCCGTGGCGCATCGAATACATCCTTTCGCCGAAACCGGAAGCCAAGACCGGTCTGTTTGCCCGCATCGCGCAATCGTCGGACGACGAGGGGAATTTGGTGGTCGTGCGCGATCGCACCTGTTTCGCCCTGCTCAACCGCTATCCCTACAACGGCGGGCATCTCCTGGTGGTGCCTTACAAGGAAGTCCCGGATTTGAACGGGCTGACGGATCAGGAGGGCGCCGACCTTTGGCAACTGGTGCGCCGCTGCATCAATGCGCTGACGGCGGTGATGAAACCGGCCGGGTTTAACGTCGGCATCAACCTCGGCCAAGTCGCCGGTGCCGGTATCGCGGAACACCTGCACATCCACATCGTGCCGCGCTGGCATGGCGACACTAATTTCATGCCGGTGATCGCCGGCACCGGCGTCGTGCCGGATGCGCTGAAAAACATCGCCGCGAAACTGCGCGTGGAACTGGGAAAATAATGCGCCGGCAAGTCAAACTGCCGGGCAGCTTTTACAGCTGGTTTCTGTTGCCCGCCATTTTGTTTTCCACCCTCGCGGGCGGCGGGGCCGAAACCGAATTCACGCCGCGGCCGCTGACCGGACAGACGTTCATCCACGACCCGTCCACCATTGTCAAAGCAGGAGGACGCTATTACGTCTTCGGCACCGGCCCCGGCATCCGCACCAAGTCGTCATCGGATATGATCCATTGGCAAAATGGCGATTCCATTTTCATGCGCCCGCCGGCCTGGACCAAAAGGTTGGTGCCCGCGTTTGCTGGCTTCGGCTGGGCCCCGGATGTCATCTGCGTGCGGGGAAGGTATTTGCTTTATTATGCGGTCTCAACCTGGGGCAAACCGGTTTCCGCCATCGGCCTGGCCACCAATGCCACGCTGAATCCCGCCGCCAGCAATTTCCAGTGGCACGACGGCGGCGAAGTCATCCACTCCACCAACGGCACGGCGTTCAACGCAATTGATCCAAGCGTGGTGCTGGCTGCGGACGGCCGGCTGTGGCTGGCGTTTGGCTCGTTCTTTCAGGGAATATTTCTGACGGAGCTGGATTCGCAGACCGGCTTGCGTCCCGGCCCGGATTCACCGCTTTATCATCTCGCCTGGAATGATTCCATCGAGGCGGCGTGCCTGACGCGGCATGGAAGTTTTTATTATCTCTTCGTCAACTGGGGCAAATGCTGCAAAGGCACCAACAGCACCTACGAAGTGCGCATGGGCCGCGCGGAGAAAATCACCGGACCGTATTGCGACCGCAGCGGCCAGGACTTGGTGGCGGGTGGCGGCTCGCAGTTTCTGCAAAGCCGCGGACGTTTTATCGGCCCCGGCCACATCGGCATCATGGCGGACGGGGCCACCAATGGTCCGACCTGGTTCAGCTATCATTTTTATGACGCCGACACGGAAGGCCACTCGCGGCTGGCGATTGGCCGGATTGATTGGTCGGACGGCTGGCCGCAGCCGGCGAATTAGGTAATCTACGGTGGCCGGCCACCGTCTGCTCGAACCCGCTCGTATGAAACTGAAAAAAAAATTTATTTTTTGCCTGCCACTGTGGCTGCTGCTCGCGGCCACCGGCTGCGTTACCCAGCGCGGCAAACTGGTCTGGCACGACGAATTCAACCGGAACGGCCCGCCGGATCCGGCGAACTGGAATTTCGAGCGCGGCTTTGTGCGCAACGACGAGCAGCAATGGTATCAGCCGGACAACGCCTTTTGCACCAACGGGCTGCTGGTTATTGAGGCGCGACCGGCCCATCGGCGCAATCCCAATTATATTCCCGGCAGCACCGACTGGCGGACGCGCCGTGAATGGATTGATTACACTTCCGCCAGCCTCACGTCGCGCCGGCTGCGCGAGTTCAAATACGGCCGGTTTGAGATGCGCGCCCGCATTGATACGCGGCTCGGAAGCTGGCCGGCGTTCTGGACGCTCGGCGCTGCGCCGCGCCCCGGCTGGCCCGCCGGCGGCGAGGTGGACATCATGGAATACTACACCGGCACCGTCCTCGCCAACTTCGGCTACGAGCTCGATCGGAAAATCAAATGGCTCGCCCAAAAAAAAACCATCGCCGATCTCGGCGGCGACGCCTGGTCAAAAAAATTTCACATCTGGACGATGGCCTGGGACACCCAGAAAATTGATCTGCTCCTTGACGGCAAATTGATGAACCACCTGGCGCTGGCAGACGCCGACCAGGCGGATCAGGGCAATCCGTTTCGCCGCCCGGTTTATTTCATCTTGAATCAGGCCATCGGCGGCACCTGCGGCGGTGATCCGACCGCAACGCATTTTCCCATCCGCTACGAGGTGGACTGGGTGCGCGTCTATCAGCGCAACCGGTAGTTGCAGGGCGGTAACGCATTCTTTACCGACGGTTCACGATTAATCGCCCAGACAGGTTCCGACGTGCCGGGCGGTTTGTAGCCAAGTGTGATCCAGCGGCACCGTCTTGCGTTTGCCGGCGACTTTTTCCAGGGGCACCGGTTCGGTGCCATCGCCGCGCGCCGCCACCATCACGCCATAATGTTCCTCGTGGATCAGGTCGCCGCACGCGCTGCCGAGCCGCGTGGCCAGGATGCGATCCGCCGCCGAGGGCGTGCCGCCGCGCTGGACGTAGCCGAGAATGGTGACGCGCGATTCGAGGTGCGTCAGCTCTTCCAGATGCTTGGCCAGCCGCATGGTATTGCCCTGATGCCGGACTTCGAGCGAGGCGATTTCCAGCTTGGCTTCTTTTTTATCGTGCAGCGTCTTGGCGCGTTCGAGTTTCTTTTCGGCGGCGAGGAGGGCGCGGCCGTCGTCGCGGCTCATCGCGCCTTCGGCCACGGCCACGATGCTGAAGTTGGTGCCGTTGCGGCTGCGGCGGCGGATGGCCTCGGCGATTTTTTCCACGTCGTAGGGGATTTCCGGAATGAGAATCACATCCGCCCCACCCGCAATTCCAGAGCCAAGCGCCAGCCAGCCGGAACGGTGGCCCATGATTTCGGCGACGATGATGCGATGATGGCTGTGCGCGGTGCTGTGCAGCCGGTCAATGGTCTCGGTGGCAATATCCATTGCGGTGGCGTAGCCGAACGTGGCGTCGGTCATGGCCACGTCATTGTCAATCGTCTTGGGCAGCGTGATGACGTTGAGGCCGGCCTGATGCAGGCGCAGGGCGTTTTTCTGCGTGCCGCCGCCGCCGAGGCAGACGAGGCAGTCGAGCCCCCATTTGTCGTAGTTCTCGACGATGGTCTCGGTCATGTCCTTGGTGCGGCCGTCAATGACCATGCGGTGCGGCTTGTCGCGGCTCGTACCCAGGATGGTGCCGCCGACGGTGAGAATGCCGGCGAGCGTGGACTTGTCGAGCTTCACCCGGCGGTTGTCCACCAGCCCGCGAAAGCCGTCGCGGAAGCCGATGATCTCCATGCCATAAAAGCCGAGACAGGTTTTGCCGACGCCACGAATGGCGGCGTTGAGACCGGGGCTGTCGCCGCCGGCGGTGAGGATGCCGATACGTTGGGGTTTGGGTGTTTTCGCCATGCCGCAAACTATTTGAAACTGCCCGGCGGATTTGTCGAGCAGAACTTTCTTAAATCTTCAAAAATAATCATCGTATCCGCCGGTGCCGGTGCCGGCGGCAGCAACCGGCGACGCATCGCCACGTAGCTCACGAGGCAGTTCACCCACATGCAGCCGGAAATGGCCGCACCAATTTCAAAGGCGCGGTCCTGATAAAACAAATGGATTTTGTGTGTGCCCGCCGGTACTTGCAAAGCCTGAAACGCGACATTCGCCCGCAACAACGACGTGGGCTGGCCGTCAACTTCCGCGCGCCAGTTGTGATAATAGGTTTGTGCGACGGTGACCAGCGCGGGCTCGTCCGCTTCGACTTCGGCATCCACGGTGTCATTGCCGAATTGGGAAGCAAGAATTCTTGCGCTAGTTTGATTGGAAACTGTGATTGCGGATTTTGCCGCCGGTGGCAGGAATACGATTTTGTTACCGTCAAAATCATTTTGCGCCAACGCCGCCAGCACGCCGGCGTCGTCGAGGAAAACGGGTTTGGGACCAGCGTTCACCAGCGGCCGGAAGTCCGGACGCGCTTGCCAGTGAAAGATGGCGTCCGACGCGGTGATCTGCGAGACCCCGAGAAAATCCTCCAAGCGCAGACAACTGGCGTTTGTCGTCGTGTAAAAGAGCGACAGCACGGCATCATTCTCGCTCGGCGTGAGCGAAAAGAAGCCGTCCACCTTCGGCGCGTCGTCGAGCAGATTGCAGTTGGCGCAGTAGGCCAGGCGTTTCGCGAGGAAATTGTTTTTCGGGTCACTCGCGGCGAAGGCGAGGAATTCATGCGCGGCCAGCGGCGAAACCATGACGCGCGAACCGCCAAGTTCAGGCTGCGGTTGCAGCGCCAGTTTTGCGCGCGCCAGCCCCGGCTGAAAAACCCACGCCGGCACCGTGGGATTCTGCGCCGGCTCGTGCGTGAACACATCCGCCCACGCCGTCAGCAGCAACAGCAACTGCGCGACCTGGAACCGCCGCGCTCCGGCCGCGCGCGTTAGGGCGAACAGCAGGCTGCCCGTAAGCACCAGAAAACCCGCCCGCGAAAGCCCGTTCAACCAGGCCGCGTGCGTATCGTCACCCGGCGCTGATCCAAGCTGCGTCCAAAACAGAATGCCGACGATCAACGCGAACAACACCGCGCCTAAAGGCAGCAGCCGCTTTTGAATATTTGAAACCTTCGCCAGCGCCAGCGCTGCGAGCAGCGGCGTGGCGAAGATCAGCCCTGCGATGTATTTGATCGGATAAGTGATAAAGCTCAATAGCGGAATCACCCGGCGCAGCGCGGGCAGCACAGGCGTGTTTTCACCGAACGCGAGCACCAGCCCGGCAACGGCAATGCCGCCGAGCAGCCGCGATTTTTGTTTATGCGCCCCGGCGAATTGACTGGTCCACAAGGCCAGCAGTGCCAGCCACAGCGTTCCGAGGCCGAGATAGTAGGATGATGTCCAGTATTGGTTGTGCTGGAAGAAAACACCTTCCGTGATCGTGGTGCCGAACGCCATCGGCACGAGGAAATTAGTCCAGCCCCGGCCGGGCAGGGACCAGCGTAAATCCGCAAAGCCGGATTCCCGCTGCGCGTGCGCCACGAGGTCGAGAAACGGCAGCAGTTGCGCGGCGGAAAGCGCCACCACCAGTGCGACGACCAGCGGAAACCGCCTGAGCATCGCCCCGCGCGGGGTTTCGTTCGCAACGAACTGTTGCAGCCAGAGCGCCGCCACGATGAGCCAGGTCAGCAAAATGGTTTCCGGGCCCCCGGCAAGCATCTGCATCGCTCCGACGAACGCGGCGAGGATGATTTTCTGCATGCCTTCGCGCCACGCCAGTTCCGCCGCCAGGACCACCCACGGCATCCACGCAAACGTAGCGATGTGGCTAGGCCACATTAGCAGGTTCAAGGTGAAGCCGTTGAAGGCAAAAGCCGTTCCCGCGAATGCGGCGGCGAAATTATTTCCCGTCCAGCGGCGCGCCAGAAAATACATGCCCAGCCCGGCGAACCACAAATGCGCCAGGCAGAAAAAACTCAGGGACCAGCCCAGCGGCAGCGCGAGATAAATCAGCGCCGGCGGATAAAGCGGCAGTGTGTTCCATTGCGCGAGGAACGGCACGCCGCAGTTGTTGTAGGGATTCCAGAACGGCAGTTCTCCGCGCCAGAAACATTGCTGCTGGAAATGCGCCAGCGGATACGCGAAAAAACCATAGTCCCGCGCCACAAACGTTTCCATCCCGAGGATGACCTGCGGGAACGAGGCAAAAACCAGCAGCGCCAGGAGCAGGCCAAAGCGCGCGGGCGTGAAAAACTGGTCGGTGAAGCTGGCGTGGCCGCTGGATTGCACGCGCAGATTAAAACCGGCGCCGGCGTGAAATGCAACAGTGGTTGGTGCGACTTCCCGGCCATTTTTGCCGCGCAACTTTCCCGCCGGGGTGGAGTTTGATGACTATGTCCAGTCATTTCCAAACCGGAGGCAACCCATGAAGAAACTCTTGGTTATATTGTTGGCGGCGTTCGGCGCGCTAGCCGGCACCGCCCTGGCGCAGGACACCAATAATCTTAAAACCAGCCTCGGCGTGTTCGAGGCGCAGACCGGTGTCATTCTTGTCAAATGCTACGCCGCCGTTGGTTCCGTTGCCGTCGGCCCGTCGGAGATCTCCGTTCGCTACAAGGAAACCACCAACGCCGGTTCCGGCCAGAAATCCTACGGCCTGGCCATCGAAATCGAGGGCGGCCTGTTTCCGCGCGCCCGCATTCTTGTGGACGACGAGGAGATTGACCCGCTCCTTAACGCCATCAACTACCTCATCAAGATCAACTATGACGTGACCTCGCTGCCCGGGTTTGAGGCCAGCTTCACCACCAAGGCCGGCCTGCGCGTGATCGCCACCGGCGTCCGGCGTGATGGGGGCGTGCTGAACTGGCTGCAATACGAAGACGCCCCCCGCCTTTCCCTTTCCTCGATGCAATTATCGCAGTTCTACGGCCTGGTTGCGCAGGCCCGAAAAAACCTGGATGCTCTCAAGGGCACCAAGTGACCGGATGCATGACCGCTATATCAGGACCAACCTTTGGCTAGGCGCAAGGCCATTTCCGTGAACCGAGGATGACTAATGACTGTTTCGTCTGACTGCGCTTCTATTTTTTTTTAATAGTGGCAATACCGCCGGATAGACGGGGATATTTACGGGATTTATTGAAGTGCCGCGGGCTCAACGCTTCGGCGGCTTGGGTTGCTCGCCGAAGACTTGGTCAATCACTTTCCTGAACTTGCCGGGCGGCGCGGTTTGGGTCGCCGTCGAGCCGGCAAGCTCCTCCTCGATGTCCAGCACCAGCCGTTTGGACCGTTCCAGCCGGGCTTGAAGTTTTTTGATGAGCACTTCCAGTTCCCCGACTTCGATGCGCAAAAGTGTGGCGATTTCGGCTTTATTCATGTGGCCTACATAACCAGCCGTTCCGGCAAACTCAAGCGGAAAGACCGGCGGCTTTGGTTCCGACCTGTTCATCCAGCCGGATTCTGGTAGGTTTGTGGCGCATGAATTCGTCCGTCCCAGCCCCGGAACTGCCGACCGCAAGCCGATCGCGGGCGCTCTGTTGCCGGATCGCCGGGATCATTCTGTTGGTCCTCGGATTGGGCGGCGCGGGCGCGGTTGTTTGGCTCGGAACGCGGACGAAGGATGATTCAGATGACCCGACGATGATTGGTTTCAACCAATCCGAGGAGCGGCAATTGGGCATTCTCTACGGCAAGCAAGGCGAATTGATCGAGGACCTGACCAAATCGCTGAAACGGCCCGGCACACAGGCCATGCTCATTGGGGTCATCGCTGCCGCCGCCGCTGCCGGCAGTTTTTACTTCGCTCACATTTTGGATGCCGAGGCGCAGGACGCAGCTAACGCCGGCCCGCCGGCAGTTAAATGATTTGTCCCGCCGCACAATTTTAGCCTATGCACAAAAAAAGCCCGTCGCACGACGGGCTTAAAATTGGTTGCGGGGGCTGGATTTGAACCAACGACCTTCAGGTTATGAGAACGGATTTAAAACTTCGAAAAGCCTGTTTTATTGGCTTTTTGTAAAACACACGACGTATGGTGACACTATTTTGACATGTTTCTAGTAGGCAAATGTAGGCAACTTTTGTGTTTTTTATTGTATGTCTCATAGGCCTTTTGGCCTCGTCGACGTCAACGCCTGCAACAGCCCCGCTTTTGGTCTGATAAACCTTTGGTAGAGACCCCATCTCTGTCAGTTCCCCGGGCAATTCAGCCCTGGAGAGTTGTCGTTTCAACACCTCACCAAAGGAAATATTATGACACCCAAAGTTGGCTGGATTCTTCGGACACAAGTCGTCCTCTGCCCCCATGCCACCATGCTCGATATTTTCAAAATGGTCAAACGCATAACTAAACCCAGCGCTCCGCGTCAGCCTCCAGTTCAAACAATAAATCATCCCGACAGACATCACAACGCGAGAGTACGACTGGCATTTGCGTAAGGCGGTTTGCCGCGAGCCAATCTAAAAAAATTTCGGCATCCGATGCGTCCCGGAAATAGGCTATGGCCCGGGTAAGGTCGGCAAAGGTAAAGCCACGCGAACGCAAGATCGCCTCGACCACGTCCATGGTTAATTCCACCTGATTGCGCACGTCACCCGGCCATAAAGTTTTTCCACCGGGCGCGATGCTGGCCGTGCCGGAAATAAACAGCCGACGCCCCGCGTCCGTGGCAATTTCCATCGCGCGACTGAACGAACTGCCATAAGCCGGCGCAGGACATTGCAGCGGTGAGGCAACCTCCTCGGCCTGCGAACTATTTTCAAGCGGACGAAACGCCCACGCCGCCAGCGACAGCGCAGCACCAGCCGGGTTTTTGGCACCAACCCCGGTGCTGGCAGGCAGCGAGCCGGTGCGAAATTTTACACCTGAATATATTTTGGTTCGCGCGCGGTTAAAGTTGTCATACCACGCCAGGATATTTTCCAGAAAAAACCAGGTGCGTACAATGTCTCCCATTTCAAAGCCGGCAAGCGCCAGAATCGACTGCAACTCCTTCAGCGTTTGACGGGTTTGATCTGCGCGCGTCAAGTCCTGGTTTCCCGGCGAAAGTCCGCCAACGATACATTGTCGTGCACCTCCTTCGGTGAAAACCGATCCGACGACACGACCATTCCATTCAATCCGCCCGACTTCGCCGGTGAAAGCATAAAGCTGGATACCAGCAACCAATTTGCCCTCGCAATCCGCGCCTTCCACCCAAGTCACCGGCCAGTCCATGGGGCCAATTGTTTTATCCAGCACTTCCATTCCCCCTTTAGCAGTGCTGGCATCGCCAAACACCAGCAGATGCAGTGGCGTCGCTTTACGTTCGCGTAATTGGAGCGCGAGCCGGTGAAACAGGAACGCCGGTTCTTCGTCTGGCAGCGGTTTGAGGGTTACAGAAAACGCCACGCCGGTGTTGTCATGTGGTTTCCTCGAAGGAACAACACTCGAATTGAATACAAGTAAAGGCATCACCTGCTTCGACGGAAATGGCGGTAAATGGTTACAAGCCGATCTTAATTAGATTATAAACATATATTGCTATTTGAATGGCAAAATATGTGTCATTTTTTTTGAAGCGATTGGGTTTAGTTTGGCGTCTGGACTTTTGTATGAAAGCTCGCGCCAAAAGATTTGTCGCTGCGAGCCAGCTTTGCTGGCTGGGGCTGCTTCTATTTACGGTCGCCGGAGTATTTGCCGCTTCGCCCTATGAAAGCCCGGCGGCGCTGACGCCGCAGAATAAAATTGACGAACTGGTGTTCGCGCGGCTGCAGCAATTGAACATCACTCCGGCGGAGGTATGCTCCGATCCGGTGTTTTTGCGGCGCGTTTATTTGGACGTGACCGGCACGTTGCCGGCAGCTTGGGAGGCGGAAAGTTTTATTCTGGATCGCAGCCCGAACAAGCGCGCTGTACTGATTGACCGGTTGCTGGCGCGCGACGAGTTCGCGGATTATCAGGCGATGAAGTGGGGCGACCTGTTGCGAATCAAAGCTGAGTTTCCGATCAACTTATGGCCGAACGCCGCGCAGTCCTACCATCGTTGGGTGCATGATGTCATCCGCGATAATCTGCCCTGCGACGAATTTGCCCGCGAACTGCTCACGGCCAGCGGCAGTAATTTTGAAAAGCCGCCGGTGAATTTTTATCGTGCGATGCAAAACCGGACGCCTGCCGGCATCGCACAGACGGTGGCGCTGACGTTCCTTGGTGAACGTGCCGAAGACTGGCCTTCCAACGATCTCGCCAACCTAGCGGTGTTTTTTGCGAATGTTGGCTACAAAACCACCGCCGAGTGGAAGGAGGAAATAGTCTTTTTCAATCCGGCTTCAACGAACGCCGGGGCACTGAACGGCTTGCCGAGTAATGCCATTTTGCCGGGCGGTTTGAAGGTGAAACTTTCGCCGGATCAAGACCCGCGCATCGTGTTTGCCGACTGGCTGGTGCAAGATCCGCAGTTCGCGCGGAACCTTGTCAACCGGGCGTGGTCGTGGCTGCTGGGCCGCGGCATCGTCCAGGAGCCGGATGATTTTCGCGCGGACAATCCGCCGAGCAACCCGGAACTGCTGGCGTATCTTGCCAAGGACTTTGTTTCATCCGGCTACGATTTCAAGCGACTCTACCGGCAGATTCTGAATTCCAAGACCTACCAGCTTGCCGCGATTCCACAGAGCCAAAGTCCGGAAGCTGCGGCGAACTTTGCCTTTTATCCGCTGCGCCGGCTGGATGCGGAGGTGCTGATTGACGCGCTGGACCAAATTACCGGCACGAACGAAAATTATTCCAGCGCGATTCCCGAGCCTTACACCTTCATTCCCGACAACCTGCGTTCCATCGCGCTGCCGGACGGCAGCATCACCAGCTCTTTTCTGGAAATGTTCGGCCGGCCGCCGCGCGACACCGGGTTGGAATCGGAACGCAACAACCGCATCACCGCCGCGCAGAAATTGACCCTGCTCAACTCCAGTCTGATGCAGCGAAAAATCGAGGCGAGCCGGATGATCGAATTCGAGATCGCCTCCAATCGCCCGCCGGCAAACATCGCCACCGGAATGTGGCTCCAGATTCTTTCGCGATTTCCGACGGCGGCCGAAAGCCAGTTGGCGCAGGATTATTTCAAATCCGGCATCGGCCGGCGCCAGGCGGCGGTGGACCTGGCCTGGGCGCTGATGAACAGCACGGAGTTCCTTTACCGGCATTAACCAAACAAAATTATGAGCGAATTCTATTTTGACATCACTAAACAGCGCCCGTGCCTCAGCCGGCGCGAGGCCATCCGCCGGGCGATGTTCGCCGCGAGCGGGCTGGTGCTGGCCAATCATCTTTCGTTCAAGGCGTATGCCGCGCCGCGCAACGCCCGCGCCAAGGCCGTCATCCAAATCTGGATGTGGGGCGGGCCGTCGCACACGGATATTTTTGATCCCAAACCGGAGGCGGGCTACGACTATTGTGGGCCGCTGAAAACGCCGATTGAGACCAACGTCGCCGGCATCCGCATCGGCGAATTGCTGCCGCAATTGGCAAAACAGGCGGATAAGTATTCGATCATCCGCAGCATGACCCACGGCAACTTTGGCCATGAAACCGCTTCCTACATCGTCCAGACCGGCCGGCAGCCCGGCGGGCGCACGGTGTTTCCGTGTGTCGGTTCGGTGGTATCGCTCACCAAAGGTTACGATGCCGGCTATAAAGGTTTGATTCCGCCATACGTCGTGCTGACGGAACCGCAGGGGCGCTTTGACGAAGCCGGGTTTTTAGGTTCGCGTTTCAAACCGTTTGCCACCGGTGGCAATCCAGCCCAAACGCCGTTTGCAGTGGAAGGCGTTGTGCTGCCCGGCTTTTCTGATCAACGGCAGAAAATCCGGCGCGAACTGCTGCATCAGCTTGACACGCTGGCGCAGGCGTTGCCGGATGATCCGCAAGTCGCCGCGGCTACGCAGGCGGAAAACATGGCTTACGACATGATCCTCGGCGACGGTGCGAAGGTATTTGACCTCGCGCAGGAAAAGCCGGAGTTACGCGACCGTTATGGGCGCACCAAGTTTGGCCAGTCCTGCCTCGTCGCGCGGCGGTTGGTGGAAAGCGGCATTCCCTACGTCACCATCAATTACGGCGGCTGGGATACGCATAAGGAAAATTTCCAAACTATGCGCCGGCAGTTGCCCGAAATGGACAAGGGTGTGGCGACGTTGCTGCAGGATTTGACCGAACGCGGGTTGCTCGACAGCACTATTGTCTGGTGGGGCGGCGAATTTGGCCGCACGCCAAAAGTCCAATGGGAGGCGCCTTGGAACGGCGGACGCAATCATTGGGGCAAAGTTTTCTCCGCGATGCTGGCAGGCGGTGGATTCAAGGGTGGCCAGGTCATCGGCGCGTCCGATGCGAAAGGCGAAGAAGTCAAGGATCGACCGGTGTATCCAGTAGATTTGATCGGCAGCATCTACGCGCAAATGGGCATCGAGGCGACGACGAAGCTGCCGAATCCAGAAGGTCTGCCAACCTTCGTCATGCCGCAGGCGGCGGATGGCATCAAGTCCGCCGGATTGCTCAAGGAAATCATGTCCACATGAAAGTCTTCCGAATCGCCGCGCTTTTCCTTTGGTTCGGTGGCACCGCCTTCGCCCAGCAACTGCATCTGGCCTACGTTTATCCGGCGGGTGGAAAAGTCGGCGCGACGTTTCAAGTCACCGTTGGTGGACAATTTTTACAGACAGTTTCCAACGCGTTTGTTTCCGGGCTGGGTATCACGGCGACGGTGTTGGATCACCACCGGCCGATGAACCAGAAAGATTTTAACGAGCTGCGCGACCGGCTGAAAACCTTACAGGAAAAATTCCAGGCCGCGCGCCGGCTCAATTCCGGCACAAATGTCTGGACGGTGGCGGACGCGATGGAACGCGAACAGATTCGCGAGAAAATCCTGTTGAATCCGCCGAACCGCACGGCGAATCCGGCCATGCTGGACAATGTGACCGTCAAAATTTCCATCGCCACGAATGCTGCGCCGGGCGACCGCGAAATCCGCCTGTCGACGCCAAACGCGCTTTCCAATCCAATGCGTTTCTGCGTCGGCACGCTGCCTGAAATCACCAAGCTGGCCGCCAAGCCTGCGAATCCCGACCTTGATAAATACATCGAGAAACTCGGTGGTCGGCCCGCCCCGACCGGCACGCCGAAATACGAAACGCGGATTTCGCTACCCGCCGTTCTCAACGGCCAGATCATGCCCGGCGGCGTGGATCGCTACCGGTTTTTTGCGACGCGTGGACAGCAGCTTGTGTTCGCCGCCAGCGCGCGAACGTTGATTCCATATCTGGCCGACGCCGTGCCGGGCTGGTTTGAGGCGGTGCTGACGATTTACGATGGCAAAGGTAAAGAACTGGCGAGCGATGAGCGGTTTCGCTTCAAGCCGGATCCAGTGATCCATTTTGAAGTGCCGCACGCCGGCGAATACACGGTGGAAATTCACGATTCGATCTTTCGCGGGCGCGAGGACTTTGTTTATCGCCTAGCCATTGGCGAACTGCCGTACGTGACTGGCATTTTTCCGCTCGGCGGACGGTTCGGCAAAAAAACTTCCGTTACGCTGACCGGCTGGAACCTAACGGATAAAACGCTGGCCCATGACAATACCGAGTTGGGTGTCGCTTCGATTACCGGGGATTTTTTCAACGCCGTCCCGTTTGCCGTGGATGATTTGCCGGAATATTTCGAACGCACCCCAAATCATTCGGCTGAAACCGCACAACTGTTGTCGCTCCCCATCATCATCAACGGTTGTGTTGGCAAGCCCGGTGAACCGGAAGTTTTCAAATTCGCCGGCCATGCCGGCCAGCAAATCGTCGCCGAAGTATTCGCGCGGCGGCTGGATTCACCGCTGGATTCATTTTTGCGGCTGACCGATGCCAGCGGAAAGCAGCTCGCCTTCAATGATGATTTTGAGGACAAGGGCTCCGGCTTGAATACGTTTCACGCCGATTCTTATCTCACCGCCATGCTGCCGACGGATGGCACTTATTTCATTCACCTCACCGACACGCAAGGGCAGGGCGGACCGGAGTTTGCTTACCGGTTGCGCCTCAGCGAACCGCAACCGGATTTTGCGCTGCGCATCGTGCCGTCGAGCCTGAGCCTGCGTGCCGGCATGAGCACGCCGGTGACGGTGTTTGCACTGCGCCACGATGGTTTCACCAACGCGATTGAATTGGAGTTGAAGGACGCACCCTTCGGTTTTTCGTTGAGTGGCGCAAAAATATCCGGAGGTCAGGACAAGGCGCAATTCACCTTGAAAGCGCCGCCGGAAGCGACGGAAAAACCGGTGGCCATCGCTATTATCGGCCACGCGGTCATCGGCGGTCAAACGATTGAGCACGCCGCCGCACCGGCGGAAGACATGATGCAGGCATTTTTTTACCGTCATCTCGTGCCATCACAGGAACTAGCGGTGACGGTGAATGGCCAGCAGCGGGCCTTCGCGCGTGACTCCTTCAAAATCATCAGCGCCACCCCGGTGAAGATTTTGGCCGGCGGAACCGCGCGGGTGATGGTTAGCGTACCGTCATCTGCCTTTATCGACCGGTTTAAGCTGGAGTTGAATCAAGCACCAGACGGAATTTCCCTGGAAAGTGTCACGTCAATGGCGGGCGGTCTGGAACTGGTTTTTGCCTGCGATGCTGAAAAGATGAAAGCGGGGGCGTCCGGAAATTTGATCTGCGCCGTAGTGCCGAAAAATCCTGCATTAACGAACCCACAGAAGAAAAGCACAGCCATTCAGCCGAAACGCGCCATTTCCGCCACGCTGCCAGCAATCCCGTTTACGGTAGAGGCGGAATAATTATACCGCCGGAATTCGTAGTTCTTCTCGAATCAGCCCCCCACACACAACCCTGCAACAGCCCCCCTTTTGGTGTGATAAACCTTTGGTAGAGACCTCCGTCTCTGTCAGTCCCCCGGGCAATTCTGCCCGGGGGATTTGTCGTTTCAACCCCTCACCAAAAGGAATTATTATGTCCCCCCAAGCCGGTTGGATCCTACAAGAAGAAGTCGTCCCCCGTCTCCGCTCCGCCATCCCGCGCAACGTTAATTGCGTCGGGGCCGAAGATCCCCAAGAACTGGTCCAGGACGCCACCGTCATGGCCGCCCGCAT
>Ga0302274_10000923_pt1 | contig 29099 bp, 20 predicted proteins | sample III_Bog_N2_1_FD_198755 | JGI IMG/M metagenome (GOLD analysis project Ga0302274, IMG submission 198755) | Peat permafrost microbial communities from Stordalen Mire near Abisko, Sweden - III_Bog_N2_1 | ecosystem: Environmental > Terrestrial > Soil > Wetlands > Peat | place: Sweden: Abisko...
TACGGTTCTATTCCCCGCTTTACATGTGGACCAAGGTGGCCTGGCTTGTATGGGTGTTGCTGGTCCGGGCTGCCGCACGGTTGCCGGAGTTGCGCCCGGAAAACGCTCGGACGTAAGGCGCTGGGCCAACGGACGCGAGACGGCCAGGATTGATCAAGACTTGATACGGCTCGGAATGTGCAAGCGGCACCGCCCGTTCCGAGGTGTTGTTATCGTCTTTGAATCCAAGGGCACGGACTGGAAATAGGTTTCTTTTCAGCTTGGCTTAATTCGGGAATTTCTATGCAGCGAAAGGTTGGCAATCCGTCGCCAAACGGTGAGAGGCCGCCCAATGGGCAGCCTCTCACCGTTTGGTCTTTGTTCAGGAAGCACCAGCTAAAACAGCTTGCCGAGTCCCTTTTTCTTTTTCTTCTTGCTCGATGATTCGTCGCTCAGGTCGGCCTTGGGCTTCTTTGTTTTGGAGTCGGCGGTCGAGGCAGCCGGTGTCGATCCAGACTTGATGTCGTTGACTGTAGTAGGGGCTTCGGCCGGTGCTTCTGCCGCAGGCACGACGGTATTGGAAGGTCCCACCGCCTTGATTACCGCGTTGGGATCGGCGGCCGGCGCGCTGACCACCTGGACGCCCAAACCCGATCCACCTTCAGGCGGAGCCATCTGCAATGGCGCCGAATTGGGCTGGTCGCTGCGAGGAGGCTCATTGGGACCAGTCGGCGTCACCGCCCCAGGCGCCGGGGCCGGCCTGCCCGCGTTGACAGCGGCCGCAAACAGGACAACATTCTCCTTGGTGATATCCGGAGCCAAAGTGCGCTTTGGATCTTCCAGGCTGGGATCGCCCACATGGACGGCCTCGACCACCATCGGTCCGTGCTTGATAATGTTGAAGGTCTTGTCGGTAATGTGTACTGGCTGACGGCTGCCTTCTTCCGCTTCACTCTCTGCAATCGCTTCCTGCGTTGGTTCCGGTACTGGGCGATTCATTGCAACCAGACGATCGCGAGCATCCTCCACGTGGGGCGCCATTGGATAGCGAGTAATCACCTTGGCATAGGCCGCGGCGGCCCGGTCCTGGTAGACGGCGCGCAGCCGCTCCTTGATTGCGCCGGGCAGTTTGGGCGCCATTTGGATCGTGTGGGCCTCGCCGGCATACGCATCGCCAATTCCCAAAAGCGCCTGGTCGCTCTTGGAGTAAAGCGGGTAGGTGTCGACCACAGTCTGCAGCCGGGCAACGGCAGCGTTGAAGTTGTCGCGGCTCTCGTAGTAAAGGCCGATCGAGGTCTCGCGCTCGGCCAGAACCTCTTGCACGTCGCGCAACTTCTGCTTGGCGCGGGGCACCAGGGTCGAGTCGGGGTACTGGTTGATCATGTTCCGGTATTCCCGCTCGGCATCTTGCGCGTTGTTGTAGTCCCGGTCGGGCTTCTCCATCTGTTGATAATAGATGTCGCCCACCTTCATCTGCGCTTCGGCCGCTTCGGGTGCATTGGGAAAGAAGGTAATGAAGTCCTTGTACTCGGCTTCAGCCTGCATGAGGGCCGCGGAGCCGCCCTCCTTGAACCAACTGTCGCCTACCGCCAGCTTGGCGCGCATGCGGTACTCGGACTCGGGATAGGTGTTGAGCATGGTCTGCAAATCGAGCCGCGACACGTCATAGCGGCCCTTCTTCATGGCGATCATCGCCTTGTCGAAGAGTTCCTTGTCGGGCTGCTTGGAGTTGACGCCTGCCAGCGGGTTGGCGCTCAGATCCTGTTTTTTCTTATGTACGGGCTTCTTGATCGCGGCTTCGGCCGAAACCCCAGCCAGCAACACAACAGCCAGAGCCACTGCGGCAATCTTCAACGGCAATTTAGACCTTTTGTACAACCGGTTCATATCCCCTCGTTGCGGCATAGGCCCATCGACGAGCCATCCGCCTTTTCGCAAACCCCTGAAATCAAGCTCGCTTATTCTTTTGCGGCCTCGCGAGCTGCCGCCAGCAGAACCCTTGCATCCCGCTCCGGGTAACCTGCGCCGAAGACTGCGTTCCCGGCCACCAGCAGGTCCGCACCTGCTTGGACGATCTCGGCTACCGTATCGTGAGCCACGCCGCCGTCCACCTCGATTCTAAACGCCAGCCCCAGCTCCTGACGCAATTCGGCCAGCCGGCGAATCTTTTCCAGCGAAAAACCGATGAATTGCTGCCCGCCAAAGCCCGGATTCACGCTCATGATCAGCACGTGATGAACCATGGGCAGAATATCCAGGATCAGATCTACCCTGGTGGCCGGATTCAGCACCACGCCCGGCCGCATTCCATGATGAGCGATCAGCTCCAGCGAGCGGTGCAGGTGGGGGCAAGCCTCGTAATGCACACTCACCCAGTTAGCCCCGGCATCGGCAAAGGCAGCGATGTAATCGTTTGGGTTCTCGATCATCAGATGACAATCGAGCGGCAGGTCGGTCACCTTGCGCAGGCTTTTCACCACCGGAGGGCCGAGAGTAATGTTGGGCACAAAATGCCCGTCCATCACATCGACATGAATGACCGTGCCGCCGCCCCGCTCAGCCGCGGCGACTTCATCCGCCAGATGGGCAAAATCCGCCGACAATATCGAGGGAAGCAGCTCAACCATGGTCTTTTCGCAGGTTCTCCTTGCTGGGCTAGTGTATCAGCGGCGGCGCAAGAGAGTCTCTTTCGGGATCTAAGAGCCAGAGGCGGACACCTTGAATCGGCTGCCCGCGACTCGCCCCACGCCGCGCAGTATCGCCTTAATGGCCCAGTGCCCTTCGGGGCCGAAAAAAAAGATCTCGCCGACGCGGCGAGCCTCAGGGCGGTAGTACCAGCGTTTTAGCAGAGCAAGGTGGCCCTGGCGGAGAGTTGCAGATGGCGCGGCAGAAGGCTCCGCCAGCGCGGCCAGCGCCGCTTCCATGCGGGCTTCGAGAACGCCGCGAGGGATCTTCACGGGCGCGGCTTCGGATGCATGAATCCCGGCGGACAACGCCTCGGACAACGTCTCTTCCGGTATTGGCTCCCCGGACCGGTCCAAACTGATCCCTGACCCCTGACCCCTGATCCCTGGCGCTTCCGGTATCGGTTCCATCGCCATTGGATGGGCAAACAGCGAAGTTGATCCCGACTGCTCGTTCTGGATCCTCATGCCGATGGTTGAAAACGCAGCCGGACCGCGCAGGCGGCCATTCTCGAAGAGAAAGACGGCGACTTCGTCCGGGTTGGTCGAGGCTTGCAGGATGACCGCCCGAAGCTGGCTCAGCGGACGAACCAGCTCAGGCGCCAGCGCGCGCACCGCTTCCACCCGCTGGGCAAGAGCGTGAAGGACGGCGGCGGACTCGAATTCAAGGCTGGCGGAGGCCTGATCGCGTTCAGCGCGGAGCTGGACGAGACGGCTCTCGCCGCGGGTGGCCAGAAAGTTCTCCACCGCAGCGGCCTCTTCCCCATAGCGCTCGTCAGTACAGCCTTGGTAGCAGGGCGCCAGGCACATCTTCATCTCGGAGTACACACATCCGGGGTGGCTTGGATTTGGGTCCAGTTCGTCGGTGCAGCGGCGCAGCAGAAACAGCTTGAGCGCCTCGTCGGCAAAGCGTTCGGCTGCCGTCCGCGACTGAAACGGTCCATACGCCCAATCCGCCTCGCGTAGGCTGGGGCGGTGGGTCACCACGATGCGCGGATACGGATTGCCGCCCAGAAAGCGGACAAACGCCGGCGCGCCCAGGTGCATGCGTTCGAGGCACTTCTTGCCGTAGACCTTTTCGAGGAGTTCAAACTGGAGAAGCAGGGACTCGAACTCCGAGCCGGTGAGCCGCCACTCGATGCGCCGCACCCGGCCAGCTAGCTGCAACCTGCGGGGATGTTTAGCCGAGGGCTGAAGCAGCCGTTCCAGCCGCCCACGCAGGTTGGGCGTGCGGCCAATGTAGGGCTCGAAGTGCGCCTCCTCGCCGTAGAGGGCGAAGACGGCAGGGGCTTGCGGTAGTTGGACCAGCGCAGCCTTGGGGTCAGCCGGGTCGAAAGGCAGCGACTGAGTTGGCAGCATCATAGTCACGATTTGATCGCGTTAATCATTGTGTGGGTATTCCAAATATGGCTTCGAGATCGAAGTAACGGTATCGTTTGGCGAGCGACTTCCAGGGGAACTTCTCTTCTTGAGAGCGAACTCGACGTCGACCTTGATCAGGATGCATTTCTTGTAGAGATACCTGGAAGGTTTTGAAGTCCCATTCCACCAGATGATCCCACCGTCTTCCCGGAAGTTCTGTTCTAATTTGGCCCTTGTATCGCCGACCTTGATCGCACTAACTGCCTTCATTGCATCCTCAATAACTGCATACGAATCGCTGTCGGATTGTGCGCGCGTTTCCACTGGATAAGAAGACAACGCGATCAATCCCGCGTGAAGTATTTGTCTAGAAAACTTTGGCATCTGTAAACCTCTCAAAAACGCCGGGTAAGATACTCAGGCTCCCGCGATGGTCATGCCGTCGATTCGCAAAGTCGGCGAGGCCACCGAGCCGCGGAAGACCAAATCGTTGCCAATGGCGGTGACGTTCCTGAGCATCTCGGCAAGGTTGCCGGCTATGGTTACTTCTTCAACTGCGTGAGTCAAGACGCCGTTCTCAATCCACATGCCGGTCGCCCCGCGCGAATAGTCGCCCGTAACCGTGTTGACCCCAAAGCCCATCAGGCTGGTCACGTAAAGCCCCACCGGGATCGCGGCGAATATCTCCTCCGGTGTGAGTGTGCCCGGCTCCAGGTAGAGGTTGCCGCAGCCAATCCCCGGCGTGCCTGCCAAACCTCTTGACGCATTGTGAGTCGACTTCATGCCCAGCTTGCGCGCGCTATAGGTGTTCAACAGGTAGGTGTGCAGCACGCCTGCTTCCACCACCACCGTGCGCCTTGACGGCAGACCCTCGCCATCGAAGGGCGAGCTGCCGAAGCCGCCCACGCCTGTGGGCAGCAGCATAAAGTTGTCATCGACGACGGTGATGCTGGGCGCGGCAATCTGCTCGCCCAGGCGGCCAGCCAAAAACGACGCGCCGCGCCAGATTGCATCTCCCGAAGCGGCCTCGAAGACCGATCCGATCAGCGACCGCGCCACCTCCGGCGCAAAGACGATCGGAACCCGTTGCGTGGCCACGCGCCTGGCTCCCAGCCTGCGAAGCGCGCGCCGCGCCGCTTCCTTGCCAATAGACTCGGGCGATTCCAGATCAGCCAGCCGCCGTGCGCCGCTCCACCAGCCGTCGCGCTGCATGGCGCCGTTGGCATCCATGGCCAGCGGAGCCGCCGAGACCCCCGCGTAGCTGGTGCGGTAGCCGCCCACAAAGCCCCGCGAGTTGGCCAGCACTTTGCGCCCGGTAGCCGCGTCAAAGCTGCCGCCATCGGAGTTGGCGATGCGCGGGTCGGCCGCCAAGGCCGCTGCCTCGGCACGCCTCGCCCACTCGATCCGCTCCGGACCCTCCAGGGAGTAGACATCGTCGAAATAGAGATGCAGATCGCCCTCGACCGAGCCAAATTCGGCTGTCTCCGGCAGTACGGTAAAGGGATCCTCCTCCGTAACTTTGGCCAGCGCCAGCGCGCCGGCTACCAAATCGCGAATGCCGTCGGGGGTCAGGTCGCTGGTCGAGGCTGAAGCGGATCGCGTTCCGAGAAACACTCGCAGCCCCAGGCCCCGCGAGCCGGATTCCTTGAGCGTCTCCACCTGGCCCATGCGCACGTTCACGCTGAATTCGTCGCCCTCGCGAACAACCGCTTCGGCGTCGCTGGCGCCGCCCTTCACGGCAAGCGCCACCACATCGGCGGCCAAAGCCTCAAGGTCGAGAGCAGTCAAATCGGTTAGTGCGGTATTTTCAGGCATGGGTCAACAGTAACAAAACGGCTTGGGGTTCGGCGCATCCCTGGACTTGCTGAATTGCAGGTTGCGCACCTTGGGGAGGCAGGCGCACGGTTTGCATGTTTGATTCAGGCAGCGGATCGTCGGGGCATTCATGCCCGGGCCGCTGCCTTTGATTCAGGTCTTGAAAGAAGTAGAACTGTCGTATCGGGCAGACGGTGGACGCCGCTGCCGAAGCCTGCCGCGCTCACGCACACCCCGGCCTTCGCAAAAACGGGGAAGGCCGGAGTGCTCACATTGAAGCAAGAGCTAAGAAGGCTTGTTGCTGATCGTATGCACAATCGCGATCTGCGTCTTGCCTTGGTACTGCGATTGATTTGCGCTGACCGTCACGATGATGGATTCCTGCTTGCCCTTTTGGAGCGAGATGACGGCACTGGCCGCGCTATCGAAGATCGAAGCTTCGCTGCCAAACTTGCTCTTGTAATAGCTGACCACCTGGTCCTTGGAGTCGCTTGTCACAAAAACGGCAGAAACCCACGAACCTGTGGGCAGGGTCATCCTCATGCTGCCCTTGCCGGCTGTCGCGCCGGGGTAGATGTCTGTTCCCAGGTCGGCGGCGCTGAAGGTCTCAGCTGTGTTGGCGGAGATCGTGCCGCCTCCACCTGGGGCACTGAACGTCACATGAGCGTTGTCGCCCGATCCTGAGACGTGGATGGAATGTGCGACGCGCCAAACCCCATACCCGACGATGCCCGCACCCAGAACGAATATCCCGACGATGATGGCAATGACGATCAGGATGATCTTGAGCGCGCTGCTGCCGGACTTGGCGGGCGCAGCTGCTGGCGGGTAAGGGGCAGGCTGCGAAGCGGCGGGTTGATAAGTTGACTGCTGCGATGCAACCGGCTGGAAGGGGGCTGGTTCGACAGGCGTATACGCTGCGCCGGCGGCCGCCGCCGGCGCGCCGCATGCACTGCAGGATTGCTGGTAGGGGGGTACTTCAGCTCCACATTTCGCACAGAAGTTAGCCACGGTGATCTCCTTGTTCTTGACTTCTCATCCGGAACCGCAACCCTGCTTTCCCGGTTAGCAGCCACTATACCTCATGATGGCCGCGCAGGGCATGTCTTTTCCTCGTGTTTCTTTTGCGGCAGCCTGGGCGCGCCAAACTTGCCCCTTGGAGTGCACGAATGCCGGCTATAAGGCTTCCGCAGCGGAAGCCGGCGGCGGAGCGGGCGTGGGCCGCGAATGGCGCCGCACCTTGAGATTGTTCAGCGCATACTCGATGAACCGCGGCTCAAAGTGGGATACCTCGCCCATGAACCGGCACGCTGCCACCACCTGGTCTACGATGAACCGGGGTTGATAGGCTGCCAATTCAAGTCCCTTTTCCTTTGTGAGCTTCTCAACGATGTAATCGAATAGCTCGCCGGGAGGCGTCACTCCTTGGCGCGCGCACTCCTTCTCGAAGATTCGCTTGTAAAGCTCGACGCTGGGCCCGGCAACTTCGATCTTGTAGGGAAGGCGGCGCAGGAAGGCGGGGTCCATCAGGTCTTCGGGTTCCAGGTTGGTGGAAAAGATCACCAACTCTTCAAAAGGCACGGTGAAGCTCTTGCCATTGTGCAGCTTCATGTAGTCGAACCGGTTCTCGAGAGGGACGATCCACCTGTTCAGCAGGTCCTTGGGACTGACCAACTGGCGGCCAAAGTCGTCGATGACGAAACACCCTCCCAGGGCCTTCACATGGAGGGGCGCCTCATAGAAGTTGGACGAGGGATCATATCGGAGATCGAGCATCTCCAGCGTCAGTTCGCCCCCGGTGACGACAAAAGGCCGTCGGCACGGGACCCAGCGCACGTCGAGTTCGTCGCTCCGGACGAAGGACAGGCTATCGTCCTCAATCAAAGGGTCGGGCCCTAGCAGCGAGTGCAGGCTGGGGTCGTAGATGCGCACGATCTGGCCTTCGACAATCACGGCATAGGGCACATAGATGACGTCGGTGAACACGCTGGCAAAGCTGAGCGCCACGGAGGTTTTTCCGTTGCCGGGCGGCCCGTAAAGGAGTATCGCCCGGCCCGAATTCAGCGCCGGACCGACGCTTTCCACAATGCTGTCTTCAAAAACCAGTTCGCCCAGGGCCTTTCGCAAGCGGTCGAAGGTGACGCGCTCGTTGGTAATCTTCTGGAGATTCACCTGGGTCGTGAATTCGTCGATGGTGACGGGAGCCGGACCTGTATAGCGCTGCTGCTCGAGCGCGGCCACCGCCCAGCGACGGCCTTCGTCGGTGAACGCGTACTTCAAGTCCAGCGGGTTGCCGGAGTCCCGCGTTCCCAGGTTGCGCAGAAGCTGCCGGTCGATTGCCATCCGCACCAGTTCAAAGACGAGGCCATAAGGCAGCTTGATGGCTTCTACAAACTGACGGGCCGATTCCAGGTGTTCTGCGTAGATCAGCTTCATCATCAGGCTCAGGAATTCCGTCGCATCGATCCCGGTGGCTGCCATATCGGCCGGTTCAGTCGGCATGCGATTTAGAAACGAGTCGAGCGCCTCCTGGCTGAGCGCGCCGATTCCGACCAGACGGTCGCCCATGTGTCCGCCCAGCTCAGCCTGAGCTTCCAGCGCCTTGGCCACGTCCTTGACCGAGACCAGCTTGGCTTGAACCAGCAGATCTCCCAATCGCATTCGTCTCTTGATGGCATCCTCCCCAGGGGACACTCGTGGAGCTTCACGCCTAGCGCATCTGGATCGCGGCCGTCCCGCTCAAATCCTGAGAACAGCTCATCGTACCAAGTCTCCCCAGGTGCTGGACAATTGGCGCCGGGTTTGTTCTGAAGAGACAATCGCAGTTCCCACATCGCCGCGCGAGCATGAATCCTGCGCAGGGAATCAGGCGAACACGGCCACGGATCGCAGACTTGAGGAGTTGCTGGCCGCTTCGCCACAAGACGCGACAGTTGCAACCCTCCCTCAACCGATTTATCGTGGTCCCACGACACAAATCGAGGTGTAACGTGCAGTTCAGGTTCATGATCGCCGCTTCTCTTGTTGCTTTGTCCTTCACCGCAGCCGCTCAGATGCCCGATAAACCCCTGGCGCGGCCAAAGATTACCGGCATCTCGCACATCGCAGTTTATTCATCGGACGCTGCGGCCACGGAGCATTATTATCGCGAAATCATCGGCGCGGCCAAGCTCCCAGACCTGGAGAACCCCAAGGGCGCCCGCTACGCGCTGAGCGCCACCCAGTTCATTGAGGTGCTGCCGCTGCCTGAAGGCGCCGGAATCAACCGCCTGGACCACATCGCCTGGAATACCGACGACGCGGAAAACCTGCGCCGTTATCTTGGCGGCAAGTCGTGGAAGGTGCCCGGACAGGTGGAAAAGGGCGCTGACGGCAGCCGCTGGTTTACGGTCAAGGATCCCGAGGGCAACAAGGTGGAATTTGTGCAACTGCCCGATCCGGTCAAGCCGGTCACTGCTCCGGACGCCATCGGCAACCACATCATTCACGTCGGTTTCCTGGTGCACAGCCGCGCCATTGAAGACACGTTTTACCGCGACCTGCTCGGCTTCCGCCCCTATTGGTTTGGCGGCATGGTCGAGGGCAGGCTCGATTGGGTAAGCCAGCAGTCCCCCGACAGCCACGACTGGATGGAGTACATGCTGAGCGCCGGCAAAGGTTCGCGCCCCGATGGCTCCGGCATTCCCGCCGAAATCAGCCAGCACGACCTGGGAGTGCTGGATCATCTCTCCGTCGGAGAGGTGTCTGTAACCGACGCCTACAAAAGGCTGGAAGAGGGCAACCGGTTGGGCGGGGTGCATGATGCGCACACGCAGATAGGCAAGGACGGCAAGGGTCAGTTCAACCTCTACGACCCGGACGGCATCCGCCTGGAGTTGATGAACTTCCACGCTACTGACAAGCCCTGCTGCTCGCCGTTCACGGCGGAAGACCCGGCGGAGTAAGCCGCGAACAGGACGTCTGCGATTCGTTGCTGGCTAGAGCGGCATGCTGCTCCCTGGCCAAGATGGTACTGAGCCAGCGCAGCACGGGTTTCGCGGGAAACCCGTGCTGGAGAGGGCTGTTTAGAGATCAGTAACTGACGGCTCAGCGGCAATTTGATCGGAACCATAAGATACAGCTGAGCCAGATCAGAAAACGTGCGTCGCGCTATTCCTATTGAACAGAGCATGAAAAGAGCCGATAGATATGCAGGCACCTGTTTGCGCGGGCTGTTCGGAGGGGAACAAATCAGATGGCGTTTCTTAACTGGAATAATGACATGAGTGTGGGCGTAAAAGCGTTGGATGACGACCACAAGAAACTGATAGATTTGCTGAACACCCTGTGTGAAGGGATGAAGAGCGGGCAGGGTAGGGAAGTAGTCGGAAAAGTCCTTGATGAGCTGGTCCGCTACACCAAATTCCATTTTGCTCGCGAAGAAGATTTCTTTGCAAAGACCGGATACCCCGCGGTTGAGCACAGAATAGAACACAAAGAGCTGGTGAAGCAGGCAGAGGGGTTGCAATCAAGATACAAGAGCGGCGAGTGTTCGCTGTCGATCGAGACCCTGGACTTCCTGAAGGACTGGCTTAGCGTCCACATTCAAGGCACTGACAAGAAGTACACGATCCATCTCAATGCGGCCGGAATTCGTTAGATGCGCACGTCTGGACGTGGCCGCCTATTGATCAATAATTGACGTATGGGCGAGTATCCGGATATCCTCCCAGGATTGCCGATGCATGAGGGCAGTGAGCGCGCAGGCGCTATGCTTCTGCACTCAGCCTTCAGCGATGAGCCGCGCCATAATACTTCCACTGGCGCCTCCCCGATCAGCGTCGGCCTTTGCTTGAGCCGGTCATGAAAAGATGACCAAAACTGGGCTGGCTATGCACTGCGCCGAAACCTAAAACTCAAACGCCACTCCCGCAGTTGGAATAATCGGCAATCCCTGCCCCGTGACCGCTGAGCCTGAGTTACTCGTGTAAAAGTAGCGCGGATTGTTGTGGTTCGTCGCATTGAGCAGCTCTCCGTAGGCCGCAAGCTTCCACTGCCGGAAGGCCCAATCTTTTTCCGCGCGGACATCGAGCCTTTGATAGTCGCCCAGCCGAATGGGGCTGTCTCCGCCGATGGGCGCCGGGTACCCGGAGCCGAAGAGAAACTTCCCGCCAAGGTTCAGCGTGGGGGTGAGACGGTAGTTGGCGAAGAGATTGAGCGTGTTTCGTTGGTCCGCCAGGGTCGAGTGGAAGGGCGACCAGGACGGAGGCAAACTCGGCGCTGCTCCCGAGGCGTTGAAGCTCTGACGCGCGTAGGCGAGCGTATAGCCGATCCAGCCCGAGAGGCGATTCGCGGTCCGGCTCTGCAGAACGATCTGCGCACCGCGCGAATAGTCGCGGCCTATTGTCTGGAAGCCATGAGTTCCGAAAGTGGACGGACAGCCGGCAGTTACCGACTGATTGGCAGATGAATCGTCGGTTCGGTTGAAGAGCAGGAGCTTCACCCGCGTGCTTTCTCCGACGCGTTGCTCAAGCGACGCGACGTAATGGTTGGCGGCCTGAAGCAACTCTGTACTTTGCGAGCAAGTGGCTGTAAAAGCTATTGGCGTATTCGGGGGGAAATCGAACTGGTGGTAACGTCCATAGCCGAGTTGCACCTGGGTAGCTGGGGTGGCTTGCCATGCGGCCGAAATCTGCGGCGACAGAGGATGGACCTCGAACAATGCGGCGGTATCCAGCCGCAAGCCGCCGACCAGATGGACGCGGTTGCCGAAGAAGGCCGACGACTGTTGCACATAGCCGTCGTTCTTCCAGCCCTCTCCAGTCTGCCCATTGGATTGCTGGGTCGTGCCCTGCGGGTTATAGGACGTCTCCTTATATCCGTCGCTTGCATGGCGCGCCATCCATCCGCCTTCGAGCATCTGGTCCTTGCGCCAACTCCAAACCATGCTGCCCGCAGCCACCCACTCCGCGTAGTGGGCGTCGTCGAGCGGTTGTCCGTCGAAATTGGACTCCTTGCTGGGCTGCTGAAAATGCGCTCCATGCGCTTCGACCAGCAAGCGCGGATCCACCGCCCAGCGCCAGCCGATCCGCCCCATCGTGAAGTCTTCCGTCACCTGGTCGATATCGTTCGGGCCGGGAGGCGTTGAAGGATGGACCACCCTATACGATGTAGGGCCGCCGATGCCGTAGAAGTCTACCCTCTGATTGGGCGCAATGTCATAGTTCAGCTTCAGATCTGCATCGTAAAACGATACGTCCTCCGATGTATCGTTCAATCTGCTGCGAAAGAGATAGCCGAGATAACTCTTGCGTCCAGAAGCAAGCCACGAGCCTCGTTTCCGCCTTCCCAGCGGCCCTTCTCCATCCACTTCCGAGTCCGCCAGTCCGGCCGAGATGCGATAAACAGGCGCAGTCCGGCTGCCGTCGCGAGTCTCGAGTTCGAGCGCCGCCCCCACGTCGTCGCCGTACTTCTCCGGATACGCGGCAGGCAGGAGCTTTATGTCCTCAAGCGTCTCGCTGGTAAAGATGCTCAGCGTTGCGCCTTGGGTGATGTCGAGACCGTGAAATGGTGAGGGAACGAGGATGCCGTCGATGTAAATGCCGACGTTCTGGGACTGAGCGCCCATCACCGAAGACTGCGCAAAGAAGTCGTTGTTACCCGCAGCGGAGACGCCGGGCAACGTCTGGATCGAGCGAAACGGGTCGTCGGCAAGCACCGTTGAGGTTTGGCGGATCTCCTCGGAGGTTATATTCGTCTTCAGGATCGCCGGGGAATCGGATCCCTGGAATATATCGCCCTTCACCTCAACTGTGTCCGTGCGCGTGAAGTTGTCCGGGGTCAGGGTTATCTCGAAATCCTTAATCTCCTCTAACGCCGCGAGAGAAAACTTGACGTTGATCAGCCGGTAGCCCACGGCGTTCGCTCGAAGCGTATAGTTCCCGGCAGCGAGGCCCGCAATCGCGAAGCTCCCGTCATCCCCAGTGATTGTCTGCCGCTGGGTCTCCGAGAGCGAAACCTGCACGCGGGCCAGAGGCTCACCGCGGACGCCGACAACCTTGCCGCGAACCTCCGCCGCAAATAAGGAGCTTGGCAAGCAAGAGTTCGCTGCGAAGAAGATCAGGAGGAGTGCAAGGACCGTGGGTCTTTCCCGCTTTCCGAGCGGGCGGGCAGGACCGTGAGCACAATCAAGCGACTTCTGCATGGCGAACACGCTCGGATTTTGTTTTTTTAAACAGTACAGACTTGGACGGCGACCCCGCCCGAAGGTAAGCCCGCTACCGAACCTGAAGTCCTGGATACCTCACCAGCTGGTAGTGGGTAATTGGCACCTTCCTGCGCACCCGGCACTGGAGCTGATCATCGCGACGGCTCTGCCTCCCTCCCGCGTTAAAATCAAAATCAAGATGCCCGCCGCCACGCTCTCTCCCGCAGTCCTGGCCAAGTACGAGCCCGTCATCGGACTCGAAGTCCACGTGCAACTGCTTACCACAACCAAGGCTTTTTGCGGTTGCGCCAATCACTTTGGCTCGGACCCCAACACCAATATCTGCCCGGTTTGCCTGGGCCTGCCTGGAGCCTTGCCGGTGCTCAACGCCAAAGCGGTGGAATTCGCCACGCTGGCTTCGCTGGCCATCAACTGCCAGGTGCGCGAGCGCTCAATCTTTGCCCGCAAAAACTACTTCTATCCCGACCTGCCCAAGGGCTACCAGATCTCGCAGTTTGACAAGCCCATCGCCGAGCACGGATTCATCGACGTGCCCACGGCGGACGGCAGTACGAAGCGCATCGGCATCACCCGGCTGCACATGGAAGAAGACGCCGGCAAGAGCATCCACGACGGCTTCAGCGACTCCGCCACGCGCACCTATCTTGACCTGAACCGCTGCGGCACGCCGCTGGCCGAGATCGTCAGCGAGCCGGACCTGCGCACCCCCGACGAGGCCTTCGAATACCTGACGCGTTTGAAAGAAATCCTGCTCTACACCGGCGTCTCCGATTGCAACATGGAGGAAGGCTCGCTGCGCTGTGATGCGAATGTCAGTGTGCGTCTTAGAGGCGCGGAGCGCTTTGGCACCAAGGTCGAAGTCAAAAATGTGAACAGCTTCCGCTTTGTCCGCCTGGCTCTTGAGTACGAGATCGAGCGCCAGATTGAAGTGATTGAATCCGGCGGCCGTATCACGCAGGAGAGCCGACTGTGGAACGCCGCCGAGGGACGCACCTACTCCATGCGCTCCAAGGAGCAGGCCCACGACTATCGCTATTTTCCCGAGCCGGACCTGCCGCCGCTGGTGCTGACCCGCGAATATATCGAACGCAAGAGAGCGGAGCTACCCGAGCTGCCCGAGGCCCGTCGCGCCCGCATGGTCTCCGAATACGAAATCACCACAAAGGACGCCTTCACGCTGACCGCCGAGCGCGAGTTCGCGGACCGCTTCGAGGCTGCGGCGAAGACCGCTCGCAATCCACGCCGCGTAGCCAATGTGCTTCTCAACGAGGTGGGCGGACGGCTCAAGGCTCTCGGCCTCGAACAGGAGCAGTCTCCCGTCTCCATGGCCGGCATCGTGCTGGCTGCCGATCTCCTCGACGAGGGCAAGATCAGCTCAAAGCAGCTCAAGCAGCTCTTCGATGTGTGCTTTGAGAAGGGCGAAGACTTCGCTTCGGTTTATGAGCGCGAAAAGCCCCAGCAGATCACTGACACGTCCGCGATCGAAGCCATGATCGATGAGGTGATTGCCGCCAATCCCAAACAGGTGGAGCAGTATCGCGCCGGCAAGAAGACCATGGCCGGGTTCTTCGTCGGCCAAGTCATGAGAGCCAGCAAAGGCCAGGCCAACCCCGCGCTGCTCAATGAACTGGTCGCGAAAAAGCTGGAGGGGTAGAACGCTTTCATTGTTGCTGTAATGCGGGCATCCTGCCATCCCACCCTAGCCGCAAGAACAAAGACGCGGCAAGGGTGGTGCACCCAGCCTTTACGCTATCGGTGAAAAGGCTCTGGAACGGAAGAAACGGAAAAGGCAAGCGAGTCAACAACGCCACTCCCTGATTGGGAGTGGCGCCTTTGAAGTGCGGATTATGCGGTTTACTTGGTGGGTTCCGGCGCTTTCGCGGGCTTGGGGGCCGGGCGCTTGCGCTTGACTGAGGGGACCGCTGCAGCGGAACCGGAATGTTCCTCTTCTTCGCGGGGAGTAAAGAAGCGGACGCCCTCCAGGTTGCGCTCACCCATTACGTGCAGGCGCAGGAAGTTGGTGGAACCGGATTTGGTGCGCGTGCCGGCCACAATGGCGATGACCTCGCGGGGCTTCACGTAGCCGTTCTGCTCGAGCAGGTTCTCAGCGCACTCGACCAGGGCCTCCGTCGTGTTGACCTTGGGGCAGCGGATGGGCGTGGTGCCCCACAGCAGGTTGAGGCGGTTGATGGTGACCTCGACCGGACTGAGCGCGAAGATGGGCGCCGAGGGATGGTACTTCGAGAGCTGCCGGGCGGTATAGCCCGACTCGGTGAAGAGCGCGATGCCGCGCAGATCCAAGTCGTCGGCGGCGTGGGCTGTGGCCTCGCAAATTGTCTCCGCGATCGAGAGATGGGCCAGCCGCTCCCGTGGCTCGGAATAGTTGTCCTGCTTGATGTGGCGCTCGGCATCGGCCACGATCCGCGCCATCATGGCTACCGTCTCGACGGGATACTTGCCCACCGCCGACTCGCCCGAGAGCATCACTGCGTCAGTGCCGTCGTAAACCGCGTTGGCCACGTCGGAGACCTCTGCTCGCGTGGGACGCGGGTTCTCGATCATCGACTCCAGCATCTGCGTCGCGGTGATGACCGGCTTGCGATATTCGGCGGCACGCCGGATGATGTGCTTCTGGATGGAGGGAACCCGTTCCGGCGGCACCTCGACACCCAAATCGCCGCGCGCCACCATGATGGCGTCGGCCGCCTGCAAAATGCCGTCCAGTTGCTCGATGGCCTGGGGCTTCTCGAGCTTGGCAATGATCCAGGTTTCGCCGCCGTACGCAGCAACCCGGTTGCGCACCAGACGAACGTCCTCGGCAGTGCGGACAAAAGAGACGGCGATTGCATCCACGCCGTTTTTGAGCGCGAACTCCAGATCTTCGGTATCCTTGTCGGTCAGCGATGGAACGCGAACCGGAATGCCCGGCAGGTTGATTCCCTTGTTTTCACCCAACATGCCGCCATTGACGATCTCGCAGACGACGTCGTCGCCGAGCACCTCGTGAACGCGCAGTTCAATCAGTCCGTCGGAGAGCAGAATGCGCGAACCCTGTTCGACGTTCTCCGCCAATGTCTTGAAGGTGGTGCCCACCAGAGATGCCGTCCCTGGCACGTCGCGCGGCGTGATGGTCAGCCGCCCGCCGGCCTTGAGCAGCACCGCCTGGTGATCTTTGAGCTTCGAGGTGCGGATCTTGGGGCCCTGCAAATCTCCCAGGATGCACAGCGGCTTGCGCAACTCGCGGCTCACCTTGCGGATCATCTGGATCAACGCCAGCTTCTCCTCGTGCGTGCCGTGGGAAAAGTTGAGGCGGACCACATCGACGCCTGCTCGGACCAGATCGCGAAAGACGGGCTCCGTGTTGGATGCGGGACCGAGCGTGGCGACGATTTTCGCGCGGCGTTGAATTGGGGACTCGGTCAGGCTGAATTCGGCAAACGACATGGAAATGCTCCAAAAAGGGATAAGTTGGGGAAGAGGGCTAATTGGTGGGGACCCGCTTCATTGTACATGGAGGGCAGGAACGCAGACCCCCTCTTCCATCATGCATCGCGCAGGGGACAATGGTCGGTGAGAATTGTCACAGACTGAAAGAATCGCAATCGAATTGGCCGGAATCGGTAAGCTATCCTTGGCGTTCCCGATAAAGCGCGCCGTTCAGCTCCGCGCCGATCAGGACGCTGAAGGCGGTGATGTAAAGCCAAACCAGGGTAGCGATGCCAGCGCCAAACGAGCCGTAGAACATGGAATAGTCGGCAATCCGGGTGACATACCAGCCGAAGGCCAGCGTCGCCGGGAACCAGAGCAGAGTGCCGGTGACCGCGCCGGGAGCAACCCACAACCAGTGTTCCTTGCGTCTGGTGCCAAAATGATAGAGGGCCGACAGAACCGCGACGCTTGTGACCACGGAGATGGACCAACGCACCATGCGCCAGAAGAACAACACCATGTGGCGCAGCTCGTGGACGGCATTATCGATCATCCACGCCTCGATCTGATGGCCGAAGACAACCACCAGAGTGGCCAGCGACAGGGGAACCAGCGCGATGGGAACGAGCAGCAAGGCACGGAGCCTGCGCCCCCAAAAGTTCCAATCGTCGGATGGGAGCCGGTATGCGCGGCGAAAGCCCTCCATCAGCGACAGCATCATGCCCAGCCCCGCAAAGACACTGAGGCCGGTGGCGGATAGAATCACCTGCCCAGAGTGAATATGGCGGGCAAGAACATAAGACTGAAGCAGGTCCATGGTGTCGGCGGGCAGGAGCTGCTCGAAAGTGGCTCGTACCGCGCCCATGAGCGTATTGCCTTCGGGCACCTGGGCCAGCAAGGTGGTCATCACCAGCAGGGCGGGAAACATCATCAACATGCCGGAGTAAGCCACCGCCTTGGCCGTGTTGATCACGTCATCGGCCATGGCTTGGACCACTGCAACCCGGAGCTTGGAGAGAATCCCGATCATGCACCTCACTGGCAAGAGTAGAGCATTACAGCGGATCGCGGCGAGAGGCCGCTGCCGCGGGCGGCAAACCTCGGCCCTGGAGCGGCGCATCTAGCATCACACCAGCCACAAATCTCTCTACTGCCTCAACATATTCGCGCGGCCGAGTCAGGAAGCTCAAATGCCCGGTGGCCGCCGGGAGCGTCAAAGTCCGCGACTTTGGGTACAGGCTGCCCAGAAAAGCGATCTCCCGCTTTGTGAATCCCCGGTCGTCTTCCGCTGCGATGATTTGAACCGGAACGGACTTGACCCATGAAAGACCGGGACCAATGGGATTCTTGCGAAAAAAAGAGGAATACAGGGCCAGCAGGGCAACTTGATGTTTCAGCCGCGCTCCGGAACCGGGTTGACGCAGTTCCGCCTGATAGAAACGGAGCCAGAAGTCCGCCGCTTCCGCCGGCTTGAGAAGGCGACTCATCTGGGAACCTACCAGGCGCAGAAGCCACGCTTCGGGAAGTAGCGCCATCAGCTTTGCGGCGGCCGGCAGTAGGACCGAGCGCGCGCCCAAGTAAAAGCCCGTGCTGGAAAGCACGAGGCCGGCTACTCGTTCCGGATGCCGAACGGCGAAGGACTGCGCAACAATCCCGCCCAGCGAATGACCGAGAAAGATCGCCCGCCCGATGCCAAGCGAATCGAGTATCCCCAGAATGCCTGAAATCACCGCCTCGGGGGTCACGGCAGTGGTTGGAATGCCCAGCGAGATCACCCGGCAATTCGGCTCCAGGGCTGCGTTGATCGAGAACATCGACTCGGCCGTACTTCCGCCGCCTCCGACGATGACAACCGCGCATTCGCCACTGCCTCCGCTGATGCATTCCCATCGATCCGTCCCGAGTTGCAGGATTTGGACACGGTGGGTTTGGCGAAAGACGCGCAGTGTCTGCTCCAACAGAGCCGATGCATTCATGCGTTCCTCCGGTGTCGTTTGTGAGCGTCTCCAGCATATTCCAACTCAGGCCGGACTCGCACTGAATGCATGATTTTGCGAATGGTGCATGGCATGACGGCCACGGTAGCCGCGGATCTCTGACAGCCATTCCCTGAGCGGGTTATTCTGGTAGCGCCATGAAACCGTCTTTTGTACTTGCTGTCTCGATGCTTCTTGCCTTTCTGTTCATCGCCGCATTTGTCTCGCTACCGGCTTCAGCGCAGACCCGCCCGGTTCCCAACGCGCAACTGGCTTCAAAGGAATTGAATGCCCGTGTCGAAGCGCTCTTGAAAAAGATGACGCTCGATGAGAAGGTCGGGCAACTGGCTCAATACTCGGCGGGATATGCCACCGGGCCGGGCGCCTCGAATCTGAGGTATGACGAATTGGCTGCCAAGGGGCAGGTGGGGTCAATGTTGAACGTGGTGGGCGCGGATGCGACCAATCACTACCAGCACATCGCCATGGAAAAGTCGCGGCTGCACATTCCAATCCTATTCGGGCTGGACGTGATTCACGGTCACCGGACCACCTTCCCGGTGCCTTTGGCGCTGGCGGCAAGCTGGGATCCGGCGGCGGCTGAGGCGGTAGCGCACTATAGCGCTGTGGAAGCCCGCGCCGACGGCATCAGTTGGGTCTTTTCGCCGATGGTGGACATCGCGCGGGATCCGCGCTGGGGACGCATCGTCGAGTCCAGCGGCGAGGATCCCTACCTGGGTTCGGCGATTGCCCGTGCCTGGGTCAAGGGCTACCAGCAGGACGATCTCTCCAAGCCAGACTCAGTGGCCGTCAGCGTAAAGCACTTTGCCGCCTACGGCGCGCCCGTCGGCGGTCGCGACTACAACGCCGTGGATATGAGCGAAATCCTGTTGCGCCAGGTTTACCTGGAACCCTATCGCGCCGCGGTCGAGGCCGGCGCGGCCACGCTGATGAGTTCCTTCAACACGATTAACGGAGTTCCCGCCAGTGCCAACCCCTTCATCCTGACCCAGATTCTGCGGAAGGAGTGGGGATTCGACGGATTTGTGGTTTCCGACTGGGGAGCTGTTGCGGAACTCGTCAACCACTCGATTGGGGAAGGGGCGACGGTGGCCCGCAAAGCACTGGAAGCCGGTGTCGATATGGATATGGAGGGCAACCTCTACGCGACAACCATCGCGACGCAGGTGCGCGCGGGCAAGATTCCCGAGAGCGTGGTGGATGAGGCGGCTAGAAGGGTGCTGCGCGTCAAGTTTGCGCTTGGCCTCTTCGATCGCCCTTATACGGTGGCAGGGCCCGCTTACGACGCGACGCCGGAGCGCCGCGCCGCGGCCCGCAAGGTTGCCGAAGAGACCTTTGTCTTGCTCAAGAATGACCCTGTTGAAGGTGCGGGAATCCTTCTTCCCATCGCATCGAAGGCCAAGAAAGTAGCGCTCATCGGCCCCATGGCCGACAATCAGCGAGAGATGCTCGGCGCTTGGAACGTTACCGGCGACCCCAAGAATGTCGTGACGTTGAAGACGGCGCTTGCCGAGCGGCTAGGCGACCGGCTCTTGTATGCGGAGGGCTGCGGATTGCTCTCCGGCGAGGACGCGAACTTACTCAAGCAGATCAACTCCGGTGGTCCGGCTGCTGCTCTGGCAAGCCAGCCTGTCCCCGACGACGCCAAGACGATCGCCGAGGCGGTTGAGACGGCAAAACAGGCCGATGTGGTGATCCTGGCAGTGGGCGAGCCAACAGGCTGGATGGAGGGCGAGGCAGGGAGCCGGGTTCATCTAGGCCTGACCGGCGCACAGGTCAAGCTGGAGCAAGCGATTGCGGCGACAGGCAAACCGGTGATTCTGGTGGTGCTGGCCGGGCGTCCGCTTGAACTGAAATGGGAGGCCGGGCATATTCCAGCGATCCTTGAGGCGTGGAGCCCCGGCATCGAGGCAGGGCACGCGGTAGCGAATGTGCTGTTTGGCGATGTGAACCCATCGGGCAAGCTGCCCGTCAGCTTCCCCAGGGCCGTGGGCCAGGAACCCCTCTATTATGCCCAGCTCCCAACAGGGCGGCCGGCGCATGGGGATCTGAGCCACATGCCGGCGAATTCGGACGAGAAGTATATGTCGCGATATGTGGATGAGGACAATTCGGCGCTCTTTCCCTTTGGCTGGGGACTGAGCTACACGCGGTTCAGTTACTCACAACCAACCATCAGCCGCGCCGAGATTCCGGTGAAAGAGCTTATCGCATCGGGGCGCGAGGCGGTAACAAGGGTTGGCGTGGATGTGAAGAACACCGGCAGCGTTGCTGGAACTGAGGTGGTTCAGCTGTACATCCGCAACACGGCGGCCAGCGTTTCACAGCCCGTCCGCGAGCTGAAAGGCTTTGCCCGCGTCACCCTGGCCCCTGGAGAAGCAAAGCATCTGGAGTTCCCGCTTGGCTTCGATGAGCTGAACTTCTATAACGTCGAGATCAAGCGCACCGTGGAACCGACAACTTACAAGATCTGGGTCGGCGGCAGCTCTCTCGCTCCTGCTGAAGCGAGTCTAGCCGTGGTGGAGTAGGAATCGCAGCGCAGGCCACTTGCCTGGCGCCGTGGTTTGCGCCGATTGGGCACTCTAGTCGTCGTCATCCTGGCGAGACTTTTCCCTGCGCTCTTTCAGCATTGGGGGTACAGCCGCATCGCCCATGGCATCTTTCCACAGAATGACGTTCAGCTTCTGCGCGTCGGCATGGTCGGCGTGGCGGAAGTCCATCTTCATGCTCTCTTTTGCACCGGGGGCGGTCTTGGCGTTGGCCGTGAAGATCAGGCCATTGTCGCGGTTGGAAAAGTTCGCCGAAAATGCAGGCTGGTCGCCGTGACCGGTGAACAGCGTTGAGATCAGCGAACTGAACGCATCGTTGTTGTTCATCGGCGGCAGCCCGAGCAGCGTCTCCATGGTGCGGATTACGCTTACAGTCGAGTAGAACCGGCTGTCGACAAACGGCGCGCCATCGGCTGCGTGAGGGGCATATTTGCTGACCACCACCGCCAGGCTGCGGTGCGCGTCCACGTGATCGCCGCCATCCTGGGCATCGTCTTCGAGGATGAAGAATGCCGTATCGTCCCAGAACGGCGAGTTTGAGATTGCCTCAACCGCGCGGCCGACCGCCAGATCGTTGTCGGCCACCGAGGCCCTGGGCGTAGGTCCGCCTGGCCTTGTCCCCGCGGTGTGGTCGTTGGGCAGCCGCAGCAAGACAAAGTTGGGCATGGTGTCTTTGCCCTGCTTCTTCTCCGCGATCCAGTCTTTCAAATGCCGCAGGAAGATCTCGACCCGCACCTGATCGGGGACAGAGAGATTGAAGTCCGGCGATTCGGCGGCAAAGTGCCCAACCAGCTCGGGCTTCGTGGCGATGTTCGAGGCCATCAGCGGAATCGGCCAGGGCCACTTGCTCACACCGCCGCCCCACTCAGCGGGAATCGCCTCACCCGGTGCAATAGCCTTGCGCGCGCAGTTGTGGCCCGGAAGCATCGGTCCTTCCCGCGGATTCGGCAGCGGATTGCCAACCTTCACCTCGTCGCAGAAAACCGTCGAAATATACTCGCCGAAATGGTAATAACTCTTGCCGTGTGCAGCTAGATTGCCCCATAAGTAGCCGCTCGCCGGCTCGTTCACATCGGGAATCTTTTGCAGCAACGGATAGCCCTCGGCAACCACGCCTTCATAGTCGTAGGTTCTCTGCACGCCGCGATAATTCTGTTGCCATGTCTTTTCCAGATAGTCCGTGCCGATGGCCGCCGTAGACCACACATGCCCATCGCCCGACACTTCGCCCGAGTCGAAGAAGTTATCCAGCACGCCAAACTGCAAGGCCAGCTTGTGCAGGTTGGGAGTTATCGTCTCGCCATACATGGTCAGGCCTGGGTCGCCATTGCCCACCGGCTTGCCGTCCTTTTTCAAGTCGCCGAAGACCTGGTCGTAAGTCCGGTTCTCCTTGATGATGTAGATCACATGCTTGATCCGCTCTTGCGCTTCGCCGGCAAAAGCGATCTTCTCCGCGGCGGCCTTCATCCGGTTCGATTCGAGCACCACCTCGGTCCATCGCGGCAAATCCTTCTCGATCTCTTTTGCATCAAGCGCTGCCAGTGATCCATATAACAGGGTTGCTATGTATGTAGTCTTCCTCGGCGGTCTCTTGCTCTGCGCCGGCCCGGCATCGCGCTGCGGAAAGTTATTCGGCCCAGTCCCCTTCCCTTTTGCCGTGGCCACATAAAGCTTTCCGCCGGACGCAGCGGGAAGAAACGCCATCGACATCGGCATCCACTCGGTCGGCACAAACCCGATTGGTTCCACCATGCCCAGCTTCGATGCCCTCAGAGTCAGCTTCGTGGTATCGATCACCGCAACGGCATCGCTGGCCATATTCGCCGCATAAAGGCGGCTGCCATCGGCATTCACCGCAAGCACGTCAGGCTCAGCTCCAAAGTAGCTTTGCCCCGGCAGCCGGGTGTCAAAGTAGCCCTTCACGGCGAACTTCCCTTCGCCCACATTCACTGCCGCCACGGCATCGCGGTTGGCCAGTGCGACGTACAAGATCCGTTCGTCCGGCGAAAACTCGAGCGCGCAGGGGTGCGTGCCCGGCGCTATGGGACTGGGCGGTTTCAGCAAAGCCAGCTTCCGCCCCACCGTCCCCTTCGCAAGATCCAGTTCCACCACCTCCGAGGCATTCCACAAGGCCACAAACGCCCGCGCGCCGTCTCTTGAAACCGTCAGAGCAACCGGATAGGTCGAAGGCACGGCATTGCTTTCCGCCAGGTCGAAGCGCTTCACGATCGCCCCGCTTGCCGCGTCCACCAGCAGCACATCGTCGGAAAGATTGCCGGCCACCAGCAGCTTCTCAGTACCCGCCGAGCCAATCACGGCAATTGCTGCCGGAAACGGTACGCCCTTATCGCCGTCTACGCCGCCAATCAGTTTGGTCTTGCGCCCCTCTGTCAGTGTTAATGGCGCAAGTGGAATCAAGCGCTCCGGCACAATCTTGCCAGCCGCAAAACTGTACACGACCACGCCGCTGCCGGTCTCGCCATCAGCCTCTCCCTTACCCTTTCCGAGCGGCTCGGGAAGAGATCCCATGCTTGAATACAGGTGCTTTCCGTCGCTGCTGAATGCCAGTCCGGAGTAAAGCGTCTGTTTGGCTCTTGCCGGTGTACGAGCGTCCGGAAAGTCCTCCAGCACGCCGGTGTGCGTATCCAAAACCGCCAGCGATTGCTCGTACAGCGACTCGTAAGTGCCGAACCCGGCGTTCACCGTGACCACGTAGCGCCCGTCAGGAGAGACAACCATCGAAATCGGCAGACTGTTCAACCGTTGCGGATGCCCCGGAATCTCGCCAATCAACTGCTTGCTCGATGGCAAATCGACCGTCTGCGCCGCAAGCGAGCCCGATCCATGGAGGAGTGCCGCACCAACAGCCGTCAACCAAACCGTCTTATACATGGAAAAACCTTAGCAAATCCGACGGCACTACCGCGTTACATATCCATTACAAGTGCGATTTGGACGCTAATTTGCCGTGGAATCTTAGGCATTACCAACGCATCGCCAACCGTAATCATGCGCTCTAAACGGTTTCCGCTTAGACTTTTCTCATGAACGATCCCCTTGCTTCCGTTGCCCGGCTGCTCTCAGACGTGATCTTGCCCAACCTCAAGTCTGTGCAGACGAGCCAGGCCGGTCAGATTGCCGCCAACGATCGGCTCGAACAAGCCCTTGAGGAGTTGCGCCTGCATCTCGAATCGCAGTTCGCCCACCTCAATGCCCAGCTCGCAGCTTGCCGCGCCGAACTCGCCGCTACGCAAGCGGTCCTGAAGGCGGCAAGGACACAAGGCGGTTTCAACACTCCGGAGCGGACGCTGCTGATCCATTGACGCACCGATTCGATGGTGAAACGGCTGATCCGAATCGCAATGACCGTGGAACGCCTGCAATAATCGTCGATATGCGCTCGGTGTTCACTGCGGAGAAACTCTGGAACGGGACCACGCTGGTAGATCATCCCGTGGTTGTGATCGAAGATGGCCGAATTGCCTCCATCGCAACCCGCACCGGCAGCGAAGCACCTGCCAATTACTCGGTCGTCGATTATCCCGGCGCGACCCTGGCACCTGCCTTTTTCGACGTGCACATCCACGGCGCAGCCGGCCACGACGTGATGGAAGCCACGCCCCAAGCCCTGGAAGCTATCGGCCGCTTCCTGGTCTCGCGCGGGACCGGCAGCTATCTGGCCACAACGGTGACCGCACCGCTGGATGCAACCCTGCGCGCGCTTTCAGGGCTCGCCAGGCTCATTGAACAGCCCGCCGGCGCGACAGAGGCACAGCCGATCGGGATTCATCTTGAGGGGCCATTTCTCTCGCATCTTAAGCGCGGCGTCCACCCGCCCGAATCCTTGCTCGCACCCGACATCGAAGTCTTCGACAGGCTTTGCGAGGCCGCCGAGGGGCACATCCGCCTGATGACGCTGGCTCCCGAACTGCCGGGGGCGGTCGAACTTGCTGCCCAGGCAACCGCGCGTGGCGTCCGCGTGTCCATGGGGCATTCAAACGCCACTGCTGCCGCCACCCGCGCCGCAATTGCAGCCGGCGCCGTAAGCGCGACGCATACATTCAACGCCATGCGTCCCCTGGACCATCGCGAACCTGGCATTCTGGGCGTCGTGCTGACAACAGATTCTTTGTTTGCCGAGCTGATCTGCGACGGCGTCCACGTAGCGCCAGAGTTGGTCAGGCTGTGGTGGAAGACCAAGGGGCCAAAGCGGGCGATTCTCGTCACCGACGCCATGAGCGCCACCGGCATGCCCGACGGCGAATACCAACTCGGCGGGGTGGAAGGCGGATTCTCGGTTCAAGTGGCGAACGGCAGGGCCACGGTCGCCGGAGTCCTGGCTGGCAGCGTGCTTACCCTCGACCGAGCCCTCGTCAACTTCATTGAGTTCACTGGCGCGCCATTGGACCAGGCGCTGCGGTTGCTCACCGCCAACCCCGCCGCAATGACTGGCCTTGGCGACCAGGCCGGCTCCTTAGCCGTTGGCCAGCCCGCGAACCTGGTTGCGGTGGATGCGGCCGGGGGGCTCGTAGCTTCAATTCGTTGCGGACAGCCTGTCGAAGTCTAATGCCGTTTGCGGCACGCTCGTCACGGCGATTAGGTCAGGCGGCGGCTATCCATGCCGGTAAGGCAAGTCACCGAATAGAGCCAGGAAAATTCTCCTGCGGATTGCCTCAACTTTCCCAAGGAACGCCAGTCTATATTGTTAGCGCGGTGATCGCAGAGGGCCGGGCCCTGGTTTACTACGTCCCGCAGAGCTTCGAGCGCGAAAAGCCACTGGAAGACTGCACGGAAGCATTCAGCCGAACAAATTGCCTTTCGTCACCGCGAGCCGAACGCGAGGGTGAGTCAACCTGAAGCACTCCTCGCACGCCAAGGAGGCGCATTATGCGGAAGGCTTTGTCCATCCTAGCGATCTTCGTCACAGCCAGCTTCGCGGCTTGGTTGTCTGGCTGCGGCTCGGCAGCCACTGGCACCAGCGTGGTTCAAACCCCGCCCGAAAGCACGGTTCCAGTCTCCCTCACCATGACGGATGATCCGCCGGCTGGCGTCTCGGTTCTCTTCTTCCAGGTAAGCCTGACGGCTGCTTCGCTACAGCCCGCGTCGGGTTCGCCGGTTTCCCTGCTCCCCAATGGCACGCCCATCCTGATAGACATCACCCAGCTACAGGCGCTCTCCGCGTTTCTGAGCACCGCCAATGTGCCGGCCGGGAGTTATTCGGGTTTGAGCCTCACCTTTGCCAACCCGCAACTGGTGATCCTCAATACCTCAGACCAGTCGATCGCCAGCACATGCGCGGTGGGCAGCGTGTGCCAACTGACCCCGACCATCGACAACTCCGCCACGGTCACTCTTTCGGCGAATCCATTTCCCGTTACCGTGGCCGCCAACACGCCGCTCGGCTTGCTGATCGACTACCACCTCAACACCATCATCCAGCCCGATCTCTCTGTGAATCTCAGCGCCGCCAATGGCGTCTCAGTCTCGCCGCTCGTGCCGCCATTGGCTCCCATTGGGCCGCCCATATTCGGCTCCGTCATCGGGTCTGTGGCCTCGGTCAATTCGAGCCTCGGACAATTCATGCTGACCACGCCTGACGGCCGCAGCTTCACCATCTCCACTTCCAGTTCTACAGCCTATGACGACTTCCCAACCTCGTCCTGTTCCGCGGCCAGTTTCTCCTGCATTGCTCAAGGCGAAATCGTTCAGGTCCAGGTTTCCAGCGTTCTGGCCTCCAGCGCGCAAACGGGCGGCATCCTCGCCGCCGCTCAGATCACGTATACCCAGGCGCCCAGCCAGCAGACCGTCGTGGGCACCATCGTTGCGATTCCTCCCTTGCCGCTGCCCGCAGGTGAGACCATCATCCAGATCATGCTCCACCAGAACCCCACCGCCAGCACCAGCTTGCCGCCCGGCGCCGTGGCCCTGGTTGCTGTGTGGTCGCCGCAATCGGGATCAAACACCCCCACTGCCTTTTCCATCGATGCCAACGGCTTCAACATTCCCTCCGGCTTGACTTTTGCTTCCCCCAATGATCTTGCCGTCGGCCAAACCGTTCAGGTTACGGTTGCGCTCGGAACGCTGCAACCTCCCAACGCCGTTCCACCGGCCACATTGCCCGGTTGGGGACCACCTCCCGAGCCCACGTTCACCGCCAGCAGTCTACAGTTGGAGCCCGGTCCGCTGACGGGAACCGTCTCGGCGGTCGGTTCATCGGGCTTTACGCTGGAGTTTACCTTCTCGCCATGCTCGACCGGGCCCGTGGTCTGCAATGTGGTGGGATTGGAGACGTTCAACGTGGAATCTACCTCGCAGACCACCTATCAGGGCTTTACTCCGGAAAGCTTCTCCGGCCTGGCTGACAAGGATCTGGTATCCGTCAGCGGCTGGCTCTTTCCACAAAACGGCATTCTCGACCCGGCTATTGGCCCGCCCATTGTCGTGGCGCAAACCATCACCCTTCATTCGAGTGGGGTTTATTGACAACCTGCGGGTGACCGGCGCAACCGCGATTTGCGCTCGCAGCATCCCGGAGATTTCTTCCGCGCGACCAGGTGGAAATGCGTGCCGCTTGGTCGCGCATGGACTCAATGCGCACTCGTCATAGGCAAGGCGGCACGCAGCTCGCCATGTCTTTGAGTTCCAGATCATGCTCAGGTTGGGCACGCCCGATCTCTGAGTGCGATACAGTGGTTGGGTGACGGATAAGCTCATTCTGATTACGCTGCTGGTCAAGCTGGGCGTGGTGGCCTCGGTGGCCAGCATCCTGGCGCGGGCCGGCAGTTTCAGGCGGCTGTTTTTTGCCGAGCGGCGCAGTCCCCGGCAAACCCTGGCCTTGCTGGCGTTTTTCCTGGTGCCGCTCACCCTTGGCGTATGGGTACGGCTAGCGGTTCCCAACTTTCTGGCGGCCGATATTTCGTTCGAGACAGTGATCCTGCTTGGCCTGCTGGTGGGGCCGGGCTGGGCCATGGTGGGCGGGGCTGTGCTCTCGGGACCGGCGGTTTACCACCATGAATATCTGGCACTGCCCTTCAATGCTGCACTGGGCCTGGGGGCAGGCCTTCTAGGGCGCTTTGTCGAGAAGGAGGAGATCTGGTCGTTCACACCCTTCATCGACTTGAGCCTCTACCGCTGGGTGCGCCGAAACCTGCGCCAGCCGAGCGTCGACCGCCAGTTCCTGATGCTGTTTCTCATCCTCGCGGCGGAAGTATGCCGGGACTGGATCGCCCACATCGATCCGCACCGCCTGTTTGCGTTGCTCGCAAGCCAGCCGTGGATTCAAGCGCTGGTGTGGCTGAGCGCGCCCATCGACGTAGGCATCGCCCTCAAAGTGTGGAACGCTCTGCGCATCGAGCTCAAGCTTGAAGAGCAAAAGCGATTGCTGCTCGAAGCACGGCTCGACGCCCTGCAAAGGCAGATCAACCCGCATTTTCTATTCAACACGCTCAACTCCATTGCTTCGCTGGTGCGGCTGAAGCCGGAGACGGCTCGGGAGATGGTGGTCAAGCTGGCCAACATCCTTCGCGCGCTGCTCAAGGACCACGATACCTACGTTCCGCTAATCGAGGAGCTGAGCTTCACCGACGATTATCTAGACATCGAGGTGGTGCGCTTTGGCGCAGACAAGCTGAGAGTGGAAAAAGAGATCGATCCTCGCACTCTGTCCGTCCTGGTACCCAGCATCCTGCTACAGCCACTGATTGAAAACAGCATCAAGCACGGGTTGGAGCCGCGCCTCAACGGAGGCACCGTGACCTTGCGGAGCCGCCTTGATGGGGATCGCGTGCTGATCGAGGTGGCCGACGACGGCGTGGGCATGGGCAACAAGCCGGCCTCGGCGTTGCGCCGCAGCGGCGCGGGCATCGGCATGAAGAACGTGCAAGAGCGACTGGAGGTGCTCTACGGCAACCAGGCACGGTTCACTGTCGTCAGCAATCCAGGGCGGGGCACGCTGATCTCGATTGAGATCCCTGCGAATCTGGCAGGTTCAATTTGAGCGCCTGAGGGCGTTGCTTGCGGCAGTTTCCACGATCAGTTCACCGGCGGCCCAGCGTCTCATTCTCAGGCGGCCAGGGTG
>Ga0302274_10000927_pt1 | contig 28959 bp, 31 predicted proteins | sample III_Bog_N2_1_FD_198755 | JGI IMG/M metagenome (GOLD analysis project Ga0302274, IMG submission 198755) | Peat permafrost microbial communities from Stordalen Mire near Abisko, Sweden - III_Bog_N2_1 | ecosystem: Environmental > Terrestrial > Soil > Wetlands > Peat | place: Sweden: Abisko...
CTCAGACAGTTGTTGAAGGCCATCCGTCGGGGAACGGACTTCCGGTGCCCAACAATGAATTCGCCTCAGTCAACGCTGCGGTCTTCGTGGCTCCAATGGCTGCCGGCGTGGCGATTTCGAGCGATGGCCAGACGCTGGTGGTGGCGAATTATTTCAACGATTCGATCACTGTCTTTACCGGGGGCTTGAACGTCTGGTTAAGCCAATGGGTGGCAGACCCTGGTTCGGCGCAAGGAGGCCAGGGAATGTTGCAAGGAACGGAAATCGATCTTCGTCCCGGCAAGGCAGTTTCATCGCCAAGTCCTGGCGTACCGGGCGGAGAATATCCCTTCTGGGTGGTGCTTTCGGGGAGCAGCGGACCGGGTGCAAAAGCCTATGTGTCGAGCATTCGCGACCGTGAGATCGATATTGTGAACCTGGGTGAGAACTGCATCAACGGCACCACTGGATCCGGTTGTGTTTTGAAATCGGCGCCGGCGGTCGCCGTCCGTATTCCTGTGAAGGGCCAGCCGAACAAAATGGCGTTGAACAAAGCGCAGACCCTTCTCTACGTGGCCGAAGACGAGTCGGATACAGTGGACGTGATCGACCTCAACCCCCTGGACAAAGGCAGCCCCAGCCAGAACCAGCCAGCCACGGTGAATACGGTCATCGAGTCCATCCCGGTCATCGCTCCTCCAGCAGATATGGGGTCGTTTTCGCTGACGCAATATACCGGTGCGAACACCAACAGCGTGACGCTCTCGCCGGATGAGACGCAACTTTATGTGACCAACGGCAATCTGAATAACATCGCGGTCGTAAATCTCACTGGAACCAATCACGGCGACCAGGTCGCCGGCCTGATTCCTACAGGCTGGTATCCGAATTCGGTCAGTCTCAGCAACGATGGCACATGGGCGTATGTGGTCAATATGAAGTCGCCGACAGGCGCGAATCCCGACGAGTGCTATGCCTACGGACCCACTGGATATCCCACGTGCATGCCTGCGGGAGAGTACAACCCGCAATTGACCAAAGCCGGCCTGCTGAGCTTCCCACTCTCCAGTGCCGCTGCGAAGCTTTCGGATTTGACAGCGCAAGTTGAGGCAAACAACCGGTTCGCCGCCACCTCTATGACAGGTCCGGTAATAGCCGCCGTGCAACAAGGCGTTCAGCACGTGATCTATATCCTCAAGGAAAACCGGACATACGACCAGATTCTGGGTGACCTGGGACGCGGCGACGGAGATCCTGCATTGACGCTGTTTGGACAGGAGATCACGCCAAATCAGCATAACCTGGCGCAAAGCTTCGTCACACTCGACAACTTCCGCGCTACCGCTGAAGTCAGCTACGACGGATGGTCGTGGAGTACGTCGGCTCGCACCCCCGACATTATTGAACACCAATATCCGGTCAACTACTCGCAGCGCGGCCTCTCCCTGGAGGGCGAGGGTTTGAATCGCAGCGTGAATGTGGCTCTGCCAACCCTGGCCCAGCGCCAGGCCTCCAATCCACTGATGCCCGGCGGGGCTCTGTCGCCAAATGCCACGGGCGGTGAGGATCTGTTACCGGGTCAGACCAACGCGGACGCGCCGGATGGACCGAACGACGAAATCAATACCGGCTATCTGTGGAACAACGCGCTGCGCGCGGGTCTTACAGTTCGCTCCTATGGTTTCTTCATCGACGCGACCTGCTATAACGAGCCCGCCTGCCTGACTCCGCTGGCGCATGACCCATATTCAACCAACACCATCGTGGCTCCGTCCTCGAATGTTGCCCTTGCGCCATTCACCGACCCCTACTTCCGCGGCTTCGACCCCGCCTTTCCTGACTACTATCGATTCAAGGAGTGGGAGCGGGAGTTCGATACCAACTATGCGAAGGGTGGATTGCCCAATCTGAGCCTGGTCCGCTTCATGCACGATCACACTGGGAGCTTCGGCACATCGATCGACGGCGTGAATACTCCCGATCGGGACGTGGCCGATAACGACTACGCAGTTGGCTTGCTGGTCGAAAAGATCGCCAACAGCCCGATCTACAACAACAACACGCTGATCTTTGTCGTTGAAGACGATGCCCAGGATGGCGGCGATCACATCGACTCGCACCGCAGCACGGCCTACATCGCGGGTGCCTGGGTCAAGAATGGTGTAGTCTCCACGGCCTACAACACCCTCGACTTCGTTCGCACAATGGAAGAGGTTCTGGGATTGCAGCCGATGAACCTGAACGATGCGCTGGCCACGCCCATGAGCGACATATTCAACACCTCCCCATCGGCATGGAGCTTCACTGCCACTCCCTCAGCGATTCTTTACTGCACGAAGCTGCCGCTCCCCGCTCCCGTACTGCCATGCAACAATCCGACACCGAACGTGAAATACTGGGCGCGAGTCACCAAGGGGATGGACTTTACCGACGCGGATCGCGTCGATGGCGGGAGCTTTAACAGGGTTCTCTGGAGGGGAATGATGGGTAACAAGCCCTATCCGGCCGCGCCATCCGGATTGGATTTGAGCCATAATCGCGAGAAACTGCTGGCGCGCTACCGGCAGTCCCTAAAGCAAAAAACGACGAAGGCGTTGAAGCCACTTGGAGACTGAACGGGACTGGACGGACGCATGGAGGGGAACTCCGTTCGCAAGACGGGATTCCCCATCGCGCACGACATGGCAGCCGAAGGCGCGCATAGTGAAGCCGCCTTCATTTCCCTGCCGATCAGCCACGAAAATGAATAGATTTCCGGCAAGTGAAGGACCTGCGGCTTGACGGAAGCACACGCGGCGGGCAGGTATCCATCTTGACTTTCAGCGAGGTCATCTCCACTGTAAATGCAGGTTCCGTGGGAACGGGTACGCCGCGTCAGCTTCAATTCGCATTGCGCTTTGAATTCTGATCTTGCAACGTGACTTTTGGGCGCCGATTTGAGGCAGATCCAGTGAAGATGATCGCCGCAGATGTTATCGCCGGAGCCCTCGTCAATCATTGATGAGGAGGACTCCGACTTACAGATTGGCCGTAAAGCTCGAGCGAGCAGCTAAGCAGCCGCGGCGACGGGCTTCATTGCATGTTCAACCGCGACGGCAACCGCGACTGATGCGCCGACCATGGGGTTGTTGCCCATGCCGATCAAGCCCATCATCTCCACGTGCGCCGGTACAGAAGATGATCCGGCAAATTGGGCATCCGAGTGCATCCGGCCCATGGTGTCGGTCATGCCATAGGAGGCAGGACCAGCGCCCATATTATCGGGATGAAGCGTTCTGCCTGTGCCTCCACCGGAAGCGACCGAGAAAAACTTCTTCCCATTGAGCAGCCGCTCCTTCTTGTAAATAGCCATCACAGGATGCTGGAAGCGGGTGGGGTTGGTCGAGTTGCCGGTAATGGCAACATCGACGCGCTCAAGCTGCATGATCGCTACGCCTTCGCGCACATCGTCGGCGCCATAGCAGCGAACCGCAGCGCGCTCGCCGGTAGAATATGCCTTTTCGCGAACGACGCTCAGCTTGCTAGTCGCATAGTCATACTCGGTTTGAACATAGGTGAATCCGTTGACACGCGAGATGATCAGCGCCGCGTCTTTCCCCAACCCATTGAGAATCACGCGCAATGGAGTCTTGCGCGCATTATTCGCGGAGCGGGCCAGGCCGATCGCACCTTCAGCAGCAGCGAACGATTCGTGTCCCGCGCAAAAGGCGAAGCATCCAGTCTCTTCGCGCAGCAGCATCGCGGCCAGATTGCCGTGCCCGATACCAACTTTGCGATCATCCGCAACCGAACCCGGAATGCAGAAGGCCTGCAAGCCGGTACCCAATGTTTCGGCAATCTCCGCGGCAACGGTCTGTTCCTTTTTGATGGCAACGGCAGCGCCAATCAAATAGGCCCAGCCGGCATTTTCAAACGAAATGTTCTGAATCGACTTCACGATCTTGCGAACATCCACATCCTTGTCCAGGCAGATCTTCTCAGCTTTTTCCAGCGACTCGATGCCGGCAGCGGCAAGATAGGAGTCAATCTGCGCAATCCGTCTTTCGTATCCTTCAAACAAAGCCATAATCTTCTCCTTATTCCTTGCGCGGGTTGATGGTTTTGACGGCGTCGGCAAAACGGCCATAGGTGCCGGTTGCCTTGGTCAGGGCGGCCTGTGCATCCACACCCTTGGCAATCGAATCCATCATGGGACCAAGCCGGACGAACTTGTAGCCGATGATCTCGCTGTCCGCGTCCAGAGCCAGTTCCGTGACGTAGCCCTCAGCCAACTGAAGGTAGCGCGCGCCCTTTTCGCTGGTGCCGTACATGGTTCCAGTAACGCTGCACAAGCCTTTGCCCAGATCCTCAAGGCCGGCGCCGATGGGAAGCCCGTCTTCTGAAAACGCCGTCTGAGTGCGGCCGTAGACGATTTGCAGGAACAGTTCGCGCATCGCCACGTTGATCGCATCGCAGACGAGATCGGTATTCAAGGCCTCGAGAATGGTTTTTCCGGGAAGAATCTCCGCAGCCATCGCGGCAGAATGCGTCATGCCGGTGCAGCCGATCGTCTCAACCAGCGCTTCTTCGATGATGCCTCTCTTGACATTCAATGTCAGCTTGCAGGCTCCCTGCTGGGGAGCGCACCAGCCTACGCCGTGGGTCAATCCTGAGATGTCGGTGACTTCCTTGGCCTTGGTCCAGCGGCCTTCCTGTGGGATAGGTGCCGGGCCGTGATTCGGACCCTTGGCAACTATGCACATCTGTTCAATTTCGTGTGTATGCATCTGGAGTTGCGCTCCTTCGTTCGGTTGAGTTAAGAACAAGCGTTTCATCAAGTTCCAAGTTGCATGGAGGTGCCGGATCTTGCCATGACACACCTCGACACAAGCTTTGCCCGGTGAATACTTTTGGATTATAGAGCCGCTGAATTCGATAGGATGTGACCGCCGTCGCAGCAGATTGGCAGAGCCGATTTGCCGCTTTTGAGGCCGGTTTTAGGCGCGACGAAGTTCGCCCAGTCTGCCGACCGGGTCGTGAGATTCTTCAAGTGGCTTTGAAAGTCTACTCCGCAGACGGATTACTTCTGAATCTGTGTCACGTCACGCACAGCTCCACGGGCTGCACTCGTAGTTGTTGCGGCATACGCCTGAAGAGCCTTCGAGACCTTGCGATCGCGCATTGCGGGCTTCCATGCGGCTGCACCGTTGGCCTCGAAGGCCTTGCGGCGGCTGGCCAGTTCCGCATCAGATAAATCCACGCGGAGCACGCGCCTGGGAATATCGATCTCGATCGTGTTGCCCTCTTCCACCAGCGCCAACGAGCCGCCCTCTGCCGCTTCAGGTGAAATATGGCCGATACAAAGTCCGGATGACCCTCCGGAGAAACGTCCATCGGTAATCAGAGCGCAAACCTTGCCCAATCCTTTGGACTTGAGATAACTGGTCGGATAAAGCATCTCCTGCATTCCCGGACCGCCCTTTGGCCCTTCGTAGCGAATCAGGACCACATCGCCGGGATGGACCTTGTCGCCTAGAATGGCTTCGACCGCTGCGTCCTGGCTCTCAAAGATGCGCGCCGGGCCCGCAAAAACCAGGTGCGCGGGATCGACGCCCGCCGTCTTCACGATGCAACCATCCTCTGCGATATTGCCGAACAGAACTGCCAGTCCGCCGTCCGCGCTGAAAGCGTGCGCCAGGTCGCGAATCACGCCCGACTTGCGATCCAGATCCAGCTCCGCATAGCGCGCGCTCTGGCTGAATGCGACTGTCGTGCGCACTCCACCCGGCGCGGCACGATAAAACTCTTCGACCGCTGGAGCAACCGCGCGCTTCAAATCCAGCTTCTCGATGGCCTCGCCCAGCGTTCGTGAATGCACTGTATGTGTCTTTGGGTGCAGCAACTGGGCGTGATCAAGCTCCGCCAAAATGCCGAAGACTCCACCGGCGCGATGCACATCTTCCAGATGCACGGCGGGTGCCGACGGAGCCACCTTGCAGAGGTTCGGAACGCGGCGCGAGAGGCGGTCGATATCGGCCATCGTGAACGGGACTTCGCCCTCTTGCGCAGCAGCGAGCAGATGCAGAACGGTGTTCGTCGAGCCGCCCATCGCAATATCGAGCGTCATGGCATTCTCAAAGGCCTCGAAGGTCGCAATGTTGCGCGGCAACACGGTGTCGTCGTCCTGCTCGTAGTAACGCTTGGCCAGATCAACGATGGTCCTGCCCGCCTGAAGGAATAACTCCTTCCGGTCTGAATGGGTCGCCAGAACGGTTCCGTTGCCGGGCAGGCCAAGTCCCAATGCCTCGACCAGGCAATTCATCGAATTGGCGGTAAACATACCGGAACAGGAGCCGCAAGTTGGACAGGCGGAGCGCTCATACTCATCCACCTCCGCGTCGCTCGCCTGTGGGTCGGCCGCCAGAATCATCGCGTCGATCAGGTCCAGCGACTTCAACGCGTTCCCACTCTGAATCTTTCCCGCTTCCATCGGGCCGCCCGAGACAAAGACCACGGGAATATTCAACCGCAACGAGGCCATCAGCATCCCAGGCGTGATCTTGTCGCAATTAGAGACACAGACCAGCGCATCGGCGCAATGGGCGTTCACCATGTACTCGACCGAGTCGGCGATCAACTCGCGTGAGGGCAGGCTGTAGAGCATTCCGTCATGACCCATCGCAATGCCGTCGTCGATGGCGATGGTGTTGAATTCCTTCGCAACGCCCCCGGCACGCGCAATCTCTTCGGCGACAAGCTGCCCCAGATCCTTGAGGTGAACGTGACCGGGAACAAACTGAGTGAAAGAGTTGGCAACGGCGATGATGGGCTTGCCAAAATCTCCATCCTGCATCCCGGTGGCGCGCCAAAGACTGCGGGCTCCGGCCATGTTGCGTCCATGCGTGGAGGTTCGAGACCTATAAATGGGCATGACGGATATTTTATCGCTTGGGGCATCGAACCTGCCTCTTTCCCAAGGCGAATGGACTCTGATCGCCCAATTAGGCCAGCCGGGCGCGGTGGCATTTTCCGACAGCACACCGATGCAGATCTCTGACGAACCTCTTGTGGGAGTCCATGAGACCCTGATCTATGCGTCACTGCTCATGATTCAAAGATCCGGGAAATGCCACCTTCAACCCAACGAAGTTAGGCCGGTGGCTTTATCGCGTCTCTGCTTCCACAGAACTGTTCGCCTTCTGAACTGATCGATGCGTCCGCTCTGCAATGAATGCGGCAATAGACCGTTTATCAGAGACTGCTCCGTCGCCCGGCGATCAGGTTGAAGACGAGAACGATCAGCGCTACGACCAGCAGAAGATGAATCAGGCTGCCAGCGATATGGAAGCTGAAGCCCAATAGCCAAAGAACGAGAAGGACCACAAAGATTGTCCAAAGCATAGATTCTCTCTTTCCGCATGGCGTGCGCCCGAGGCCTCAGAGCTGCCCAGAGCGCCCGCTATGCATTCACAACGGCTACTAATTCGAGGCAATCGCCTTCGCCTTTGCGCCCCTTACCGCGTCGAGGAACGATTGCGCCGAGGCTGGCACGGCCACTTCCCCGTGCAGAATGCGGCGCGTGGGGACGTCATGGCCGTAGATGGCCTCTGTGGAATCGTCGTCGCGGCGAATCGCAGCGCCGGTCAGCGTGAGTCCGGCAAAGGCGCCTTTGGCCCGCGAGTAGGTGAGAACTTCAGTATTCAGCTTCCAGTCGGTATCGGCGGAAGCGTGGCGCCCTACCGGACCGGCTGCTGCGGAAGCGTCCCCGCCCAATTCAAAGTTGCTATTGATCAAGTGCTGCATACCCCGCTCGTCCTGAATGATCATGACCAGATCCACGCCTTCGATTCCGATCTGCAATCCCCAGCTTCCGCCGGTAATGGTGAAGAACGCTGGTGCGCTCCATCCGTTTTCGGTCCGGCATGTGGCAACACCTCTGCCATTTTCCGCACCGAAGACAAAGCCGCCCTTGAGCATATGCGGCACCACAGCCACGCACTTTGCGTGTTCCAAGACTTCCTCTGGAATGCCTCTGTCTGGCGCAGACATGATCTCGCGCAGCACTGCGCCAGCATGATCCAACCGGTCGACTGTTGCTTCGCGACCGGATCCCGCCCAGCAGACACTTGTCAAACTGAGTACTGCCGCAAACGTCACAAGCTTGTTCATGTAATTCACCCTTTTCTACCTATGCGCAGCGTCACTTTCTTTCCGCGCACTGAGGCGCACAAGGTAGTTCCGACACTAGCGGCATGAGACTCCGCCGTCTGAGCAAGAAAGCTCAGGGCAAAATCAGCGCGAGGCCAAGTTGGCGGGTCTCGAAACGATCCATCGACTGGTGTGCAAAATGGAACAGACTTCTTTTCCAGGGCATAGGAAGATGAGGGCACGGAGAGGTTTCTCTACACCACTGCATGACCTGGTCCGCGTCTTCCTGAATATTCCCCGAGCCGTCAGGGCAAGATCCACAGATGGCTTTGATTCCATTGTTGCCGTCTTTCGTTCACCGATTGCCACTGCGGCTACAGACTTTTCAACAAGTTTCCATGCGAAGAGTTTGGCCTGAGGGAGGCTTCTTCTATGGCTCAGTCTGCCCATCTCGCTCTTGTCTACCCAGCGTTCGATGCTGCGGCCTTCTTGGCCAGCGCCGGTCTGGGGCGCAGGATCGTTCAGTTGGCGCCCAGGCAGGCTTTCTTTTCCCAGGGTGATCCCGCCGACTCAGTTTTCTATCTCCAGAAAGGCCGGGCAAAGATCACTGTTGTTTCGGCCCTTGGCAAGGAAGCCACTATCTCGCTTGTCTCGGCGGGCGATTTCGTCGGAGAGGGGGCGCTGGCGGCAGTGCCGGGACTGCGTTTATCCACTGCCACCGCCATCACCGCCTGCTCTGCCCTCAAGATAGGGCGCGATGAGATGACCCGCGTGATGCACGAGGAGCACGTGTTCTCCGACCTGTTTCTGAAGTTTCTGCTGGGACGCAGCATGCGCATCCAGGCCGATTTGGTGGATCAGCTCTTCAACTCAAGCGAGAAGCGCCTGGCGAGAATTCTCCTCCTGATGGCGGAGTTCGGCAGGCCGGGCGAGCTGGGCGATTCGCACAGGTTCATACCCAAGATCTCGCAGGAAACGCTGGCGGAGATGATCGGAACCACCCGGTCCCGCGTCAGTTTCTTCATGAACCGCTTTCGCAAGCTCGGCTTTATCGACTACAAGGACCGTATTCGCGTGCATCAATCCCTGCTGAATGTTATTCTGCACGATCGATTGCCGGACGATGACGCGGAAAATCCGCCGATAACGGCATTGCCCGGAGGCCGGCCAAAGCGGGCCAGCGTCTTCCCCGCAGGCACTGTATGAAATTGAACAGCGTATCAAAACAATGAATAGCATACTCAACTCAATTCCCTGAGCCAAGCTCTTGAGGGGGTAAGAGATGCCGAATGCGCTTGCAACACTCCTCATTGTCGACGATGAGCCCTGCATAAGACTGTCGCTGTCGCAGGTACTCACTGAGATAGGGTATCGAGTGCGATCTGCCGAAGACGGTTTCTCGGCATTGCGCGAGATTGGGTATGAAGTTCCCGAACTGATTCTCTCCGATCTAAACATGCCCGGCATGTCCGGCTTCGAGTTCCTCTCGGTGGTGCGACGCCGCTTTCCCGCGATCAAAACGATCGCGATGAGCGGTTCGTTCTCCGGTGACGAAGTGCCTTCAGGCGTGACCGCCGACGCCTTCTATGGGAAAGGCAGTAGCATCCGCTCATTGTTGAAGATCATTGAAGGGCTGGCCTTGCAAGCGCGGGCTCCTGCCCACAAAGCAGCCGTCCAGGCGCCCCTCTGGATTCAGCGTAACGGGCACGATGCCTCCGGAGAGCCTTACGTCACGATCCCCTGCCCGGAGTGCCTGCGGACCTTCCCCCAGGCGGTCATGGGTTCCCTCAGCCTCATTCGAGAAGCGCATTGTGTCCATTGCAGGGCTTCTGTCTACTACGCAATCGACGAGCCGGTCGACTGGGCGCCCATGCAAAGGGCTCCCCGTGAGCGAAGCCAATTAGCCAGCCCCAGCTACTGAAGCCAGCAACAGAGAAAGTGTGAACCATGCACGCAATCGCTCGAACGCATATGCTTCTGCGCACGCGAACTGAACTGCCCAACGGTCTTAGACTGGCGACAGAAGAGTTTCGCGAGGACTGGAGTTTTGTACGGTCATCCGATGCGCTCCGATTGGGAAAACAGCTCATTATGCGAGGATGGAATTTTGTCAGGGTTGCCGATGGATCGCTACGCAGCGGCGTGGGAGATACATCGCAGGAAGCGATCGGCAACGCGCTCAAGCTGGCTCTTCGCCACATAAGCGCACACTTCAATGCAGCGGAAGTGGAGCATATCGAATTGACGCAATATCCATGGTTTTTTCTGGCCAGGGTCAGAGTTCTTCCATATTTTATTCACCAAGGTGCGGTCTTGCCAGTGTCCGAGGAAGCCGTGGCGATGCCGGCCCTTCGCCGCCAAAAGCGTCCGCCGATCGATGCGGAGATACTGTATCCGCATTTTGGCAGCGCCATGCCGCACCTCAAGCAAGTGCTGATCTCATCCCAAGACTCGCAGAATTGGCCGCAATGACCGTCGTGCAAACTCCGGGGCCTGTTAGCTCTACTCAGACGGTAGCTAAGTAGTGCTAACAAGCCCTAGTTACTCTGCTCCTCTTTCAAAGAGCCTTGCAAGTGCGCCGGGAACTGGAACTCCGCCGAGCAGGGTTCCTCTGGGATTTGCATTGAAGGTTGCGCCACACCGGTTTTGGTCTCAATAGCTCAGACAAAGGAAATCCGACCCACTAGTCTCAACAATATTGGGGAGAAACACTACGGCCTCAACGATTGTGAGGAGAATTCATGAACAAGTCCACGTTTCTGGCGTTGGTCGCTGTTGCGGCGGTCTTCATTGCGGCAGGCACTCCCAGGGCAAAGGCCCAGATCAGCGTCAACATCGGAGTCGAGCCTGCATGTCCATATGGGTATTATGACTACACTCCGTATAGTTGCGCACCTTATGGCTACTACGGCCCGGAATGGTTTCATGGCCGCGCCTTCATTGGTGTCGGTCCCTGGTTCCATGGCGCAAATGAATTCCACGGCCATGTAAATAACAGCTTCGATCCGCAGCATGGCTACAGTGGCCGCGCGCCAAGCTACGGCGAGCGAGCAACGTCGCGAGGCAGGGCTCCCAGACGGTTCAAAGGAAATGAAGTGCGCGATGGGCGCGGCCATGGAGACGGTGACAGGCACGACGGCGGGGACAAGCACTGACGGTTAACTGAGCAATCCGGCGACTAAGATGCCGGATTGCTCGAAACGGCACACATGGCGCCGGCCATTTCTCTGAAGTTGTGCGCCGCCGTTTTGGCTTTATAGCTATTTAGCGGCTTCCCATTTGATTGAGGCTCCTGAAAACCTCTTCGGTGCCTCAATCGAATCCAGAACAGTTGAGTCCACGGAGGTGGGTCAGTGAACAAAGATCGTGTGAACGGCATGATTGACGAAGTGGCCGGAAGCGCCAAGCGCAAGGCAGGCGAGTTGACCGACAACCCGAAACTCCAGGTTAAAGGCATAGTTCAGCAAGCGAAGAGCAAAGTCGAAAATGCCTTGGGCCATGCAAAAGAGGCGGTCCGCGATGCGACGGATGGCGCCGGGGTGCATTGCGATGCTCGCGTGAATCTGGAATTGAAGAATGCAACAACGGGTGCTCAGCGAAGCGGCTCCAAGTAGAGCTTCAAGCAATCGAAGAACGTAACTGAAAGAGGAGTACTATGCGTACAATCCGAATTCTGCTGGTGTTTCTTGCGCTGGCCATACCGGCCGCCCTCTTCGGGCAAATTGGCGTAAGCATCATGATCGGCCCGCCCGCGCTGCCAGTTTACGAACAGCCTATTTGCCCAGGAGATGGCTATCTCTGGACACCCGGCTATTGGGCCTATGACGACAGCGTCTCCGATTACTACTGGGTGGACGGCGCCTGGGTGATGGCGCCGGAAGAAGGTCTCCTCTGGACGCCAGGCTACTGGGGTTGGAGAGACGGCGGATTCTTTTTCAACGATGGCTACTGGGGTTCGGAAGTCGGGTTCTACGGCGGAATCAACTATGGCTTCGGTTACTTCGGCGAGGGATATGGAGGAGGCCGCTGGGATGGCGGACACTTCTTCTATAACCGCTCCGTGAACAATGTGGACATCACAAGAAACCGCAACGTCTACAACACCACGATCGAGAATCACAATGAGAATCGTGTCAGCTTTAATGGCGGATCTGGCGGCATTGCTGTGCACGCAACCTCTCAGCAGGAAGCGGTGGCAAGACAGAGGCATCTTCCGCCCGTAGCTGCTCAGACTGAACATATGCAGACCGCGCGAGCCAACCCGGAGTTGCGGGCAACGGTAAATCACGGCAAGCCGTCAGCAGGGGCAGCCACCCTGCAGGTAGGCTACAACGATCACCAGATGGCCGCGCCGCAGCGGGCAGCCGAGCCTGCCAAGTCTCCAGTGACAGTGAGCGGCGTTCCATCGGAGCCTCGCGCCGAAGCTCCAGCAGCTCATGCAGACAATGCCCCACCACGCGCCGCCGTCCATCCCAATGACCTTCCTTCGATCACTCGTCCCGCGCCGATCAACTCAGGCAATGCTAATGCAGACAAGAAGTACGAACAACAACAGGACAGTTTGATCGCAAAACAAACACAGGAACGGCAAAACCTCCAGCAGAAGCAGGAATCGCAACATCGTCCGAACGCCAATCCGGCTCAGACGCAGCAGCTAGAGCAGCGGCACTCCCAACAGACACAGCAGTTACAGCAGAAGCACCAGGTCCAGCAGGAGTCGTTGCAGTCTCGCCAGCCGCAGGCAAGGCCTAAGAAGTAGAAGGCATCTTCCACGCGGAAGCTCCGATTGGCGATGAAACCCTCCCCGGCCGGGCACCCCACCCGGCCATTCTTTCCACTTTCGCATGGGCGGACCGCGCGGTCCGAAGACACTGTAACTTCATCAGACAGAAAACGCAAGACAGAAGGCCGTGGTGGATTAGCCAGCGTGAACTGTCCCGTCGTGCAACTCGAGTCTTGCTGCCGCATCAACCTTGCGCAGCCCGCGAATCTTCCATATCCCGAAACACAAGCCGGCAGTCAATAAGACGACGAATGCGCACAGCAGTGGAGTCGACCACTTCTCCAAGCTCCCAGACCACAGACGGACAATTTTGCGCCCGTAGGTCACGCCGAGCCAGGCGATGAAGGAATATCGTAGAGTGCGAGCCGCTCCGAAGACGCCGAGGAAGCGCCTGCGTGATACTCCAAGCGCTCCGGATGCAAGTGCAAACGGCAGCAGCGGAATGGGCGGGGGAAGCATGGCGGGAAGAAAAACCGCGAGGATTGGATGATGCTCAACCCAAACAACGACTCGCCCAAGAAGACGCTCTGGCACGTAGTGCCGAAGTGCTGCCTCGCCTCCTTTGCGACCGATTGCCCAAGTGGTATACCCGCCCAGAATGCTGCCGGCAATGGCACAGGGAGCCAGCAGCCAGGGATCGCCGCTGTGCGCGACAAGCCATAACAACAGCAGGTCAGTACTGCCGGGAAGAGGAAGAGGAATGACCGAGGAATCCACGATAGCAACGAAGAAGAGGCCGAGAGCTCCCAGATGCGTGAGCCAGTGCGGCGCAAGCGACTGACGCGGGCTTGGCGAAGGAAGTTGAGCCGGTTGCTTGACAATAACACTCATAAAGACCTGGCCCGATCTTTGCGTTCGAATGCTGGAGTCTTAAAACATCTGCAAACAGCCGAGAGCCTATCCTGTTTGAGCAGCATGCAACGTAAGCCAGTAGTACCGCCGCCAACAAAACATGCAGCGAACAGGGTGCAATGCAAACATGGCCAGCAGGCCATCGAATGAGCGTAACTCTGCTTGTTTGAATTTCACAGAATTGCAGCATGGACACTTTCGCCGTATCCAAAGCGGATGAGGTAGCCAATCTGGCCAGTTCCGGCTTGAATGACTCATGTTGCCAATCCTTCCCAGCGATGCTAACGCTAGAACTTAAAGTGTGCGTCTCTCCATTTGACTGCCATTCAAATCCAGCCAGGAGAGCAGACAGCGGATGCTTCCCGTTGCCAGCGCGATGCTGGTATCGGCCGCGCCGTAATAAAGACGGATGGTATCTCCGTCCGCGGCGATGGTCTGTCCACACGGGAACACTACATCATTGACGTCTCCGCAACGCTCATAAGGGGCCTCTGGACCGAAAATCCACGATATCCCGCGCTGCAGACAGACCTCCGGCTTCTCCAGATCGAAGAGCGCCAGGCCGAGGCGATAAATACTTCCCGATGCGGTTTGCCGCACGCCATGGTAGATCATCAGCCAACCTTGAGCGGTCTCAATCGGAGGAGAGCATAGCCCGATCTTGTTCGCATCCCACCATCCGCCGCGCCGCGCTTCCAGAATGATCTTGTGGCTTCCCCAATGTCGCAAATCCGGCGAATAAGAGATCCACATATGAGCCCCTAAAGCCGTCATTGGTCGGTGAATCAGAGCCCAGCGACCGCCGATCCTCCGCGGTAACAGCGCCGCGTCTTTGTCCTCCGGAGGCATGATGACGCCGAATCTCTCAAAGCTCCGGAAATCCTTGGTCAACGCCAGCGAGACCCCAGGACCTCCTCGCGCAAAGGATGTGTACGCAACCGCGTATTGTTCGAGCTCCGGGACGAATGTAATGCGCGGATCCTCGATGCCCCATATCTCTTCCGGAAATTCCTGGGGATTAGGCACCAACGTTGCCTGAGGATCAATTCTCCAGTTATCGACACCATTGGTGGAACGCGCTGCGCAAAGATGCGACAAGCCGCTCCGGTCTTCAACGCGGCACAAAAGCAAGGTGTCGCCGTCCTCCAGCATTACGGCCCCTGCGTTCAAGACGCTATTGATCGGGTATGGCCAGTTCTCACGGCTGAGAAGCGGATTGCGGTCATAGCGCGTAAACAAGGGCAGATCCTCGCATGCCTTCACCTTTGCTTGCTCCAGAGCAACAGACTCCGGCGATTCATTCAGCGCGGTAACTGGATTCAATAGGAGACCCTCATTCCCTGATGCAGTTCGTTTATGCTTGCCACTTTAGCCGCCTGCATTTCCAGCAGCGCCATGAGAAACGAAAGGGTTGATTCAGCTCCCTGATTTTCGTTCACGCGATCTGGATGCAGGCCATCGCGGCATCCACCCGTCGATTCGTCATACAGCGGAACTTGCAAATCGTTCTTGCCGAGAAACCAACGAAATACCCTTCGGGCTTCCTCAAGCCACTGGCTCTCTTCCGTCATCCTGTACACCTCAAGGCAGGCAGAGATTGTTGCGCAGGCCTCTACTGGTTGCTGATCGAATCGAGCTTTTTCACTTCCTTCAATGAAAAATCCACTGGATCCGATCGGCACAAAGATCTCACTATCGTCGCGGTGCTGCTCGGCAACAAGCCATTTCAGCGAATCCATTCCCGCCTCGATCATTCTTTGGTTGTCACTCCGCCATCCGGCAAGGATGAGGGCCTGAGATAGCCTTGCATTCGAGTAGGAAAGGCTTTTCTCGAACCACTTCCATGACTCGGAGTAAGTCCTCTCATAGATGTCGAGAAGCCGATTTGCCAGGGCATTGCGGGTCCCCTGGACAGCTCTGTCTCCGGGAAACCAATCCAGATAGGCCTGCATTCCCAGTATGGAATAGGACCAGGCACGCGGACTGGTGAACTTGAGTGTTGCAGGAATGGCGGCCTCGAACAGTCTACCGGCCGCCCCTCTCAATCCAGCATTCCGCGAGCAGCCAAGCACCTTCCCCAGGGACCACAATGCGCGGCCATGACTATCATCCGAACCAACATCTTCAAGCCACTTGCGGTCATAACCGAGAAAGTTTCTGAATCTCCCGGTATCGGCATGAAAGGCAAGCCATAGAAACGACAAATAGCACTGCGAGAGGCTTGAATAGTCGCGTCCTTTCGCCTGCACCCCGCTTTCATCCATAAGGATTGACACGATAAGCGCGCGAGCGTTGTCATCCGTCGTATAACCTTCGCGTGTGTTCGGCACGGAGAAAATGGCGTGCTGCAACATGCCCGTGTCATCAGTCATATTCAACAGGTGGCTGGGGTTCAGAGCGGGCAGAAAGTCTGCCGGCTCTACCGCTGGATCGTCCAGCTGAGATGCTCTTGGATGCAGTGAGCGTTCAAACCGCGCTCGCTGAAAGCTCGCCATGTAGGCTCGCGCCGTTTTTGGCCAGGTTGTTCCGCGGGAGTACAAATAGGCGCGCTTGCGCATGGCATGACGCTCCGCTTCGTTCTCCAGCAAGCCGATAACTGCCTCGGCAATGGCAGCAGGGTTGGCGAAAGGAACAATTACGCCTCTCTTCTCCGCGAGCAATTCCTTGGCGTGCCAGTATGGCGTCGAAATAATGGCCTTCCCTGCCCCGAGGGCTATAGCCAGCGTACCGGACACCACCTGTGCCTCCTGGAGGTAAGGCGTGATGTAGATATCCGCCGCACCCACGTGCTCCACAAGCTCTTCCGCACTTATAAAGCGATTGTTGAGAATCAGGTGATCCGAAACGCCAAGGCGCTCTGCCAAAGCTTGCAACTTTTCACGGTAGCGCTCGCCCTCTCGCCGCCGAATATGCGGATGAGTCACACCGGAGACGATATAGACCACATTCGGGTGCTTTTCCAGAATCGCAGGCAGCGCCTGAATGACGTTCTCGATCCCTTTGTTTGGAGACAGCAAACCAAAAGTGAGTAGAACCGACTTGCCCTCCGTACCGAATTTGTCTTTGAAGTAGTTCGGGTCCATGAACGGAAGATCCGGAACACCGTGAGGAATGATATCGATCTTTCCGCTCGGAACTGCATACACCTCGCGCAGAAGCGTGGCCGCCAATTCGCTCATGACTACAAGGCGATCAGAGATCCGCGCAATCTCCTCAAGAACGGCACGCTGATTTACGTCCGGCTCTCGCAAAACCGTATGCAGCGTGGTGACCAGCGGCATCTTCAACTTTCGCAACATCGTCAGAATATTGCGGCCCGCTGTACCGCCATAGATGCCATATTCATGTTGCAAGCAGACAAGATCGTTGCCATTGAAGTTAAGGAATTCAGCGGCCCGCTCGTAGGAACCCAAGTCTTCCTGCTCAAGTTCCAGGCGCACCTGCTCAGGGTATTCGTAGTGCGATTCCGGATCGTTCACCGGTATGGCAAACAAACGCCCGCTGCCGTATTCCGCTGCGAGTGCGGCGCACAAGTCCGTGGTGAATGTAGCGATGCCGCATTGGCGCGGCAAGAAATTGCCGACAAATGCAACCCTTGTGGGCAACGGAAGGCTGCATGCCTTCGGTGCAATTGGATACGAGACTGTTTGAGAATCTCCGCTAGCTGTCCCTTCGATATGAACGGCTTCAGTAGACGCCATATTGCCCTGCTTTCGCTTGTACCGACGCCAAGGGGGCCGTCTCTGGTGATTCGCAAGCGCGAGTGTGATACTCGCTCCAAACCTGTTTTTGCTCGATCATTCTCCTCGAAGATTCAGTCGTCGCACAAAATCCACTCCAAACGAGTCGAAACGAGACGGCACGGTCGACTGAAGGCGCAGAAGGTGTGGTTTCTGCTCTACGACCAGAGAGTGATATTCGTCTATGGCATTTGCGTGTCGTCTGAATTGGCGACGATCACGACCGCCGATACTTTCCCTCCAAGAGAAGAATGTTCAAGTGAGACATCGTCCGCAAAAACAGACACATCTGACTCAATCGCTACATCCGTCGCCGGCAATGCAACTGCCGCAGGCTTGTCAACTTGTTGAACCAAATGCAAGCCCTTGGCCCCTCGTGAGGAGAAGTGCATCTTAACATCGCTTGTCTTGATGAGAGTCATCTCAACTCCGTTCGTTCCGTTGCGTACTTGAACGGTGCTCGTCTCGAGCGAAGCCTAAAGAGCTGAAGGCGAGAAGAGGAATCCTAACCTAGTATCTCAAGTATACACAAGGTACAGGCGACTTACCTGTATCGGATGTGTGTAGAGATCCGGCATAACGCATCTTACATTGGTATGAAGCAATGGAAGTCTAATATTGACATCCAAAGGTTAGCCGATACTCATCAATCAAATCCGCCCGACAAGCTTGTAAATCAGTACAGTTACAAGGAAACACCTCGGTCCTCCTGTCAGATAATACTCCAGACTCCTGCTGTGGCCACCGAGGTGATGCACCGAGCCGTGAAAGATCAGAAGGACAATCAGAATCGTTCCGAGCATGTCTTACTTATTAACGTTTTGTCTTAACTCGATCCTGCTTGTCACGCGATGCGGTCTCTTTCGAGACCGCATCTGTGAGCCACGTGAAATGGATGCATTTATCGAACTGTTGAATTAGTTCAGGCTTCCGATTGTAGAGTTGGCCGAGCTGCCAATCGCATCTCCGGATACGACCAATTCGACTCTCCGGTTTTCCTGCCTGCCACTGGAGTTATCGTTGGAAGCGACGGGCAAGGTGTTGCCGAATCCTTTTGCGCTTACTGAGTTTGTCGTTACGCCTTGCTCAACCAAGTAATCGCGGACTGCGCCTGCGCGATTCTCCGACAGCTTCTGATTCATCTCATCGCCGCCGACGTTATCGGTATAGCCCCCAACTTCGATGTTGAGCCCTGGATATGCAATCAGAATTCCGGCGACCTTGGCAAGTTTCTCACGCGCGCCTGGCTTCAGAGAGTAGTGCCCGGTGTCGAACAGTACATCGGACATACTTACAATCAATCCGCGCGCGCTGTCGCGAGTGGAAAGAATTCTGTTTAGCTGCTCTGACAATTGAGCGCGCATCGCGACCTTGTCGCTGACCGCCTGATGTTCGCCCTGTTGAGCTTTTTCTGCCGCGATGCGCGCCTGGTCTGCATCCGCTTGAGCCGCGGAGACTGCGGCCGCCGATGTTGCTTGGTTGGCAGCCAGGTCTGCCTGCGCTTTGGCCGCATCGGACTGAGCGGCCGAGACTGCCGCGGTTGATGCGGTCTGGTTTGCGGTCAAATCGGCTTGCGCCCTTGCGGCATCCGACTGGGCTTGCTCTTTCAATCGCGTTGCTTCAGCGGCTTGAGCACTTGATCTAGCTTGCGCATCGCTTGAATCCTGACGATCATTAGCTTGGCGCTCTTCATCAATCTTCTTGACAGCGATCTCGCGCGCATCTTCGGCAGTCTGCACTGCCTCACGAGCAACGGCAATGAGCGGCTTTCTGTCGATATGCTTGTTTATCGCGAGCGCATCTGCGCTGTTCATCAGTTCCACAGCATGCTGATAGCTTGGGCCCGCATAGTTCTCCGCTCCCTCGGATTGGGCGATACGCAACGCATTCCGCGCCTCGTAGAACTCCAATGGAAGACTGGCGCTCAGAACGACTGGGTCAAATTTATAGCCACTTGGAATGTAACCGCCACGCTCCATGAGTTCATACTTTGCCTGCACCGCCTCGCTGGTTCCCTTCGTGTCTGCGCGAACGACGTTCTCAAGAATGACCACATTGCTGGGCTGCCGGACGGCATAATACGGTTCGGCCGTTACAACCAGCGCAAATGCCTGAAGGTCGGTGGTTGCAGTCAGCTTGCTTCGGCTGTTGTCACCCACCAAAACTTCTCCGAGGTTCACTGCCCGGCCCTCGGGCGAGATTGCCCATAGGACATAGGTAAGATACTCACCTCCAAATGTTACGGGGTTTTGCAGGTTTCCAAATTCAGCTTCGACTTCCATAGTTCCGCGCTTGCTTCGCACTTTTGCGTTGCCGTTTGCTGAAGGGAGTAGTGACGTGCCCGAAAAGTCTATACTGGTTGCCCCGCTACGATGCCGATAGTTGACCGCTTCCACCGAGCGATTGATCACAATCACGCGATACGTGGACGCAGGGCCTACGGGTACGAGAACCGTAGTCGCCTGCGGATTGACTTGAGCAAACGCGCTCAGGCTGAGTGCACTTCCAATTGCTAGTAGAACTATACGTTTCAAGATTCCTCCTGCCGGCAGGACTTCGCCGTCTTACGTTGAGCTTGCGTTGCGTTTCCGGCCAGAGTTGCCCGGACTCAGTCATTTGATTTCTCAATGCCCTACACGAAACTGGTTAAGATAGGGGAAGAGTCCAAATACCTTTAGGAGCCACAAAACCACGGCAATCACCACGACAGCATTCAGGATTCCCTTAATCTGGCTTTGCATGGGAATGAAGCGGTTGACAAGCCAAAGCAGCACGCCCACTACGCATAAGGCCAAAACAACTGTCACAAGCGGCATTTCATATTCTCCATTTCTTGTCGTGGAATAGATCCACGCTCATGATTTCATTGAGCAAATCGGCGATTTCGAATTTCATCGCTTGCTTTAGCTCCGCGACATTTGGCAAATGTGCATACAAAAAGGGGCAAACCTCCCAGTCAAGAAAGCGACCTTCCTTAAGGAGCGTCCTTGCGCAACCCAAACGGGAAAGAAGAAATCTTGTCGGATGACCTGTCTTAGCTCTGACATCAGGATGATATGGAACCCGTTCTTCTTCTTCGTATCTATCCTTCCAAAGCCATAAGCAAATAGCTGAGCTGGAATGCACACGCAAATCAAACGACAAGGTGTGATTCTACAAATCTTGATTCGCTGAATTCGTGGTTTTAGAAGTCTGCCGTTATCGGCTGGTAACATCTGACACGGGCTGTTTCGGCTGGACGCGCGGTACCCACGCCAAGTCCCCGCTGAGAACATAAATGGAGAGTGCAGCAAACATGAAAACCGCACCGACCCAAAAGCGCCAGTCTTGATGCATGCGCCTCCAGTATGGGCCTGGATCGGGCATACCAGTCTCGCTGCTGTTTCCCTCCGGATTGTGCTTGCTTCCTGTCATCTTTTCTCCTCTTCTGCAACTTTTTTGCTTTGGCGGTCAGACGGACAATCGTTGCCAGGCATCATGGCCCCTGCACGTTGCTTGAGAACAAAGGTTTCATGTCGAGATTCCTGATACTGTGCAATTGCGAGCACTAGACAAATGGCGTCTCGCGCCTGAAGATCGTTTGCACTTCTCATCGCGCCATGTACTATGGAGTCTGAGTTGCAGAGGCATTTATTTGAGCAGGCCGGGCGGCGTCTGTAGCGGATGAGCGACCCTCCGGCGCCGGTTTATCTGTCGGGATCTTTGTTCCTGCCGGAAAGATGAGAATTTGGATTGAACCCCAATCCGCGACCGGGTTTGATCCTGCCTGCTTGCCCAGGCCTAAGGTCTTCAGCTGGCTATCGTCAAACCCAAAGTTTTGGACAAGATAGTCGCGCACGACCATGGCCCTGGCCTCTGTCAGCGCCATTTCTTTCTGGGCATCGCCTTCCATGCCAGTCGAGACAACCACTACCGCGAAGCCGAATTGATTCTGCGCCAAAAAATCTCCGCCGGAATTGAGGGACCTCTGGTTCTTCAATTTGGCCGAGTCGCGTGTATCGAAGAGTTGCCTGGCTGTGAAGCTAAACGTCTTCAGCGGTGCGCTTGCCGGTAGCCCTCCGATTCTATTTGCGCTTATATCGGCTGAGTCTTCGTAACCGCGCTTTTTAAAATACCCAGCCAAAAGAAAGTTGTGCTTCAAAGCCTCCATGTTTTCTTGAAAGTCCGTCACTCCGGCCTGAGCCTGGAGCATCGTGGTCTGCAATGTCGTCGTGGATTGTGCAAGATTGCTATAGAGTTGTTTGTCGTTTACCAGTGCCCCCACTGTACCCTGGCCCGAATCGATTTTGGCGCTAACCGAATTCAGATGCGCCGTAGCCAAAGTTGCGTTGTTGATGGCCTGCTGGCTAGTGTCTAAAATGCCGCTTGTCTTCTTGAACAGATCTGACATCTCCAGCGGCGGTTCACTCTGGATGATCTCGCCATTTTTCACCTCAGCCTGCCCCGCAGATCCGAACGATATCGCAACGAATTGATTACCCAAGACTCCCGCGGTTTCGATTGAAGCTACAGAGTCGCGCTTAATTATCTCGTGCGTTGATTTGTCGAGGTCCATGAGCACAGTAACTTGTTCACCAGGCTTGTGAGGTAACTCGATGCTATGTACGGTTCCGCTGTGAACCCCGCCCACCTGCACGTCTGCTCCAGCAGCCAGGCCAGCCACATTGTCGAACTGCGCCTTCAGTTGGTATGTGGAGCGAAACAAATACTCCTTGCTCCCTATGACGAAGACTCCAGCGGCAAGAATTGCCAGCGTCAGAACGATGAATGCGCCCAATCGCGCTATCTTCGACATGTATTCCTCCTAAGATTGCTTCAGGAATTCTTTTACGAACGCGATGTCGCTATTTTGAAGATCCTCATAGTTGCCGTCAATTACAACATTTCCCTGATCCAACAGCGCCAGACGGTTTGCAATCGTTCTGGCGCTATGCAAATCATGAGTTACTACAATGGATGCCATTTGACGTTCTCGCTGGAGCTTGAGAATCAAGTCGTCGATCTCTCCCGAGCTGATGGGGTCAAGACCCGCTGTTGGCTCATCGAGAAGCAGTATCTCCGGCTTCAGCGCGAGCGCACGCGCCAACCCCACGCGCTTTTGCATCCCGCCAGATATATCGGAGGGCATCTTTCCAAGGTCGCCTTCCATGCCCACCTCGGCCAGCAGTTGCTTTACCCAGTCGTCGCGCTCTCGCCGGGACATGTCTCTCCGATGGTGTTCAAGGGGAAACGCAACGTTTTCTGCCACGGTGAGCGAATCGTAAAGGGCTGCATGTTGAAATAAGAATCCAATCTTCTTTCGAATGTCCCCCATCCGATCAAGAGCCAGCCCGGCGATGTTTTCGCCATGGATGCAGACTGATCCCGAGTCGGGGGTTTCGAGGCGAATGATGAGCCTCAGCAATACGCTCTTTCCGGTCCCGCTGCGACCAAGCACCGCCAGAGTCTCTCCACGATTTACGCTAAGATTTATTGCATTGAGAACCTTGTGGCTTCCAAAAGCCTTCCGCAATTCCTTGACGGCGACTATCGGCGCACCGCTTTCTTTCTGAACGTCGCCTTGCTTTACCGGAATGTCGTAGGCTGTGGCCATGCTTATCTCGCGAATTCACGCGACAACGGTTGAGGGTTAGGGAAAGACAACAAGGATGAACTTCACCAATACGACGTCGGCAAGAATCACGAAGAGCGATGCGAGGACCACTGAGTTTGTAGCTGCGCGACCGACTCCCTCAGCACCTCCGCGTGTGCGCATTCCCTGGAAGCAAGCTATGAGCCCGATGATCAGACCATAGACCGCGGTCTTGAATGTGGGTGGCAGGAATGCGTTGAAAGTTGCGCCGTGAAAGCCGCTTTCGATGAACTGATGAAATGAAAGCGGCTCAACGAGAGTTTGTGCAAACCAACCCGTCAACAATCCGCATCCATCCGCGGCAATAGTCAGAAGCGGCAGCATCAGAATGCAAGCGAGGATTCGTGTCGCCGCCAGGAGTCGGTAAGGATTGATTGCAGATGCTTCGATGGCGTCGATTTGCTCCGTCACCTTCATCGACGCCAGTTCTGCGCCAATGCCTGCGCCCACGCGCCCACTCACGATGAGACCAGTCATGATTGGACCCATGACCTGGATGACGGAGTACACAAGCGTTGCCGGAAACATCGATTTGGCGCCAAAGCGACTGAGACTGTAGCGCGCTTCCATCGAGATCACGACGCCGATCGCGGCGCCTGCCAAGGCGACCAGGGGCAGAGATTTCGATCCAATCTCGTCGAGTTGTCGAATCAGTTCGCGCCATTCGCACGGCGGTGTCACCGCAGCCTTGAGCACCTGCCAGGTAAAGATGCCGAGACTTCCAAACCACTCGAAAAAGCCCTCGACCGGCCTCGCAACGCCGACTAATACCCGGGACAAGAGCGGGTTCAGCCGCACCGGTTGCGGCGGGCCGATTTCTGAAACGGTAGTGAATCCGTTGCTCAATTTGTTGAACCAGGGCTTCGGCTCCCGCGCAGCTTGGCCAGATGCATGCGTGAAAGCAACGAGTGGGGTCCGCTATATAGGAATTCCAAGGCAATGTTTCCACCTACGTATCCCAGCAGGCTGTAGTTGCCCATCCGAAACGCATCCTCTGCGCCGTAACGATTTGGGTACCAACCATAGACTGCGGTCATTGAACCCGCATAAGGCGCAATGAGCGCAGGGACAGAGAAGACGCGATGGCCATCATTGCCACGACGTGCTGACAAAGTGGTCAAAGCGGCATGGCGCAACCGCGGGAATACTCCCCGGCATTCGCAACTGTAGTACAACGTATCTTCTTTGAAGGCTTCTGACAGCGCATAGCGCGTAGTGGTGCTTACCGTTGCAATACCGAAGTCAGACCCGAATCTCTTGCCATAGCCCTCAGCCCCTTGATGCCACTCGGGAGGAGTATTGCTCAGCTGGTTTACGCCAGCAGCAAATCCAGCTGCGACGATGGGGTAAGGTCCCACCACGTCGAAGACGTAGTTTCCGAACTTCGCTTTTTCGGTTGGGCGCATGTAATCCGAGTAATATTGAACCGATGCTGCGCTGGCCAGAGTGCTGGAGGAGTCTTCGGAATAGGGCAGCGCTTGCGATCCAGCGCTCTGTGGGACACACGTCACAAAAGCAGAGACCAGAAGGATCAGCGCTGCGACATGAATCTTTGTATTGAAAAGCCGCTTGATCAATCCGATACCTCGGCCGGCTGCCACGTCTAACTGATGATCGCGCATTGGCATGGGATTCCGCATGTGCATAGCCACACTCACGATCTATTCTCCAATCGCCATCGCATGCTTCAAGTTGATCTGCAACGCAAGGGCCAGATACAGCAGTTTTCCAACATCTAGAACCATATTGTCAGAGTTGGAGCATCCAAGAATGGTCAGAGTAGCTCGCAGGAACCGCGGGCCTTGGCTTTCCTGCCTAATGGTTCCTTTCGGGCAATGAGCACTATGATACACACGCAGTCCTATATTCGAAGCAATAGTTTATTGCGGTTGGTGCGCCTGTCCCGAAGCGTAGGGTTCCCTTCCCTGAAGCAACGCCACTCTCCTCAAAGCTGCTCGAGACTTCGTTGCAGATGCCGCGATACAAGACGCGCATTGGTCTTTCTGTTTGAAGCGCTTCCTCACCGGTCACGAGTAGCGCAAGCAGCTCATAGAATAAGAACTCAGGTTGCGTTGTTATTGCTTGTGCGCATGAACAACAAATCGTTCCGGGGCCGCGCCGATAAAGTGGAATGGATAGCAGGTCACGAGAGTTAGAGCGGATTCAGTTGCGGGAGGGACGATGGCAACGTCGCTCGGGACGGTAATCTGTATCCAATCTACCTCGTATCTGGTGATACCGGAAGCGGTTTGAATCTGAATCTCATCGTTCGCGCGAATATCTTTCAGACCACGAAAGTAAGTATCGCGGTGCCCGGCAATACCGATGTTTCCAGGGCCGCCCGGAAGTGCGGTTCCTTCAATATGCCCTACGCCATGCCGAAGAGTTTCCGATGAAGTCCCTTCCAGAACCACTACCGATACTCCTATCCTCGGAATCTCAATGCGGCCCAAAACATCACCTTCCTTCACAACGAGATTGGGAAGGCCTGTTTCATGCTGCTCCTGCGCGTGAATCTGCTCTTCAAGGATCGAGACTGCGCGATCCTGATAGATTTTTCCTTCAAGCAATGTGAGCCCAACATAGGTAAGCGCCAAAACACCGCTCATCAGCAAGACGCGCCTCGTCCAACGCATCAATCGTTGGCCGCGCTTTGCGAAGTTCTCTTTCTTAGTTATGGAAGGCATGGCCGGCGGTCCCTAATTCTGGTGGCGATGTCGATGGCAGGAAGTAACCCGTGCGCGTACGGACATATAAGTGCCCGTGTCCAGGTGTGCTTGCCTGCACATCCACGACCCGATACCCAGTATCCTGTTTTGAAATCATGGGAACATAGGCCAACGTGTACTGATTGCGAATATCGCGTGCAATCCCCTCGCAAATCAAGGGAATCTCCTTCGACGATTCTGGGAAGAAAGCTTCACCGCCTGTGTCTCTTGCAAATCGCTTGAGCACGCCGGGGTTTTGATCTCCGTCCTGCTCATCGAAGATGCCGATCGTGTAGATAATTGCGGCGGAGTGCTTGGACATTTCGATTACCTGCGCCAGACTGTGCTTACTCGCGTTGTCGCCGCCATCGCTGATCAGAATGAGAACCTTCTTATCGCAATTGCTTTGCTTTAGATGATCGAGGGCTGTGGCGATTGCATCGTAGAGCGCGGTTTGGCCAATCGTCTTGATCGCGGAAAGAGCGAGTTGCAACTGCTCCCGCCGATCTGTGAAGGGTATCTCGGGCGGCAAACCATAAGTCACATGCTCATTAAAATTGACCACAAACATCTGGTCTTGCGGATTGCTTGAATGAGCGAACGATAATGCGGCGGAAATCACGTCTGCGCGCTTTTGCCCCATGCTTCCGCTGTTGTCAATGACCAGGCCAACAGCGACGGGAACATCTTCGTGGCTGAAGTCTTTGATTTGCTGAAGAACATGATTCTCATAAATCTGAAAACTGTTTCTTCCAAGTCCGGAAACCAGCGCATTGTGACGGTCCACAACGGTCGCGCTTAAAACAACCAGATTTGTATTCACTTTGATTGTGTAGTTATCGCTTGATTTGTTCTGTGAAGAGGAATCTTGAGCTGAGGCAACATCCAGCAATGAAATCGCAACACCAAAAGCTAGTAGGAATAGGAGTGGATACTTGAACTTTAGTTCGATTCGACAGTTAGTCCAGAGATGCCCTGAGACAAACAAGCCGTTTCTTCTCTGGAAGTGTGTCTCGGACGCATTCCTCTTCGTCATCTGTCCTATTTTCTGACGCAGCCTGAAACGTCCTAACTTGAGTCTGCTCCCTTGATCAAACGACCGAGCGAGAGGCGGCTTGGACGCCGCCTCATTCACCGGCCGCTCCCGGCCAACCCGAATGGCCGTGAGGGTTTCTTAGTGCTGATGCGTCGGAGTTAGGCGGACTTTTTCAGCAGCCCGGTAAGCAGGAAACCGGCGCTTAACAGCATCATTCCGCACAATCCAATCAAACCGAGGTTGCTTGCGGTTTTCGGCAGAGATGCAACCTCAGTTGCGGCTGGTGATGCCACAACGGCAGCTGCAACGGGTGCGGCCGCCACAGGAGGCGCTTCAACTACCTGTGCGGTATCCACCGTTTCTCCGTTTGGGTTAACTGCCTCGACTGGGGCTGCAGTTAGGGTTTCGATGGGAGCGGCTGACTGTGCAACGGGGGTCGACAGCACAATCTCATTAGTCTCCTTGGCCAGTTGAATCGCCTTGGACCTGTCATAGACGAATTGCTCGCCCCATTCACGGCCCGGATAGAACCATGCCTTCAGAGCCTCCGGCTCTCCGGCTGGCCGCTCACTAAAGGTCATAACCGTTTTGTCTGTGGATTTCAAGCGAAAGTTGGGCATTGCGACGATAAGGGTGAACACATGGGTCTCGTCCTGGTTCGAGATCTGGACGATGTGGCTATACGCACTTGCATTCATAACCTTGAAAACATAGGTGCCAGCTGGCAATACCTGGGCGCCGGAGCCTCCAACTTCGACTGGAGCGCTGAAAGTGACGATGGACTTTCTGTTAAAGTCGTCGGCCTTTGCTTTTGGCGCGACGAGTACACAGAGCACGGTAAGGCAAAGTCCCGTTCCGAATCCTTTGAGCAGTGTCATTATTTCTCCATTACTTCTCCGACTCACTCGCACGGCGGTTGTTATGCAACTTCTTTATGTTGTCGGGTTCACAAGAGCTTGCACGCCGGAAACTCCGGCAGCCTTCTATCCGTGGCGTGTACTGATTGTCAGTATTTCCCATCGATCATTCAATAGCTGACCAATATTGACCTCATGCAATAGAGCCTGCCCGGCTCTCCGGTCCGCTCGGCATGCGAGGTCCATTTTGACCGTAAGTTAAGTGGCACTGGGAGGGTGAGCTGAAATAGACAGACTTAAGATAGCATTTACCGGGTGAGAGTCCTCGAGCGGTCAATGTCATGGCGGCATTTGGATTTGGCTAGCTCTGAGCAGTGTGATCGCTCTGATTCCGGCGCGCAGCGGTCATTGCCCCTTATTGCTCAGACGGTGTCGCACTGCATGCTTAACGTTAAGAACGTAGGGGTAGATCGAAGTCATCCGCAGCACACGCGCGGAGGACTGGCGCACGGATTTGCAGGCCCTTATGGTAGCTGCTGTTGCTGGACTCTTCTCTACGGCTGCACACAGCATCCAACGCAGTTTCAGCCATTGCAGACACCTTTAAGGAGGTAATTGATGCGTGGACTCAAGGCTTTCTTCGGTACGACGGTATTGCTCGCAGGCCTTGCCCTGACACCAGCAGTAAAGGCTCAGATCGTGGTCGATATCGGCGCTCAACCGGTATGTTCCTACGGGTACTATGGATACGAGCCTTACGCCTGCGCGCCTATGGGTTATTACGGCCCCGGCTACTTCTATAACGGCATCTTCCTGGGCATGGGACCCTGGGGGGGCTGGGGCTATAGTCACGGCTGGGGCGGGCACCGCTTCGGTGGTGAAGGCGGTGGAAGCTACCACGGCGGACCTGGCCGCGTAGCCTATCACAGTAACGGTGGCGGGGCAGTTCGCGGCGGCGGTGCCGGATACCACAATAGTGCTCCGGCAGCACGCGGTGGCACAACCCACGCCGCAGCAGCGAGACCGGCCGCATCTCATGCTGGTGGCGCGCGGCCAAGCGCAGCGCGTGGCGGCGGTGGTGGCGCAGCACATGGCGGCGGCGGTGCGGCGCATGGCGGTGGCGGTGCGGCGCATGGCGGTGGCGGCGGTGGACATCAAGGCGGCGGCTCACACCGGTAGGTCTGGAATGTAGCAGGAAGTTGCTAATCCACAAGACAGCGAAACTCGACGACTTCCGGCTGAAAG
>Ga0302274_10000937_pt1 | contig 28837 bp, 51 predicted proteins | sample III_Bog_N2_1_FD_198755 | JGI IMG/M metagenome (GOLD analysis project Ga0302274, IMG submission 198755) | Peat permafrost microbial communities from Stordalen Mire near Abisko, Sweden - III_Bog_N2_1 | ecosystem: Environmental > Terrestrial > Soil > Wetlands > Peat | place: Sweden: Abisko...
CAAGGTTGATAATCGCCGGCGCAGGTGAGTACGTGCCGACCTACGGCGAGGTTATAGGCACGGTGGGTGTCAAAGAGCGCGGGGAACTGATGCGGAACGCTCGCGCCGTATTCGTGCCGACAACGTACCTAGGGCCGTTCGAGGGTGTTCACGCGGAAGCTAATCTTTGCGGGACGCCGGTAATCACGACGCCTTGGGGTGTTTTCAGCGAGAGTGTGCTTGACGGATTTAACGGGTTTAAGTGCAACACGCTCTCCGAGTTCGTGCAAGCGACGAACGAGGTAGCGGGGCTTAGTCGCAACCTGATAAGGCTGGATGCGATCAGTCGTTTTGACATGGAACGGGTAAAATACCAGTACCAGGCTTACTTCGACCGCATTAACACGCTTTGGGGAGATGGGTGGAATTCTCTATGGGACGACCAACTTACGAAGAGCTTTCAACCGCCCTCTTAGGAGTTTTCTGTCTTATTCAGGGCCGGCAGTACTCTGATACCCCTGCATACTGTAAAGCAGAGGAACTTCTTGTGAGGCTACAGGCAACTACCTGTGACGATCATACCGACGGTCGGCGCATATATTCTCCCGAAGAGCAGGATCGTGAACGTTACAGTTACGATGCCGAGGGGCATTGCGTTGGCCCGAAGGGTAATTACGGCCATAGGCCTTGTCCAGTGGGGATTATTCAGGAAGATCCCGCCATCGACGAACGAGGTAGCGGGGCTTAGTCGCAATGGTGTCGGTGTTCATGGGGCATCGTACCCCAGGGAGGCAATATGCAGGACGCAATCATGCGGTGTATTTTAGCGGTGGGCGCATGCGTGGCGCTGTACATCGTGATGAGCGACTTGGTACGGGCAGCAGGGTTCTAGCGTCAAGCCACTGTCTGTAGCCTCCCGTTAGTCGGGCGGCTTTTTTTGTTACCGCACCCGCCAACGACGGCGCTTCCCGCACAGGAGGGCCGTCACATGAGCTGGTTTCGCGTATCACTGACCGTTGTTGCCGCCATGAGCCTGTTTGGCATGGCGTTTCGTTAACCCCAAGGGTTATCACCATTGTTTCCGTTACCGCCCTTCGCAATCGCGCGAGGGGCTTTTCGCCAGTACCGCGCTGGGAGGCGCAAACCAAATGAGTTTCAACGTTTTTAGCCAACTGTTCGGGTCTCGCGAGGGCCATGTTCTCAACACCGCCGTAGATAGTGCGTTGCCCGGTGTGGCGTCGCTCGTGCCGGGGGGTTCTGCTGTCGTGTCCGTGCTCGACGCAATCCCGCACGCGGTGGGTACTACCGCAACCGTTACCGTCAATCACCCGGACGGAACCACGACCGTACAGGACATTGACCTCGTAGGGAAGGTTATCGCAACCATTGACCCGGAGTTCATCACGCAGGTAGACACCGTGATCGACGGCGTTATCAACAAGGTGCTGTCGAAGCTGCCAGACGGCGGCGAACTCGCAAGTCTTTCCGAGGGGTACGTAAACGGGTATATCGACGCGAAGCTCGAAGGTTTCGGCGTGTCGGCTCCTACCGTGGTAGCAAATCCGGTCCCAAACGCGCCGGCGGTGTAGGCTCACGCTTGCACCAAGTGAAATCGCTTTACGCGCTGTACGTTCGGAGTTCGCACAGGGGTCGTCGGTGTGGCTTTGGTATTCGCCCGGTGGACACAAAGCCGCGCACCCTGACACCCGTGGCGACGGTACATCCGCGCGTGTCGGACCCGTCGCTGATGCGTAGGCTGATAACGAGCTTACGTGCTACAATTAACAGGTAATTAACATTAACACAAAGGACGCTTGCGATACACTGCGAGCGTCCTTTGTTCACGTATTGATCGGTAATAAATAATGATCCATAGCTTTAACGCATTTCTGCAATCCTTTGGCGGTGTCGCGGCGGTCGGGCTACTCGCCGGGGGCATTAAGTGGGTCTACGAGAAGATTACCGGCAACAAGATACTCGCGGAAAAGACAAAAAACGACGCCGACACGCGCATCGATCACAGATATGAGGCGTTTGCTGAGGAGCTACGCGAGGAACGGCAGGCCAACCGCGAAGAAATAGCGCGGCTTCGAGACACGATAACGGGCCTACAGAACCGGGTTAACGATATGTGGGAGACGATTCAATCCCTCCAGCAGGACAAGGCCGCCTCGGACAACCTGCTGATTATATGCGAGGCGGAAAAGGCGGATATCCAACGCGCATTCGATGCCGCGAGGCGGGACCGCGACAAGCAGATAGCCGAGTTGCAGCAACGAGTCGCCACCATGCAGGCATGGATCGAAGCCCACAGCAACCCTGCCACAGGTGAAACAACGATGGTACATGCCGATGTCACCGTGTCCCACGAAACGCCCAATCCCCCTGCAAAACCAGGCCGTATTCGGAAGGGGGTGACGCCATGACACCCAAAGGTGCTTGGCTTCGCGGGACGCTCACGGTAGGGGCTGCGGCAGCCGCTTATGCTGCCGGTGTCCACGTATGGGACCACCGCGCTTACTATGGACTGATCGCCGCCGTTTTTATCGCGGTGCGCGGATTCATTGACAGCAGCTGGGGCGACCGCTCGCCCAAGTCATAAGAGGCGGGCTATGGGGCCTGCGGACTATACTAAGTGAAAGGTGGTAGTGACAATATGTCAGTAGACAACATAAACCCCAAGGTGCTCGGTTGCGATGTTTACCACGGAGATTCGCCCATCGAGTTCCACTCGCTTGCGAACGCAGGGTATCAGTTTGTGTTCTGCAAGGCTTCACAAGGCGCGTTCGGCCTTGACCCTGACTATGCCGACTTCGTAACGCGGGCTCGCTCTACGGGCCTTGTAGTGGGTTCTTACCACTATTTCACGCAAGACGACCCGGTACAGCAGGCGCAACACTACCTTAACGCGGCTAACGTGCTACCTGGCGACCTCGTGCCATGCCTTGACATCGAGACGCCGTTTCCTGGCATGGTGGATGCTGTGAACGCCGCGACTGCCGAGATAAAGCGGATTACCGGTCGGTATCCCATATGGTACATGAACCGCGCCTTTTGGGAGCAGTATTGGCCGAACGTCTCGATACCTGGCCCGTTGTGGCTTGCCGAGTACGGGGTTGCTATGCCTGCGGTTGCGTGCGACTTCTGGCAGTACACAGAATCGGGAACCGTTGACGGGCATACGGGCGCACTTGACTGCGATGTTTTTTACGGCACAATAGACGATCTGCGAACGCATTGCATCTAGCGGGCGACCTTTGTCCATCCCTCGTGCAGTAACCTGTCATAGAAAGAACTAAGACCAGAACTGCACAATGCGTCAATGTTTGTAAGCTTGAACCTTCCAGTGTTGCTAAACCTCATGACTTCGCACACCATAGGCAATAAGTTCCAGTCGGTACAGAAAGGGCGTGGTTGCCTACGGTAATCCGTGACATGTTGCTCGATTGCGGACTGGTACGGTTTACCTTCGCGTTCAAACCAAATCCACGCCGTATAATTGTCATTCGCCGTAAGTCCTCGATAGACGTCTGGGCATTCCGACATGTCAATTCTGTGACCGCTATTCAGTATGAACTCTGGCCCTGTTGCGCCAATATACATGGAAACTGCATTTATGATATGCTTCTCCGTGTTCGCCGTCAGGCCGTCGCCAAAGATAATGCGCTCTACTTCCCGGTTGATCTCATCGTTTGTCATTAGTCGTTCTGCGCTAATTGTGCTCATTGGGTTTCCTTTACGATCACTGTGCGGGCTATCTCAATCGCCGCGTTACCCCGCGCGATGGCCGCGTCGCGCTCGGCAATAAGGGCGTCGATGGCGGTGTCGAGATTGACACGAGCTTCGCGCAGCGCCGACCAGAAGTTACGCCTTGCACTATATCGCCCGTCCTGAACACCCCGGATGTCGGGGCCGATGTGATTTCAACTGTTGTGCTCATTGGTTTTCCTTTACGGTAAGTGTGCGGGCTATTTCAAGCGCCGCGTCAATCGTATCGAAGTCGTCGGGCGACGGCCACTTAAACGACCATTGTCCGTCGGACCAAACGTATTTCGCATTGCTACGGTCTATAAGCTCCAGATGCCATCCGTCCACCTTCAGCACGACTCTAATGGTGCCGCCGTCCGGGCCTTTGCCGACAATGTAGGAGTCGGCCATTGCGACCAGTGATTGCAGACGCCGCACCTCGGCGATCAGGTCCTCGATGAAGTCAGGGGACTCGGTCCGGAATGCCGCCATGTGCAGATCACCAAGTGTGCGCTCCCTGGTGACCGCCTCCATTCTCGCAAGCGTAGCCGGTGTCATGTATCAGTCTCCCCTTCCTCTGTCTCTATAGCTACATGCACCGCCTTCGTGTAGTCTGGCGTGTATGATAGAGGCTTGCCGTAGGCTTTGATAGTGGCGTTGAACGCTTCCAGTGCTTTGTATAGTTCGCTTGGAAGATCGTTGTCTTCTCCTAAATCATCACACCAGTAGTCGACGTCGACTTCACGGGCATATACTGATTTACACAGATAAAACCGTCCTTCTTCTTTGCTCGTATCGTAACTATCTTCGTAATCGGTAAACGAATCGATAAGCGATTCAAAGTCAAAGAAGTATCTGTCCCAAGCATCGGAATAGATAGGTGTTTCACCGTCCCACACCAGCTTTCCGCCTGCTTCCCACGACTTCTGCCAACGTTCGACGTCGTGTTTCTCGCGGCAGGGATAGCACATGCGATCATTCATCGCGACGGTCCCACCACACTGACATCGGCGGTGAGTTGCGCCGTTATACCGGGCGGCGCGCTCTTCCAGGAAGATGTGCCCGGTTCTCGACTTCCACGCGGTGACGGTGATCGGCGTGGCCGCTTCGGGGCTGTCCTCGAATATAGGGGCTGGTTGTTCCTTCGTGGGTGCGGGAAATGTCATGGTTGTTTTAGCCTCTTAATGGTGATGCGATGTTTCCCGAAACAACGCGGCTTTTTCCGCTGCGATGTCTCGGAACTTCGACCACGCCGAATCGTAGTACCTCTTGCGCTTCGACTTGGTGCGCTCGCGGCCGTTCGGTCGGAACGTGCCTTTGTCGCCCTCGGCGTCGGGTCTCGCGGCGGGTCGCTGGATCGCTCGGTACATGTCCGGCGTTTCGACGAGCACCTCGGAGTGCTCCGCAAGCAGTCGCTTCGCGAGTGCATGGTGGTCGATGTTACGCGCTGATGCGGCGCTCGCGTGGTGCGATTTTATCTGGCGCGACAGCAGCTTCCACCGGCAGGAGGGTCGCTTGCCACGGCGCGGACCCCGCAGGGTAGATTGCGCCTTTTGTTTCTGGCCGATGCGCCCGGATTGCCGCGCTAGATGTTGGGGCAATTCGACCGGATGCCCCTCGGATGTTATCGCGGTGCCGGACGGCGCGACGGTGACGGTGACGGTCGGCAGCGCGGGGCGCTCCGTCACTGCGACCACGACGCCGAACGCGATGTACCAATCGCACTCGTAGCCGGGGTGGCCTCGCTTCCCGGCAGGCATCGAGGTGCGCGTGAGCGTGACGCTGCGAATGTCCAGGCCTGACAGGTCATCGCGCTCGTCGAAGAATTTGAACGATCCCAAACCGGTGAGCCATACGCGGTTTTTGGACTCTAGGCGAGACCCTTCAAACGCGTCGAATCCGATGGTGTTGTATTCGTGCCGCCCTTTCAGCCCCGGCTTGCGCGGGGATAGCGCCGGGTTTTTAAGCTGCGTGAAGTATGTCTGATATGCGTTATCCAGCCTGTCGATGGTGGCGCAGTTGACGCGCCTGGGGGATGCAGCGAGGAAGGGATCGTCCTTGCGCCCCTGGGTGACGAGTAGCTTTTTGAGGTCGCCCTTGGATATGGATTTGGCTGGAAGCACTGTTTCCGGCCTCGTCTCTTGGAGTCTGAGGGCGTCCAGGTAGTCGCTGTACGTTTTCTCACGTATCTCGACCGCGCGATTCCACAACCTGCGTTGCGTTTCGAGCGTGTCAGCGAGCAGCTTGTATTGCGCCTTGTTCGGGCACAGTTTGCGCCGCCTGACCCTGATTGTCTCGTTTTCGTTCAAGGTATAGTACCGATCCTCCGCCCCACAAGCGTCGTTTCCGATCCGCCTCCGCCCACGTGGGCTAGACTCCGCGAGCCCTTGGGGAACTCGTACTTGACGACCGATCCGCCCCCGCCCACAAGGGCCAGACTGGTCGACGGAATGGGGTACGAGCCGCCCCCGCCCACAAGGGCCAGACAAGAACGCGTATCGTTTCTCATCGTTGGTTTCCGAGCCTCCCCCGCCCACAAGGGCCAGACGTTTATATCATCCGGAACCTTGACTTGTCTTTCGAGCCTCCCCCGCCCACGTGGGCTAGACCCAATCCCGCCTATGTCGCACCGGATTCCCTGCGAGCCGCCCCCGCCCACGTGGGCTAGACAGCAAAAGGGTCAAAAACGTTGCCCGACGGCACGATCCGCCCCCGCCCACGTGGGCTAGACTCTAGCGCGATACACTCAACCCGGTTGTCACCCCATGTTGTCTAGCCCAATCATAGGCCACGTTATTAGCGCGGCCGTTGCGGAAGTTCGCGGTCCGTATGGGCCTAAGCCCTCCGTTTTCCGCAGGCCGAGATCCGGCCATATCCCCGGTGACGGCAAGCCGCCCACGGGAAACTATAAAAAGTTGTTGGCGAATGTTCCCTCAACGCCTATTTCGTAATCGGTTGCAACCTGCCAATGCGATCAATGGCTTCTTCAATCGTGGCGAATACTGGCACTCCTACAAGGTGGTGAAAGATGTTCTCGCGTGGGCCGATGACCGCGCAGTACTTGTTGTTCCACAGTGCGTATCCGAATTCAACGTGCCTTCCTCCGCGTCCGTGGGGGCTGTCAGGTTCCTCGCTGAACGCTAACAGTACATCGGAGTCCTGAATATCCTCTATGTCGGTTCTGGCGTGTTCCGGGTAATCGGCCTCGGGTACCGCGCTTTCGTCTACGTCAAGCCAACGGGACGTGACTTCATGCCCTGCCGCTGTGAGTGTGTCACGGTGTCCGCGCATCTCGGCTTGCCTGCCGAACCGGGCGCAAAGGTATATTTTCACGATGCCGTAGTCTCCGATCTTTTGTTAGGAATGCCAAACGACTTACGCCATTTGTCAATCGTGGGCCGGCTAACTCCGAGTTGTTTTGCGGTGTCGGTCCTACCCAACTCCAGATACATTGAACGCAGTGCTTCTTTGTTCGGCGGGGTGAGCCGCGGTCTTCCCGGGCAACGCGAGGGGGACGCAATCACAGACCGTAGTTCTGCCATTGTTTCGGCATCAGCTTTCGTGAGAGTGTAGCAACCATCAGTGGCTATAATCGTCACGATGTCCAACAGTATTGTTGTGGCGCGTGCGAGTGCGTCCGTGCGTGTCATGGCGTTAGCTCTCCCTGCGCAATGCCCCTAGCCTTCATACAAGCCACGCACAGCGCATCCCCACCGGCATCTTGGCCGCAACCAGCGCAAGGGTTAATCGTGAACTCACGTGCGCGGGCAATGGCTTCCCCGAGTTTATACCACGGGGTAGCATCGCCGGAGTTCGTGGCGTCCCATGTGTCGCCCCTCAGCCATGTGCCAATCCCGTCATCGTTGACCCTGTATATAGTCCACGGTCCCCGGCACCCCTGAACAAACACCGAGTCGTAGGTCTTGTCTGCTCCAACCAGGCCAACCCAAAACTCGGTAGCAATCCAAAGGTAGTCTTGTAGTCGTTTGATCTCGGCAAGCAATTCGGGTACGCCCGTTCTGGCCATAGCAATAAATGCGGCATTAGCGGCGGCGTGGTGCTCGTCAATGCCCTCTCGGTAGCGGGGCGCGGCTACGGCGATACACCGACCGTCTGCAGACCGGACGTCGAAGATATTCCCGCCGGTCACGCCGTAAGTCCATGGCCCTTCGGATGAGACCGTAGATAGCATCCCGATCTCGGTTAATCGCTCCGGTGTCATATGGTCGTTTCAGGTCGCTAGTCAATCACCTTGCGGATGTCGCCGGCGAACTCCTCGCATTGCGGAACGTACTTGAACACACCCGGCGCAAGCGGTAGCGGGTTGTGGTCCGGCACGGTCTGGCCGGGGCAGTCGTGACGAAGTTCGGTGGGTGCCAAGACCTCGACGTACATTTCCCCGTTCACGTCATGCAGTACCGTAGTGGCCACGTCAAGCACGTGGGCATGGCCCGTAACCTCTCCGTCCGCAATCACGTTGCCGCGACCTTTGCGCGGCGCTCGCTTAACCGAACCTGCCGGGAGCTTATCCACCGGAACCAAAAGCACATCGCCCTGTCGTATCATCGCTGCTGTTCTCCTTTATGTGGGTTGTCGGCCCCACGTGCCTCTCGCTAACTCTGGTACTGGAGTTGGGCCTTGTATTCCCTACCAGTCATGCAAAACGTGCTTGCAACCGCGTTCAGCGCGGTCATCTCCTGCGGTTGTCCGTACTCGATTTTGCCCGTTGCAGGGTTGCGCCGAATAGGACGTAGTTCGCGGTTGACCGATAGCCAATACTCGTCGGCAGTTCCGTCGGCGTTCAACGTCGAGTTTACCACTTTGACGTATGTGGCATCGTCGGACTGGTACAGACTGCCCCAGTCATCTGTATTGATCGGTTTCAGCCCCATTTCTACTACCCATCGAGCTGGTCCCATACGTTCCACCATGACGCGCTTAACCTCTGCGTTTTCCTCCTTTGCGATACGCGCCGCCGTGATTGTTTCCGGGTGTTCCACAATGTCCCAGGGTACGCGCACACCGTGAACGGAGTATAGCGCGGACCCGTCCCGCCATTGGCAGAACGGCCCGTCGTCACAGTGTGGACGGTTTTGGTCGTCAACAGTGAGAATGGATGGGCGATCTGAGATCATGCAGAAATCAGGGTGGATGATGCGTGGGCCGGAATGCAGTGATAGCGTTTCCCAGTGATCCCATGCTGAGTAATCAATATCAAGCTCTGCGATATATCGAAAGAAGGACACGTAGCCGTCAAAGCTAGACCACTGGTTGCCACCCTGCCACATATCCCAAGCATTGTTAGCGCAAGACACGCCTAATATGCCGAGGTTGAACGACTCTGATATTGCGCGAATATCGCAGCTAAAACGGTACCAAGTCTTTTCGGCCTCAGTAGCCCTGGTAGCGTCCAATGTAGCGGCCTCAGTAGCGTCCCATGTAGCGTCCCTGGTAGCGGCTTCGGTAGCGGCCCATGTAGCGGCACTGGTAGCGTCCCATGTAGCGGCCCATGTAGCGGCCCATGTAGCGTCCTCAGTAGCGGCGGTGGTAGCGCCACTGGTAGCGTCCCTGGTAGCGGCTTCGGTAGCGGCCCATGTAGCGGCACTGGTAGCGGCACTGGTAGCGGCCCTGGTAGCGGCACTGGTAGCGGCCCTGGTAGGATTTCGCGACGTATACCAAGCGGCGGCGGCAAGTCCTCCTGCTACCCGTAGAACAAATGGCGACGGCACAAATACGATGTGCTTTGGACGTGTCAGATTTGCTGCATCATACATCCCGTTGACGGCGATCTCGCACAGTCGCTTGTCCTCGTCGGTCATGGGTGCGGTTGACATCGCATTCGCTATCCACCGATCCGCCCACGGTTTCAGTTGCGCCCGGTGCTCTGGGGTCAATTCATACAACTTGCTCTTTGTCATTGTTCTTGGTGTCCTTCCATTTCTGCTACTGCCTGTGCAAGTGCTTCAAGCAGGGTTGTGCCTTTGCCGTCGTATATATATGCGCCTACTTGCAGGTAAACCGTAGTCTCGCCGCTTTTGATCTTCACGGACACGGTTGCCTTGTTAGCCGTTTTTAAGAGCAGATTTTCCACCGTCGGCCTGTTAATCACAGCGGTAAGTCTGCGGACCTCTGTCATTGACCGTTCAAAACTCGCTGAATACCTGCGCCGTTGATCTTCTTGTGAGGCCACTCTCATGCCGGTATAGTCAGCAGCTGCAAATAACTGCATTGCCTGTAGACGTTTCTTGTACTGTATCATCCTGCGCTTGGTCGTCATTGGTCTTTGGTGTCATCTCCTGTCACATATTGTATCGTGACGCTACGTATATTGTCAATAGTCCTCTAGGTTTATTTGTCGGCGGCGTCTTTCCATCCTAGCCCCGCGAGCAGTTGGGCCGCTTCCTGCGTCTCGATCTGTGCATGGTGCGTTTCCCCTAGGGCAATGGCCCGTACCTTCTGCGCGGCCTCTGTCTCGCCGGCAGCTTTCCACATGCGTTCAAACTGCGAACGGAACACGTACTCGTCGATCTGCTCGTCGCACATGGCGACGTATCCGCCAAACGCGGCGATCACGGCCAAGGTCCGCGCGGGTGCGTTGGCAAGCTCTGGTGGTTCGCCTACATCCCTGACAATGGGGAACCTCTCAGGAAAGCGGCTATGAACTGCGCCATACCTGCCGTACTTGTGCATAAGCCCTTTCACGAACGCGAGTGCGGTTGTCACGTCCTCAATTGGATGGGGTTTGTCAATCTGCTCCCACATGGCGATCACTTCAGCTGGCGACGGTCGCCAACGGCATACCTTGAGTATCGCCCTCATCAGTGGTATTGTGGCCCTGTCTGGAAGATCCGCAAGGGCAAGCGTGTAATTGTCCATGACGGCATCGCACCAAGGGTTTTCTCGGCCTGACTGCATGGCGGACAGGCTTGCGAGTAGTTTTGATAGACAGTCGGATGTCATTCCAGTCCCTTTCGTTGTAGCCGGTCCTTGATCTGCTTCGCTCGCATTGACAGCCCGTCGTCGTCAACAGTCGTATCGAGCACAAGTGCGCCTTGCGTCTCTGGTGCATGTGAGTTGTCGTGACGGTCGGTATTGTTCATCCACGTTGCCGCTTGCCGGTGCCAGTTGGCGATAAGTTCGCCTTGCGCGTTCCGCCATTTCCCCGCCGTGTGGTAGCGGTAGAACTCCTTCGCCTCCACATCCCTGCGATGGTGTTCCCGGAAGTGCAGGAGTACGTCGGCCATCGACGGTATCGGTAAGTTGCCCGGTCGCTTGCGTGGGCGCTTTGCAACAGGTTCCGGTAGTGTATCTGGTAGTGTATCTGGTAGTGGCTCCGCAATAAGCGTCACCTTGCCACGTAGTTTGTGCATACGTGCGGCTGTGTTTTGACGCTCCTGTAATCGCCGCTCTCTGCTCTTGTTGTACTTGAGAAACGAGCGTATCGCATACCCTCCATCAACCTCAGTCCACCATCCCACGGATAGTACGTCAAGTATGGCCTGTGGGTTTGCACTGCCCGCGAGCTTTGACAGCCGCGATGCTGGTATAAATCCGTCCGTCTCGTTGTGTACGCTCCATGTAACACCGCATACGTGTAACACGACGGCGGAGTCGCATACGCGGTCCAGGTCGGCGTCGTCGTAGAACTGGCCGTCGAAACGGGCCGCAGGCATATCGTCAAACTCCTGTTCGTGGAACATTGTCGTCACAGTTCACTGTCCTCGTACTGTTGCCTAAGACGCGCCATGTCGGCTTCTGCCTGTGCCGAACTGCGCCATATCAGCAGTTCCCCGCGCTGTACCGCCGTTGCCTGCTCCGGTGTCAGTTTGCCGGTAGCGGTCTTTACATCCGCGTTTAGCCACATGAACGCAGGCCATGACGGGTGTCTCACGAGCAGGTCGCCTATGGCCTTGTCGCTGCCGTAGCCGCCCTTCGGCCATGACCACGCTCCGCACTTGTCGCAACGAACGCGCTTGTAGACGTGTACGGTGGAGTTGACGCGGTACCCCAACAGACGCAAGCGCTTGACGATGCTGGCCTGCACCTGCTTCTCGGAAAACACTGGGCCGGTATCTACCGTCAGGCGGAGGGTGCCTTTTCGCTTCCGTTTGCCGGTGGCAGGTGTTTTGGCAACCTCGGCATTGTACGCATCTAGTATACGCCTTGCACCAAGGTTGCCTGCGGCGGCGTCAGCGGCAAGTTGTGCCGGGTCGTATATCATACAGCGTCGGCCATGCTGAATAAGTCCATGCCTGCCGTGGAGTCCGCCTCTTCCATGAAGCGGACGGCTTGCCGGAAGTACTCTGGCTTTAGCTCCGTGCCAACGAACCTGCGGCCACGCTTCAACGCTTGGTAGCCCACAGACCCGATTCCGGTAAATGGGTCTGCCACAATATCGCCCGGATTGCTGTATAGAGTAATGCAGCGGTCGATCACCCCTAGTTGCAATGGGCAATTCTTAACGATGCAGTTCTCGGCGACGAAGCTCTCATCCTCGTCTACTCGCAGGTTCCACGTTGTGCATTCGCCTGACTGAGTGATGGAACGGACCTTCTTCCATGCACCGTCCTCAAGTATGAATGGTTTATGCGTTCGATCTGCGGAGGGTACATCGAAGGACATAATCCACTCTTGGTTTGCGTGGACGGTCCGGCCTTGTATGATGCAGTCGCGATCTGGCCTGCCTGCGTAAACACTCGCTATCGCGCCATAAGCACGTTGCGCGAGTACTGCCATGCCGTACATCAGGCTCTTTGATATACTTGTGGCCGTCCATCGGTTACGAGACGGCACGTTATGACCGTCGCCCGCTAGGTACCCGTCAAGCAATGACTTTGAGTGTTCCGCCGACAGGGTGAACGCGCATGGGGGAAGGCTCTTGTTTTTAGCGGTGCGTCCGCATTGCGACAATACCGATCTTAGCTTGCCGTCGGGGTCGCGCAACCGTATCTGCATGGCCGTGACTGTATCGTGCCATGTTTTGCCGGCGTGTCGGCCTAGTCCCGCTCCGGTCTCGCTTACCTTCTCGCGACCAGAGCACAAGTATAGGTCGTTCTTTGTACCCCAACTTCCACAAGCAAGCCATCGCCCAACAGTCCACCAGAAGCAATTGTCGTTCTTATCCTCTTTCACTTCCGGCAGCTTCATGTTGATATACATCCCTGCTGTTTCTTGTGCTTGCTTCCAGTCCGGCTCCATGCCCGTCGCCGTCGGCCTGGAGGTAGACGCCCTTGCCCATATCTTGTGATCTGGTGTCAGGCGCAATCCGGCCACCCCGTGCGCTTTCACTGTTATCGTTTCACGGATACCGGTGTTCTCCGCAACGAGTATCTTGCGCCATCTCCCTTTATGTGTTAGTGCGTGTTCGCCCACCTTGACCGTTTCTATTGGCACATATCCGCGCTCTTTGGTAAGTACCAGCGATCTTTCCGCTAGGCAAATGTGTTTACTGTCCTTCTCCGTTCGCGCTAGTGCTGTGTTTAATACATTCGTCTGTTGTATGTCGTCCCACACCGGGGAAGCCCATTTCTGCCACGTTTCAAGCGGTATTTCGTCGCGTGTGTGGCGAACCGGCTCCAAGAAGTCGCGCAGTCCGTAGCCAGGTGACCACTTCCGCAGGAATATCATATAGTCGGCCATACCCGGACGCGATACGCATGAGTTTGTCAGCAGTTCCGAGTACAGTAAGCCATGATTGTTCGTTCGCTGCATTTCCGTTACCGGGCATTTCCAGATTGTCGTGCGGCCGTGATAAACCCAACGATCTTTGTTTGCATCTCCGCCGTTCACTGCCTCGAACGTGGCGCGTAACGCGCTAGGGAAGTCGTACAGTCCCGCCGCGCCACTAGAGCCGATGTAAGTAGGCAAGTCCTTGCAATGCAGGCACACGAGTCGGCCTGGGACAGTCGCCCTAAGCATCTCGGACGCAAGGAAGCGAAGGTGTTGAGCAAACTCCTCGCTATTGGCGCAGTTGCCCATGTCCCGCTCGGAGTCCGAATATATATACAGCGACTCGAACGGCGGACTCGTGACCCATAAATGCACGGAATTGTCGGGAAGTGCCGCGACCAACTCGATTGCGTCACCGTTCCACAATGCCCATTGGTTCGACTTCCCTATTACTTGGTTGATTACTTTTGTTAGTGTCATTTCAAAAAGTCCTTTGTGTTAAGATACTCGTGTTACCGTCGCGTCCGCCTTTAACCACGACGGCAGTATCATTGGTATGGTTGGTGTGTATTTGGACAGGTTCAGCCTGCCGTTGTCCGCCATGCGGTTCTGCTTCATGGCATTTACCATCGCTGTAACCATGCGCTCGTGCTGGTCTTGTTTCCGGCGTATGGTTTGAAGCACCGCGCCTTCCGTCTCGGCCATGATTATGTACGCCTCTACGGGGTGCGTTTGGCCGAACCGCCATAACCGGCGCAATGCTTGGTAGAACGCATCGAACGAGTGCGATAGCCCAACGAACACGGTCTTATGTGCGTGTTGCCAGTTCAGTCCATACGCGGCGAGTCGCGGCTTGGTTATCAGAACTCGGATAGACCCGTCCACGAAACCAAGGAGCTTCTTTTCTTTTGCCTCCACGGACTCAGAGCCGCGAAGGTCTACCGCGTAAGGGATCGCTTTCATTAGCTCGTCGGCCTCGTAGTCGGTGTTGCACCATACCGGCCAGCTTGCCTGACTGTCAGAGGAGACAATATCGGCGGCGGCCCGCGCTCGGTCTACGGCGGTTAGTCTCATCTCCGCGTGCATTGTCGTCGCGCTCATGGACGGGGACCGCATAAGTTCGCCTTCTGGTGCGTTTAGTGACCAGTCCGTTTCGACGATCACTTCCTTGATTGACAATTCAGGTAGCACGAACCCGTCGTCGCTGTACCCGAGGTCTGACGGCAGAGAAAGGCAAGTTGACCACGTGCTTACCCATCGCCAATAGTCGGCCTCTGCGTGGCCCTTGAGCACGTAACCATTCATCTTCATGGTGTCGTTAATAAACCATCGCATCAACATTTCGTTGCTTCGCATCGCGCCGAGGAACTCAGAATGATTGCCCAGTTCCTTGTAATCATTTGGTGCCGGTGTTGCCGTGCAGCATAGGCGGAACGGGGTGCGCTGAAACAGATAGCAGAGTTTTTGCTTGACAGTGCCGCTGAAGTTTCGCAGGATTGCGCTTTCGTCGAGTACGACTGCGCCGAACTTGGTTACGTCGAAGTGGTCTATCATGTCGTAGTTTGTGACGTTGACGCCGGGTTTTACATGGTCCTGGGTTCGGCATACCGTAACTTGGCGGCCAAGTTTTGTTCCTTCTCGTGCCGTTTGTCCTGCGACGGCAAGAGGGGCTAAGATTAGGCTCGGCTTATCGGTGAACCGCGCTGCTTGGTAGGCAAACTCGATCTGCTGAAACGTCTTTCCGAACCCGCACGGCTCGAATAGCGCGGCCTTTCCTTGACGTAAAGCCCACTGGATGATCTCTGCCTGGAACGGCATAAGGATGTCAGGCATACTCGACATTGGCACGTCTACTCCATCTTGCCTGTGTGAAACCAGCTTACTGGCTAGGAACTCTTCGTACTCGTCGTTCATGGGTCTTGTCACTCCGGTGCGCCGATCTTGCGCTTGATATAGTTCAGGTACACGGCGTCCGTGTACCTGGCTTCCCGTCCTCTCCACACTCGCCAAACCCACTTGCCGCACTCGCTCCATTCATCCTGGTTTCCCTGCCAAACGAACCGGGCCTCGATGGTTGCGAAGTCCTCTCCGCTCGGCGATTCTGCGCTCACGACGGACCACGAACGGTTGTTATCAGTCCAGTGTTCGCGGTTCTCGCGCCATGTGTACTCCTGCCATGCGAGGCCAATATCGGTTAGCAAAGCGCGGTTGGCGGCGTCGATCTTCTCTCGCGGGGTTTGTGGCGGCACAGCTACTTCTTCTTCGCGTTGCGGCAATTCCCGCACTTAGGCGGCGTTCGCTTGCCTATGATGGCGTGTATCTTCTTGTCCTCATCGCTGAGCGAGCCGCCGCATTCCGCGCACGTGATTTCAAAGCCTGCCGCCGCCGCCGCCGTTCGCATCGTTAGTGGTTCACTTGGGGCAATCTCCTCGTCAGGGTCGGCAAACGGATCTTCGTCGGGGTCGTAAAGCACGGGAATTGCGGGTGTGTTTTCTTCTGGCCAGGTAACGACGAGTGCGCTTTTTGCCTGTATCTCTTCTTCGTGTTTGGCGATGGCGGCACGGACGCTCTCGGCAAGTGCGTAATACTCGTTGCCTGTCAACTCCGCGTAGGGTACACCGTCCCATGACCGGAACGGCGCAATATCCAGCCCTGCGGACTTCGCGTCTCGTATGGCTGCGGCGCAGGCGTTATTGGCTGCTATGGTTAGACGGTCCGGTGCCTTGTCAGCGGGACTTGCTACTGGTGCCGATGGCTCCTGATGCACGGGCCGTGTATTGGTGTCGGCTACAGTCGGGTTACTTGGGGGTCCTTGTGGGGCGGATGCGCTCTCTCGCCACTGTTTCAGCCTCAGGCCATGTTCCGCTGATAGCGGTCGGTCCTCTCCATCGAACAGCCCCGTTCGGTCTTTGCTCGTGAGTGCGGCGTGGGTCATGGCAACATCAAACACCGTCGTGAACTCGTATTCGATGCCGTCTCGCATGACCGGGGCCATACCCACTTTTTTGGGGGCGCTTTTGCCGTTTTGCCCTTGCTCGATTACGTAATCCTGCTTCGATCGCATGGTTGCTATGATGTGTATGGGCGACTGGAGTAGGACGGACTTAAACCGTTCGTAGTCCTTGGTGATTTCGGCCCAGTTGGTATAGCTGTTCCCGCCGCGCGAATCCTTCGCTTCCTTCTGTGCTAGCAAGCCGCCGTCAGCGGCCCAAAGGTGGGTTAGGCTGTCGATAATCAGCACGTCATAGCCTCCTTTGACGGCCGCTTCGATGCAGGCGGTGTACCGCTGAACCGTGTACGGTGCGCCGATGACATCCGTATCGTACTCTCCAAGGTGGGCGTACAGGCTACCTGACCCGTTTTCGGTGTCTAGCATCGCGATCTTGTCGCCAAGTCCGAACGCGATCATGAGTGCGCCATACGTCTTGCCGCTTCCGCTCGGGCCGGTGATTGCGACCTTCAAGAATACCTTTTGTCGTTCCGCTCGTGTGAATGCCATTGTCTTGTGTCCTTTTCCTCGTATGTGTCTTGGTCTCAGCGGGTTATAGTCGCTGTCCTTGTTGTTTCGTGGGCGATGTTGCCCTTCTCGTTTAAATCGTTTTGCGGTTCCTTTACCGTCAGCGGAACGACGCGGTACCCGTTCTCAGCACGGGTCGCCTCGGTGCATCGCGCCATGTGGCGTACAGACCGCTCGGTGTGGCCGGTGCCGGAGCAGCCGGGGCAGTAGTAGAGGTGGCTCACTCTGCCGACTCCTCGTACCTGTCCGCGAGTCGGTCGGCCCGGTCGTGCGATACCAGTGCAGCCGATCCGATGAGGGCCCCGGCTGTGAGTGCTACCATGAAGAGGAACCCGCCTAAAAAGCCGCCCCACTGTTTCACGCCATCCCACACGGCGAATCCAAGTGCGAGGGATGCAACCATTACCTGCACGGCTTCCCATATGCGGGTTCGGCGTATACGGCGCATGGTGTCTTGACGGGCGATCTTATCCGCCTTCTCGATTGCCGCGATCTCAGGTGTATATAATTCGATGGTGCGTTGCTCGTTCATATGGTTTCTCCCAATTCCAAAAGCCATTCAGCGCAATCTTTGATTTCGGTTACGGTGGGTTGTCGGATATACCGGCATATAAAAGTGCCGATGCCCTTGCGTGCGTTATCGGCGGCGAATCTCACGTCTGAATCTGCGGGAAGCATAACAAGACGGTAGATACCATCGCCTACGTGGTAGGCAACGTAAAGCTGCCCCTTGTGCTCGACCTTGACGGATGCATGCCGTGTCTTAATCACTTCGCACCTCCCCTTTGCACGCGGCGGCCATGCGCCGTACAAGCCGGTCCAGCGCCTTGCACGGCTCGGCCCATCCGGCGGCGGTTTTGGCGGCGTTGGCGGCGTAGTAGGCGGCGGCGGCGGCGTCGGTGTAGGCGGCGGCGGCGTAGTAGGCGGCGGCGGCGGCGGCGTAGTAGGCGGCGGCGGCGGCGTCGGTGTAGGCGGCGGCGGCGTAGGCGGCGGCGTCGGCGGCGTAGTAGGCGGCGGCGGCGGCGTCGGCGGCGGCCCTGGCGGCGTTGGCCGTCTCCTTGTCCACAACCTCGGCGAGCGACCGTAGCAGGGTCGCCTGCTCGGTAAGCCCCGCGCTATCCAGCGCTAACGGGGCGAGTTCACGGCAGGCACAGTCCGCGATCATGTACTGAAGCTCCGCGTCGCTGTTCGCCGTACCTACGACCACGTCGGCCAGAGGCAATAACCACTGGGCGCGCAGTTGGTCACTGGGCAATTTGTCGTTCCACGAGACCATCAAACAACGAATGGCATCATGGACGTTATCCGGTTCGTCGCTAACCGGTTTCTCCGGGTACGAGTACGCGGCGACTATCTCCATGATGCACAACTCGCATCCTGTCACGTCAGGCGGCAATACCCCGCGCCCGTGACTGCCATGCGCTACCCGAATATGCCTAGCTTCGGCCCACGCCGCTATACCACCAGCTAATACCTCTACCATAATGTATACTCCTGGTCCTCGGTTCGTTCTTACACATAGTATCATAACGATACGTAGAAAGTCAAGCGCGGCGGGTATTTGTTTTACCGCTTGCTTGGTCGCTTGCTAGGACGGTCGTACTGCGAGTTCGGCCATGCTGTTAACGCTCTTCCCGTAAACACGGGCGAACGCTTGGACTAGCTTGACCTGTCGCGTTCCACGGTGTTCCAGCAGCCGGACGTACTCGGGCGATACCGGCTTGCCTATGTGCTGGCTCATGAGGTCGGCGACTTGATCGTAGGTCAAGTCCGCTTCCTCGCGTATGTTCCTCAAGGGTAGTTTCTTCGTTCTTGGTGCTGCCATGTTGGATTGTATCGTAACGCAACGGATAAAGTCAAGCCTTTGCGGTTTTCGCTTGCTCCATCTCCTTCCACACGGCCATGATAGCGGTGCCGATTGCGAGCTTTGCGAAGTCGCCGTAACTTCGCACCCTGAATGTGGGCGCGTGCCTCGCTTGCAACATATCGGTGATGGCGTTCAGCGCGTTCACGTCCTCAGTGTCCAGGGACCGCGCCTCTGTGGTCCCCTGGTTGTACTCGAATACTACGCTTACCCTGGTTATTCGTTGGGTCGTCATGGTCAGTCTCCGTTTTCGTGGCGAATGCCATCGCGAATGTCGGCGATTGTCCTCAGATTGAGTATATCGCGCTCGTTGCGTTCGGTCTCTGCCGCTATCGCCATGTCAAGCTGGGCGAATAGTTGTACGGTCGGCTTTGTAGGCGGCTTGGGTACACCCATGTCGAATATATCGGTCTGGTACAACTGGTCAATGGTGAGTTGGTGGCGAGTGCTCATTAATCTCCTCTGTCTCGGTACATACACATTGTACCAGAATGATACAATGGTGTCAATAGGTGTGGCAATATATTTTTGCCGGTGGTGTCACTTCCAGGATACGCCGTGGTTTCGTCCGCCGCAGCTGCATAGGCATATGTTGCCTCTGGCGCTCGTGCAGCGGCTATCGCACTTGTGGGCTGCGCTTGTGGTCGCGGCCAGCTCTGCGTAGGCCATCAGGCGCTTGCAGGATCTGCACCTGGCGGCGGGGTCGGTCTCCCCTGGCGCGTGGGTGGTCCCGTCCACTTCGCGGGTCCACTGCGTCCCGTACCATGTCTCGATGGGTACGGGATATTCAACGCGGCGCCCTCGCTTGCAGGTATTGCAGTTGTATATGATCGTCGCCATGCTCAGTTGTTCCCTCACTGGACTCATGATCGCCGCTAACGGCGCTAACGTAACATATCGACTTTAGCCGTGCCAGCGTACCTTCGAGATAATCAGTAGCTCCAAATCGATCCGCCAGAGTCCGCGCATAATCGCGCAAACTAATCAAGTCGGATCGGTGAGCCGGAATGTCAAGAGCAGTCAATTCGGCTATCAATTCGTTTTTTGTCATGGTGCTCAGTCCTTTCCTCCAGCCCTGTGGCTGTCTATTAGGCGGCGCAGGAATGCCGTGCCGCCCTGTGCCAGCACGTAGGCCCACCTGCCTGCGTCCATGCGTATGTTGCGCCTGGGTAGTGGCGCGTCGGCCCGTGGTCGGCCCCTGCCGCGCTTGACGGCAGGGGGTTCGGTGGTGGTTGTTGGGTTAGTCATTAGTTCTGCACTGCTATTCGCAGGATATCCCCTAAAGACTCCCCTGTCTCATAGCCCCATTGTTCACGAGGTGCAAGCAATTGCCCTGCGCTATTATAATCCCTGCCGCATTCGCAAGGATTAGTGAATTCATCAAGTATGACAATCTCTCCGCAAACACACTTCCCTTCGGGCGGCGATGTCCAATTGTAGCTATGGCAGCGGATGCCTTCGAATATGATTGTCGCTTCCGCTTGGGGCTTTGCCGCTTCTCGCTGGCACAATTCCCAATTTGGATTAGCCGCTTCAGGGTATGAAAATGGCATAACATTACCATGTTCGTCGCAATCGAAAGCAAACCCGCTCCCAGGATTACCCTTCCAGTGGTAGGCAAGAATATACGAAACGTTTTCGCCGAAGTCGCGATTTTTGATAATCTTCATTGTCTTGTGTCCTTTCTCCCTGTGGCCTGTCTCGTCAGTGCGCGATGGCCGTTTCGCGCAGACCGGCTTATGCCGGTTTCGACCTTGGGGTCTCGATCTTCTTGATCGAGTAGGTGCTTATTCCGCCAGCGTACTGGCGGACCTGCTCCAACGTAAGTTCTGTCCCGCGCAGTTCAGCGGGGATGTTGATGTCGATCGAGGTAACGCACGCGGCGGATGCCGCGAGGTAGAAAGGCAACACGCCGATGACATGCTTCCCGAGCACATCGAAAAGCATGACATTCCCTGACAATACTTTTGTGTCCTTCGAGCAGAGTCCCTGCTCGATCAGATATTCGACAAGTGCCGGGTGGCGCGTAACTATGACTGTTTCCATGATATTCTCTCGTGTGTGGAGCTGTCGACAAGCGCCGGGTGGCGCGTAACTATGACTGTTTCCATGTCTTGTGTCCTGTTTGTGGAGCTGTCTCATCAGCGGCCGGCGCTCATTCCGACCGGACCGGCATAAGCCGGTTTCGACTTGGTTAGACAGAATCGATGCGTCCGATCTTGCCGTCTCGGATACGTGCATTGTCGTAAGTGATAGTCATTATCGTTCGATAGAAATATTCGCCGCCGTGGTAATACTGCTGCTGGACCTGAAAAAGCGTCTCCGTGCATCGCACCCGTCGTCGCATATTAGTTTTAGTGTTCAGCTTTGATAACCATCCCCCGCGTCCCTCATAGCCGACGCCCTTGAAGAATGTTTCGACATCTTGCCGGGTTAGTCCGCATTCACGTTGTAGCGATACATCGCCTGATATGTCAATGTGTCGCGTTGTCATAATCGTTGTCGTTGTCATTGTCTCAATCTCCCTTTGGCCTGTCTCGTCAGTGCGCGGTGGCCGTTCCGCGCAGACCGGCATAGGCCGGTTTCGACTTGGTTAGTGCGAGATCGCCTGAGAAACGGCTCGCATTCTCGATAGAGCGGATGCCGTCTGCTCCGGTGTCTCGAAGTTTTGCCAATTCTCACAGGCCCATTCTGCAAACTCGGCCAATCCGTCCCACGTCTCGAAGTTAAATGCGTGTTCGGCGATAGTCGCAATATGACCTAAGCTCGGATGTCCGAGTAGTCTATCGTCAAGCGCCTGGATGTCGGCGAGTATGAAGCGTAGCGCATCCTCGTTGGATATGGTCGGAATGCCTCCGATGTATTTGATTAAATGGGAATAGTCTTTGTTCGTCGCCATTGTCTTGTGTCCTTTTCATCGGCCCCTTCGTTTTGGGCATGACTAATTCTAGCACATACAACAATACCTGTCAATACCCCTCCAGCAACATAGCCGAACATAGTTAAACATACACGAACATAGCTGAATAACGACGATAATGGCACTTGCCTACCCCGAGCGACATAATCCGGTGCCGATCTGACCACGTGGTCATACCAGATACCCAATGTTACGCTGTCACATACGTTGTCACACAATCAGCCCCGAAACGATACTTAATGCGCCTTAACAATCACGCCGATAACAGCCGTTGACAATTACTGATAAGGCGTGGTCTGACCACGTATCAAATGTGACGCTGTCACATGGGGGCGCACATAAAAACGCGGTCCTATTGCTATCATTAGGCAATATAACCCCTGCGCGTGCGCACGCACACGTACACTATTCTTACGCGCGCGCTCAGGCGTCGGAGAGCTTATATTATCTTACATAGGTATTGTTGTTAGCATTACGTAGGTAGGAGCTCTCTACCCCCTGTGGTCCCCCTCGCCATGCGCTGTATTTTTGCAGTATTCGCAGCGCAGGTATAGCCGTCCCACCGCCGGCCGGATTCCGGAATCCAAACACCCCAAGAATTGGGGATTTATAGGGATTCGGCTCACCCAGCGCTTTGTGGCCGGTAGAGGCGCGCCCGCGCATGACGCCCGAGCACACATGACGCGTGAGTCGGGTCGATCTGATCGGGCTCGAAACAGCCCTGGAAAATAGTTTGGCGGCAGGATTGACAATGATACAATGACGTGCTAGAATGTAGCATAATGATACGAGGAGAGGACACGAGACGACAATGGTAAAGATTGTTGCTGCGATTGCGATGGCTGTACTCCTGTACAGCCTCATTCGCATGGCAAGTGGGGACACACGTCCCTGCGATGCGTACGCGTGGGCAGTCATAGGCATCGTGAGTATTGCAGTCTTCATAGGCGCTTACTGGGGCGTTCGGATTTAATGTGCAATGGTAACTATTGTACAATGGTAACTATAGCGCAATATAAAACAACCCTCATAGTTGCTACAAAGGCATCATGCCGACTGACAGCAGGGCGTTTAGCCCGATCTTGGCACGTAGGGTGCGCTGGGGGCCGCGGCTGGCACTATGCAGGTGATTTCTGTCACGATGGCTCGCAGGCGCGCTGTGCGGGGCTTGTGGGACGTTTATATAAAAGTGAGGGGGACGGTGGTTGACATGACCATGACGGAACTGCACCGAGAGGCAATGGAGTTCGCCGACCAAGCACGTGTGGCCGAGAAGCGCGGGGACCTTCGCGAAGCCTTGAAGTGGTACAAGATGGCATTCGCCAAGGAATGCGACGCCCACGCCAAGGCCAAGATAAGCCAAAGCGACGAGTTCAATCGCGGATTGCTGTGGAGCAGCTCGCGTGCGCTTAAAGCCGAAGTCGGGGCGATGGAGCGCCGCATCACAATCTCGCAGGCGGCATCTGTTCCGCGCACTCGGCTTACCCCTGAGCAAAAGGCCAACCAGGGTCAAACGCGAGGACCAAAGCACTAGGGGGGCAGGCTAATCCGGGGCGTTTATATAAAAGTGGGTTTGGCGACGGCGAAAGGATAGGACATGGATGTAACCCGCGCGGAAATGGATGAGCTTGAGCGAGCCATCTGCGATCACTATGGGCATCGAACTAGACTGGTCATGAGCGCGGCCTTGAAGCGGGGTATTGACGACATGCTCGCACGTGAGAAACTGGAAGAGGCCGTTCGTCGCCTGCCGGCGTTTGACATGTTAGATGCCCAGGTGCGGGGTACACGCATGTCACGCGTGAAGAAGGCGCGGCTTATGGACACCGTGATTCGGCTGTGCCACGCGGTACACGAAAGGAAGGCATAATGGACACTGACGGTACACGTGAGGCGTTTGACCGCGCGGATCGACACGTAGGCAGGGCGGAGAGTAACCCGCTTATGTCACAGGCTGATCTCAGGTGCGAGACCCAGGCGTTAAGGCGCGCTACTGCGTACTACCTGCGCGGCATGTCGCTGTACGTCCGTGGGCTGATCGCCGACAGTGACGCGGCGAAGCTGGCCACGGCCTCGCCTGAGGCAAACGGATGGCGGGTGATCGGCGCCGACCCTCTCGGCCATGAGGCCCCGGCCCCGGCTGTCACGGACGGGGGTGGCGAGCACGGTTCGCCGGCTACTCCTGAGCCTGAGCCTGTCGAGTGGCACGATGAGCAATACATGTCAAGCGCCGACCTGGCCGGGCAAGCCCTGTTTGTTGACATCGCATTTAATCGATGGCGTGTGTTTGTGGACGGAAACCAAGACACTTTTTCGTTCCGTAAGCGAGAGCGCGCCAAGCAGCACTGTGAGCGTATTGCTCGTGCCAAGGGCCGATCATGAGCGACTACAGCGGTGCGCCGGCTACTTCTGAGCCTGAGCCTGTCGAGTGGCGCGATGGGTATTACTTGTCAATCGCCGATCTGGACGGACACGCCCTGCTTGTTTACAGGATGGGTCGCTGGCGGGTGTTTGTCGACGGAATTCAACGCGGCCGTGGCCAGCATCGCACGCTAGAGCTGGCCAAACAGGCTGCTGAGCGCGTTGCTCGTGCCGAGGGCCGCTCATGAGCGACTACAGCGACAGCGATGAGCTACGCATGGGCGGTATCCGCGTCCGGCGGGACGGGGAGGCGGTAGCGATTGATATACATGACCCTGGATTAGGGGTGCTAACAATCATGTTGCCGCCTGATCAGGCCATATTCCAGGCCGGGGTTATCATAAAATGCGCACTAGAGATCAAAGAGGCGGCTACTCTCGTGGCGCAGCTGGTTGGAGAGAGAAAGGACTAACGATATGTGGCTCGTAAACACGACGGACGAAGAGTGTGCAACTGCGGTTAATGTATCCCGCGTCACAGTGCTGTATGTTAACAGGACGGGATACTTGGTAGCAGACCGAGTCCCTGTTGCCAAAGTGCCGGGGAGGTCTGTGGGTGTCTCGCTGGTGGCGGCTATCCTAGATGCGATGCGCACCACCGACGGCGACGCGGAGGGGCTGTTTCGCGTTGACAAATGGCTAGAGCGCGACGCGCAAGAAGAGGACTAACTTACATGACTGCTAACGATACGACAACCGAGGCCGCGCAGGCCCTGGCGGTTCCCTAACCCTTGCTGTGGCTTGGGACAAGGGAGCGTATCACTGCCGCGTCGGCGACCGTCGCCTCAAACAGACGTTTACCGACCCTGGTCGCGCCAAGCTTTACACCGAGGCAACCGCTGCCAAGTGGCTCAAGGACATGCTGGCGAAGCTGGAGCCGCCCGCGACAACCACCGAAGGAGGGCGAAGGTAAATGGAAATCGAAATCGGCGAATGCACTGATGGTGATGCCAATCTGATGGTCTATGTCAAGTTTAGCGATTCCCGGACCGGTGTCTATGTCGAGGAAGGGCTTGAGTTGACGGAAGTTCATACGTTGTGTGAGTTGCTTCTGAGCCGCGCCGCAAAAGTCAGGGCGAAGGCGGGGCAATCTGAAGGAGCCCCTTCCGAGACAACCAACGAAGGGGGCAAGGCCGATGCTTAACCCGCGCGACCTACAGCCGCAATCGACGCGGTGCCTATGCGCATCTTGCCGGCGGGCCCGGTACGAGGACCCACACGAAACGCGTATTCGAACGCTCTCGGCGGAGTTACGGCATGAGCACCTCAAAGGGACCGAAGAAGGAAGGTATGAGCGCTTGAAGCAAATATACGACGAGTATGACCGCAAAACGGAAGCAGCTCGGGTGCATGAAGCGGAGCTTCAAAACCACGTGCCGCTTGGTAAGGAACTGGATTTCGCTATGGCCGAGCGGCTCATGGCCCTGGAAAACCGCTTGGCCGAACTGGAAAGGAAGTGCGCCGATGTTTGACGAGCAACACGCGGACGGCACCAACGCGCGTATTAAGATTCAGCACTGTGCCGCGACTCCGCAGGAAGCCCGCTTGGCCGGCTCGATGGTTATTCCGCCACACTTCTCGCCGAATCGTTCGATCGCCACAACGACCACACACCCTTCGACGGTGCGATTGTCGTCAGGGTGACCACGCGACACGGTAAGTACGTTTATCTCACCGTCAGCGGAGAGCCGCCAGTACTCGACGACGGGACGCCGATGGCTTGACAGTTTACGCCGCATGTGCTAGGATATTGCATATACCCTGTGCCTATGTCTCGCCGACACGCGCAGGCTTTCGTACATCAACCCATACGCTACCTGTCCTGCGTTACTGGCAGATGTTCCGCTGGGGCTGACGATAGCCCCGCAACCGTCACTGTCCTAACTGCGTCTGAGGTCTGCATCATGCTCGATATGGCCGCCGTTCCCCGCCTACCCTATGTTAGTGTTGAGCAGGGATGGCGCGACCGCGCATCCGTGCGAGTAGTGTCCGTGCACATGGGAATACCCATGCACGAGGTAAAGCGGCGGTACGCGGCGTTGTCCGCGTCGGTGCGGGCCGAGCGGCAGGACGGCCACTCACGCGCTTCGTACCACATTGCTCGCAGGTCGGCAGGTGTGGGTTACGCGCTGTCACTAGGCAGGGACGGGATTACGGAGGGCGGCTCGGTCAATCCTGTGTATGCGGCGATTGTAGACCACGAGACCGTACCCAGGCCGCAGCGGTGCAGTGGCAACGATTTCACGCTCCGCCACATGGCAGAAGAGGCAACCGGTCCCACCGACGTGCTACCGCGCAAACGGCGCAGTAAAACGAAGATGGGCATCGAGGATATGTGATTGGCGCGAAAGGACTAAACGATATGCACGCAATCGAGTGGATAACATTCAAGCGAGACTACGCGCTCCAAACTGGATGGAGCACACTGCCGGTCTTGTTCGTGGCCGGTGATGCGGTTCGTGTTCAGCCCTCCGGCGAGGAGTGCGCGACCTGTAAGTGCGATGCGCTGACCGGGGTTGTGTTCAGTGCGCCGCCGATCTAATTAACCAGGGCATCGCGGGTTATGTGGGCGAAGGCGAGCACCCCAGCGATTAACCAAAGGACGATCTTCTATGGCTCGCGTATACGCCAAAGGGCTTGCCGGCTGGACGCCGGAGAAGCAATGCACGGCCAAGGCCAAGATCACCGGAGAGCGTTGCAAGCGCATTGCTTGCACGGGACGCAAGACCTGCCAGGTACACGGCGGCACCCAGCCAGTCGGTATCGCAAACGCCAATTACAAGCACGGGATGCGGTCCAAGTACATGCCCGCGCGGCTGTTTGAGTCCTATGACGCCGCACGTGCAAACAGAGAGTACCTTAACCTAACCGACGACATCGCGCTTGCCGACGCGCGTATATCGGATGCGCTTACCAAGGTTGACCCTGGCGAAAGCGGCGAGCTGTGGGCGTCCTTGCTTGACTGCGTGCAAACCCTGCGTAAGGGTGATAGCCGGCCTACTACGACATGGCATGATGAGCGCGAAGTCGTCATTGAGACCATATGCACTCTAGCGCAAGAGGGCGCCGCGGATTACGCGGCATGGCGCGAAGTGCGGACGTGGATGGATCACAAGCGAAAGACGGTGGAAACCGAACAAAAGCGGCTTGTGAGTATGCAGCAGATGATGACCGCCGACCAAGCCCACAACCTCATGGGCCACTTGATTTCGATAATACAATCCAATGTCCACGATCAAGAATCGCTTACAGCAATCGCACGGGAGTTTGGTAAGCTCTCTCTGGGCGTACGGCGCGGAGCGGCTGATCCCGATTAATGACGATCCAGGATACGCACTTGGTTCCGGGGCTATCCCTTGGCGTCTCTGGTGTGAGCGCTATTTCCCGTCTTTGAAACACTTTGGCCAACGTCACGTCAACTTGTGGGAGTGGTTCGACAGTTTGGAGCGTGGTGTCAAGCCGCGTCCCCGTATCGAGATTTGGAGCCGGGGCGGTGCTAAAAGCTCTTCCATTGAGCTTGGCATTACGAGGCTCGCGGCAAGGCTAACGCGGCGGTTCGTGTTGTACGTGTGCGAGACGCAATCGCAGGCCGATTACCACGTTCAGAGTATTGAGCCGCTGCTAAGGTCCGTGGGCGCGTCGCCGCTCCTGAACCAGGAGGGCCGCACGAAGTCGTGGCGTCGCAACCAGCTAAGGACGGCGAACGGGTTTAACCTGGCGGCATATGGGCTTGACACGGCGGCTCGTGGTATTAAGATCGAGCAGTTCAGGCCTGACTTGATCGTGCTTGATGACATCGACGGCAGGCATGATAGCATCGAAGCCGTACAGCGGAAGATCGAGTGCATAACGCAATCGGTGCTACCGACCGGCTCTCCTGACTGCGCGGTAGTGTTGGCGCAAAACCTAATCCACGCCAATTCCATTGCCTCCCAGCTCTCTGATGACCGGGCAAAGTTTTTGTTAGACAGGGACGTTCCTGGGATAGAGGTCGCAGTACTTGATCTTGTGACAGAGGCGGTTCCGCAGGGTCCGGGATTGCCGGCAAAGTACAGGATTGTTAGCGGTACCCCGACGTGGGAGGGGCAGAACCTTGCGACATGTGAGGCGCAGATCAACGAGTGGGGGCTAGACACCTTCCTCCGTGAGGCGCAACACGAGGTCAAACGCGGTGGTGAAAAGGCGTTCCCTTCGTACCAAGGCCGGGATTTCCTGTCCAAAGGCAGGCACGGCAGGCACATTGAGATGGCGCGGGACATACCGGCCCACTGGACGTACTTTGGCGGATTGGACTGGGGGTACAACGCGCCGTTTGCGTTTGTGCTGATGGCGCTATCGCCGACCGGGAAGGTGTACGGCGTTGACGAAGTAGTGCAGCGGCGGCTGTCCAACAAAGACCAGGCGGACGCGGTTAAACGCAAGATAGCGGAGCGTGTAGGCTCGCTAGAGGACTGCATTATCTACTATGACCCCGCGATGGACGCGAAGAAGGTAGCAAACGACAGTATCGGTCGTGCCGACATCGAGGACTTCCGCGCGGCGGGTTTGCGGTGTGTGTGTGGCAATAACAACAGGTTTCACGGCTGGAACAACCTGCGTAACTACTTGGAAGCCGAAGATACGTTCGTGATCATGGACGGTCGTATGCCGTCCTTGTGCGATGACCTAGAGAACGCGGTACACAAGAGCAAGACGCAGTTCGAGGACGTTGACGACGATGC
>Ga0302274_10000941_pt1 | contig 28815 bp, 22 predicted proteins | sample III_Bog_N2_1_FD_198755 | JGI IMG/M metagenome (GOLD analysis project Ga0302274, IMG submission 198755) | Peat permafrost microbial communities from Stordalen Mire near Abisko, Sweden - III_Bog_N2_1 | ecosystem: Environmental > Terrestrial > Soil > Wetlands > Peat | place: Sweden: Abisko...
ATGGGTGACGTCACTGTCATGATACTCTGGATGATTTGCGACGAGGGCATAAAGATCGTCCACGGGAATGCCGAGAGGAGCGATGAACGTGAGGGCAATGGCATTACGGGCTGCAACGCGCGCATTCGAGACCTGCATGCTGCCGGGCGGAACCTTATTATCGACTTTCAGAGGGGTCGTCGTGGCCCAGATAAGCTTGGCATTGGGCGCATGCTTGCGGATCACCTCGAGGTAGGCGGGAAAATATTTGCGGTAATCGTCCTCACTGTATTGCCAGCCGTGCATGCCATTGTTGAAGTGGATGACGTCAAACTTCTGATTGTCGAGAACCATGGCGATTTCCGTCAGGAGCATCGGGTCGTTCAAGAAATGGGAGTCTGCAAGGCGGGAAACATAGGCTTTTCCTTCAAGACGCTTGTCAACCTCACCGGAATAACCGCGAGTGATCGAATCCCCGATGAGCAGAACGCGGGGCAGCTTGTTTTCGGTGAAATGGGGCATCCACAGGTCGCACCACTCATAGAATTCACGCGAAAGCGGAGGGTTTGTACCCGATGCGTTATCGGCAAAGAGAGAGGTAGAGGCGGCAAGGAGGAGAACGCCGGTTAGAGAAAATTGGAGCATCCGGGCTTTCCAATTTGGTATCTTGCCCAGGATCGCAGTACGTTGTTTTTCGGCGTTTTTTGTACGGTTCATACTTTTTCAAGATCAATCATCATTTTTTCAATTCGCACAGCCTCTTCCTTTGGTTGCCAGAGTACCTCGCCGTCATTTGGGTCTGCAAAATAGCTTTTTCCGTACTTTTGTGAAGACATCTGCTCTGCGAGTTTCGAGGTTCTCATGAAATTTTTCCAACTCCAGTTACGCGCTTGGTTTGAGGATAACCGACCGAGCGTTGATTGCTTTCCATGTATCGGTGGATTTGGGACTGATTTCCAACGTATGCACGCCTGCAGATTGAATCTTAATCGTTCCAAGATCCTGAGAGGAATAGTGATCCCAGCCGCCGGTGTTGATGGATTTGGCATCGATCGCCTGGGAACCAATTTTGACCACGAATTGCGAGGTATCGTCTTGCGATCCCAAGTTGATCGAGACGTCATAGGACCCAGCCTTGGTGACATTAAATTTCCAGGAGACGGAGTCTTCCGGCACATTCCAAAAACCGATATTGGCCACGTTATTTTTTGTTTCGACCTGAACTGTCGCACCTCGCAGCCTCACCTCAGAGGCCTCCAAATGGATCGACCCATCCGCCGCAGGATCAATCGCAGGCCGGTTGTTCAGCTTATCCTTGAAGTCGGCCAAAGTGTCCTCAGAGAGGTCGGCGACCGTGGATAAGCCGGAAATTCTGAAGGAGATGGCCGATTTGCAGGGCAACGTCTCGGGCAACTGGATAATCAAACCTTCAGCGGTGCGCGACCATTTCACCGGGTCGGCCGCACCGAGCAAAGTCACGCTGGTCGGATCACCTTTGACCAAGGGTGAGTCACTCGCCAACGCGTGAATCACCACGCTACCCGAAGGAGTGCCGAGCGCCGTGGCATAAATATCGTCCTTCTTGCGGGTAAAACGAATATCCTTCGCCGTAAACGGCACGTTATCATTGAAGGCACCTTGTTTTATGGAAGAAGCTGGACCTTCACCATAGATCGTCCAAGGGCGGGTACCGAAGATCGCTTCGCCATTGATCTTCATCCAATCGGCCATTTCACTGAGAAACGACTCCATTTCCGGCGGCAGACTGCCATCGGGGTAGAGGACGACGTTGAGCAAGAGATTGCCGTTTTTGCTGACAATATCCATCAGCGTGTGAATCACCTCGTCGGATGATTTATAGCCTTCGTGTTTATTGTAGAACCAATCTCCGGTGGAGGTGTCCGTCTGCCAGGGATAGGGCTGGATATCGTTCATTCCTCCGCGCTCCACGTCCTGGACGGAGTTACCGGCCAGATATTCCTTGCAGTTATAGACTGCTTCGAGTTTGCCGCCGTTATTCTTGATGCTGACATTGTAGAGTTGAGCGACAATGGTCCTGCCCGCCTCCTCAAAAGGGAGTCCTCCATCGCTATAAAGAAGATCCGGTTTGTATTGGTCGATCAGGTCATAGATGCGGGCGTACCATTCCTGAATCCATCGCGGATCATGGCTATACCAGCCATCGTAACCAGGCTTGGCCGGCAAATGATAGAGATCCCAATAGGCGGGATTAGCCCCGTCGTAGGGAACTCCCGCCAACGGACCATTCTTGTCGGATCCGTGGCTGTCCTGAAACCAGTTAAAGCTGCCGCCAAGATGTTCCGAGACGCCAAAGCGCAGGCCCTGTTTTTGCGCGGCCTGTTGCCAAAGCCCCACCATATCCTTGTGCGGCCCCATGTTCACCGAGTTCCATTTGTGATATTTGGAATTCCAATTATCAAAATTGTCGGCGTGAACGGCCTGAGCCACGAAGAAATGAGCTCCTGCCGCCTTATAGAGAGCCATCAAATGATCTGGATCCCATTTCTCTGCCTTCCAGAGCGGGATGATGTCCTTATATCCGGATTTGGAAGGATGCCCGTAAATCTTGAGGTGATCCACATAGTCTCCGTCCCCTTCCCAATACATTTTGCGCGCATACCAATCGCCATCGCCCGGCACCGCCTGCGGTCCCCAGTGCGCCCAAATGCCGAATTTTCCGTCGCGGAACCAATCGGGACATTGATATTGCTTGAGCGACTCGACCGTGCCCTTGAAGGGGCCGTCCACCAAAGGAAGATCCTCCATTTTAGGAATCGGAATCGCCTTGGTTTCGGGAGGATATTCCGTTTGCGCTGATGCGGATGCAATGAATACTAAAAGCGCAAGCAGGCTTGATTCGAGATTTCTCATCAGGGCTTAATCAGCTGTTCCTTAACTGTTCCTTTTGGCGTAACATTGAATGAACATGAAAAAAGTCTAATTCGCTGTGTACCAGATGGCAAATGGGGCGAACTGAACTCCATCGACGTTTGAACTCTGTTTCTCCTGCCCGTTTTTGAAGGTCAGACAAAGAGAGGAGTTAAAAGGACAGCTGTGACCAAAAAACCGATAAGCCGATGCCTCATGCACGTCGGAATCCGCCACTGTTGGCATCCCCCATTCTTCCTGACATCGTCCCGTTCCATTGGGCAATCCCACACCATAATATTGGACTCCAAAAAATCTTCCGTCCCTCCGTAGGTCAAGGGATTGCCATCGAGGATGATCGAGGGGTCCCCCTCCAGAAAGGTAAGATTTCTTGCTTTCCCTGCGTAGAGCTGGATGCTGTCGAGTTCGCCTTTACCCTTGGTCAGGGGGATTGCCGTGATGGTATCGTAAGCCTTTGAGGGAGCGCCACCGGCAAAGGGTATGCAAAACGCATGGAATTTTATTCTATTCGCCCCATAGATCTCAGGATCGGGAGCACCCCCGTCTCGATAGAGAACTTGGGGGCTGCCTTTGCCTTGGTTGCGCAATGAGATCGTGCAACTTGTCTGATAAGGGATAAATATCCGGCGAAAGCCCCCCATGCTCCAGTCTCTGCTTCCGGTATCATAGCTCAAGGAAACGTTCTTGCTGAGATAGGTCACGATCGAATTGCCGCCCAAATCATAGTAGTTGAAAAGGAGACCCACCGGTACGGAGACAATCAACTGGCCATCCACTCTGATGTCGATCAACGAATCATAAAAAGTTGCCGGTTCCCCGGAATTCTGGAGACCGAGTTGAATGCTTTCGACGTTTCCGAACCCATTGTCGCTGAAGAGGATCGATGTTTTTTCGATCCCGCTGGGAAGCGGCGTTTGCGCGGTTATCGTGGGCTCGACCGTTTGACATTTTAGGATTCGCGTTTCCATCGGAGAAGAAAAGGCATGATCAAGGGGGATGGCGACAATCAGGATCAGGCCATTCAAGAGGATGGAAAAGTTTCGTCGCATGGGGGGATTTTGGCCTTTGAGTATTGCTGATTTATTCTGACACAGAAAGAGAAACTCCATTTTTATCAGGAATTGCCTAACCGAGCGTTGCTTTGCGGCCGTTGCGGCAGGAACCAGAGATCGGCAGTCAGAAGTCAGAGATCAAAGAGAGAAATGTTGTATTCCCATTCCCCACTCAGCACCCCATCCTTCATAATCCCGCCCTCACAAGCCTTTTTTATTTTTCCTTCATCCTTTGTCCCAATGCCCTTTGACCTGAAATCCGATTACAAGCCTCAGGGCGACCAGGCGCAGGCCATCGAGAAACTGACCCGTTCCATCAGATCGGGAAACCGACATCAAACCCTGCTCGGCGTCACGGGATCAGGGAAGACTTTCACCGCTGCCAATATCATCCGGAACCTCGATCGGCCAACGCTGATCATGTCCCACAACAAGACGCTTGCCGCGCAGCTCTATTCGGAGTTCAAACAGTTCTTCCCCGAAAACGCAGTCGAATATTTTGTCAGCTACTTCGATTACTACCAGCCGGAGGCCTACATTCCCCGTTCGGATACCTACATCGAGAAGGACAGCTCGATCAACGAGGAGATCGAACGCCTGCGCCTCTCCACGACCAGTTCGCTTCTGACCCGGCGCGATGTGATTGTGGTCTCCAGCGTCTCCTGCATTTATGGTCTGGCTTCACCTGAGGATTTTCTTCAGATGGTGCTCACGATCAAAAAGGGGGAACGGATCACCAGGGAGGAACTTCTGAAACGACTGGTCGAAATGCTCTACGAACGCAACGAGATTGAGTTTGCCCGTGGCAAGTTCCGCGTCCGGGGGGATGTCATCGAGGTCTTCCCTGCTCAGAACGACGAGGAGGCCGTGCGGGTGGAATTCTTCGGCGATGAAATTGACAGGCTGGCGCTCTTTGATCCGCTTACCGGCCGTTCCAGACGTGAACTCACCCATCTGACTCTGTTTCCGGCAAAACAATTCGTCACACCAAAGGACAAGATGCAGGCAGCCATGCGGAATATCCGGGAAGAAATGATCGAACGTGTGGCCTGGTTCGAGACTCATGGCAAATATATCGAAGCCCAGCGACTCAAAATGCGCACCGAATATGATCTCGAGATGATGCAGGAGATGGGGTATTGCAGCGGCATTGAGAACTACTCGCGCCATCTGACCGGACGCGAACCGGGTTCCCGCCCCTACACGCTGATGGACTTCCTTCCCGAGGACACCCTCCTCATGGTGGATGAATCCCATGCCACTCTTCCGCAGGTTGGCGGCATGTATGCAGGTGATCGGGCGCGAAAGATGACGCTCGTGGAGTATGGATTCCGCCTTCCAAGCGCGCTGGATAACAGGCCCTTGAACTTTAGCGAGTTTATCGAGATGACCGGCCAGGGGCTCTATATCAGCGCGACTCCTGCAAATCTTGAATTGAGGAACAGCTTTGTCGGAAACAAGGACTTTATTGATTTCAAACTGCTTCCGCCGGATCCCCTCCCCCTCAAGGCAAACAGCGCCACCGAGGAACTCGATACCTCCGCGCCCGGAACCCCGCTTATTGTGGAACAGATTATCAGACCAACCGGCCTCCTCGATCCCCGCATCATCCTGCGCCCGCTCAAGGGACAGATTGATGAAACTATCGAGCTATGCCGTAGCCGGGTGGAAGCAGGGGAGCGCGTCCTGATCACCACCCTCACCAAGCGGACGGCGGAGGATCTTACCGACTATCTGAAAGATGTCGGACTGAAAGTACGCTACCTCCACAGCGACATCGACACGATTGAGCGTGTCGAAATTCTTCGATCGTTACGCTCCGGTGAGTTCGACATTCTCGTGGGCATCAACCTCCTGAGGGAAGGGCTCGATCTTCCCGAAGTCAGCCTTGTCTGCGTGCTGGATGCCGACAAGGAGGGATTCCTCCGGAGTCGCACCTCACTGATCCAGACAGCGGGAAGGGCGGCGCGTCATGAGAACGGGGAAGTCTATCTCTTTGCCGACAAAATCACCGGCAGCATCCGCGACCTGCTGGACATCACGGAAGACCGCCGCCGCCGCCAGATGGAGCACAATCGCAAACACGGCATCACACCGCACAGCGTCAAGCGACCGGTGCAGGAAAGCCTGCGTGTCATCCTCGAAGGAGAGGATGAATCCGCCCGGGTTCAAGAACGCCCGCTCGATGTGGCTGAACTCATCCGTGAACTGGAAGCGGAGATGAAGGAGGCCTCCGCACGATTGGAATATGAACGCGCCGCACTGCTCCGCGATCAAATCATGGAACTCAAAAGTGGCGGCGGCATCACGCCGGCGATGAGTAACAGGCCCAAACTCAAAGCCCCTGCGAAAGCCAGGAAAAGCCGGAAGAGGTAAGAGGGCGGAGAATGAGGGATGAAAGCTGAAACTTGAAAGTGGAGTAAGAAGTCGGGGCAGAGAGCAGAGCGCGGAGGTCAGAAATAGGAAGGCAAGCCCGTCCTGATCTCTGTCTTCTGACCTTTGAGCTCTGACTTCAGTCTTTTTCCTTCATCCTTCATAATTCCCCATTCATCCTCTTCCCCATGGCCACCCGCAAAGCACCCATCTCTTCAGGCAAGGATTCCCGAGTCCATTTTGTCACCGGCAGTGACGAGGCCGAGGTGCGTCGCACCGCTCAGGGGATTGCGGCCCAACTGGCGCCAGCGGACGCGGGAGAATTCGGACTGGAGATCCTGGAAGCCCCCGCGGATACCGTGGATGCATCGGTTGACCTGATTGAAAATACGCTTCAAGGCATTCTCACCCTCCCTTTCTTCGGCGGAGGAAAATTGGTCTGGATGAAGGGCGTTTCCTTTCTGAGGGATACGCAGCAGGGGCGCTCCGAGTCCGTCCAAAATGCCTTGGAAAAACTCCTGAAAACCCTGGAAGAGGGATTACCTGTGGGCATCACCTTGCTGATCAGTGCACCGGAGCCGGATAAAAGGCGAAGTTTTTACAAATCCCTCACTGTCATTGCGTTGACGACACTTTGTGACAAGCCTGACTTTGGCTTTGGGGTCACCGAGGAGGATCTTATCGACTGGGTGATTCAACGCTCCCGCGATCGGGGAGTCACGATGGAGCATCAGGCAGCCGTCGTTCTGACAACAAGGGTCGGAGCCAATGGGGGGCAACTCGACACCGAGCTTGCCAAACTTGCCATCTCAGCTGGCGAGGGAACCACTATTTCGGAGCAGCTTGTGAGGGATCTGGTTCCCGAAACCCGCGCCAGCGGGATCTTTGACCTGAGCACCGCGATCAATAAACGCAATCTCCCCCTCTGCCTCGACACGCTTTCCAAACTGCTTCGTCAGGGGGAGAATGCCGTCGGCATCCTGCTTGCCGCCATTGTCCCAACCGTTCGCAATCTCCTTGCGGCCAAGGATCTGATGGAACGCCATCGTCTTCGACCGCCTGCACAGCCGCAGTTTTTCGCTTCGGATCTCAAGCGTCTTCGACCGGAGGAAATAGCTCATCTTCCCCGAAAAAAGGATGGGGGGATCAATACCTACGGCATTGGAATTGCAGCCGTGAATGCCTCCCACTTCGACCGCAATCATCTTGAAAAGGCGTTCCTGGCCTGCCGCGATGCCAATGCGAGCCTCCTGAGAGGCCACGGCTCGGAGGAGACTCTCCTCACCCAACTCCTGGTTCGTATTGTTGCGCGATAAGGATTGGAAAAATATCAGCTGAAGGTTGGGAGGGATCTGCAACTTGCCATTAGGACGGATCATCATGGGCATTTACAAATCCGACAAATAGGGCTGGAGTTTTTCCTTGAGAGAGCTCCGCGCCCGAAAAAGAAGACTCTTCACTGCGGGAAGGCTCATTTCGAGAACAACTGCAATCTCTTCATAGGGCATTCCCTGATGCTGTCTGAGCACGACGGCGAGTCGCTCTTTCTCGGGAAGTAGCGCCATCGCTCCTTCAATTGCCTGGTGGAGTTCCCTCTCCAGAAGCTGCCGGTCAGGCCCCGATGAGCCATCGGGATATTCGGGTTCCGCTTCTTCCGTGGCTGATTGGGGGATCAGCCTGGTGCGGCCTCTCCTTCGTGATTCGTTAAAAACGAGTCTCTTGGTGATGGTGAGCAGCCAAGTCGTGAATTTGGCCTCAGGACGCCAACGTGCGGCTGATTTCCAGACATTGAGGAAAACCTGCTGCGCCACATCCTCGGCATCCGCCGCTCCGATCATTCGGACAACTGTTCCGATGACAAGCTGCTGATGCCGTTCCACCAGCAAACGGAAAGCATGATCATCACCCTCTGCAATCAGGTGCATCAAAAATTCGTCGGTATGCTCCGTCTGTTCAGGGGGAAGAACTGTCACGCGAAGAAGAGTGGTCAAAGATCAGGGAGGAAACAAGTGGGAGTGACCCTTTGGATCAACACCGTCAGGCAGGTACGGTTTCACAAACTGTTAATCCTGTCCTTCTCCTCACGGCCATCCTTCCAATCGGATCCCCCGTACGCAAAAAGATCGTTTCAAATTCAGTCACGGGGCGCAACAGGTCGTCAACCCATGAAACCTCCTCCCATACTCCCTGGACGTCAAGATGCTCTTTCATGGCTGAGAAATAGCCGGAATGATCGGTCATCAGACGGAGAACTCCCGAGGGCTTCAGCTTTCTGCGGGCAATCTCCAGAAATTCGGGATCAACCAGCCTGCGAAACCAATGCCTTCGTTTCGGCCATGGATCGGGAAACGAGACATGAAGCGTGTCGAGAAAATCATCGGGAACAAGGGCCTCGAGTGATTCCTTTCCCCATCCGCGCCAGACTATGGCATTTGGGATACCAAGCCTTGTTATCTTCTTGTTGGCACGCAGGACGCGCGCGGAAAGTCCTTCGATTCCCACAAACAAGACCCCCGGATTCAAAGCGGCGCTCTCGGTCAGAAACTTCCCTTTGGCCGCACCAAAATCACATTCAACGCGGGCAAATCCGCGGGCCTTGGATATCAATTCCCCTCGGGCTGATGAAAGATCCTGATTCGGAGTCATCCGGCCCGGCACCGGAATCTCATTCAGTTCAGCTCTCCGAACCACAAGGAAAAATCAGGCAGCATCCTTGTCCTGACGGCGACGCAACAGTGCCGGTCGGCGCCCCTCCACAACCGCACGGTTGAGGGTGACGGATGTGAGATCTTCCCTGTCGGGTGCCTCATACATGACATCGAGCATGATTCTCTCAAGGAGTGAGCGCAGAGCGCGGGCACCCGTCCCCTTTTTGACAGCCGCCTCGGCCAGGGCGCTCAGGGCGTCCTTGGTGACGGTCAGGGAAATGTCATCCATTGCCAGGAGCTTGGTGAACTGCTTGATCAACGCGTTGCGGGGTTCAGTCAGGATCTTTATCAGTTCGTCTTCGGTGAGCTGTTCCAGGGAAGCAAGCACGGGAAGTCGGCCAATGAACTCGGGAATCATCCCAAAGGAAAGAAGATCCTCAGGCTCCACGGCGGTAAGGACGGCGGAGGCATTCTTCAACTCCGATGTCTCAGTGGAAGGTGCGTGGAAACCGAGTGTCTTGCCACCCACTCTCCGTTGCACAATCTTGTCGAGCCCGACAAACGCACCTCCGCAGATGAAGAGGATATTCTGGGTATTGAGCTGGATGTATTCCTGATGAGGATGTTTCCTCCCGCCTTGTGGCGGCACATTACAGGTGGTTCCCTCCAGGATTTTCAGCAAGGCCTGCTGCACTCCTTCGCCTGAAACATCGCGCGTGATGGAGACATTGTCGGTCTTGCGGCCGATCTTGTCGATTTCATCGATATAGACAATTCCTATCTCCGCCCGCTTCACATCATAGTCGGCGTTCTGGAGAAGTCTCAGGACGATGTTTTCCACATCCTCGCCGACATATCCGGCCTCCGTCAGCGTCGTGGCGTCGGCGATGCAAAAGGGAACCTCGAGAATCCGTGCAAGAGTGCGGGCCAGCAGGGTCTTTCCGGAACCGGTGGGACCGATCAGCAGGATGTTGCTCTTTTCCACCTCCACATCGGCGAGACCTTCTGAAAGCAATCCCACCGGAAGTTCCTCCCTTTCCAAGGAAATACGCTTGTAATGATTATGCACCGCGACCGAGAGGGTGCGTTTGGCAAGATCCTGACCGATGACATGGGCATCAAGCTCGCGACGGATTTCGGAAGGTTTGGGAACGCGCACGGCGGGACCACCGTCGCCATGAACCTCGGATCCACCCTCCTTGTCGAGGATGCCCTTGCAAACCGTGATGCAGCTATCGCAGATGTAGACACCGGGCCCCGCAATCAGTTTGCGGACTTCGGCATGGCTCTTTCCGCAGAAGGAGCACATCGTGAGATTGGTGGTTCGGGCCATGGAGTAAAAATGTTAGCTCTCGGAAGTCTTCTCGGGAGGATTCTTGAGTTCTTTGCGGGATTTGACCACTTCGTCCACGAGTCCGTATTCACGGGCTTCCTCAGCGGTCATGTAGTAATCGCGGTCGGCATCGCGCTTGACCTGTTCCTCCGGCTTTCCCGTATTTTCGGCAATGATGCGGATGAGGCGGCGGTTGAGCTTGTACATGAACTCCACGCTCCGCTCGACATCGCTGGCGGTACCCTGGGCACCTCCCGAAACCTGATGGATCATGATGTCTGAATTGGGGAGGGCAAAGCGTTTTCCCTTTGTTCCCGCACACAGAAGGAAAGCCCCCATGCTGGCAGCCATACCCATACAATAGGTATTCACATCACAGGTGACGAACTGCATGGTGTCATAGATGGCCAGCCCTGCGGTGACGGAGCCCCCCGGCGAATTGATATAGATATGGATGTCCTTCTTGGCGTCCTCCATCTGGAGGAAGAGAAGTTGGGCAATCACCAGATTGGAAACATGATCGTCGATCCCCGTTCCGATAAAGATAATGCGATCCTTGAGCAGGCGGGAATAGATGTCATAACTCCGTTCGCCGCGACCCGTCTGCTCCACGACCATGGGAATCAGCATGCTGGAAGAAGGTCGGTTGGAGGAGGAGCCATGGGAACCACCAAAGGGTGTGTTGGGAAAAGTCATGGAAGCGCTTTTAGTGGTCATGCCCGCAACCGGGGCCATGGACATGTTCATCATCGTGGGTGTGATTGGAATCGGGAGATGCAGAAGCCTGAACATTTTGAACAGGATTCGGTTCCTCTCCATTCACTTTAGCATGAGAAACCACCACATCAAGTGCCTTGCCCAGAGCAATCTCTTCCTCGATGGCACCCAGGGCTCGCCGCCGCTGAAGTTCCTTCACCAGTTTCTGGGGAGTCATTTTGTACTGCTCGGCCATGGAAGTGATCCGCCAGGCCAGTTCATCGCGGCTCACGGTGATGCCTTCCTTGCCGATGATTTCTCCCAGAATGAAATTCAGCTTCACTTTGTCTCCGGCACTCTGTCGGGCAGCCCCCAGGAGTTCCTCCTGATGGGCACGCAACTCTTCTTCACTGACACCCCGCGACTGGTTCTCCTTGATAATCTCCTTGAGAATCGTGGAACTCTCCTGGTGAACCATCGTTGAAGGAGCTTCGACAGTGGCAAGAGCAAGAAGCTGCCTCACTACTTCGGCACGGACGGAGCGGGTAAAATTTTCCCCGGCATTCACTTCAAGGCGTTCGCGCACCTGGCCGCGGATTTTTTCAAGCGTCGAGCCGGGACTGAGCTTATCAGCAAAGGCATCATCCAAGGGAGGAAGCTCCCTCTCCTTGATCTCATGCAGGGTCACTTGGTAAACGACCTTATAACCCCTCAACTTCTCCTCAATGAAGTCCGCAGGAAAAAGCACCTCGCATTCACGGCTCTGACCGGGCTTGAGTCCGATTAAACCAGCAGCCAGTCCGGGGATTGGCCGTTCTTCTTCGAGACGAATCCAGAAATTCTTACGCCCGGCATAGGTGGGCTGAAGGTCAGGATAGCTTTCGGCCAACGACTTTCCTTCGATCGATCCCTCGTAATCAAGGACTGCAAAGTCTCCCATCACCAGGGGTCTTTCCTCAGCCGTCTTGAACTCCGCAAGATCCCCGCGCAATCCCTCCAAAAATTGATCCACCTGAACCTCGTCAACGACGGGCTTTTCCACGGAAATTTCCAAACCCTTGTACTCGGAAAGAGACACTTCCGGGCGCGTGACGACCGTGGCGGTAAAACTCAGCGAGCGCTCCCCGCCAACACCCTCCAGCTTGATATCGCGGACATTCGGGCTCTGGACAGGCCGGAGCTTCTGCTCGTTGATCGCATCGCGCACGGCGGAGTCCAGCAACTTGCGGGTGACCTCCTGTTCGATGTCCTGGGAATACTTTTTCTCAACGACTCCCAGAGGCGCTTTTCCCTTGCGGAAGCCTGGAAGATTGGCCTGGCGGCGGTATGCTGCCCCGACCTCCTTCCACTCGCTCTGGAATCTTTCGGGGGGAAGTTCTATGTGCAGGTCGACGATGCAACTCTCTTTCGGTTCGATGGTGACTTTCATGATGAACAAAGAAGCAAAGCAGGGAGCAATCCGTCGGACAATCCCTAAAGAAAAGAATGAAGGATAAAGTAAAAATGATGAAAAGTGACAGTCGGAATTCATACTCATCGTTTCTTCATTTTTCATTTTTCATTTTTCATTCATCCTTTCCGCTCTCATGCGCACGATCCGGTTCTTTCTCTATGTCATTCCGGCGCTCTTGATTGCCCTGCTGGTGATTGCGTTCGTCAATGCCACGTTCCTTTCGATCACCAAGAAAAATGAAATGTCGATTGGAACGATCATGGAGGCATCGACGCTCAATCCAATCAAGGAAACGGATGTCGCCTCTGGCCAGGCTTCCTCCCTGATGTTCAACGGCCTCCTGAAATATAATCAAAATCTGGAAATCGTCGGGGATCTGGCAACCTCCTGGGAGCTTTTCCAAGAGACCACCTTTCAATTTGCGAGCCCTGAAGAAGCGGCTAAGGCCCTTGGGTTCATCAATCTTCAACACGACAGCAATCACTCTTTGGCCACAGGTACCGCTCCTGCAAACAACTGGCCGGTTCGCATAGCCATCCTGAAAGAAAGACGCCTGGTGCTCTCGCTAGCCCAACCCGGTCTTCAAGACTCCGAACAAATCTTCAAGGCCTTGGTTGAGGCGGGCTTTCATCCCCTCCCCTTCCCCCCGCTCGAAAAGGGAGGCAAGGAACGCCCCTTTCTTGCCGAGCCGATCATTCATTTCACTCTCCGAAAGGATGTCCGCTGGCATGACGGGGTCCCTTTCACTTCGGCCGATGTCGCCTTCACCTTCCATGCGATCATGGACGAGAGGGTGGCTTCCCCGCGCAGTTCGGATTTTGAACTTGTCTCCTCCCTGACAACCCCGGATCCCTATTCCGTCGTTGTCCGGTACAAGAAACCCTTCTCCCCCGCCCTGCTCAGCTGGATGGGAGCCATCATTCCCGCTCATCTTCTCGATAAAGTCGATCCCTCCCAATGGTCGGAAACCTACAACCGCCATCCCGTCGGGACAGGCCCCTTCAAATTCGGCGAATGGAAAACGAACGAATATATCCGGCTTGTGAAAAACCCCGATTATTTCCGAGGCTCTCCATGGCTTGATTCGGTCGTCTTCCGCGTCCTGCCGGATCCCCTGACACTTCAACTCGCCTTCCAAACCCATCAGGTCGATTTCTGGGAGGCCGAGCCCTGGGCCGTTCAAGGGGTCGAAAAGGATCCCAGATTCGATCTCTTCAGCTCCGCAGGGAACATGTATCTCTACATCGGGTGGAATCTTCGCCGACCGATGTTTCAGGATCTCAGGGTACGCCAGGCGATGGCCGAGGCTGTGAACATCCCGCAGATGATCAAATACATCCTCTACGGTCATGGCGCCCAATCCACAGGAATTTTCACGCCAAAGATGTGGTTCTATGATCCCAAGGTGAAACCATTACCATACGATCCTGCGGCGGCTTCAAAACTGCTTGATGAAGCTGGTTGGAAACCGGGATCCGACGGCATCCGGGTGAAGGATGGGAAGCGTCTTTCCTTCACCCTGATCACAAAAAACGGCGATGAGGTTCGGCGCGACATCGCCACCCTTGTCCAGGATGATCTGAAGAAGGTCGGGGTCGAGGTAAAGGTCGAAATCTATGAATGGGCCGTCATGCTCAAACGCTTTGTGACTAAGGGGGAATTTGATGCGGTCGTGCTGGGTTGGGGCCTTGGAAACGACTTTGACCAGTATGCCATCTGGGACTCGAGTCAGACACATCCCGGGGAAATGAATTTCATCGATTATCAGAATCCCACCGTGGATCATCTTCTGACCGATCTGCGCCAGGAATACAACCGCCCGGCGATCCTCAAAATGGCCGGGGAACTTCAGCAGACCATTTACAGTGACCAGCCGTATATTTTTCTCTTTGTGCCGGAATCCACATCGGTCATGTGGAAAGGGAGTTATCGCATCTGCCACCCCGGCCCAAATCCAGGCGAGTGGATTGATTCACCCATCACCAAGACAAAGGCCGGCTGGGATTACGACATGGAATGGTTTTATCGCCCGGAATATCCGCCGAAGACCGGAGGTCTTGGAAACACTCTGAAACGCTGAAATTTTGATAAATAGCAGCCAAAAATACGAGCAATCCATCATCTTCTAATCTCTTCCTAATCATGAGCGATCTAGATTCTTTTTTAGCTTTTTAGCTTTTTCCCATGACTTCCTTCATCCTCCGCCGTCTTGCACTGAGCGTTGTGCTGCTTTTCATCATCAGCATCATCTCTTTCTTTATCGTGACGCTGACACCTGGCAGTCCTTATCCTTGGGGCGATCTGAATCCGAAAATTTCGAAAGAGGTCAAAGAGAACTTTCGCAAGAAGTTCCATCTCGACCGCCCGCTCCCCGAACAATACGCCTTCATCATGCGCGATCTCTTCACCGGGAATCTCCGCAGCATCAAGGATGACCGTCCCGTCATGTCGCGTATCCTGGAACGCTTTCCAGCCACGCTTTCACTGAACTTCACTTCCATTCTGATCTCCCTGGCTTTTGGAACCCTTCTCGGAGTCACCGCCGCCCGTTATGCGGGACGGTGGCAGGATGTCTTTGGATCATTGACGGCAATTTTCTTCATCGCCCTTCCCGGATTCTGGATCTCCTACCTCATTGCCATTCTGCTTGTGAAGGAATTCCATGTTCCGATTCTTGGAACCCAGAGCTATGGCATTGAATTTCCAAACGCCGGGGCAGCCATCCTCGACCGCCTCTGGCATCTGCTTGTCCCAGCCACTGTCCTGGCCCTGGGAGGCATTGCCGTCCAGTCTCGCTATCTCCGCGCCACAATGATCGAATCCCTCAGGGAGGATTACATCCGAACCGCCCGGGCAAAGGGTCTTGCCGAGGAGATCGTGCTCTACAAACATGCCTTCAGAAACTCCGTCCGTCCCATCCTAGCAGGCATCGGAATGCTCCTGCCCGCGATGATCAGCGGCTCCGTCGTGATCGAGACCATCTTTGCTTATCCAGGCATCGGCCGACTCTCCTACGAAGCCGTTCTGGAACGTGACTATCCGACGCTTGTGGCCATGAACTTCTTTGTCGCGGCCCTCATACTCCTCGGTAATCTGATCTCGGATCTCCTCTACGCCGCCGTGGATCCCAGGATACGACTCGAATGAGATATTCCAAAATCAGCGTTTCCCAAGCATGACAACCTCGACTCTTTCCCCGATTTCCCCGAGCTCCACAATTCCGACTCTTTCCTTGGAAGCGGAGACACCCGCCCAACGGATTCTTCGACGTTTCTGGGCACAACCGGTCGCCCGCATTGCCACCATTGTCATCCTCTTCTTCATCCTGATTTCAGGAGGCACAGCCCTTCTCTCATCGCTTCATCTGAACTGGCCCTGCGAACCCAATCAGACCAATCTGGAACAGAAACTCGTGCCCCCCTCGACCCAGCATTGGCTTGGCACCGACAATCTCGGCCGCGATGTTCTATCCCGGATGCTTCACGGAGCCACCATTTCGCTCACCGTGGGACTGATCGCCGTGGTGGTGTCGCTCGGCATCGGCGTTATCGTCGGCGCGATCGCGGGATACTTTGGCGGCCTTACCGATCAAATCCTCATGCGATCCGTTGACGCCCTTCTTTGCTTTCCCACCTTCTTCATCATCCTTTCCGTGGTGGCCATCCTTGGCCCCAGCCTTGTCAACATCGTCCTCGTGATCGGACTCGTCAGTTGGACAGGGGCGGCCCGGCTTGTTCGGGGTGAATTTCTGACTCTTCGCGAAACCGAATATGTGAAGGGAGCCCGCGTCCTGGGACAAAATTCCTGGCATATCATCACGCGCCACATCCTGCCGAATGCCGCCGCTCCCATTCTGGTCACGGCCATCGTGAGCATTCCTGACGCCATCCTTACCGAGGCCTCCCTGAGCATCCTTGGCTTCGGAGTCCAGCCACCGCAGGCCACCTGGGGCAATATCATCGCGGACGGCAAGACCTATCTTCTTGAAGCGTGGTGGCTAATCCTCTTCCCCGGACTCGCCATCCTGATCGCAACGCTGTCACTCTACCTGGCAGGAGATGCACTCCGGGAAGCGGCAGAGAGTCGGAATTAATCTCCAGATCTTTATGCTCAAAATCAACAATCTCCAGATTGGCTTTCAGAATTCCGGCGGAATCATCCCTGCTCTTCGTGGAGTTTCGCTGGAACTTGGCAAGGGGGAGACACTTGCCATCGTCGGTGAGAGCGGCAGTGGAAAGAGTGTCACAGCACTGGCAATCACACGTCTTCTCCCCACTCCGCCGGCTGTCTATCAGGGGGGGAGTATTGAGTTCGAAGGCAGGGATCTCTTGCAGGTTTCCGATGCGGAGTTGAGGCGTGTACGTGGCGGAAGGATAGCCTATATTTTTCAGGAACCCTCCACATCGCTCAATCCGGTCTATACAATCCGCAGTCAAATTGCGGAAATGATCCGACTTCACCGTCCCGAGGTGAAAGATATCACCGCCGAAATTATCCACTGGCTGACTGCGGTGGGAATCCACACTCCCGCAGCCCGCTTGAACGACTATCCCCATCAATTCAGCGGAGGAATGCAACAGCGGGTCATGATCGCGATGGCACTATCGGCGCGGCCTGATCTGCTGATTGCCGACGAACCGACCACTGCTCTGGATGTCACCATCCAGGCCCAGATTCTGGACAAACTTCGCGAACTCCAACGAGACCTTGGAATGGCAGTCCTCCTGATCACCCACAACTTCGCCATCATCCGAGGCCTTGCCAGACATGTGGCCGTCATGTATCGCGGCGAGGTCGTGGAGCATGGTGAAACAGATCAGGTCTTGCGGGCTCCGCAGCATCCTTACACCAAGGCACTCATCGCCTGCATTCCACGCCTCGGAGACCGACGCAGGAGACTCCCCACGATTGGCGATTTTTCACCAGTTTCCTCATGATCACCCGTTACAACGATCTGGCAGCAAACGAGCGAACCTATCTCGCCTGGCTGAGAAGCGCCCTGGCATTCCTTGCTTTTGGATTCCTGCTGGAACGCTTCGATCTCGTTCTAAAAACCTTCGCCAAGTCCTTTTCGCAGGTAAACATTGTGAATCTTTCCCCACTTGGCCGCGAAGCCGGCATCGTTGTCGTGGGACTCGGGCTTTGCATGATGGTCCTCTCCACCTGGCGATTCATCAAAACCACCCGCCTGATCCAGAGTGAGACAAGCGAAACCTACAGCATCCGCTTTGTTCTTTTCATGGGCGGCATCTTCATTCTGATCGCCATTTTCATCCTGCTTTACATCTCACGGATCCTCTCGTGGGCCTAGGTTTTTTTAAAAATTCCGACCCAGCACTATGATACGCGTCCAGGATGTCAGGAAGTGCTATGGGGGTCCTGATTGCCGGGTGGAAATCTTGCGCGGAGTCTCCCTGGAAATTCCACAGGGGGAGTTTCTAGCGGTCATGGGTCCGAGTGGATGCGGCAAAAGCACGTTGCTCCATCTTCTGGGAGGCCTTGATCAGGCAGATTCCGGAAGAATTTTTCTGGGTAGGAATCCGCTGCATGAAATGAACGACCAGCAGCTGACACGGCTTCGTCGTGACACGATCGGAATCATCTTTCAGTTTTTCAATCTGCTCCCGACCCTGACCGCACAAGAGAACATTCAACTACCAGCTCTCCTTCAGGGGAAATCCTCGCGGGAAGTCAGTACAAGGTCGGTACAGTTGCTTGCTGAAGTCGGTCTCAGTGAGTGCGCTGACAAAAAAATCCACCAACTTTCCGGCGGCGAAATGCAACGCGTGGCCCTGGCAAGGGCTCTTATCGGTAATCCTGCCATTCTGCTGGCTGACGAACCGACCGGAAACCTTGATTCGGAAAGCAGTCGGATCGTGATCGCTCTTCTGCATCAACTCGGACGGGAACATGGGACGACGATCGTGATGGTCACTCACAGCGCCGAAATTGCAGCAGCAGCAGACCGCTGCATTGTCATGCGGGACGGTCATATTCTGGGACCAGATCACGAAGGCACCGCTTTTCCATGTTCCTGATTTTTTGCAGACACGCCGGACGGTACTTTCTCCGCCACAAGCTGCTCTCGCTTCTCAATATCCTGGGCATCGCCCTCGGGGTAGCGGTTTTTGTCAGCGTTCAGGTGGTCAACACCAGCGCACTCCACTCCTTCCAAGCGTCCGTTGATCTTGTTTCAGGAAAGGCCAATCTGGAAGTCGTCGGCAACGGTCTTCCCTTTGACGAAACGATTTATCCGAAAATACGCGCTCTTCCCGGGATCGCAGCGGCAACCCCCCTGATCGAATCCGTGGCAACTCCGGTCTCCGCACCTGGAGAATATCTGCAGATCCTCGGGGTCGATCTCTTCTCAAACGGCCCCTTTCGTACCTTTTCCTTGAAGGAAAACGGAAGCACAGTGGATTTTCTCTCGTTTTTGGGCGATCCCTCGGCCCTCGCCATCACAAAAATAATGGCCGAACGACTCCATCTCACGTTGGGAGACAAAATCCTCCTTCGTACAGACACGGGTATCCGGGAATACAAAATAGCTTCCCTGATCACCTTCAATGAAGATGCGGTCGGCAGAAATGATCATCTCGCGGTGATGGATATCGCGAGTGCCCAGGAAGGCTTCGGCATGATCGGGAAGCTCTCGAGGATCAGTTGCCGGCTGACTCCCGGTCAGGACTGGGATCAAGTCGTCCAAAGCATCCGCGCTACGGTACCGCCGGACGTGCTCGTTCAGGCACCGGATCGTCGCGGCAAACAGGTGGATAAAATGCTGGGTGCCTTTGAACTCAACCTGACCTCCCTTTCCATGGTTTCGTTGCTCGTGGGAATGTTCCTGATCTACAACACCGTGTCGACAGCGGTTGTTCGACGGCGATCCGAGATTGGAATTCTCCGTGCCCTCGGTTTGCAAGGGTATCAGGTGCAACTTCTTTTCATCGGAGAAGCCCTTCTTCTGGGTCTTCCGGGGTTGCTTCTTGGCATTCTGGCAGGCTTGGGACTCGCTGAACTTCTCATCAGCCAGGTTTCCGAGACAATCACCTCTCTCTATCTGCTTCTCAGCATTCGGGAGATTTTCCTTACGCCGCTCAGTCTGCTTGTCACAATGGTTCTGGGTCTTGGTGCCGTTATTCTTGCCGCCTGGTTTCCCGCCCGTGAGGCCGCCCTCATCCCACCCGTCCAAGCACTTCAAGTCGGCTATCTCGAAGCGATGATCCAGGAAAAAACCTCGCGATTTCTGGTGCTGGCATTCCTTTCCGCACTGGTTGCAATTTGCCTAGGCATGATAAGCCTCAAGGGAGGCCCCCATTGGCTTAGTTTTGGATGTGCTCTTTTCACCCTGCTGCTCTTTGCGCTCTGCGTGCCGAGCTGTATCCAGATGATGACCCGAACCTTGCGACCCGTAAACATCACCTCGCGGCTTGCACTCAGTAACTTTGGCCGTTCACTTCACCGCAACTCCATCACCATCGCCGCACTGGTCACAGCCCTGGCCATGCTGGTGGGCGTCTCCGTGATGATTTTCAGCTTCCGAACCACCGTCAATCAATGGCTGAGTGAGAGCGTGCGTGCTGACATTTTCATTGCGGACCCAGCCAACTTTCGTGCCGGACCCAGGAAACTTCTGAGAACCGAAATCGAGGAGATTGTCCGGCACCTGCCTGGACTGGAGTCTTATGATACATACCGGGAACTCGAAATGTCACTTCACGGAATTCCCTTCAAGCTGGCGGCAATTCGATTTCCTGTCGCTGCACGGCACAACCCCCTGCGCTTCAATGATGCGAATGGTTCCACGATTTTCACCCACGCCATTAATCGCGACGAAATCTGCATCAGCGAACCTTTCGCTCGAAAATTCGGATATCATGGAGGAGAGGTGTTGACGCTGCCCACGCCTGGAGGCCCAGTGAGTTTCAAGATTGCCGGGGTCTTCCGAGATTACACAAGCGATCTCGGTCTGATACTCCTCGACCGGCAGACTTATCAGAAACATTGGCGGGACAATTCCTATAACAGCTTTGCCCTCTATCTTAGAAAGGGGTTTTCCAGCGATACGGTTCAGGAATCGCTCAGGCAATCCCTGGCGCCACTCGGAGCCTATCTGGTCTATTCCAACCAGGAACTCCGGCTCCAAGTATTCCGAATTTTCGACCAAACCTTCCGGGTGACCTACCTTCTGCAAACAATCGCACTGCTCGTGTCCGGTCTCGGCATTTTCCTCAATCTCATCATCATGATCTCCGAAAGGAATCGGGAAATCGGCATCCTCCGATCCATGGGCACCAGCAGAGTCCATGTGATCGGTATCATTCTTAAGGAAGCGGCACTCCTTGGCGGGCTTGGTGCGATTCTGGGTATTGCCGCAGGATTGGCTCTTGCCTGGGTGTTAAGCAACGTCATCAACGTCGCCTTCTTTGGATGGACGATAGATTGGGCAACACCCTGGGCCTTTCTTGGCACCCTTCCCTTCACCGTCATTCTCACCAGCCTCATTGCCGGATACTGGCCAGCACGCCTGGGCGCGAATCTTAACATCGCCCGGGCTGTAAAAATGGAATGAAAACGTTCTTCATTTTTCTTTTCCTTTCAGTTGGCTTTCCATTGTTTCTGAATGGGGAGGAGTGGCGGCAGGCCGTGCAGCCCTTCGACTGGCAATTCCCAAGGGATCATGGAGCCCACCCTGATTTCAAGACCGAGTGGTGGTATTTTACAGGCAATCTGGAAAGTGATGATTCAGGGAATCCCCGGCACTTTGGCTATCAACTCACCATCTTCCGTCAGGGAGTTTTTCTCCATCCGGAGCAAACGCATAGCCGATGGGCCCTGAGGGATCTGTTCTTCGGGCATTTCACAATCAGCGAAATTGACAAAGGCGTGTTTCATTTCAGTGAAAAAGTTGACCGGGGTGCGCTTGATCAAGCCTTTTCACGCGAAGGTTCCATGGATGTGAGGTTACGGGAATGGAGGATTCAATCCCTCACCCCGCCCCCTCATGAAGCCTATCAACTCAGCGCGAATGAGTCGGATCATGCCATCGATCTTACCGTCACGGCCGGGAAACCGCTTATCCTTGAGGGGGAACATGGGCTGAGTCTGAAAGGCCCTGAACCAGGAAACGCCTCGTATTATTATTCCTATCCCAGACTTCGAACTGAGGGCACGCTGCGCATTGGCAACCTGACGACTCATGTGCATGGAGAAAGTTGGTTTGATCATGAGTTCAGCACCAGCTCTCTGGGTAAAAATCAGGTGGGATGGGACTGGTTCTGCATCCAGTTGGATGATCAGCAGGAACTCATGCTCTATTGCATGCGAACTCAGGATGGTCACTACGACGAAACCTCCTCAGGCTCCTGGATTGATGCAAAAGGACAACAATCCCCTCTCTCGAAGAATGATTTTTCCATCCAATGCCTCTCCCATTGGAAAAGTCCGCACACGGGGGGGATCTATCCCAGTCAATGGCGGATTTTGATCCCTTCCAGACGACTCGATCTCATCATCACACCCCGACTCTTGGATCAGGAACTCCGGCTCACGGAGCTGGGGAACTTGTCGTATTGGGAAGGAGCCTCTTCAGGAAAAGGCATGCTGGATGGACGGCCCGTCACGTCTTTGGGATATGTGGAGCTGACGGGCTACGTCGGCTCGCTCGATCAGGGTTTGAAACGGTGAGAAATAAGAAAGACTCATCCCAAGACCATGCCAAAAATGCATTCCCGTTCACTCTCGACTTGATCATCCTGCTGAACTAAGAATCTTCCGGTGAGTGAACGCATTGCTGTCCGCTCGAAGTTTTTCTTCGAGGGGGAAAAGAAATTTTTTGTCAAGGGAGTGACCTACGGGCCCTTCGCACCCGATCAGGATGGATTCCAATACGGGCCGCAGGAACAGGTCTCCAAGGATATGGCCTTGATCGCGGAAACCGGTGCCAACGTGATCCGCATTTACACCACCCCTCCCCGATGGTTTCTCGACATCTGTCACCAGTATGGCCTGCGAGTCTTGTTCAGCATTGCCTGGATGGAGCATGTCGAGTTCCTGAATGACAGGAAGGTGAGGGCTTCGGTGGTAAAGGCGGTGAAGGATGCTATCCGGGAGCACAAGGGTCATCCCGCAATCTTCGGCTATCTGCTCGGCAACGAGATTCCCTCCTCCATGGTGCGGTGGCTTGGGGCGAAACGGGTGACGGAATTTGTCGAGTATTTGGTGAATATCGCCCGCCGGGAAGACCCCAGTGTCCTCTACTCTTACGCCAGCTATCCGCCCACGGAATATCTCCTGCCCCAAAATGTCGATTTCCTGACCTTCAATGTCTATCTTCATCGTCGGGAGGATTTTGAACGCTACCTTGCGCGTCTCCAGAATCTTGCCGAGGACAAACCGCTGATCATGGGTGAATTCGGTATGGACACGATTCGCCATACGGAGGAGGAGCAGGCCGAGATGATCGGCTGGCATCTGGATGCCGTCGTGCGTGGAGGCCTTGCCGGAACGATTCTCTACGCTTGGACCGATGAATGGCATCGTGGCGGAATGGATATTCTCGACTGGGCCTTCGGACTGGTAAGACGTGATCGCAGTCCTAAAAAAGCCCTCTCCACGGTGCGTGGATTCTTTGGCGACAATAAGGATCGCGGCAACTCCATCACCCATCGGGCCCCGCTCCCCAGGGTTCCGAAGGTCTCCGTGATCGTGTGCGGCTATAACGGCGCTTCCACCCTCGAAGCCTGCCTCCAGTCCCTCAAGAGAATCGATTATCCCGACTATGAGGTCGTGGTCGTGGATGACGGTTCCACCGACAACACCCAGGAAATTCTCAAGGCTCATCCCTGGGTGAATGCCATCCACCAGACCAACCATGGTCTCAGTTATGCACGCAATGTCGGTGCCTGGGCTGCGAAGGGTGAGATCCTGGCCTACACTGACAGTGACTGTATGGCCGATCCCGACTGGCTCTATTATCTGGTGGGAACGCTCCTCTCCGGAGACTACGCCGGAGTAGGTGGTCCGAACATTTCCCCACCGGCTCAAAACTGGCATCAGGCCTGTGTGGCGGCTGCCCCGGGAGGTCCAAGCCATGTCTTGCTCACCGATGTGGTTGCCGAACATATTCCGGGCTGCAACATGGCCTTCCATCGGTGGGCTTTTGACAAAATCGGCGGATTCGATCCCGAATACCGCAAGGCCGGTGACGATGTCGATTTCTGCTGGCGCCTCCAGCAGGAAGGCGAAGTCATCGCTTTCAGCCCCTCGGCCATTGTCTGGCACTACCGCCGCTTCACGCTCAAGGCCTTCCGCAAACAGCAGGAAGGCTACGGTGAGGCGGAGTCGCTCCTCCGCTTCAAACACCTCGTTTTCTTCGGACCAACCGGTACGGCCAAATGGAAGGGGCAGGTTTACGGGGCGCCCCGCTTCACCTGGCTTATCAACCAACCGGTCATCTATCACGGTGTCTTTGGAGAGGGGCTCTTCCAATGCATCTATCCCACTCCCCAATCGGAACTGGCAGCCTATCTCAGCAGCATCGAGTGGGTGACCCTGACGGGCTTCCTATTCCTTCTTTCTCTTCCGTTTCCAACGCTTCGCATCGTGGCCTACCTGATGTTCGGTGGCACCTTCCTTGTCGCGCTCTCCTACATGATCCATGCGAAGCTGGAGCCACGCTTTGACACGATCAGAGCGCGACTGCTGGTGGCCTTTCTCGCCCTTTCCCAACCACTTGTCCGCGGCTGGTCCCGCTACTTCACCTGGTTGAAACACAAGCGGACACCCGAGTCTGTTATTGCAACAAAGGAAAAGAATTTCACCCCGAGCAAAATCAGGGGCCTCTCAAAACTTGTCTTCTGGAATGAGGAGGGCAAAGGGCGCGAACTGCTGCTCACGTCCGTCATTGAAGCACTGGAATCCGAAGGTTGGAGCTATTCCACAGACACCGGCTGGAAAGAGTGGGACATTCAGGTTTATGGAAGTTTTTGGTGGGGCGTCTGCTTCCGCAGTGTCACGGAGTATCACGGCGGCCCAAAGTGCCTGACCAGGGTTGGTCTTACAACCCGCATGGTGGCCACAACATTCCTGACCAATCTGCTGCTGATCAGTTTTCTGATCTACTGGGCAGCAACGGGACATGCGCTTTTATGGCCGGCCTTGCTCTATGCAATCATCATGATTGTGATCTGGATTCGTGGCTACCGTTTTAAAAAACGCTTTTCGCACCTGGTCGAATCCGCCGGGCTAAAGTGCGGACTGAACAGAATCGATCCGAAAAAGAAAAATCGCAGTCCTGAAAAACCACAGGTTCCATCAGATACAGAAACGCCGGTTTCTCCACAGGGTTAGATCAGGCTCGTAAATCCGAATCCCGCGGGGGTTTTTTCAAGGAAAGCACTTTCATCCTTTTCATTTTTTACCTCATTCTTTTCCAAATATGCCCAGCGTCTTCATCAAGACTTACGGATGCCAGATGAACGAGCGCGACTCCGAGCAGGTCGCACGCGATCTGCTGAGCCGTGGTCACAAGCTGGTCTCCAGGGAAGCCGAGGCTGATGTCATCCTTCTGAATACCTGCAGCGTGCGTGAAATGGCCGAGAGGAAGGCCATTGGCAAAATGGGAATGCTCCGGAAACTTCGGCGGGAAAAACCGAAGCTCGTTCTCGGCTACATGGGATGCATGGCGCAGCGGCTGGGCGAATCCCTGAAAGAAAACTCCCCCCACATCGACCTGGTTGTCGGCACGCAGAAATTTCACCGCGTTGCCGACTATGTTGAGGAGGCATTGCAAAAACGCGAGCAGGCATTTCGAATGGAAGACCGCGTCGAGTTGGGAGAGACATTCGTCCCCACGATTGTCCCCATTGTCGATACGGCTCCCGAAACCGGCTCCCAGAACACGATTCGTGATCATCTCCCGGAGAAGAAAAAAGAGGCCACTTCATTTATCTCGATCATGCAGGGATGCAACATGCATTGCACCTTCTGCATCGTCCCTTCGACCCGGGGAGAGGAACGCGGTCGGCCCATTTCCGAAATCGTCGCCGAGGCACGCACTCTCGTGAGTCGCGGCATCCGCGAAGTGACCCTCCTGGGCCAGATCGTGAATCTTTACGGCCGCCACGAATTTCCAAAAGTCGCAAATAAAAGCCCTTTCGTTCAGCTCCTTGAGGCACTCCATGAAATTGAGGGCCTTGAACGCATCCGTTTCACCTCTCCCCAGCCTATGGGATTCCGGAAAGATCTGGTCGATTGTTTTGCTCGGCTTCCAAAACTCATGGAACATGTCCACCTGCCGCTTCAATCCGGATCCAACCGTATCTTGAAAGCCATGCACCGGCCCTACACCGCGGAATCCTACCGCAAGCTCGTGGCCGGTCTGCGCGCCAGCCGTCCCGGCATAGCCATCACGACCGACATTATTGTCGGCTTTCCGGGCGAAACCGAGGAGGACTACAAGGCGAGCCGTGATCTTGCCGAAGAGATCGCCTTCGACGGCGCCTTCATCTTCCGGTACTCGAAACGGGGCGACACCCCGGCTGCTGAAATGGACAATCAAGTAAGTGAAGAGGTGAAGGAAGAGCGAAATAAGGATCTTCTCGCCGTGGTGAATGCCTCTGCATCACGCCACCTCGAAGCATGCATCGGCACACGCCAGCAGATCCTCTGCGAGGGACCTAGTCGGAATGATCCCGCACGACTGGCCGGACGCACCCGCACCAATAAAATCGTGATCCTAGAAGGAGGAAGCCGCTTTCACGGAGAGATCTTTGATGTGGCGATCACAGGAGCCAGTGCTTCCACGCTCTATGGAACCCCGGCCATCCATGCCTGATACCACTTCTACCACGAAAGGTGTCATCAGGTGCCCAGAGTTTGATCTACGGATGACTCTTGAAAGCGGCCAAACCTTCCATTGGATAGAACAGGATGCTGGATACACCGGCTGTATCGGCACGATCCCTCTCCTGCTACGGCAGGAAAAAAATCGGCTCCACTACCAGAGTTGGGGAGAGGCGAATAAAGACTTGCCCCAGCTGTTAAATCACTATTTCGCCTTCGATCATGATCTGGAAGCAATTCGTGCATCCTGCACAGGCCATCGTGTCTCGCATGAGGCTGCCATCGCCTGCCGGGGACTCCGCATCATGCGCCAGCCGTATTGGGAATGCCTGGCAAGCTTCATCCTCTCCCCGATGAAACAGGTTGCACATATTCGACAGATGAGTCTGGCTCTGCGCCATGCATACGGAAGCAAGCTTCACGGGACATCCGTCCCTTCCTTTCCAGAACCGAAAACCCTTGCTTCCTGCTCGGAAGAAGAGCTGAGGAAATGTGGGTTGGGCTTTCGTGCGAAGTCCCTGCTTGCAACAGCACGCATGATTGCCGAAAGAAAATTTGATCCTGCTTCCCTGGAGAAATTGAGCACCGAGGAAGCACGCCGCGCACTATGTTCGCTCCCCGGGATCGGTCGCAAAGTCGCCAACTGCATCCTGCTCTTCGCCTATGAACGCCTGGAAGCCGTTCCCGTCGATGTCTGGATCGGAAGAATCCTGAAATCCTTCCGATCTTCCAAAAGCAAAAATCTCACTCCAGAACAGCTCGAACGCTACGGCGAAAAACTTCTTGGCCCCTACGCAGGGTATATCCAGCAATACCTCTTCCACCGTGCCAGAAGAGGAGAGATTGAAATTTTCCGCGCATGAAAGGAGTTAGAAGAAATCCAGTGAGAAAGCGCAGGGTATTGCGAAAGGAACACTTCTCTCTTTTCCTGCTGCTCTCGTTTCTGATCCACGCGACACTGATTCTGCTTCTCGCCCTCCTCTTTGCAAAAAAAACAGCACAGAAATCCCAAACCCTCTCCGAACCGCCCCCCCCCGAAGTGACCTTGGAAATTCCGCCCTCCCCCAAGGAGCGTCCTTTTATTGAGGCGAAGGAAATTGCCGATAAACCTCCCGAGAAAACGCCTTTTGAATCAGATCAAAACAGCAAGGCTGCAACTGAAATCAAGCCTACCGGTTCCCTTCCCCTGCCTTCCCAGCAGGGAATCACCCAGTCGGCGCTCGAACTGCAAACCCAGCAACATACCGCCGGAGAACGACCGGCCTCTTCTGCAGGCAATCCAGGAGCTTCCCAGCCACCGAGCCCTCCAATACCTCCCTCCCCACAAAAATTCACTCCGCCGATACCCCAGCAGCCCACTCCCCGACCTTCTGCGACACCGGCCGTCACCCCTCAAAAAACATCCATGCCACAGCCAACACCCACCACGCCACCGCCTCCCAATAACCTGAGACTTCTTGAACCTCCCAAGGAAGAACCGACACCAACCAAGGAAACCGCAGCTTCCCAGCAAGCACCACAGACGCCGCCAATCCAAGCCCGCCCTCCATCCACACCCGGCGTACCGGGATCCGTCAAAGGATACCGTCCCGAAACGCGCCAAACCGTGCTTTACGGGAATATCTCCAACCGTGGCCGTTCATCCATTGCCGCGCAGGGAACGCCGATTGGCCGGTATAAAAAATATGTCTCCGATGCCATCGGCTCGCGCTGGTATTACTATGTCAACGAGCGGATGGGGCTCATCAGCATCGGGACGGTTTCCGTTTCCTTCAAAGTCACTCCGTCAGGCAAAGTCACCGGTCTGCGCATCCTCTCCAGTAATGGCAATCAGTCTTTGACTGATTGCAGCCTCCGTTCAATCATGGAGGCCAAACTCCCACCGATCCCACCCGAGGTCGTTCCGACACTTGAGAGCGGATCCATCGAGATCGACTTTAACTTCACAATATATTAGAGCCCATGTCCTTTCCGATGTTCCTTGCAGCAAACCTGCCCTCATTCCTCGAGTTTTTCGTCCGCGGAGGTTTCTTCATGGCCGTTCTGGTGGTTCTCTCCATCTTTTCCCTGGCAGTGATCATTCAACGCGCCCTGATCATCACGATGGATCGGGTGCTGCCGCCGCCAGTCCTCAAATCGGTGAGTGCCTATCAACAGGGTGCCTCCATCGAAACGTTGCAACGAGTTTTTCAGAGGGAGCCATCGCCACTATCCCGTGTCCTCACCACGCTCTTGCAGCACCGCGACTGGCCGAGGGCCGAGGCTCTCGATGCCGTTCAAACAAGGGCTCGTCATGAAATCTCGCGCATGGAATCCGGCCTCGTTTTTCTGGAAATCACCACCGGCATCTCGCCACTCCTGGGCCTTCTTGGCACACTCTCCGGGCTTGTCGGGATCTTCGCGAACATCGGCGATCATGGTGATCCCCAAATCGTTGCCACAGGCATTTCCCAGGCGCTGAACTGCACCATCATCGGACTCGGCGTGGCGGTTCCGAATCTCATTGCCTACAACTATTTCACCCGC
>Ga0302274_10000960_pt1 | contig 28465 bp, 32 predicted proteins | sample III_Bog_N2_1_FD_198755 | JGI IMG/M metagenome (GOLD analysis project Ga0302274, IMG submission 198755) | Peat permafrost microbial communities from Stordalen Mire near Abisko, Sweden - III_Bog_N2_1 | ecosystem: Environmental > Terrestrial > Soil > Wetlands > Peat | place: Sweden: Abisko...
GAGTCAGACGCTAACACAATACTCTCTTGATTTGCTACTACCTTCAATTAGAGCTAATGATAGTGAAGTATGGTTTTCCTTTAATCCACACTTAAAAGATGATCCAGTTTACAAGATGTTCATCACTAACGGCCATATTCTGGATAACGCAATTATTATCAAGATGAACTATACGGATAATCCATTCTTTCCAGAAGTCCTACGGAAAGAGATGGAGAGAGCAAGAAAAGATCCGGCTGGACATGACCGATTTAACTGGATTTGGCTTGGGGAGTGCTTAGAACATTCACTCGCTACGGTCTTTGCTGGAAAGTTTGCCAGTTATGACTTTACTCCGAATGAGAGTCTATGGAGTCCAATGTTTGGCTCTGATTTAGGCTTTGCTGAGGACCCAACTACGCTAATCAAGTGTTGGGCCTACGAAGATGAACTATATGTGGAATATGAACTCTTTGAAAAGGGTCTTGAGATAGATAGGATGCCAGCAGCTTTTGACTTCATAAACCCAAGAAAACCAGCAGAAACACGTAAATATATCATCTATATGGATTGTGCCAGACCTGAAACCATCTCCTACATGAAGAGGAATGGTTATCCAAGATGTATGCCAGTTAAGAAATGGTCAGGCTCTATTTTTGATGGTATTGAACGTCTTCGCTCATTCAGCAAGATTATTATTCACCCAAGATGTATTAATATCTTAAAAGAGTTTGAAACATACTCATACAAAACTGACCATCTGACAGGGCATATTCTTCCAGACGTTGAAGATAGAAATAACCATGGGATTGATGCTCTAAGATATGCCATCCAGCCTCTAATTCTCGGTCATAAGTTCAAAAAGATTGAGGATAGAGAGAAAGAGCCAGAATTAGACTCATTTGGAAGACCAATTAGAGGACAGCGTATCAGTTCAGCATACCTTTCACCAAATTCATTTATGTTATAGCACTTAAATTATAGAAGAGATATACACTAATGGCCAATAAGAAGAGAGTAGTAATACCAAAAGATGATGTAGTAGAAGAGTTAAAAGAACGCTTTGGACTCGCCTTTGAATCCTCAAAAGAGCAGAGACAGAAAAGTTATGATGATTACCTCTTCTGCGACCCTGAGAAGCAATGGGATCCGATTATCAAGGCTCAGAGAGAGTCAGAGGGTAAGCCAGTCTTCTCCTTTGACCGTATCAATCAGCAGGTTAAACAGATCACCAATGCCCAGAGAAGTAATAGACCAGCAGTTAAGATTAATCCTTGTAACAATGAGGCTGACAAGGATACTGCTGAAGTATACGAAGGTCTAATTAGACATATTGAGTATATTAGTGGTGCTGATCAGGCTTATGATACTGCCTTTGATTGGTGCGTTAAAACTGGTGTTGGATACTATCGTCTAAGAACTGCCTACTTGGATGATACTACCTTTGACCAGGATATCATCATTGATAGAATTGTTAATCCATTCTCAGTCTACATTGATCCAGCCTATAAGACGGCAGACGGTTCTGATATCTCATGGGCAATTATCAGCGAAGATATTACGGTAGAAGATTTTAAGGAACAGTATCAAGAGTCTAAGCTGGTCAATTTCAACCAAAACTCTTGGATGAGTTTGGGAGATGAGGAGCCAGATTGGTTCACCTATGGCAATAGTGGTAGAACTGGTTGCCGTATCTGCGAATACTGGAAGAAAGTTACACAAAAGAAGACACTATGTAAGCTGGAAGATGGACGATCTTTATATGAAGATGAGTTAAAGGAAGAAGATAAAAAGAGAGTAGAAGCCAAGAGAGACGTTATCACTGAAAGTATCAAGTGGTATAAGTGTAACGGTATCGAAATCTTAGATGAAGGTGAATGGGCTGGTAAGTATATTCCAATCATTCCAGTATTTGGAGAAGAGTATCATTTAGATGGTTCTTCTGTCTACTCTGGTATGGTTCGTAACTGTAAGACTGAACAGCTTGAGCTAAATATCGTCAAAAATAACATGTTGGAAGTTATTGCTCTTGCTCCAAAGGCTCCATGGGTTGGTCCTATGGGTTTTGTTGGAGATGGAGACAATAAGCGAGCATGGGAGACAGCCAATCGGGTTAACTATCCATACCTTCAGTATGCCTCTGCTGATGACCAGGGAAACCCGCTTACTCCACCAGAGAGATTGAATCAGGAACCAGCCATTCAAGCCTTCATTGAAGCAACAAATATGGCTGAGAACGATATTAAGACTACCAATGGTCTGTATGATCCATCTCTGGGTAACAAGATGGCTAATGACCAGTCTGGTTTAGCTATCAAGGCGCTTCAGAATCAAGGTTCACTTGGCAACTATAACTTTTCAGACAATTTGAGTAGAGCTATTCGTTTGGAAGGTCTAATGTTGATTGACCTGATTCCGCATATCTACGATACCAAACGAACTATCCGTATCATTGGCATAGATGAAGAACATAAGATGGTTCAAATTGACCCAAATGCTCCAGTAATGTCCCTATATGATGAAAGCTATGCTGATTTAGACGGAGTTGAGCGGATTTTTAACCTTAAAGCTGGGAAATATGATGTAACTGTCTCTTCTGGACCATCATATCAGACTAAGCGGATTGAAGATGCCAACATTCTCTTTGAACTGATTGGGAAAGATCCAAATCTAATGGCTCAATATGCTGATATCGTTTTCCAGGCTCTTGATAGTCCCATTGGCTTACAGATGACTGAGAGAGCACAGAAGCTATTGCCTCCACAACTCCAGCCTAAGAGTAAGGGTGGTAAGCAGACCTTAGACCAGCTTCAACAGCAGGTTCAGGAACAGCAGGGCATGATTCAGCAGCTAACCCAGACTCTCCAGAAAGAGACAGCCTTAGCAGATAAGCAACAGAACGAACTACAGATTGCCCAACTTCAACAGCAGACTGAACTACTGAAGCACAAGACACAGATGGAACATGACACTAACAAGATTGTCTTTGCCTCTCAGATGGAAGAACTAAAGATGAAGGCTGAACAGTCCCATGAGGCACTGACAGCCATTCAGAAACACCTGCTGGCAATGGATATGGCTACCCACAATGCCTCTCTGGATACCATCCCAGCACCACAGAGCACTCCAGCCCCAGGCACAGACCAGGCATCAAGCCAGGCTATTCCTGAAGGGCAGCTATAGCAGTCTAATTGACTATTTTAACCACAAGATGAATTAAATAACGATTAGTAAGTTTACGGGAACTGTAAACCCGGCTTAACCTTGGGAAATCCATGTCAGAAGAAAATGTAGCAGAAGTAGAACAAGCTTTAGTGTATGACCGATCAGAACGTTTAGCAGCAAAAGTAGCAGCAAGGGAAGTTCCAGAAGTAGAGACTAAGGCAGTAGAAACATCATCTGAAGAATCTAATGATTCTGAAAACAATGTAGATCCAGAAACTACAGAAACCAATGCCGATGGCGACTTAGAAGAGAATGAATCTGAAGACTCTGGTGAAGAGTCTGAAAATATAGCTGAATCAGAACCAGCTACTAAGAAGAAAACCGGGATTGAAAAGCGTATCAATAAGGTTGTGAAAGAACGTGAAGAAGCTAAGCAAGAGGCTGCATTCCTACGTGGTCAGTTAGAGGCTCTGACGGGTGGACAGGGAAACCAAGTTGCTCCAGAGATTCAACCTGTAGCAGACCCAAATATGCCAGATCCCAGCAGATACACCGATCCAATCAAGTATCAAATTGACCTTGGCATCTATCAAGCTCTTGAACAACAGAAGTTTACCGCAAAGATTCAAGAGGCTAAGACTAAACATCCTGACCTCGATGAGTTGCTAAAGAAGAATCCAACTGACAATCCAACACCAGAAATGGTCCAGCTTATCAAAGATTCTGAGGTAACTTCAGAACTCTATTACTACTTTGCCTCACATGCTAATGAATACAATGAAATCAATAGAATGAATACGCTAAACAAAGCTAAAGCTATTGGTAAAATCGAAGCAAAGTTAACAGAACAAGTATCTAAAACTGAAACCAAGGTTGCCGTAAGTAAGGCACCAAAACCTATTACTCCAGTTAAGGCACAGAACGTAAAGCCTATGCTGGAGAAGAAAACAAAGTATGAAATATACTAAACATAAGGATATATAATGGCTACTATTTTACAGAATGCATTTAATAACATTGGAGATATTGCTCCTGAAGCAATGGACGTTCTCCAGAATAACCTAACTTTCTCTCGGACTGTATCTCACAAATATAGTAAAGCCTGGGAAAGTGCTGGTGGTCGAATTGGTGATACCTATAACATCCGTATTCCAGGATACTATGGCCGTGTTGCTGGTTCTGCTGCTGTTCCTACTGGATATAATGATGTTCCAGTTCCAGTAACTCTAAAGCAGTATAACAGTTCAATCTATTTCTCTGATTTTCAGATGCGCTTAAACGTTGATGAGATGAGAAAGAATGTTCTGGAACCTCTCTTAGAGCCTCTTTGGGAGGGTATGGACGCAGATGGTATTGCTCTCTACTCAGGTATCAATCAGTTTGCTGGAACTCCAGGAACCGCAATCGTAAACCAGACTCCTTTCCTAAATGGTAAGGCAACTATGGCTGTCCAGTCTGCTAAGCCACAGGGCAGAGATTGTAACGGCCTTCTAAACCCCTTCATGGAAGCCTCTATGGTCGGTGCTTTCCCTGGTATGTTTAATCCTCAGTCACAGTTAGGTGAGGATATCGTAAAGGGTGAAATTAGCGGAACCTATTCAGGCGTTAAGTATTTCTCAACTGCCAATCTTCCTACCTTCACTCTTGGAACTTGGGGAACCTCAAACCCTGTAGTTGCTGTTACCACAGGTGCAACTGATGGTGGTTCATCCTTCAATACCACTGGTTGGGCCTCTGGTGCATCTACTCTAAATGCTGGTGATTGCTTTACCATCGCTGGTGTATATGCCTTCAACCCTGCTAATAGACAGGCTACCGGAACTCTAAAACAGTTCACCGTTCTAAACAAGGTGTCTGATACTGCTGGTGCTATCACTATTTCAGTCTACCCAAACATGTATCTAACTGGTCCTAACCAGAATGTAACTGCTCTACCTGTTTCTGGATCTTCAGTCTACATGTGGAGTGCTGACGGAACCGCTCCTATCCTAACCTCAACTGGTAAGGTCTCTCCTACCTCACTTCTTTTCTATGAGGATGCATTTACCCTTGCAACTGCTGATTTAGAGTCAATTGATGATTTAGGTGGTAAGAGTGTTCGTATCAAGGATAAGAGAACTGGTATCAATCTTCGTCTCTCTAAGTGGTGGGACGGTATGGGCGGCCAGCAGCTAATTCGTGCTGACATCCTCTATGGTTGGGCTATGCCACGTCCAGGCTTTGCTTGCCGGATCGTAAGTTAAGAATTAAAGATAAGAATAATAGACTAAAAGGATATATATAATATGGCTACTTTTAATGGATATGCTGTAACTGCTAAGTTACCAGAGTTTCCACTTTCAAATAACATTACCGCTGCTTCAACCGCTACTATTGCGGCTCCTGCTGGCACCACTTCTCTAACTGCTGTAATGCAGGGTATCGGTGGTTCAATCACTCCAACTTCATACAATAACGCTCTGATCGCTGTTAGTGGTCAGATGGTAAATGCCACTGTTGCCGATGGTGCAACTGTTGACATTCGGTATGGAACCGGAACCGCTCCTGTGAATGGTGCTGCTGTAACTGGCACCCTTGTAGGCATTGCCCAAACTTCAGGTTCAATCACTGCTGGTCAGAAATCAGGTTTCTCTGTCGTAGCCGTGGTAAATGGTCTGATCCCAGGCACTACATACTGGGTTGATGCCTCTCTGATGGCTGTAACTGGTGGAACTGCTTCAATTTCTGGTATTACTGTAACTACTGTAGAACTTTAATAGCATTAGTCAGTATTTGACCATCCATTCTAATGTTTGGGTGGCCATTTCTGTATTTAAGTATAGAGGTAAAAGATATACATGATATTTCCAGTATGGTTATACCATCCACAAAAAGACAGTTTCTATTGTCCAAGTGAAGCCTTTTTTAATAGTTTACCTGATAAAAATGAATGGTCAGATGAGCAAGTTAAGAAGGTGGAACTCAAAGAAGATTGTAGTAAATGTATTGAATACAAAGATGAAACATTTGATGCTTTAAGACTGCTAAAAAAGGCATTAAAAGAGATTGATGACCTCCAGAGACACGTTAGAACTCTTGAACGCTGGAGAGATGCCCATAAGGTTAAGAGAAAGCACAGACGATCCAACACACTACTTACAAGACTCAAAAATGACGCAGAAGCAGCATTAGCTAAAAAGATACAAGAAGAAGAAATAAGTATAGTGGAAAAATATAATGATCTTAACGGCTAAACAGATAATCCAAAGTGCTCTAATGATGCTCGGTGTTATTGACCCTGAAAATAGCAACTCAGAGCCAGAATCAGGTTATCAGAATGCCCTAATCGCCTTGAATGACATGATTGGATCTTGGAACCTTGAAAATCTGTTGGTATATGCCGTCAATATCAACACCTTCACCTTCGTAGCTGGTCAACAGGTCTACCAGGTTGGTTCTCAGAATCCCTTTGTGGCCAATATCCTTGGCTCGACCATGACAGTCACCGCTGGTACTCCCATCGTGGAACCAGGTGCAACCCTGATCGCTGGTGGAGTGCCACCCAGCACCACAGTTACCGGCCTTCTTACAGGCAATCAGTATGGCTTGTCCTGGACAGCTCCTAACCCAATCACTCAGGTTCAGGCCGGTCTGTGTATCGGAACCAACTGGAACATTCCCAGACCAACCCGTATCCAGTCCTGCTCAGTCCTCTATCCAGGTGCAGCGGGCCAGCAGGTAGAGATACCCATCTCAATCATTGATGTTGACCATTGGCAGTCTATTTCAGTCAAGAGTATTGAATCAATCTTTCCAACTGCCGTATATAACGATACTAACTATCCTTATATGAATCTCTATTTCTATCCTGTTCCAGCTACATCTTGTAACTGTGTTCTGTATACATGGGACCAATTAGAAGAAGTAACAGGATTAATATCATTGATAGATGTTCCACAAGGATATAATGAAGCTCTGAAATACAATATGGCAGTTCGTTTGGCTCCATATTATGGTGTTGAACCAAGTCAAACAGTAGTCCAAATGGCTATTAGAAGTAAGAGCAACATTAATGATATCAATAGTGGTATTCCCATTATGACCATTGATTGCTTTGGTCGGAATGGTACTGGCTCTATTGGATTAAAGAGCAGAGGTTTTAATGTCCCATAGTGGAGATAGATAAGAGATATGCCGATTTACGATAGACGTTGTTTGAACTGTAAGCACCTTGAAACAGATTTATATGAGAAAGTGAACGATGTAGGAGCTAAGGAATGTGCCGAATGTGGCAAGGTAGAGCTTCAGCGTCTTCCTTCAGCACCACACATTGATTCACGCTCACTAAACATCACAAATCACTGGATTGAAAAAGAGAATGAAAAATGCCTTGCCAGTGGCGGCAAAGTTCATGAACCAATCAGACTTTAACAAATAACCAAGAAAGAGAGAGATAGATAAAATGTCAGCAACATATTTTGGAACAAGATCAAGCGTTGGGGATATGAGCAATGACCCTCTGCCTAAACCATCATCAAGTGTGGTCCATTTTGAAGCATTCTGTAATAATGCCGGAGCAGCAGCAACAGTAACCTTCTATGGATCCATTTCAGGTGCAACTAATGCTTGGACTTCGCTTGGAACCATTTCGCTAACTGGAACAACCGTTGGAACATTAGTTGTATCAACTGTTAACTATTCATACTACAAAGCAACTGTAACTGCAATATCTGGAGCTGGTGCTGTAGCTACTGCATTTATGGGTAATTAAGACGATAAATATAATAACAAGAGTATAACGCATGACATATAACAGCGCTGCAACTATTGCTACAAATCCAATTCTAACATTTACTGATAATATAACTGGTCTTCCTCTTGCTGGTGGTAAGCTTTATACATATGCCTCTGGAACTACAACTCTACAGGTAACATATACAGACAACACTCTAACAACTCAGAATCCCAATCCTATCACACTCAACAACTATGGACAGGCTACTGTCTGGCTTGGACCTCTAAACTATCGTTTCAACCTCTTGAATGCTGCTGGGGTGACTCAGGCAGGCTATCCCATGGATAATATCCAGCCTGCGAGTAGCACAAGCATTTTTTCAACCCTATCGAACAATACTCAGGCTTCAAGTGGTGCTGGACTTATCGGGTTTAATCCTTCTCTGACATATCCATTAGGGACTGTTGGCTACAATTTAAGCTCACTGGGCTCCTTCCCAAGTAATCTTGCCCTAAACACCCTTCCAATCAATGGTTCTGGATTGGTTGGGTATGCAAGTAGCAATGCCTATGCTTATGGAACGGTTGGTGGTGCATTAAACGCAAGTGCTGCTAATTATTCTAATCTGGCTCTTAACTCAAGTGCATCAAATGGTGCTGGTCTGGTTGGGTTCTCTGCTCTAAATACCTATAGTGCTGGAACAGTTGGATATGCCTTGAACAATGTTCCAGCATTTGTTGGGCAGAGCAAGTTCAATTTTACTCCGTCAACCAATGCAGCGCCAAACGTTGGAGATGTTTGGTTTGATTCAGCACAACATAGTTTAACTTCTGCGGACGGAGCGGCTGGTAACCCACTGAAAGTAGTGAATGGTGGTGTCATCGCAGTTCAGACGATATACCCGGCTGGAAATGTCAGCGCCTCTGTTACTCCAGCTGCTACCGGAACTCAGTATCCACTATATACCAGTTCTGACTACTCTGGCACCTTCACCCTCCCGGCTAACTTCTTCGTGCCTGGGAAGACCATCGACATTGATTTCATCATCCAGGCTTACTCCACATCCGTATCCAACACTATCTCGATCTGGTTAGATGGTATCGGAGCTTGGGGTGCTGTGGGTGTTACTATTCCTCTCAATTGCACTACTTTCTTGCAATACCACGCCACTCTAACCTGCAGTTCGGCTGGAGGTGCCGGGGTAGCCTCGATATTCGGAATGCACTCTCTGGTAAATCTGGGTGAATCAAACACTGGATACGTCCAGCCTAACACCCAGAACCTCAACAACAACACCAGTTTCTCGACCCTGGTAAGCCACACCATAACCCTTTTTTACACAGAAACCCAGTTGTTTCAGGTCTACAAACAGTGTATGAAGATTACCTCTAACTACTAAATGATTGGAATAAGATGACTATTGCAGCTTCAGCTATAACTTCACCACTATTCAGTGAGACAGACACTAACGGAAATCCTCTCGCTGGTGGTCAGGTGTTCACTTATCAGGCAGGAACTAATACTCTTTTGGCAACTTATACAGACGCTACATTGACAGTTCCAAATACCAATCCAGTCATTCTTGATGAGTATGGTAAGGCTATGATCTGGCTTGGAGCTTCAGCCTACAAGATTAACGTTCTTGATATAAATGGAGTCCAGCATCCAGAGTATCCAAGAGATAACTTGCAATCTCCATCTGCAATTGGCCTATCAACAGCTATTGCAAGCGCCTATGCTGCCGTTGAATCCGATCTGTCCAGCACAACCTCTAATTCCCTTGGTGCTTCTCTGATTGGCTATAACCCTGCTCTAACCTATCCCGCAAATACTGTTGGCTCTGCATTTTCGTCATATGCTTCTTTAGCCTCTTCTCCTATATTTACTGGTTCAGTGACATGTCCAACAATAAATACATCTGGAGCCGGAATAAGCTATGGAACTGTTCCTATTGGTGCTCTAAATCTGACAGGAACTCCAAATAATACAACGTATTTAAGAGGTGATGGTAGTTGGGCTGTCCTTGCTAATGGGTATGCAATTCTGTCTTCTGCTGGAGCTTTGGCTACCCATACCGCAGCTTCTCCAACTGGAACAACTTCAACTACAGCCGTCATGATGGGTGCTGGTGGAACTATAACTCCAGTATTGAGCACAAGAGTCATTGTAACAATTAGTGGACAGATGGCTAATGCTACTGCTGGAGATGGCGCAACAATAGATATCAGATATGGAACTGGGACCGCTCCTGTCAACGGTGCTGCTGTTATTGGAACATTGGTTGGTATTGCACAAACAGCAACCAGCGTAACAGCGGCTCAAAAGTCTGGATTTAGCATCTCATATCCCATTACAGGGCTAATTGTTGGAACTACATATTGGTTTGATATTTCATTAATGGCTATTACTGGTGGAACAGCAACTATTGCCGGAGTAACAGCTTTTGCAAGAGAAGTATAAAAAGAATAAGACTGGAATATAACTTGAAATACCAAAACTTTGTTGGGCCTACATACTCTTTACAGTCACTGAATTATGATTGTGAGCGGACAATAAACCTCTATCCCGAAAAGAATGAGATTGGAACTGGAAAAGAGCAAGAGGTAGCAATGCTCTGTTCAACTCCAGGTCTAACTCTTCTTCATTCACTGCCACGTTCACCAATCAGAGGTATTCACTATACAGCTAATGGCTACATCTATGTAGTAGCTGGCAATGGTCTATACAATCTAACTACAACAGATGGTATCAGCTATACGCACACTCTGCTTGGGTATCTTCAGACTTCAACAGGTCCAGTATCAATTGCCGATGGCGTTCCTAATATGTATTTGGGAATTGCCAACACTGGACTAATCAATCAGGTGGTTATTGTTGATGGTTCTACTGCTGGATTGTGCTTTGAAGAAGGAACTATTAAGATATACCAAATTGGACCAAGTAGTCTAACTATTGCTGCTGGTTCTTTCGTGTCGGGATATGAGTATACCATTCTTACTGTTGGAACAACCAATTTTACTACAATTGGAGCCGCTAACAATAATATAGGAACTTCCTTTGTTGCTACTGGTGTTGGAACTGGAACAGGAACGGCTACTTACTACACTGCTTCAGGCTATGCGGGTTCTGCTTTCGTCACTTTCCAGGATGGCTATTTCTTCTTCTCCCAACCTCAGACCATCTCTGGTTTCTATGCTGCTGACCCTCTGAACATCTCTGACCTGGACGTTTTTAACGTGAATCTGGGTTCTGACCAGGTGTCTCGGGTCATCTCTGACCATGGCATCCTCTGGGCCTTTGGAAATCGGAGCCTGAGTGTATGGCAGAACACAGGTGGTAGCTCAACCTCCAATACCTTCCAGCAGATCCCAGGTGCAGAAGCAGAGGGAGGTTGTAACGCTCCCTACAGCATTGCTCAGGTCGCTGGGCAACTCATCTGGACCACCAATGATGATCGAGGCTATGGAGCCGTCTTTGTGGCTCTGGGCTATCGTGGCGTCCGTATCTCAAACCATGCTGTAGAACAGTGGCTCCAGTCCTTTGAAGACATCTCAGGAGCTACAGCCTGGACCTATCAAGAGGGTGGACATTCCTTCTACTGTCTTAACGTTCCTGGATCTACTACAACTTGGTGCTATGACACTGTCGCTCAAATGTGGAGTGAGAGAGCCTACTTTAGCTCAGGTTCATACTCACGTGATTTAGTGTCTTGTCATGCTAACGCTACTATTAGTGGCATTGGTTCTATTCATTTAGTGGGAGACTATCAATCTGGTAATATCTACAAGCTTGATGGTGGCAACTATACACATAATGGAGTGCCAATTAGAAGAATGAGAACCGCACCACACGTTAGCGGTTCCTATAATCGGGTATTCTACTCTGCTCTCCAGGTTGACTTAGAAGCTGGTGTTGGTTTGGGTGGTGCTGGATATCAAGTATTAGATGGATATTCAAATGCTGTAACTACAACTACCGCTACAAATACCTATCTTGCTGGAAATGGGCCAACTTATACACTGACTGGAAATGATGGACTTCCAGCACTTCCAACAGGGACAGTAACCGTCACAGGTAATAGTAGCAACTGGTCAAATAGCTACACGGTAAATACTGCAACGGGAGTGGTAACTATCAATTCTGCTGCTTTGCCCGTGACCTATGCAAACTTTGGAACTGGGAACGGAACACAGACTACCTTTTCTATCCCTAATTTCTACTCTGAGAGTGTGGCAAGCTATTCAATTTCAGTGACTGACTGGAGGGGGACCTTCACCCCTGCAATTTATCCCGCGTATCATGAGAATCTATGCCAGTCTTCCTATGATTTTAATTACGCTGGAATCTGGACATTAACAGGTGTCAATGCTGTTCCTTCTTCCTGGGCTCCTGTAATCGTTACTGTTGCTACTACGGCAAATAGACCGTCATCTTACAGCACAAACAATCTAACCGTATCAAATCCAGCCTATGCCTATGGAGCAACTGGGCTAACTTGTGCTACATCAGGTAATGCTGCTACTGCCAATATAACCGGAACTGGAACGATAACGTCTGGTTCGATTACATATAGTGGTTTTAGTGGTGGTGCTTTTACTGGAACCTTAAACATCGGTGGCCTTTTTGGGACCTATTGGGGTGCTCTGCCAATTACTCTTTCAATTTCACATGATGGTGGTGGGAATCAACAGATTACCAATTTGGGCAATCCGTTAGGCTCTGCTTCTGTTGTGTCAATCTTTATCTCTGTTGCTTCTCTGTCAACATTAACCGTAACTCTAACTTTATCATCCACCTTTATTCAGTCAAATATAACACTTTATGATATTGTTTGCTTGAACTACAGTGTTGCAACTGGAATAAACACAATCTATGCTCCAGATGGTTCAAATACTGGAACATTCTTGACTGAAGATAGTTCTCTTGCCCTACATCAAATCTCAACAACATATCCGCTCAATTCACCAGGATTCAAGGTGTTTTCTGTGTATGCCTTAGCTGGTGATGCAAACAGATACCTTCAGTTAGGAATGGGTGATCAAGCGGAATACGGAGTCTATTCAAATACTGTTGTATATAATATATCATCGGGTTCAATCGTAAGTGGATCAGGTGGAACTATTACACCAATCGGTAATGGCATTTATAGGTGCTCAATTTATAACTATGAAGGTGTTGGCTATTCTCCTACTGGAAATAGTAGCACCGGAATTGCTACGATTTCATTGCTGAACTCTGCCTCTTCTTCTGTTCCTTCATACTCTGGAAACGGAAAGAGCATGATTGGAATCTGGGGTGCTCAGATTGAGACTGTTTCAGCATCTCCATATCTACCAACTCCATACCTGTCAACTGCTGGTGGGACAAGTATAGATTATTGCTTGCTGTATCCTCAAACTGGTTCGGTTTCCTTCAACAATGCTCCATTTGCTGCTGTAACTCAAAATACTACAACTGGAATACCTGTCTCATACATTTCAATTCCAGCAGCTACTATTTCAGCAACAGTAACGGTGAACTCTCCACAATCTAAACCAACTGAATATCAAGCATCATTCCAGTATCAAGAGAATGTGCCGAATTATGTTAATATAGGGACTGACCCCCATATTTCGCTATCCTATTCAGATGATGGCGGGCATACCTTCTCAAGTGAGAAGAGTGTATCAATTGGTAAAATTGGAGATAGATATAGACGTGCTATCTGGAGACGTTTAGGGCAGTCAAGAGATAGAGTGTTTCGTGTTACATGCTCAGATCCAGTTAAGTTAACGCTATTAGGCGCAAGGATAGATGCAGTTGTAGGAAATAAGTAAAATGACAAATATAATCAGAATACCACCACATAATGTTCCGGTCGTTGACTCTAATGGGCAGATGACTCCGGCATGGCGTTCCTTTTTTAATGAACAGGTAGTTAGCACTGTAAATACTGTTGTAGCAAACCAGGAAACAGCACTAACAACTAATGATACAACTGTAGCTCAATTGCTACTACACAATTCTTAGGTATAATATGGGATTAACAACTGTAACACCAGCACATTTAACAAATAGTCAACTTACAACGGCTCCAAAGTTGCTCTATACTTGTCCAGCTAATACATTTGTAAAAATAACTGCCGCAACATGCACTAACATTCTTGGTCAAGCGTCCAGCGTTACTCTCCATTACGTTCCTGCTGGTGGTGTAACTTCAACGGCTACTCAGGTTGTCTCTGGAAGTTCCGTAGCTGGTAACTCCAGTTATAATGCCCAGGAGCTTGTAAACCATATTCTAACTCCTGGTGATCAGATTTGGGGAAATACTGGCACTGGTGGTTCTATTAATACAAACATTTCAGGGGTCCAATTTAGCTAATGTATTCTTTTGAGATAGAATCAGATATTGAGATAATAAAAAAAGTTATAACAAGTGATAATAATAGAGCGTGGTCGTTTGAAGATGGGCAAGTGCCTGAAGGATGGCAACCAAGAATGGATGGCATTCTGTATATAGCCAACTACAGACATGATGTATTTGCCGGTTTAATTGGTTTAGTAGAAATAAGTATAGATACAGTTGAAGCACATGTTTTATATCTACCAAGTGTATATGGTCATGCTGTTGAAACTGGGAAGCATTGCATGGAATGGATTTGGAAGAATACAGAATACAGGAAGCTAATGGCTCCAGTTGTTGATAATAATGAGTTGGCACATCGGTTTCTTGCAAAGCTTGGATTTACTAAAATTGGAACTATAGAAAAGAAGTGGAAGAAGGATAAAAGAATGCACGATTTAGATATCTATTTGAAAGAGAAGGAGTAAACCATGGGAGGAATTGCGTCCGCTGCGGGCTCAATTGCAGATGGTTTCATTGGTAACAGTGCAGCTATTACTGCTGCTAATGCTGAAGCTGGAGGCTATGATAGTGCTATAAACACTGCTCAGAATGTATATAATACAAACTCTGCTAATTATACTCCATATATCAATTCTGGAGCAAAGGCTAATCAAGAGTTATCAAATGAGACTGGAACTAATGGTGCTCTTGGTCGTCAATTTACACAGACAGATTTCCATCAAGATCCAGGTTATCAATTTGATATGCAGCAAGGTTTAAGTGCTATCTCTAATTCAAATAGTGTGAGAGGTGGTGCTTTATCTGGTGGTTCTCAGAAATCAATGAGCAACTATGGAGAACAGCAAGCATCCAATGAGTTTAACAATGCTCGTAACTACTTTACACAAAATCAAAACCAGAATTATAGCCAACTGTCTGGATTATCCCAACAAGGTTTATCCGCTACACAGGGTTTAGGTCAACTTGGCAGTCAATATAGCACTTCTGTTGGAAACTCTCAGATTGGTATCGGTAATGTAATGGGACAAGAGGCTTTAGGTAAAGCTTCTGCACAAGAGGGAGCAATCAATGGTTTTACCTCTTCTTTAGGTGGACAGCAAACAGGCTACTCTGGTTCAGGACTATCACAAATCGTGGGATTATTTAGCTCATAAAAGAGGATATAAGAAATGGCATATGGTAACTACGGATTAGGTGGACTCGGTTCAAACTCATTAGAGGTTGTGCCTACTGTTGCTCCTTACAATCCTCTTGTTTCTGCTCAGGTTGGGCAGATGATAGCAAATACAAACTATACAAACACTAATAATGCTGGACTCCAGGCAACACAGGCTGCACAAGCTCAAGCTGCTACTGATTCTGCACTCGTAAGAGCGGCTGCACAGAAGGCTATCAAGTGGACTCCAGCCGGTTCCAATGTGGTCCAGGCTCCAGACCAAGCAGGGCAGGGCACACAGGCTCCAGCAGACCAGGCAGGGCAGCCTATCAACTACAACTCACTATCCAGTCAGACTAATACAACTACTCCTGCTCAACCCGTCAACTACAACACACTATCCAGTCAGTCCAACCCTGCTGCTCCTCAGAACAGCCCAAGTGCCTATGTCGATCCGAACAGTGCCAGGGCTGGAAAGTATGGCATCTCAACTCCAGCGGCTCCTGTGGGAACTCCAGTCCAGTCCTATCCACCTCTAACTCCTGCTTCTCCTTCTGATCCAAAGGTTCTATCTGATCCGGTTCTATCCTCTATTGCTGGTGCTCACAATACCAGTGATACATCTATGGCTGTTGGTTCTAATCCTACCTTTAATGCTGTTCAGACCTATTCTGGTGTTGGTCCAGATGGTAAGGTCGGCAACTTCACTGTTGATAGAACTTCTATTCTCCAGGACTTGCTTGCTAATGGTCGCGGAGACTTGGCCGATGGATTAGTTAGTAAGTGGACAGATGCAGACTTACAGAGTGAGAAGGCGAAACAAACTGCTCTGGTAAACCAACATGCCCAGTTGGCCGGTATGCTCTCTGCATTTCAGGCACTTCCAAATGCTCTCAAGCCTGGAGCGTATCAAAGTTATGTAACACAGATGAAACAGGATGGTATAGACCCTTCTGCTTTTGGTCTTCCAGCTACTTATGATCCAACAAATAAGGATAGCGTTGCTGCTGTTTCTTCTTTTGCGGAACAAGCTAAAACTGTTGCAGATAGAGATAAGGAAAACTTTGAAGCTGTAAATGCTACACTAAATCAACAGAAGGATAATGAAACTGCAAGACATGATAAGGCGGATGAATATCTAAAGAGTCAGCAGAACAGAATTGAAGCGTTTAAGGCGTCTCAGGCTGTTAATGCTCTCTCTGGCTCAAATCTTGTCGGTCCTGCCTTTGTTGCTACTCTTGATCCAAGCGTAGTGAATACATTGAAAGGTGTTGCTACTGGAACTCTTAAGCTTCCAGGAAGAGGAGCCCAAACTTCGCAACTTCTCATTGCTGCTCATCAGGCTTTTCCAGATGTTGATATTGCTGGTGCTCAGAAGTTAACCGCAGATTTAGGAGCTTCTAACGCTGGAACTTCTGGTGGTATTGCTGAAGGTTCTAATAAGACTCTGGAACACATTGGAGTAATGATGGGAGCGGATCAGGCTGCTGGTGGTGCTGGAAATTGGCTTCCTAACTGGGCTGGTAGCGCTCTGAACGCTACTGAAAATGCCGTCACAGGAAACAATGCTCGGAATGCTTGGGATGCTGCACATAGCGCAACTCTAAATGAAATGGCACGTAGTTTTAAGGGTGGACCTCCAGGAGAAAACGAAGTTATCAGAGACATGAAGACCCTATCTTACAGTGATACTCAGGCTCGTAAACAGAGGGTTTATCAAGCTTACTCGGATCTTCTTCAGGGTCAGACTGGAGCGGTAGAGAGTCAACGTAAGGCAATGTATGGACAGCTTGATCCAGGAACAAGTCTCCTTACAAGCAAGGCTCAACAGGTCTATTCAGCACTTCATGGAGGCTCCACCAGTGGTCTTCTGCCTGCCTTTGATGCTGCTGGAGCTGGTCAGGGTGGACAGGCACCAGGTCAGGCACCATCTGCGCAGGCTCCAGGTGCTCTAAACTCTGTTCTCTCAGATGCTAAGACAGCTATTGCCCAGGGAGCACCAAGAGCAGCAGTATTAGCAAGAGCCAAAGCACATGGATTTGATTTAACTGGAAAGTTGTAAGATATGGGTTTATTTGATGATTTAGTTCCACAACAATCTAAGCAAGCTGGCCTGTTTGATGATTTAGTTCCGTCAAGTGGTGCTGTTGGTGCTAACAATCCACAATACAATGATGCTGGTGCTGCAAGATTGGGCACTTCATACGGTCAGTCTCAGGCAAATCAACAACCTTCTGCCTGGAACAGGGCAACAGCTATGGCAAATCGGCTCTCTTCTATTGGTCTGATTGGTCTTACCGCTCCTGCTCAGGCTGTTCTTGGTGCCTATTCTCACACTGGCCTTCCTGGTGCTCAAGCTGCTGGACAGACTGTAAATAATCTCCAGTCATACGGGAATGAGCTTATCAGTGGTGCTCCACAGGCATTAGGACTTCCATCAAATCAACAGGGTTATGATTTAGGTGGTGTTGGAGATGCTATTAAGACTGCTGGATCTATGGTTTCTGGTGCTGCTTTAGGTCAGGCTACAGGTCTTAACTCTCTAATTGGTGGTATTAACAGCTATCTGCCTCAAGCAAGTTCCTATCTTGGTCGTGCTGCTTCATCTGGCTTGGGTGGAGTTGTAGGTGGAACTGGCTATGGTGCTCTGAATGCTGCTACTACTCCAGTTGCTCCAGGTGATACATACGCAAACCACTTAGCACAGAACCTTAAGGGTGGTGCTCTGACTGGTGGTGTTGTGGGAGCAGCAATTCCAATGGTTCTTGACGCTCCTGAAGCTATTGGAAACGGTATGGACTCAATCAAGAGTGGTGGTTTAGCTGCTAAGAAGATTGCGCTTGGAACTTCTAAGGTTTCACTACCTGGTGAGATTCTGACTGGTGAAAGTGTGAATGATGTAATGGCAAATGCCCAGAGTAATCCAGCATTTGAAGGGAAGACCATCCCCGAGATTCAGCTTATCTCACAAGGAACTGGAGAGAATGCTTCTAATGCTAAGTCTATCATTCAACGTCTAACTGTTGCTGCTGGTAATGAAAATAGTGTTGGTCTTTCAATCGGTGATATAAGCCAAGATCCAAAACTACAGATAAGGGAGCAAGGCTTAGAAGGTGCTCCAGGAAATGTCGTTCTAAATGCCCGGCAGACCCAAGGAAGTCAGATAAGACAGGCAATCATGGATCAACAGAGCAAGTATGATGGTGTTGCTCAGTCTACTAAATATGATTTTGACACTCCATCCCCGTATACTCAACCAATGCCAAATCGTCCACTCAACCCTGAGATTGACGATATTGACAGTATGACTCCTACTGTGTCTGAAGCTGCTGGGGCTGGAGACAAGGGAGCACAATACCTCCAGACTGAGATGGCTAAGGCCAATACAAATCCTAAGATAATCCAGGCATCTCTTGAGGGTCAATTCTGGAAGAATAGACAGATTTCAAGTGCTGCCTATAACTCATTTAATGACTATCTGAATGGTGCTGCTGATGGTGAACTTGTTGATGTAAGCTCTACCGTCCAAGACATTAAGCAGGCAAGAGCAGATAACAGAACGTCTCCTGGGTATGATCCAGCTATCGAAGAACTGCTAAAGCGATACGAGACAAATCTAACAAATCCTTCTGCTGACATGAGCTATCCAAATGTTCAGAAGTCAATATCACAGATGGAAGGTGAGATTGAAGATTTGAAGGCAAGTGGTAATCGGTCAGCAGCAAGAACACTATTTCAAGTAAAGAATGGTCTAAATGGTAATGTCACTAACTTTGTCCAGTCTACCCTTGCGGATGACCCTGGAGCACTCGCAACATTTGGAAAGGCAGATACTTACTATAAGCAGAATGTTCTACCTTTCCAGGATCCAGATAGCGGTATCTCAAAGATTATGAATGGTATTGATGCTGATAAGGCTGTTTCTCCACTCTTTACGGATAGTAGCCCAGACCAATTTTCGCGTATTTTCTCACAACTGGACAGTAAGGGTCAAGCTGCTGTTAGGGCTGAGATGGTAGGAAGAACTGAAGATGCTGCTACCAGAATGAAGAACTTTCAAGGTATCAATATACCTTCGGTAGCCAGATTTCTTGAGAATAGGTCGGATCAGGTAGCAACAGCTTTTGGCAATGATAATAGTATTTCTGCTCTATCGAATCTTATTAGAAATATACCAAGAGCAGGATATCAGTCTAATTTGGCTAAGTCTATGAGCTTTATTCAGCCCGGCAATATCTTAAGAAGTCAAGTTGCTGGAGGTGTTGGGGCTGGTTTGGGTGGTCTGCCTGGTTATGCGATGGGTATTGCTGCGGAAACTGGTGGTGAAATTGGCTATAACAACATGATAGGAAAGGGTTTAATGGCTCCAAACTTGGGAGAATATACCAGACCTGTTCAACCTGTCTCTCCATCTGCTCCTGTCCAGACAGCTTTGCCCTTCAATGTGCCAACCCTGGCAGACAAGAGCACTTCAGTTCCGTCAAGTGTCGATCCTGGGTTCCAGTCTCAGTATCAGCAGGCCAGACCCATGCCCTATCAGATGCCGGCACTCTCAGATAGCTCTACACTTCCCACACAACCTCCAAGAGCAATGCCATACGTCCAGAGATTAGGCATGTATCTTTCATCTTCATCAACTGGACTGGCAACACCTGGACTTGCTCAACTTCCCGAATACAAGCCTCCAGTTCCTTTAGGTGGTCCTGTAGCTCTCGCTCCACAGACTCCAGCACTTCCACCCTATCCAGAGGCAGTAGGACGGCTCAATGGTCCTGTCTATCCACCAGCACAGACTATGAAGATGATGTTGAAGGGCCGTGGCATTCAAGTCTATGAACCTAAGAGTATGTCCGAATATGCTGCTATCCCTTCTGGTAGTGTCTACAAAAGTGTTAGTGGTTCATTTGGAATTAAACAATAAGAAAGAGTAAGAGATAATGCTACAACCCTACATGCACGTTCCACAATCTCATCAGTTAGCCTTTAAATCTGCCTTTGGAGAGCCTAATGCGTCACAACTCATTCCATCTGCTGAAAGTGGAGTTGTGAATGGTCCTCTAATTCCAAGTGCCGTCCTCTCTCCAGCTATTCATGAGAAGGTAAAGCCAAAGATGATGCACTCCCTCATTCACTCTGCCGTCAAATCGGCCAATCCCGATGCAGGGCAGGGAGGTGGACAGCCTTCTCTTGGTGGTTTGGCCCAACTTGGAAATATAGTCAAATCTTAGAAATAAATGTATGTAGATTGGGACAAGACATGATTGATGTAGTAAGTTCGTTAATGATTATTGGAACTGTAGGTGGTTTCTTTACTGCCGGTTATAAGGTGTTGGATAGTAAGGTTGAACCAATAAACAAGATGCTTTTGGATATACAACTACATCAAGCAAACATTGAAAATACATATCTAAAGAAAGATGTATACAACGCCGAAAGTAAGCAGGTAGATAGTAAGATTGTTGATATTGCTAATGAGACAAGAGAAGAGTTAAGAGAAGAAATTAAAGATACTGAAGAGAGACTAACCAAAAGAGTTGAAAAGATTGAGCAGGTAGTTTTTAAGTAGTAGTCCAATGATAGAAGATAGTAGAAGACCCACCAGTTACATTAGTGGGTCTAATTTTGTCTGAATGGTGTTTCTTGGGCTCTGGATGGGTTCAGGAGATGCTGGATGAGGCTGGAGGTGTCACTGTCTCTCTGTGCTCCTGAGATGCCGTCTCAAAAGGGCACTCTGCCAGGTATCCAACTCCCAAGCGAATAGTTCATATCGACCCAGGAAGGATTAGGGAATATCCTGAGAAGCATAAAAGCACTGGAGAAGATATGAGGTTCCCAACGTTCGTTGTCGTGTCCGGCGTCCTTGTGATGCTGACCCTTGGTTGTGATATGTTCAAGAGTAACGAGACTCTTATCACAGAAAAGGCATGGGCTGAGTTCCGAGAAAAGCTCAAAAGCCCATCAACGGCAAAATTAGTATCCGGTCAAGTATATGAGTCAAAAGATAAAGCCGATAACCTGAAAACTTATATAAAGTCTAATTTTCTTATAGAGTCATTGGCGAGAAACATTGATCTTTTGAAGATTGCCAACAGATCACCAACCATCAATGATAAAAACATTGATAAAGTTAAAAACGATATTATTATTGAAACAAAACAATTTGATGATAAACATCTGTGTGCTGGCTTAGGTGAAGAACTGTTTAACAAAAAGACATGTAAGGAAGTATCTAAGGTATTGGTGGCAGATTTGAATAGTGTAACCAAACAAGAAACTGATAATTTAGCTAAAAATGCTACGCTCAAGTTCTACACTGTATGTATTGATTACGATGCCCAAAATAGTTATGGTGCGGTCTTACGTGGGGAGACTTTTGGTAAGGTAATAGAGACTGATTCTGGATACATTAGAATTGTAGATTTTATTGGTCAATAGCTTTAGTCCGTATCAGGGATAAGGGAAGATGGATGATGTTGCTTGAGGATACTCCAAACTTCTGGTCTTCGTTTTGGACTGCCATAGGTGCCTTGGGTTCTATCGCTGCGGCGGGTGGTGCTTGCTATGCTGCGTTCCAGGCCAGGGCCACAGTTGGAGAGATGAAGAGTGAAAGGCTGGAACGGAGAAGACTTGAGGAGCCGGAACTGTCAATAGACGGTGCTTCTATTTTAACTCCAGACAGCATTGATACTCCAATTTTTGTTTATCATATTAACATCAACAATATAAAAGAGAGTAAGATATTGGATATGAAATATGTAATAGCATTATTCTATAAAAACGATAATGGTGATAATACTTTAGGCGTTTCTTTAGTGGTTTGCGAAAGGTGCTATGGATCTTGTCCAAGAACGCTACATGGTAGTTGCACTATATTTAATGCAAAGTTTTCAGAAAGAACTATTAGCAAATCAATAGGTTTTTTTGTTGTCAAAGATATATATTTGAATGAAAAAAGGATTATTGGTCAATTGAACCATATGGGTGAGTGGGATGACGTTTTTGAGAGTAGATTTGCGCATTCAAGACCAGTTGAGTTGGTCGCAATGGCTGACGGCGGTAGAAAAGACTCTACCGCCGGTATCACCGTATTGGAAGATAATGTTAAAGAAGAGATTATGAGTTCCATTGTGAGTAAAATTAAAGATAAAGAGACATTGGCTTTTGTTAATTCATTTGTGAAGATAAATAAAGAGTCACCATGGTTTATAAAAATCTTTCGGTAGTTGAATTAACAATTTGTAACATTCATAGTGCTGTAGACAAGGAAAAGCCCTTCGATTACTCAAAGGGCCGTTTCTTGGGCTCTGGATGAGCCTACAAGCTGTCAAATGGTCCTTATCGACTATTGGCCCATTCCATCTTTTTGCTTTAACCTTGAAGGCCGTTATAGCGTTTCGTTAAATATCCTCTGGGTAGATACGTTCAAAGAGTAGTGCTTGCCTAATCTCTTCCTTCTCTCGCTCAAGTTCTTTGATTTGCTGGAGTGCTACCGCTAATGCCTCTTCAACCTTATGATTTCTACACTTGAGAGATGCGAGTATTAACTTTCTGTCTACCATTTATGCCACCTTCTTTCTTGAATACTTTGGAACGTAATTTTTACCATATCTGTTATATTGTATATTTTTCTTAAAAGATATCAATTCAAGATTTTCAAATCTATTGTCTAACTTGTTCTCGTTGATGTGGTTCAGACACATTCTTGTTCCATCGGTATCAAACTTGTCATAACTTCCATTGAAGGTAAGCCAAACAATCTGATGAAGTGGCAGACTCTTCTGAACCTTATTTCCAAGATAAAAGCAGATGTAGAGATACCCATTCGGTGCCAGGGTCTTGGTCATCTTGTGAGGTTCTGAAGCCTTGAACGAGTAGACTTCATAAGTTTTTGTATCAAAGTAGTAGTTTGTTAAAGTAGGAATCTGAATTAGACGTTCCATTGAAAGCTCCTTATTGCTTATCTACTGTTTAATTCATAAATAGTGGACAAGGTTTGGAGCATAAAAATAGCCCAGATAGTGAAAAACTGGGCTAAGGTGTTGAACGTGTATGAGAAGAATTATTTCAGTATATTTGAGTAGTCATGAGAAGTTAGCCAGCCATGTTTTCCATCATCTCCAGGTCTTCAGTGTCGGTCTGGTCGTCAGTATCGATGTCTTCCAGAACCTCCAGCAAGTCTCCAGAAACAATCCACCAGCTTGAACCATCTGCTTTCAGCCAACCCTTGCCGAACATCTCTGAACAGGTCTGGTTTATCACTGAGGTAGCTGGAGCATTGGGAACGAGTCTGAAATCTACCTTGACCTTCATCCCGCGCTTGTCCTGGGTTTGAGTCCAGTTCTGGAGGATGTAGGCAAGTGGCTCTCTGAATCTTGGCTTGAACTGACTCATCAGCTTGTCCAGTTGGCTCTGAGAGATGGCGGATAGGGCAGGGCTGGTAAGCGTGGCTGGTGGAACTGGTGAGACTGTCTGAGGCATTGGAGCGGGTTCTGTGTGGGCTGGAGCATCATTCTTCTCTTCTTCCAGTCTGACCTTTTCCCGTATTGCATCGATATCAACAATCTTTCTGGTTTGGTAGTCGGATAACTCTTGCTCTAACTCAATAATCCGCTGTTCCAATCGCTGAATCTTGCTGTCTTTCGCCCAATTTGACTCTTTTAGCTGGTTTAGCTCTGTTGTGTCAATGGTTGTAGTGGTTATAACTGGAGGAAACCAAAGATAGTATAGGCTCTTGTTTTGTGCTCTGTATCTGGTCGTTCCTTTGCTCCAGTATAGAGTTAGCAGTGACTTTGAAACTGTCCTGTTTGTCTCTTTGTTAGGGCGATGACCAAGAGCAATAACAAGGTCTGCAATCTTGATACCATTGCTTGTGTCCATTCGCTGTAGTGCAGCCTTGATGTTGTCTCGGTCAATCATTATTATATTCCTTACTTGCTAAGATACGCTTCAATCGCTCTTACGATAGCTCTTGCCAGTGGCTCATTGTTTTCCGTTGCTATTACTTGCAAAGCATCCCGCTGTTTTTGTGTGATGGTAGTTTTTACTTCAACGTTCGGCACTAATAGTTTTGGTCTGCTCATTGTAGCTATTCCTTAAAATGTAGTTCAATCGTGACTACATATATAATTCGTCCGTTTCGGTGGTCAACTAAAGCAACTTTGAAAATATATTTTCGTGTATCCATAGGTATGGATACAGGCTAATTATCCGCTCTGTATTGGAGTTAGCGCGATTGAATCTGTATAAATCAAGTAGTTCCAACAAAATTAGCGTGTATCCATACCTATGGATATACCTGTATCCATACCATAAAGATGGAAAGTGCTGGCAATGTTAGAGAAAAAAATGTCTAACTATTTTGAATGGATATTGTCTAAAATCGTTAGAAGTGCTGGTAGAGATGAAGAAACACAATATAGGCTAAATATGAATTAAAAGATGTGAGCAAAGCGAACATCTAATGAAAAGTAGTTAGATATGATAGTGGCAATACTATATCATTGATAGTGGCACTATATACATGATGAAAAGACTGGACATATACTTTTCTTTGAGTTGGTTAAACTTTCACTTTAGAAAATGGTCAGTTCACCCGATTAAAACCTGTAGGGTTTGAAAATAAAAGTTACAAGCTACTTGGTAGAAGCAACTCGCTAAAACAGTCCAGGTTTTATATATACAGGTCAGGTATTAACCCTGATCTGTTATTTTGTATGGATGAACTAAGTATTGGAGCATATTTCATGTTTGACTATCTGAAACAAGTTATCAATAAGGACTCTAACGTATCGTGTTCTAATTTTTGTGGTGTTGAACTGACTACGGTAATAGCGTTCTCTATTCTTCTAATCGCTATTTCTACCGTATTTTTCCACCAGCCGCATGATACAGCACTCGGTCTATTGCTTGGAACTAATCTGCTTCATAATATCTGGGGCAAGAGAGATTAAAGACTATGACAATCAAGACTAAGTTAATAATAATCTCCAGCGTTATTCTGATAGTAGCTATTTCTATCTTATCATTCCATATCTATGATAGGCACAAGGCAAACCTTAAGCTAACTCAAGATAGCGCCATTGTAGCTCTTGCTTCTACTATCATAACCGATAAGCAAGCAACAGTGACCCTACAGACAAAGTTGAGCACAGACCTGGCACCGATCCACCATCTCCAGCCCATCGCTCATGCTGCCAAGACTGAGGCCATAGCAAACGTGCTCCAGCTTGAGACAGACCATCCGGCAGAGAAGGCAGACATAGACCTGGTTGCCCAACCTCTTGAGCAGGCAATCACTGACCAAGAGCAGGTCACAGAGGCCACACAGACAGCCCTGGATGATGCCCAGTCCGTTGATGCCTCCCAGGATAAGACTATTGACGACCAGACAGCCCAACTCCAGAACTACCAGGCTGACATAGCAACTACTGAGCAACAGGTCAAGACTGAGACGACAAGAAAGGTTTGGTATCGTAGGTGTTTCTTTGTTGTTGCTTCAATTATTCTAATTCATATCGCACTATAATACCTATAAAGACGAAAAATGACTAATCTTAACTATCAAATTACTACTGGTAAACTTACAGACGATAATGAGAACCTGATTGCTACTGGCTTCTCTGGAAACAATAGTAGACAGAAGGTTAATCCTAAGCATATCCAGGGCATGAACAATCCAGCATATGTAGGACTGCACTGTATCGGTGCTCTGCCTCCAGGTGTCTACACTCTTGGAGCCTGGGGAACTCATCCAGAAGTAGGAGAGGATAGCGCAAGCCTAACTCAAATCGAAGGTGAGACATACGGCCGGAACGATTTTTACATCCATGGGCCTGGAACTAATGACCCTCAGAACTCTTCAGAAGGTTGCATAGTTATTCCACATGACCAGCGACTTAAAGTAATGGCTCTTGCACCATCAACTATCACCGTGTCTGTCTAATGCATTTCACTATCTTAACTCCACCAATTTCTGTGAACAAGTTATACATCTCTCAGGGCCGATTTAGAAAGCTGTCTCCAGATACCCGAGCCTTTAAGCTGAATGCTGGGACTGAAATGCTCGAACAGCTTCAACACCTATAGGTCTGGTTTTCTATATCATTTGAGACTAAAGATTTTAAGAAACGTATGAACCTATTTTGATAAATCCGTTTCAAAAAGCGTTTACTGGATGGGGTATTCAGCGATTCTTTGAGAATGCTATCAATTCCAGAACTATGGTTCTTCTTTAATAGTGCTCGAATATGTTTTATTAGAGAAGTTGGTATCTGTGGATGGATGTTAGCGTATCCTATTAAATTATCTTCGATCGTTAATCCGTGTTGATTCACTTCTGAACGTGGTAAACTATCAAAATCCCATTCAAGTTCTTTATCGGTTGGAACATAATTACGACTAATGAATCTTGTCGTATATGAATTAAAACCTATATTTCCGAATACATCTGTTGTTTTGGTGATCAGCACAATCTTTGTTCTATTCTCAAAGAATCGTAAGATTGGGCATCCCAATACAATATCTTCTGCTTCATTTCCGTGTCTAAAGGAAAAGTCATAGAAACAAATGTTTGTATCGGGAACATCTGGGTATATTAAAAAGGTAATCCACTCTATCATGTGGAGCTTGTTTTGTTTCGTATTCTTGATATCAAATAAAATACTTGATGTATTGTGTATGTCTCCAGCTACAAGAAGGCTTATTTCTGTAAGCTGCAAATCTGGTTTTGACCTTGCAAGTTCATCTTGTCTTGTCTTGTTAGCGTTATGAATACTCACGAATGATGCAATAGCAGAAGCACAGGCTCCAATGCCAGCGATCAGGTTTCCATTGTCCCGCAATCCGTTCCAGACTCTTGCCCACCAATGGAGTTGGACAGCTTCAGGCACCCTCTGAATGAGCACGTGCAGGACTTGGCCGATTTGCATGATGTCTCGCTCGTTTGAATGGCTGGAGGGTAGCACTCAGGGCAGCCGTATACCAGCAAAAATATGTAGAGATTATTTTTAAAAGTAGGCTCTAACTGAATAGTGAGCAGCGAATTAAGTAAATATAAGCAGGATATTACAGATGATAGAATGGGTTAAGAGTCTTACAGTGATAAACACAATTAGAGCCATACCAAGAGATGCCTATCATGCTATCTCTCATCGCCTATGCTATGGACTTGATAGAGATACGATTGATACTATAATTCCTGGTATCACAGAACGAGTTATGGCACTCGGATATACATACGAAGAAGCGAGTAGATATATTGAACTGTGCTTTGGTTTAGATGAAGATACAGAAGAGAGTGAATAGATGAAACCTATTAGTATGTCTAAGAACGAGATAAAAGAACAGATAGCAGAGATTCAACTACTAAAGCTCAGTCTCAATATCCACATTCAAAAGCTAAGACTGGAATTGATGGAACTTCGACACTCCCAACAACTTAGCAAAATCCACCCTCAAATCAGTGAAGAAATCGCCTATGAGAGTCTGGATGAAATTAAAGAGATGAAGATGGATGACTTGGAAGATTAAGAGTGCTGGAAGCAGTAGACTTGGTAAAAATAGATTAAAATAAATACACAACCGCGCCTATAAGGTATGGAGAATAGAATGGAAATGATTAAAGATATTTATACAACTAATGAAGTAATGTTTGGACTATCAGATGATGGAGTAGTTTATAAATACGAAGAAGGTTCAAATGGTCCAGTATGGGTAGAGATTAGATTTGAAAAGAGAGAAGAGAAATAATATGGCATATGCACTAACATTTGTAGTTGGTCTAATCATTGGTAGTTTCATTCCAGGCATCTTCAACAAGGTAGAAGAGAAGAGTAAGGATGAACTGGGTATCATTGAAGGTAAGGTAGAAGCTGAAGATACCAAAGTTAAGGATGACGTGAAGAAGCTATAAGAAAAGACTAAGATAGTAGAAGGAGCTTGAGACTAAAAATCAAGCTCCTCTTTTTATGCATCCTTATCTGTTTGGTAAGAAATGAGAGAGTCGGGACAGAGGATAGGGATGGAACTGGAAGAGGCATGGAAATGGACTGGAGAGAGCTACCTTAAAATTGTCTTGGGATAGGCGCACTTAGAGCTTGACGCGATT
>Ga0302274_10000978_pt1 | contig 28282 bp, 34 predicted proteins | sample III_Bog_N2_1_FD_198755 | JGI IMG/M metagenome (GOLD analysis project Ga0302274, IMG submission 198755) | Peat permafrost microbial communities from Stordalen Mire near Abisko, Sweden - III_Bog_N2_1 | ecosystem: Environmental > Terrestrial > Soil > Wetlands > Peat | place: Sweden: Abisko...
CCCGATGTGGCCAACACCAACTCCATTGGTCTCTTTCAGCTCTCCTACGAAGACCACATGAGTTGGTGTTCAATGAGTGCTTCGCTCAAGAATTTGACGGATCCTCTCGTCAACATTGATTGCGCCGTCCCTGAGATGGGACATTTAATCTCTCAAGACAGTGTCGTGAGTTACGGAGGACGGACCGAGTTTGATCAAGGTCAGGCAAAAGGACTTGCCCGGTACTGGTCAACGATGTGGTCCAGCTCCGCCTCGTACCCGCAAATCAAAGCCAAAGTCCAGGCACTGCCCTACTGCCAGTGATCCCGAGAAAACACCAACCCCAGTACAAACTCCCCCCTTTGGTCACCCGAAAGTGCAGGACCTGCCTGAAAACTTTTAAAGTGAACAAATCTTGTGCAAATCGCCACTGCAGCACACTTTGTCAGAGAATCTCTACGGAAAAAGAGGGCAAGCCATGAACCGAGAAACGAAACGTAAGATTGAAAAATACGACCAAGCCGCCAAAAGAAGTGCAAAAAAGAGATTAGAACAAAAAGCCAAGGACGCCATTCTCCGTGGCCAACTTTTAGGGGCTGAGCCCAAGATGAAGATGACGGTCCTGGACGCAGTGAACGCCTACATCACCATTGGAAAGTCTGCCGAAGAGGCCGCAAAAAAAGTGATCCAACTTTACAAGTCACAATTCGATGTCGACATCACAGATGAGCTCCTGGATCAGATGGACGCCAAAATGAAAGAGCTCAAAGAAGATCCCCGAAAAAAAAGAACTTAACTATAAGTGTCAAAATAAATGTTGCGACAGGTCGTAAGTCGTGTGAAAATGCCTCCATGAAGCCTGACAACAGCCCTCTCATGAGAAGAGCAAATGAGCTGATTGCCGACTTAGAGGATCTCGAGCAAGACCTTGAGACCAACGAGAACTCCCATTATCGGTATTTCAAAGCGGCTCAAGAGATCAAAGCGAAGAGACAGGAATTGGAAACGATCCGGTCTATCGTTGAGGCCTCGGCTCAGTAAAATTGCCAACTGGCATAAATCCTCCTAGCCTCAGGGGATGATCATTCAATCCGTCATTCTCAAAGACATGCCCATCCCGCCCTCGGCCAACGCCCTCTGGACCCCAATCAAAAAAGGCAAAATGGTGAGGTCCGCTCAGTACAACGTCTACGAACGGATGGTCATCCATTGGGCCAACTTTAACCAAACCTCCCTCAACATGGCCCGGATCCTGACCACCAAGCTTCAACCCGGGCAAGCCATTCACATTGAGCGCACCTACTACTTCCCCCGTGAACAGGTCCTCACAAAGGAAACCAAAAAAACCAAATCCCGACCAAAAAGAAACGACACTTCCAATCGGATCAAGGCCGCAGATGACGCCATCAGTGCCTTAATCGGTATCGACGACTGTTATTTTTGGGACGGAACCCACAAGAAGGTGGCCATTGATTCCGAGATTGGGTTCATGGACGTCACCCTCACCATCATCGACATCGCAGGGTTCTAAATCGGCAAATAGCCCAACAAAAAAAATGACGTATTTGCCGGGACATTTCTCAAAAACCATGAGTCATGTGTAACACTAAAACACTAATAATTACCGTAGTGTGGCTGTGTTCATATCAATTGTTCTCAGAACTCTGATGAGATCAAAAGACCTCAGGATGATAAAAAATTATCACGTTTACGGGTTAAATCGATTTTAACCGACCCACCTGATAAAAAAGGGGCCAGAGAAACCCTGGCCCCCAAAAAAGACTGCCGCAACCAACTCACTTAAGGAACCCAAAGAGTAACCCAAAATCAAAAAAAGCACAAAAAACCAGTGCTCAAACTCAACAATAAGTGCGCAAAATGGTACCTACCAGAACAAAAATTCGACAAAATGTGGAATAAACACACCCCAAACTCGTAAAAAAGGAACATTACATGCCGCGTAAGAGGAAAGTCACCCTTACACCCGAGATGCTAAAAATGGTGGAACAGCTGGCCTTCATCAGGCTCCCCCAAGACGACATTGCCATCGCTCTCGGCATGGCACCCGCGACCTTTGAAGAGCGACTTAAGACCGATGATGATCTGCAACATGCTATTAAGACAGGCAAGTCTCGCAGTCGCGTCAAAGTGTTCAAAACTCTTTACGATTCAGCCTTTGGAAGAGAACCAGTCAGAGATGATCACGGGAACATTATCCGAGAGGGAAGGGACCCAGATCCCAGACTCATGATGTATTGGTGTGATACTCAGGAGAGATTTGTTAAGTCCAGTAAACTTGAGCTCACGGGACAAGATGGTGGTCCAATAAAAGTCCAATCTGTGCCGATGACTGAGGCTGAGATTTTAGCTGAGCTCGAAAGAATCGATCAGGTCTTAATTGGAAACTAAAGACCTTCTTGTTCAGAAATTACTTCTCAAACGAGAGCTGCACAAGAGGCAAGCCCGGTACAGGCTCTTGCCTTTCACGACGTACACTTTCCCGGACTATCAGGTGAACTGGCATCATGAGTTAACGTGTAATTATCTGGACGCATTCCTCAACAAAAAGATCAGAAGACTCATGATCTTTGAACCACCCAGGCACGGCAAAAGTGAGCTCACCTCGAGAAGACTTCCAGCCCTTATCCACGGACGATATCCCAATGATGAAATATTGGCCGTCAGTTACAATGCTGAACTCGCTAGTTCCATGACCATCGACGTTCAGCGAATCATGGACAACCCACTTTACGAAGAACTCTTCCCCACGGTGAGAATTGCTAAACACTCAGGTGCTAAGTACAAAAGAACCAGTGATGAGCACGAGATTATTCCCTACCAAGATCCGGTCGACAAACTCTGGCATTGGTACACGGGATCGTACAAATCAGCTGGTGTCGGTGGATCTTTTACTGGTCGAGGTGCCAACTGGTCACTCATTGATGACCCTATCAAAAACCGTGAGGACGCGGACTCAAAAGCTTTCAGAAACATGCTTTGGAGTTTTTACACCTCAACACTTAGAACACGGATGGAGGGTGAGGGAAGTATTCTCATAACACTCACCCGCTGGCACGATGACGACTTAGCCTCGAGACTCCTTCGTCTCGCCCAAGCCGATAAGACTGCGGACCAGTGGGTGGTTCTCAATCTCCCGGCAATCAAAGAACACGAGAGAGACTCTTACGATCCCCGAGAGATCGGTGAACCTTTGTGGCCAGATAAATTCTCCTATCAGGATCTCATGAAGATCAAAGCCATGGGAATGCGTGACTGGTCATCACTTTGGCAACAAGAGCCGACGGTTGAGGGTGGAAACATCATCAAGTCTGATCAAATCAAATATTACACGGTCCAACCAGAGAGATACGACAGAATGATTCAGTCTTGGGATTTTGCCACCAAAGACAAAGCGTCAAGTGACTTTACCGTTGGTCAGGTCTGGGGACAAAAAGGTGCCAACAAGTATCTCGTCGCTCAGTTCAGAAAACGTGCTTCATTCCCCGAGGCAGTCAAAGCCGTTCTCCAAATGAGTAAGGATTATCCACTCGCCCACAAAAAACTGATCGAGGGTAAGGCCAATGGTCCAGCGATCATTCAAACACTTAAGGACTCAATTTCAGGTATGGTCGAGGTCGAGCCCCGTGGGGATAAAGTGGCGAGACTTAACTCGGTGGCACCAGAATTTGAATCGGGCAATGTTTATTTGCCAGACCCATCGATTGCCCCCTGGATCGGCGATTATGTGAAAGAACTCTGTGATTTTCCTGCGGGATCAAACGATGACCAAGTCGACGGAACGAGCCAAGCCCTAGACCATCTCAGACGTGGAGGAATTCTCAGGGCCCCGATCAGTGGTCACGGGTCAGGGACGATTTACTGATCTTGCCCGAACCCGGTTTCACCGTTACCATCAGGATGAATGAAAAAACTATCGACGGGTTTTGTGGGCGGCTGGACCAGACAGGCTGGTGATGCCGCAAATGAAATTGAAGAACGGATGAGTAACCCCAAAGAGTTCTTACCGGACGACGGTGAGCTAGCACCGGGCCAAAATCCCAACAAGTTCGGCTTTGAACAAACCAAACACGACGACTTCAATGACGAGGCCCTCCCGTCCAAATTCAATTCTAAGGTCCAGAAATCTCTCGCCGCCGCGGGAAACGCCAAAGACCAAGCCATGCTTGATGAGCTAGACGCTGAGCAGTATCAAATGAATGTAAAGATCAAACCGATGACCTCTCAGTTCCCGGGTGGTCCGGAGAAGTTTTACCGAAACGAGCATGGACTTTCGGCCAAGAAGAGAATGGCGGTCCATAACCAATTGCAAGAGCTTCTTGAGATGTCTGGTTTGAAGGCCAAAGTTCAACCGATTGGGAACAGAATGGCCATTTCAGTACCCACGATGGACCATGTTGTAAAAATAGTGAATGCACTTCGCCGATCAAAAGTGTTTGATGTGGGGACTATCTTGAAAAACGACAACGGATTTGTCATTCAGGCGACTCACGCCCATTGAAAGGACTTCCATGGCCAAATCACCGGCAGATGATCCCACTATCGATCCCCACGCAACAGATCCCATGAAACTCGGGGATAATGAAAAAGCCCACAAAGAGATCGAACGTCGAATGAGACTCACCGGCAACGAACAACTTCGTTGTAAGGCCCTGCTCGAAGCCAAGGGTGTGAAGGTCATTGAGCTCATCAAAGAAGGCATGAACCTGATCCTCAATCTCCCGGGTCAAGACGTGGCCAAGGCGAAAGCCGCACTTCAGGCCGAGGGCTATGAGATTTACAAATCAACGGTGAATGGCCAAGAGGGTTACATCCTGTTTGAGGCCAAGGGCGATCAGAAGTGAAGATCACTCACATCCTGGCAATAGTCGTGATTACTATTGCCTCTCTTTATGCCCAGGCCGGTTACGTTGACGCCGGAAATATCCAATGCACCATTGGTCCCGGCACCATTGCCAACGGGACCGTTGTGGGAAACATCTCGGGTGGATCAAGTAACGCCGGTGCCGTAGTGCCCAGTGCTCTTTTTGATTCCGTCTTCGGTGGAACACAAGGAGACATTCTCTACCGTGGATCTTCTGTGTGGACGGTTTTGACACCAGGAACGGCCGGTCAATATTTACAAACTGGTGGTGCCAGTGCCAATCCCTCCTGGGGTTATGCCGTCACCTCAGGCACGGCCCCTCTTTCGGTCTCGGGATCGGTCGTCAGCCTCTCGACACCACTGGCCCTCACTTACGGGGGAACCGGAAATACGACGGGTGTTGCGACCAATATCACGGCAACCTCGAACTCAACTCTGACCAGTCTTCCAAACTACATTCCTCAATTGCCGAACAACTCGGCCTACTCAACAACCGCCACCACGATCACGACAACCAATGCTGTGATCTCAGGCATGACCTACACTGCCCCAGCCCTAGGGACCTACCTCGTTACTTTTTCAGGAAACGTGACGGCCGGTTCAAACGCCGGTGCCGTTTTGACAATCGCTATTTACGTTGGCGGATCTCAGAACACCCAGTCTCTCAGAACAATTGAACCTTATAGTTCTGCGGGATTCGCTGTTTTTACAAACTCCACAGCGGTCACCAACGCCGTTTTTACGGCAGCGGCCGGCCAGGCAATCACTATTCAGGGGACCGCAAGTGCCGGAACTTACACGATGGGCGCCCGAGAACTCGATGTTGTGAGGCTGCAATGAGTACAGAACTCTATAACATTGGTGACGTCATCCCGCTCTCGTTCACCAGAAACTTAGGGTCTGGACCAATCACGGGTTTAACGGTTTCAGCAACGGTCACCAATGCAAAAACTGGTGCCGTACTTTTAGCGTCAACCAACTTGAACGAGACGGTTTCTGGCAATGGAATCTATACCTACCTCTGGACCCCGACCGTAACAAGCAAGACAGAATGTGTGATCACCTATAACATCGGTGGGACACAATCATTTACAGAATACATGACCATCGACGACACAGATCTTAGTTCAAGGACGAGCTAAGAAACAAAAAGGAGTTTCAACATGGCGGTTCAGAAGCCCATCAGGATTTTATACCAGTCGAAAAATAAAACTACGGGCCTGACCGACGTCAAAGCCCAGTGTTATTTCAACGGTGTCGCGAAAGCCACCGGATCAGTCGGTTCTCCGATTCTTCTGACTGAAGTCGATTCAACCAACTCCCCCGGTCTTTATGAGTTGGTGATCCCTGCCGCGACTCTCACCACCTGGGGCGCACTACAAGGTCAATACAACTGTGTTGAGGGTTACATCAACTCGGCGACACAACCAGCGAGTGCTCCTTTCCGTGAAGAGGTTACGGTTGCCAACAATGATGATATTGACGTCAAACTTGGAACACCTGCGGGCGCTTCGGTTTCTGCGGACATTGCCGCGGTTCAAACAAAGTTGGGAACTCCGGCCGGTGCCTCGGTTTCTGCCGATATCGCCGCTGTCAAAACAGACACCACGGCAATTCGTGCAGACCTTGAAACTGGATCCTCATCACTCGCCACGATTCTTTCAAACATCCAGTCCCTTCAAAATGCATCAATCGGTAACGGCGTCGGATTTGTTTTGCCCCAGATGCTCATCCCCGTTTCTGGAACAAATACTTACAAAGTCCCGATCACCATCGTTGACAACAACGGTGCATTGATTGACCCCAATACCAACACGATCACCGTCGGTTGTTTAAACGCTGCCGGAACAGATCGCGGTTCTTACTTAGCTGGATCTTCTGGAACTCCGGCGACCGTCGTCGCAACCAGAACATCCGTTGGTCAATATTATGTGACCGTGAATATTCCCACGACTGCAATCGAAGAAGAGTTGGTCTTTAGTTTCTCTTACATCATTGGTTCAAACTCGATGATTCGTTACGGACTCTCTCAAGTCTTGGTTGACGGTGGTGCCGCAGGTTACGCCCTTCAATCGACACTTCTTAGCGTTCAGACCGCAGTCAATACGGCCAATTCAACATTGACCAACTCGACTTACGGTCTCTCTGCACTCGATGCAATTTTGGCCAATGGAACGTATGGTCTCGCGGCCCTTGGCGCGATCTTAGGAAACGGAACTTACGGTCTTAATGCACTTGAGTTGATTTTGACGAACGGAACTTACGGGTTGTCGGCTCTTCAGGCTTTGTTGGGCAATGCGACTTACGGACTGTCGGCACTTCAGGTTCAGGGAGCAACAACTCAGGGTGTCGGATTTACGGCTGGTCAAGATGATCTACACTCGATCTCGACATTTGTGAGAGCAAATATTTATTCCGGCGGCAGAGCCATTTAAGGTTGGACGTTGGGTTATTTGGGAGTTCCTTACAGAATTTTGTATCTGGCAAAAGGGTACAGAAGTGGTCTCACGGACGTCGTAGCTGTCGTCGTGAAACCGAACGGCGGAATGGTCGGTGTTTTTCCCATGCGGGAATTCCCGGCCCCGTTCACTGGTCAATATTATTACGACTACCTCAGTGGACAAGGTGACCCCCAAGGAGAGTATTTCTCTCTGGTCATCTCACCCACTGAGCAGACTCAAGACTCGGCCAGGATTTCTCTTTACAACCCCGTGCCGACCACGATTCAAGCGATCAGTCAGACCCCGGTCGCCGTCTCTGGTCTAGTTAAAACGGGATCAGTCGTGGGGTTTGTTCAGTCAGACGACGTGAGTGGGGCCACTGGAAACAACCCATCTGTTCAAGGTGCCACGGGATCAGTCCAGGCCGTTGGACAAGTGGGTACTGACAATTTAAGTGCATCAGTTCAGAATTCACCTATCATCAATGGTGAAGTCACAACCGGAGGGATTATTTAATGGGATGCTTAGACCCGCAGCCACAAAACGCCGTGATTCAAATCATCAGGGGTGAGGACATCCCCGTCTCGGTAAGGCTCGTTGACGCCGCAACCGGACTTCCTTTTGACCTCACCAACGCCACCGAGATTGCGGCCCTCTTTTTAAACGCCGATGGAACCTACCTGACAAAACTCTTCTCGGCTCAACAAATCTCAATCATCAGCGCCCCAGGGGGTTACTTTCAAATTCAACTCCTAGCTGCAGATACGGCCCTACTCGCTCTCTCGGCCATTCCTGGGTTGTCGAGTTTTGAGGTTCACATCACAATCGCGGGTCTTAAAACCTACGTTCAGTTGATCAATTCCATTCAGGTTATTCAGACACTTTTTCCGTAGGAGTCAGCCATGGCAGGAAAGCCAAGCGAAGGCCAAACGATGTTGGACTGGATCGACGACGTTCCACCCAACATCAAGACCGAACTAAAAAACAGGTACGACGAGCTGACCCACTTGGAACAAGAACAAGTTCAGATGGGTACGGCCGTACCTCAACTCTACGGATCTCTCTCAAGGTTCGTTGCCAACCCGTCCACCGTCTCGGTTGAAACCTTCAAACGAATGCTTGATACCGACGAGACTCTTAATGCCGGGATCAATTTCATGAACCTTGCCATGATTGCCCGGTTTGGTGAGTACATTCATCCGATCCCCAAGATCCAAGCTTTCGTTCGTAAGGCCCTTGAGATGATGGAGGGCTCTTGGCACGAAAACTTAGACGAGATGCTCTCAGCAGAGTGGTCAGGTTTTAGCGTCACGGAGCAGGTGTGGAGATTCGAAGAGGATTTTGACGGGGCCCCTGCGTTTTTGCCAAAGAAGCTTGTGACTTATGCGCCGTTGACCATGGTTTTTGCGGTGAATCGTCACGGTGAGGTTTTGCCTGATGGGATTTTTCAGTACCAAAGGTTCCACAACACTTTCATGAACTCCTACGTTTATGGAATCAACAATGGAGACTTGGATGGATTTCGCCCAGACCTTTATGCTTCTGTCGGTGATTTTCCATACCCTATTCGTATCAGTGCTGATCTCACTTACCTTACGGTCAAGATTCCGAAGGACCACGTCATCCACCTACGAGGTTCAGGAACAGGGAAATTTGATTCGCCTTACGGACGTTCGGTTTTCAGGTCGATCTACAAAAACTGGGTCGCAAAAGACGCCTTCTTAAAAATGTGGGTCATCGCAGCCGATAGGAAGGGAACACCCCTTCTCGCGGGCTGGGCCTCACCCAATGACACGGTTCTTCAAAACAACATGAACAACCCCAATGGTCCCGGTGTTCAGCAGATGCGTGCTGACTTGGCCATGGCGAACACCATGAAGAATCTCCACAACACTTCTTTTGTGGTATTCCCCGGCCGCAAGGATGAGGAGTATTCTCTTGAGGCTTTCCAAACTCAAGGGGACATGAACGTCTTTAAGGACGGTGTTGAGTACTTCAACAAAGCGATCATGCGTGGTCTTCTCATTCCGCCGCTCGTCATGTCGGGTGGGGACGGTGGTGGCGCTTATTCTTTGGGCCAAGAGCACCACAAGATTTTTCGTCAATCAATTGACGGTAAACTAAAACCTTACAAACAAGCGATCCTTCAGCAGTTCATTCGTAAGATCATCGCCTACAACTTTCCTGAGAAGGAATGGCGTGCACAAGGAATCGGTGATTTCATCGTTGAGGAGTTTGATCCTGAGGTGATGGAAAAACTGGCCAATATTTACAACACACTGACCACCGCGGGATTCATGGACCCTTCTGAGCAGGCCGACATGGATCAGGTCAGACAAAAAATGAACCTTAAACCCGGTCTAGCGAAACCCAAACTTCCTCTGATGGGATTTGAAGAACCAGATCCTGCGGAAGAATCGACCGCTGACCAAAAACCAACCGAGCAGGACAATGAGTAAATACGAAGCCACCAAGTGTGAGGGCCCCATCATTGAACCCATGAGTTTTGAGGAGTCCGAAAGGATTCATCAGTCCATGTCCAAAACCATTCTGGGATCCGCTGAAGACTTTAACCGTCTCATGCGATTTTTTGCCCAAGCCACTCAGGCCTACGCAGAGCTGGCCGGTCGCAAAAAAATTGAAGGCAAGGAAGAGGCCTTTAAGTTTTACGCTGGGATGGTGGATGGTTTAAGACTCGCGCAACAAACCATTATCGAATTCGAAGAGAAAACATTTCTTGATCCGCTCACATGAAGTGACTGGGATGGGTTGGTACCTTCCTTGCCGAGTTGGAGTCTCGGGCGGATCACCATTTAGGTGACCATGAAGTGGATGAAGAAATACCAGGCTCACTCCTGGTCCATTCAAGACGATCTCATGAACAGAACCATCAAAATGATGGAGATCATGATGTTGGGGATGCTCGAGAAGATCTCAACTGAGTATCTTGAGACCGGGTCCTACACCAAACCGTCTGATCAACAAATGTACCTGGTTATGGAGAGGTTTTACTCCCAAGTGGTTCACAAAGCCTACGGTGTCAGTCAGGTAGTAAAGCAGGTCCAGGGGTTCAAGCCGCAGAGTGACAAAAAAAAGTTGGGCAAATTACCGTTGGGTATTCCCAATCGACTCCCGCCCTTGGTCAAGTTCTTCTCGAGCAAACGAATGTGGCCAACGATGCAGCGGCGGGGCCGGATCATTGTGGGGAAACTTCAAAAGGCCTACTTTAAGAAGCTTGATCGTAAGTTTGCCGAAATTGGTCCGGCACTTCAAAGAGGAGAAATTTCTCCTGAAGAGGTCAAAAAAGAGCTTCGCGAAGCCTGGAAAGCAACAAAAAGTCGCGTTGAAACCATTTTTCAAACAGAAACGACGAACTACTTCAACAAAGTTCAGGTCAGTTTCTTCAACGATGACGAAGACATTATTGGTTTCTTGTTCCAATCCAATCGCGATAGCTCGACCACAGACATTTGTCGCAAAAGAGACGGACTGATCTATCGTCCAGGTACTCAATTGCTCAAAGAGAACACCCCCGCATGCCACTGGCGTTGTCGGAGTGAACTGATTCCTCTTGCAAACACTCCACAAAACCTTAAGATGTTCAAAGACACCAATAGAGATCCAAATAAACGACGAGTTCCACCATTACCTCCGGGATGGGTGGCGGGACGGAAATAAGGACAGGGATGCCCTTTAAGCGTTTGAAGGATGCGACAGGAACCGTCGAGAACTCGGAGAGTTCAAGCGGTGACTCAGATTCTTCAATTATTCGACCAGCGATTCTTGTCCACTCGGGTCCCGAGGGAGAAGGCGTTACTTATCAATCAATGGATGGTGAGACCAAACCATTCGATGCTGATCGAATCAAACGTATCGTCGAAAATCAAAACGCTCTCTTGGAAGACATCGCTAAACAGTATGGTGGTTGGGACAAAATGCCTCCTGGTGCCTTTCCCCCTATTCTCGACACTCATGATCCTGATTCATCGGGCAACGTCTACGGACGAATGACCAGTAAACTTCGATTAGAAGTTCGTGATGTTCCTAAGGTTGGAAAAAATGTTGCGTGCGCCGTTACCGATCTTTTGTTTCTGGGAGCAGAGAATGTCCAGAAGGTGAAAGATGGTCGAGTTTATCACTTAAGCGTGGGAATTGACGAACTGGCTGATACCCTAGGGGAGATCAGTTCCGTTGTTGAACCCGCGGCTCCCGGTGCCATGCTCCTTAGTAAAGGCAAGAAAACAATTAAAGGAGACAATTCAATGTCTAAAAAATCACTTCAGGCATCAAAAGCACGCATGAGCAAACTCAGCGCGATGAAAGAAAACCTGACGAACATGAGTTCGAAGCTGGTTACCACCAAGGAAAGCGTTCGCTTGGCAAAAGCAGAAGGTCAAATTATGACCCGCTTAACTGCTCTTGCAAGAGCCGGAAAACTCACTCCCGCTGAAGTGAAAAATCTTAAAGGAAGCCAAGTCAAACACATGGCCGCACTTCCTCCCGAGATGCTCGAAACCGTCATGAAGTCTTACGAAGCTCTTGAGACCAAGGTAGTCATTGGTCAACGCGGATCTTCGGACGCTTCTCAGACAGTTGATTTTGGTGGAATGGGCAAAGAACTTGAACGTCGTCAAATCTCAAAACTGAAGGCCCAAGTTCGTGGCGAGATGAAAAAACTCGGCGCGAAACTTAAAGAAGATGGTGAAGACGACAAAGACCACGGCGACAAACACGAGATGTCTCATAAATTGAGCGACGAGGCTCAAGAATCTCACCGTGCTAAAAAAATGGGTGAAGAGCACGAAGAGCGTGGTCACGCTTCTCCCGAGATGAAAGAACATTTGGCAAAAATGGCCCACCACCTTGAGAAGGGTGATCTTGAGGGTGCCAAATCTTGCCACGCCGAAATGTGCAAAATGGCTTCTGAAGGTAAATCACTCTCTGCAATGGACGACGTTCATTCTGAAGATGAAAAAAAATCCATGGAAGCATTGGAGTCAGAGCTCGATGAGGTGAAAACCAATTTAGCTCGAATGGCCGGAATGGTTGATGAGCTCATGAGCTCTGAAGCCGAAGAAGGTCACGACTTCGAAAATGGCGCAGCCGGTGAAGAAGGCCACGCTGGAGCAAAAGCTTAAGTTCAACTTTTTTAAAAGGAGTTCAAAATGTCTCAACCCGAATTAAGAGATGCCCTGTTTATCCAAACGGATAGCCGCTCGAATTTTAAACAGATCATCGCCAAACGGCCTGATCTTACGAAGTTCAACGGTGGTCGTTTAACACCTTCTCTCGTTGGAACTTACCAGTACGCTGGTCTTGTTCTTGGTTTTGCAGCGACTGGTGCCGACGCCGGTTACTACAAAGCTTACAACTCTGCCAACACAGACGGATCACAAGTGCCCGTTGGTGTTTTAGCTGAAGACGCAAACATCGATGCAGCCGGTAACGGTTCAGAGATGAAGTGGATCAGTGGTGGTCAATTGATCCAAGGACTTTTGATCGGCTTGGATGCAAATGCGATCACTTTGCTAAAAGCAAATAGCTACACAGAGCAGGGCTTACAAATCTTAGATTTTTAAATTTTAATTAGGAGGCTTTCATGTCTACAGTTTTTGCAGCGGAGCACACGCGGGTACTTCAAGAAGTCATCCGTGAAATTGAAGTCGATCCCACGGAGTTTTTGGGAGTAAAATATCTCCCCACGGTTGAGATCCCTTCAACAACTGTGTTCGTGGATGTCTTGGAAGCCCGTGGCGGGATGGTCCAAGAGCACACGAAAGGTGCGGACCCCAAGGGTTCTCAACGTCGTCAATTCAGAACTCAACAATTCGCGCCCGGCGCGTACAAAGAGTTCATCCGTTTTGACGAACAGGATATCTTGAACCTTCGTGAGCTGGGTTTAAACGACCTGTCGAAACGTGGGATTCGTCAACACTTAAACGAGAATGCTCTCGTGTTGAACAACCGCATTGAGACTCGTATTGAGCTCTTGCGTTGGCAGGCGATTTTCAATGGAAACTACGTCTACGACGGTCGCACCATCAACTTTGGTGTCCCCTCGCAGAATCAGGTTTCTCCGGCGAACTCGTGGGGAATGGTCACAGGCGGTAACTACGTTGCCAACCCTGCGGCGACCCCTGTTCAGGATTTGCGATTTTGGACACTCGGTGGGTATAGCCCTTTCCGAAAATACAAGATCACAAAAATTATCATGAACCCGAACACCGCGCGAATCGTTTTGGATAACCCCAATGTTCAGTCATTGATCCAGTACCGTTTTGCTGCTGAAACCTACAAAATGCACGACATCAATGCCGTCATGGGTTTCTTGGTTCCCGGTTGTCCCCAAATCGAAGTTTATGGCGGTTGGTATCAGTCAGAGACGCAAAATGCGACCACTGGCGAGATCACTGTCGGCGACGCGATCTATTTCATCCCCGATGGAAAGATCTTCTTTGAGGCGAAACTTCCGGATAACAACAAAATTGGAGACATGGTCATGACTCTGAGCCTTTCAAACGGTTCAGTGGACAACCCCGCTCCCGGTAAGTTCGTCTTGGTTGACGAGCACATCGAAGACCGCAAGGGCAATCCCTATATCGATTTGATCGGTGGGTTCTACGGAGCTCCTCGCCTGAAGCGATATCAGGACGTGTTGACAGCGTCTGTCTAATTGATAGAGTCGCGGGGTGGGTCTCTCACCCCGTAACTCTTTTAAAAAGGATGCTGAACATGGCTCTAGTTAAAGTCAAATTTTTGAAAAACGTCACGACTCCAAACGGAACCTACAAGACGGGTGAAGTGATTGAGGTCGATGCTGATTTTGCAAAAATGATCACGACTCCGGTTAAATACTCGGACCGTGATGAAATGTTTGTGAAGGCGATTTTGATTGAGCCCCAAAGTTCGGCGGCTCCTCACGAAACAGCTCCCGGAATGGTGGCGATCCCGGTTGCCAACCTGACCGTTTCAGACATGAATGACTTAGGGATCAAGAACATCGTGAAAACTCCCGAAGACCCTGAGCATCAAAAATACTTGGAAGCTTCCGGAGCTCTCCCGACCGAGCAGAACTTAAAGACCAGGCAAAACCGACTGGAGAAACGCCAACAAGCGGCGAAGTCTTCAGAGTAAGGACTTTGAATGTTGGACCAAAAGTGTTTGATGTACACAACCTTTGACTCAGTCAAAGTTAAACTGGTCAACAAGGTCCAATTTCAGGCCGATCCCACACAACCCGTAGATGGCGAACTACCTGATGTTTTATTGACACAACTGGTTCGAGACGCCGAGACCGATGTCGAGCTCGACCTTCGGTCAAGGTACGCGATTCCTTTCAGGTCTATTTCGACCGGAACTTTTACCAACCTTCCCGATCACACTCAAAGAGCGATCAGGAAAGTGGTGGATCTTCGTGCTGAGTTTCTCATCATCGGCACTGACTTCGGCCGTGGTTCTCACATCAATGCTGAGGGCTACACCAAAACCGTGACCGAAAGATACGACCTGGAAATAGACCGACTTTTAGGTCGGGACAAAGAGGGTGAGAACTCTAAACACGACCGTTTCAGGTTTTCTCCCCCACTGGAAGATCTCATGTTGGCCCAAACAAACTCTTCGGCCGATGACGGTTACAAAGGCATGATCATCAATACCGACGGGGCCTGCCAAAACCCCGCTACCTACGCGGCACAGCAAATTAATGATCCTTCGAGGTCTTACCTCTCCAATCCGTTTCCGACGGGTAGGAACAACGGATGTTGAAGGTAAACTTGGACGGGCTCAAGGATCTCGTAAAGAGGTTTGACGATCCCGCTCTCAAGGCCGAGCTCAACAAGATCCCTTCGATGAAAGGGGTCGCGGCCATTATCTCTCAGGCCATCGCTGACAATTTTGAACAGGAGGGACCGGGATGGGCTCCTTTAAAGGTCGCCACACTTCGGGCTTCAGTAAAAAAATCAGTCATCAACAAAATGAAAAAGCGCTTCTTACGGGGAAAAAAGGAGAGCCAACTCAATACTTCGGAAAGGTCCTCCCTCAAAAGAAAGGTCGACTCGCAGCTCATCGCGCACGAAAAAAACGCCCGGACCTCTTCGAACATGAAGAAGTCGGGGAAGAATCAGATTCAAGCCAACCGGAAGATTCTTCAGAAGACGGGTCTCCTTAAAAAGACCGCCACCATCCCTGGCTTCACTGGATCCAGTGCTCCGACCAAAGGCGGGAAATCTGTCTCTGGGTCAAATTTGTACAGCATTCAAGGAACGAACCTAGTTTGGGGAACAAATCTCGTCTACGCTGGTGTCCATAACAACGGAGATCCTTCTCGAGGAATTCCCAAGCGTGAGTTCATGGTGATCAGAGACGCGTGGAAGGTCCAGCTCAATAATTACATCGCCGAGAAGGCCCTTCAGATTTTAACTCAGTTTCTTACTAAGGGTCGACGATGAATCCGGTGAATCCCAAAATCATCAACGGTCAGCAGATCAAACAAGCAACAATCGATGGTTTGTTTCTGTCGAGTCCAGGTGAGGATATCGTTCCCAAAACACTCCTTCAGCTCTCCTCAATCCCAGGATTCGTTGCACTCTTTGGCCCCTACATTTCAGACTCAAGTGGTAACAAAACGTCCAACCAACAACGCTGGGCTGATTATCAAAGGATGGACTGGTCGGTCAGGCAACTTCCGGCAATCAACGTGTTTGAGGCCTCCTCTGAAAACAAAGATTCTGACCAAGCCTTCCTTCGTGGCACAGTGCAGATCCAGGTTTTTTGGCCACCGAACATGCGCCGGGAAGACCTGGCCAGAGTGCCTGCAGCATTTAAGGGTGTGCTCGAGAACTTTTTCTCCAGCGATTACGTTGGGAACATGTTGGACGAGCTCTACTACATTCAAAGGCCAATGAAAGTTTATGGATTAAACGAATACGGAAAAACCCTGACATGGTCGCCAAACGTCGAGGGTATCGTCGAGGATGAACTGGTCCCTGTGACTATCCTTGATGTTCAGTACCGAATAGATTTAAGATCTTGGTACAGAGCACTTGAGTTCATGAGAAGAACCAAGGGTCAACCTTTTGAAGTGACCCTGGAACCTTTGGTGGAAATTTTGGGCGAGTATGACGGACTCGATCAAGATGAAGTGAGTCAGATTGTCGTCGCGGATGATTTTACAGTTAATACTTAAAGGAGTTTACAATGTCACAAACTATCGACACCATCGGCAACCGACTGACCCCCAGCGTTCCGTTGCAAATCACTTACGGAAGTCAGGCTCTGGCCGTCGGCCGAAAGTTTGCGACTCTCTTTGCCCACATGGCGGCTTCGGGTGGGACCGGAATGCCCTACCAGGTTTACAATGTCATCAACGTCGGTGACGCGGCTTCGGCTCAGGCGGAAGTTGATCTCGTGGCCGGATCAGGATCTCAGGCCGGAAAAATGGCCGCAGCTTTTGTGAAATCAAATCAATTGTCTGGAAATGCGAATTTCCCGGCATTCCGAATTGTTCTTCTGGCTTTTTCAGACACGAACTTTGGAACAAGCAACGTGGCCTTTAACGGGATCATGAATCTTCGAAGTGACCTTCTGGTCTCCTGCTACCCTGCTGAAAATGCGGCGATGCTTTTACAGCTTGAAAATTTGGCCATTACCCTCTCGGGTCCTGACCGCGACCTTAAAGGTCAGTTTGGTTCATTTGTTCAATTGGCCTCCCTGGCCCCTCTGGCGACTCAAATCGCTTTTGATATCGACTCTCAGTACGTCATGGTTGAATCTCTCCCTGACTCAAACACGGCCCTTGTTGAACAGGCCGGCGTTTTGACTGAAGCCTCAAACGTCATCACGGGCCTAGCCTCAGCAGTTGGTATTTATCCTGGCGCTCAAATCTCAGGAACTGGAGTTCCCGCGGGTGCCCTGGTTGGTCAAGTGACCTCGTCAACCGTGACCATGGTCGACTCTTCGGGCAACGCACTTCCCGCGGCGGCAAGTGAAACTTCTGAGTCGATCTCTTTCCAAAACGTGGTCAGTCAGCCTCCTGAGCTCGTGGCGGCGGCGGTGGCGGCCGGAAAACTAGCCTCTGTCTTTCCTTACGTTCCTTTGGCTAATGTGGTTTTGGGTGGAATCATTCCTCCCCAAATCGCAAGTGACATCATCGATTGGAATCCTTCAGGTGAAAGTGAAGCAGCCCTTCAGGCGGGTCTGTCTCCTTTGACCGTAGATCCTGCGGGTGATGTGGTTTTTATCCGCACTCGAACCACTTACACCACAACCCCTGCCAATGTGACTGTGACTTCGTACTTCGATTGGCAACAAATCGTGACCCTGTACGACTTCCGTGAAGTGGTTTACCAGCTTTCGCAAAACCCTCCGTTCAACAACAACCCCGGTGGCACACTGGCGTCGGCTGATGTTGCGGCGGCATTTAAAGATGAAGTCTTGCGGGAAGCTTATGCTTTCCAAGCACAAGGTGCATTCCAGAACGTAAAACCAAACGCCACAAAATTCGTGGTTCAAGTTTCTTCGTCTGGTCGGTTTGATTTCTACATCCCTTGCGAAGTCATCCCCGGATTGTACGTCATTGCGGGAAACATTCAGGGCGTGGTCTCGGCTTCTTCGTTTACAATTTAATTAGGAGGATTTCATGGGCGTTTTATTCATTGATCGGGGCCGTATTACAATCAACGGAACTGAAGTCCTCGACATCGAGAACATCACCCTGAAGGTTTCTTACGGGACCAAGTATGTCCCGACCATGACGACCAACCGTCGTCATAAAGGAACCGTTAAGGGAAATTTGGACATCAATTTGAGTTTCTCAGTGGCCGTTCAGTCGACCCTTGGGACCCCAAAGCTAGAGTCCATTGATTACAACTCCCAAGACGTGGCCCTGACTTTTGCTCACGGAGCGGACAGGTACACTTGCACGGGTCTTGATTTTGTCGACGCCGATCAGTCCGCGGGTGGCGTGGGGTCTGAAGGTAAAAAGGCTTTCAACATGTTGGCCCTAGACATCATCGACCAAGTCGGGAATTCTGCTCTCTTTGCAACGTCTTTAGGACTTTTGACAACGTAAGCTAGGATTTTGAATGGGCCACGAAAAACATGAGCCAATTGAAACAATCGAGGACCGCCTTGCGAAATTTCGTGAAGGCGCTAGGTACGCCGGATCCCTTTCCTTTCGAGGACAGGTCGTCCACTTCAGAGTTTTGAGCAGATCTGAAGAGATGGAGATCAGACGTAAGGCCATCACGGCCTCCATGCATTATGGAGGGGATGAGACTGAGAAAAACAATTTCATCCAGATGTCGACTCTTCAATTGGCCAGTACACCAGTTGGCCCTAGTAAAGTCCCGAGTCTTCCGATTGCACTTTTGGATAAGATGACCAGTGATGAGCTCAAGTTTCTTTATGATGAGTACATCAAAATCATGGACGACGCGAACCCGTCGATTGAGAGAATTGGGACTGAAGAGTTCCGATCTCTCGTAGATCTGGTAAAAAAAAACGGGGTGGGGTCGAGAGACTTATCTTTAAAGCAGCTCAGGGCGATATTTATCGCATTTCAGGATTTGATCCAGCGAGTGGATTTCCAAACCTCACCGATGGACAGCTCCTCTGGTGGGCAGTGATGAACAGGGCCGTCAACGATCTCGAGGCTGAAGAGCACGAGAATCGAGTAAAAGAGGAGTCGGCGCAAAAAAGGGGATAGACCGTGTCTGATACCAAATTAGAAATGGATCTTGACCCCAAAAAAGTCATCGCCTCCATGGCCGAGCTATCAAAAAAAGCTCAAGAGTTGGCCGATAAAATTGAAGAGTCTCTCGGCAAAGAAGCCGTCAAAAACTTCAAAAAACTAGAAGATCAGTCAGAACAATCATCAGATAAAATCTCAACCATTTTTCGTAACCTCGGGAACCGACTCAAAGAAGACATGAAGAGTTTTCTCGGGGTCTCGGCCCTCGCTGAGGGGCTCAACATTGCCAAGGATCTAAAATCCGGGGCGCAACAAGTTTTTGAGATGGAAAAAGCTTTTGACCGACTCAACACACGTTTGGGATTATCGGTTGATAAAATGAATGACTTCAAAAAATTGGTCGCCATGCGGGTCGCAGGGACTGGTCAGAAATTGGAGGACGTTCTTCCTGGTATGGAAAAAGCATCCTCTAAAGGTGGCGTAAAAGACACAGCACAATTGGCCAACATCGCCGAGACCTTGGGTCAGGCCAAGGGTATCAACAAAAACGAAAACACCGAGACACTGTCTGACACCGTGATTGAGATCCTTCAGAGACAAGGACAAAAGGTCACCTCTGAGTCCTTCAAAAAAACTCTGGATGCCCTTGAGGGTGGACGAGTGAAGGGGGCCTTTGGATCGGCCAGTGAAGTGGGAGACGTGGTCAAAGACATGGCCGCCGTGGCAAAAAAATCAGGCATGGGCACGCGTGAACTTGCGGGTTTAGCCGCCGTGGCCTCAAAAGGTGGCGAGGGTTCTGTCAATATCTTAAAACAACTCATGCAGCAGGGAGCAACCGTTGGTGGCCAGGAAAGATTGAATTCCACCTTGGGAGTTCAACTTTTTAAGAACGGAAAAATGGATGCCTCTCAGTTGGGAAAAATCGACACCGGAAGATTTGGTCAGTTTTCAGAACAGGCCATGGAAGGTGCGACGGGTCTTCACGGTTCCTCAGGTGCTGACCTGACACGACTGGCCGCGTCTTTTAAAGACAACATGGACGATTTTTCCAAGGTCGCCAGCGGGGCCAACGAAACTGCTGATCAGTTTGGAATCGCTGCCGACAACTTCAGCACAAAATTTGATCAGTTCAAAGAGCGACTCAAGGCCACCGTCATGGTGGTCGGTGATGACCTGTCCAAGGCCGTCAACGAGTTCATGAAGGGAAACACCAAGGGTGGGATGAACTCTCTCGGACAGGCCGGCGGGGCCCTCTGGGAAAACAAAGGGGCCATCGCGGGCGGGGCCGGACTCATGGGTCTCTCAGCCCTTCTCATGGGTGGTGGCGCGTCACAACTTTTGGGCAAAATTCCGGGTGGTGGAATGCTCAAAGGAATGGCCGGAGGCGAGCTCGCAAAAGCCGCGGGGGCTACTCCCGTTTATGTCGTCAACGCTTCAGAAATCGGTGGTGGTGGGGCCATGGCCGGAAGTGGGGCAATGGGGATGATGGGCAAGGTCGGTGGTGGATTTGCGGCCCTCGGTGCGGGTATCGGGGTGGGGGAGCTTCTCAATCACTGGGAACCATCTAAGAGACTCCTAGACTCGGTCGGCGATAAGGCCTTTGACATGTTTGGTCCCGACAAAAAAGACATCATGTCGTCTGCCGAAGGAAGTGCCAATGCGGTAGGAGCCTCGCGGTTCAACAAAGAAAACGGAACCAACCTTTCGGCCGAAGCGTTTGCCAAAGCCGTTGAAACGGGAACACTTCGGGCCATGATGAAACGACCCGTCCAAATGACCAATCCTTCAAACGTGAAAGGGGTGAGATAATGGCTCTTAACGACATCATCAATTCAATCTCGAACATCTCAAACCCTTACGGTGCTCCCTCAAAGGGAACCTGGAATCTTCAACGGTGTATTTTTCAACAACTTTCAAACGGAAATGTTCAAAAGTCCGTTGTTCTTTTTTTTGAACAACGAGGGGCCGCGGCCTCTTCCGGGCAAATCGCCGAGAACATTCAGAGCATTACGGCCCTGGATCAGGTGGCCGACGCTGGTGGAAGACGTCTTGCGATTTACGAATACCCTTACCAAGACGGACAAGAACTCTCAGACATGGGTCGAAAGGGTGAGGTTTTCACTTTTAACCTCAAGTTTTGGGGTCTTCAGTACCAAGAACGCTTCAATGACTTTATTGAGAACGTCACCAAGTACAGTGGTGATGCTCAAATCATTCACCCGGTTCGCGGAGTGTTTCCGGTCAAGTTTCAAAACTGGGATTTCGTTCACAGGTTTGACGAGTGGAATGCCGTCACGATCAAAGCCGTTTTCATGGAGGACAACTCTGTCCAACTACAAAGTCTAAACGGCACAGCCCAAACCACGGCAAAGTCGACGAGTATTGATCAGTCCATCAGAAACTCTCTTTCAAAACTGACTCAGTACCAATCGGCAGTTCAGTCGGCTCTCTTTGACGCCACGGCCATTTTGCTTTTACCAAAAGCCATCCAAAATGCCTTGAGCCAACGCTTGACCTCGATCACCAACGCGGTGGCAGGATTTCAGGCCCAACTTGCGGCCACTTTTTCAAACAACGCGACGATCAATACTCTGGGGGCTCAAGCGGCATCGGCCGGTGTCAGTCTTATCAATTTATCTTCAGGCACGGTCCCCAACGCGGGAAGTACCACGACGAGTAATCTTCCCCCTGTTTTACAGGTGGGTTATGACCCGGCGACGACAGCCTTGATCCAATCTCAACTGAGTTCTTTTTTGAATGCGAACCAGATCACGACTCAGCAGGCCGTTTTTTCGGCCAACCAACAACGGGCTGCGATCTCAGTCGCCATCGCTGAGGCGGAAGCAAACCTGGGAATTTACAGCTTTGATGTGGTTTTTAATTACCGTCAAATCGCCGTCATGATCCAGGACGTGACCGAGACTTGTATCTCTCAAGCGGTCACTCAGATCATTTCCTACACGCCAATTATTCCCATGAGTCTTCGTCAAATCGCCTTTGCCAACGGTTTAGCTCCCGACAGACAAAACGACATTGAGGCTCTAAACCCGTCACTTCCTTCGGTGAATCGGGTGGAGGCTGGGACCACGGTCCTTGTTCCTGCTTCATGACCCAGACTCCAATTGAGCTAGAGTTCATCAGTGCTTCGGACCCCCAAAGTCCTTCACAAAAAATTGTGACTTTCACAAGTTATCAGTTTGAGAGAAACATTCTTTCGCCAGGATCTGCCTTTCGGTTTACGGCACCAGGGGTTTCGCGTGATACCAGAATGGCGATCAGGTCAGGAGACTTTGTTCAAATTTTTGCCAAAACAGGAACAAACACTAGGTTACCCTTAGCCGTTGGGATCATTGATGAGACGGACACTCACATCACTAAAGACTCTGTCGAATATGTGATGACCGGACGAGATGTCCTGGGTCAACTTGTGGATAATGCCGCCACTGATTCAAACAACAAAATTATTTATTTTGAGAAGGCAACACTTAAAACCATCATTGGTTCAGTCCTGGCAAACACTCGGTGCCCAAAAGGTTTTAATATTTCAAATGCCCCCAACTCATCTTTCCTTTTTTCTTCGAATCCTGGTGAGACAAAAATCAACGCCCTTCAGAGAATGCTTGAGTTTGCCAACCTTTTGATTTGGACTTCTGCCGACGGGATGATCCTTGTGGGTAAACCCAATTTTGCCCAACCGACCTCTGGCGATCTTCTCGCCCAGTATGACGGTCTTGAGAACAACATTCTCGAGTGTCGTGTTCAAAGAAACCTCAACCAATCAATTCGTCAAATTGCGGCCCAACTTCAAAGTCTCAATCAAACTGATCCCGGTGTGGCGACCATGATCAATAACGACCAGGATATGCAAGAGGTCATCCCCACTGGTGTCGGAAGATCGATTTACACCTTCTTTGATTACGGAAATGGTGGAGACACCGTCAACTTGATCACGCAGGTAGGAAATCAAAGTGGAAACTACAATCAAATAGGTAAAGAATTTGCCCGAAGACAAATTGCTCGTGAAAACATGAACGTCATCAAGGTTGAGGCCGTGGTCACTGGACATGTAAATAGTTACGGCAGTCTTTATGACATTGATCAGACTTACAATGTGATCATTGACGATGAAGAGTTAACTGAAACTCTCTACTCCCACCATGTAAGTTACGAGTTGACCAAGGACCAGGGTATTCTTACTCGCCTTCATCTTTGTAGGCTGAACACCATTGTCAGTGGATCGGCGGCAAGATGATGACAGAAATTGAGTTGATCAGACTCATTCGAATGGTGATCAGGGAAGAGTTGGCCCCCATTGCCATGAGTAAAATCATTGGCAATGCCGATCAAATGAGAACGACCTTCCAAAGGACCGCAACGGACTCTCAGTTTTCTAATGCCCGAAACATCCAACCTTTTGGTCTGGGTTCGAGAGCTCCTGTCGGAACCGATGCCCTTTCCGTTCCGATTGGTGGGAACGCGACCCACGTCAATATTGTAGGACACTTTGATTCCAATCGACCCACCATGGAAGACGGAGAGACGGTTCTCTACGATGCTTTTGGGCATGTGATTTACCTCTCTGAGTCTAAAGTCCAGTTGGGATCAAAAACCGCTCAACACCCGGTCCCATTGGGAGATGTGCTTCAGACATTTTTAAATAACTTTTTAACGGCAATTTTAAACCATACTCACGAGGGCAATTTGGGATATGCGACGGGGACACCCATCAATGCCAGTGACTTTACCTCGATTCAGGCCAGTCCGATTGAAGACGGAACGATCAACTCGAGTATTGTTTTTACGGAGTAATTTATGCCGATGAACGGATCCCAACTGGGAACTGAAATTAAAGGGGCCATCGAAGCGATCTTCGGTGCTCCTGCGGATGAGGAAAAACTGGAAGAGTTTTGCAACGCGTTGGGAACAATGATTGTCTCTCATATCCAGACAAACGCGATTGTGGAGCCGGGGAGTTTTTCAAACGGTGGTGGTCCAGTCGGGGGCACGGGAACGATTACCTAGATCATTGGATTTTTGGCTGTTACGATGGGAGGCGAATGCAAAACTTACAGATGAACCCTCTAAAAAAGGATTACGTTGTCGTCAACGGCTCTCCGGTGCCGAGCGATTCTATTTTAGATAAGGCCTATTTTGCACTCACCATTCCCCAGGGCCAATGGCTTTACTCGGTCCCCGGCCAAGGATCTCTCCTTTACACCCTCGAAAACCGATTGAGAGATCAAAATTTAGAGGTAACTTTTTCTTCGATGGTGAAAAACGCCATTGACACTCAATTGATTCAAACGGGCCAAGCGACGGCCGTTTCTACCCAGAACACCGAAGCCACACCGACAGGGAGTGCGAATAACATTTATGTGACCCCGGCCGCCACCACATTGTCCGGTCAGCTAAATTTCTCAGGAGTCTGATAAATGCCCACATTTCTTACACCCAGTCAGTGCGCGACCCAATACTTCCAGGTTTTAAAGTCCATCAAGCCTGATTTGAATACGAACGACAACAACTCTGATTTTGTGATCAGGGGAAAAACCATCTCAGGGGTCGTTTCCGGTCTTTACGGAGACTTGGGAAAAATCAACAACGATCCCTTTATTTCAACGGCCAGGGCCACGGCTCTGACCATCATTGGACAAGACTACGCCATTCCCCAACAACCAGCCACCCAAGCCAGTGGGTCCGCTGCGGTTACTATTTCAGGGACCAATGGAACTGTGATCAACCCAGGGGATCTGACATTTCTTTACGCTCCCACAAATATTCTCTACACGAACACGACGGGTGGAACCATCGTGGGTGGGGTCTTGACCGTTTCGGTTCAGTGTTTGGTCGCGGGTCAAATTGGAAACATCGCCTCACCCGACACTTTTACGGTGGTGAGTCCTCCGACAGGGGTGACGGGAAACGCCGCTATCGTTTCAACCATCGGAAATGGTTCAGATGCGGAAACAACCGATAGTTATCGTTCACGTCTTTTGACTCGTAGGCAAAACGCTCCTGCGGGAGGAAATGAAACCGACTACCCTGAGTTCGCCTTTCAAGCGTCTTCGGCAGTCAGGTCTGCCGCCATTTACCGATTCGTTCGAGGGCTGGGAACCGTTGGTGTTTATGTGACGGCTGGAACCACAAATATTGACGCGGCCGTGACCGCAGGCGAGTCCGTCGTTCGGATTCCAACGAGTGATGTAATCAACACCATTCAAAATTACTACAACGCGGTCGTACCTCTCACGGACTGCCCTTTTGTTTACTCACCGACTGAGCTCGATATCAACGTAACCGTAAACGTGATTTATGCCGCAGGACTGACGAGCTCAAGTGTTCCTTCGGATTCTGTGAACAATCCTTTGGGTTTGACCTGTCAGCAGTTGGTTCAAAGGGAAATTTCTCGGGTTCTTTACAAGTACGCCGTCGGCGGAAGACCTCTTCCCGGAAAATCCGGTGGGTGGGTTGTGGCCGCTGATCTTGATGATGGGATTGACGTTTATCTTTCGGCCGTCCCCAATCAAAATACGGGTGTTTTAAATGGGATCATTCCCATTTTGTCTGACTGGCAAGTTCAACCCTTGACCGGAACGACAATTGATTACCCGATTGGACAAAACCAATTACCTGCCCCAGGTACAATAACGGTGGGGGCAATCTAATTGGGATTGAATCCTTATTTTCTTAATACCGAACAACTCCTGGACATCCTCCTAGCGGAACTTCCTCCGGGAGTTTACCCACAGGATCGTGCGAACAGTTCGGACGTGACCAAGATCTCTTACTCGAGTGCAGAGCTCAGAGCGCACGCGACTCTCATCGCCGGGGTTTATCTTCAGGCCAACAATGTTTTTAACAACTTCTTTATCACAACACTGACACCAGATGGTCTTGCTCAGTGGGAAAAAGATTACTTTGGAGCGATTCAGGATTCTTCTTTGAGTTTTACCGAAAGACAACAAAACCTTTTTGCCAAGTTTCGGGCAACGGGTGGACTTTCGCTTCCCTACATTACATCGATTGTGTCCGGAATTCTCACTCCCGTAGGTTTGACCTTTGCCATTTTACCTCTGAGTGGTCAGGTGAACACAAATGGAGACACCGGAACTTGGATTTTGGGTTACTCTTCTTTGGGTCAAAACACTTATTTGGGATCACTTGACCCGATCATTGGTGAGCAATCTGGATTTACACCCCTTGATTGTTCGCTGAATTACACTGCGGCCGGGATCACGGCGGACCAATTGGCCGACATTCAAGAAACGGCTTATGCCTACGAGGTCCGAATTTACGGGAACGCGGATGCCACGACCTTAGCTTTACTTGACAAAGACTTAACTAAATTTGAGCCTGCTCGCAGCACTCACATCATCTTAAATAACTCGACACCACCGGCAACCCCGACGTGATGAGAGTCGCTGAGTTTTGGAGGACTTATTTTACAGCGTAACTGGTTACAACTTGATAGGAAATTAGTCGACAAAACTGACCTCGAGTACACCGTTCAGGGGATGCAGGATCTTTTAGATCTCTACTCAGTCGCCCTTTACGGTCCTGGCGTTTTGATCTCTTCACTTTATCCAACTCCTTTTACGATCACCGGAGACACCGGGGACATGGGTGTTACGGTTGGTGACGGGATTGGTTTTGATACGGTCGGGAACTTCACCTCAATCATGCCTAGCCTCACCGGATCACCCGTCGCGACGCCGGCCGTTGGGGACCCTTCAAACCCCCGATGGGATCTTTTGGCCATTGAGTATCGACAAGTCGGGGACACCCTGATTCCGAAACCCTCAGATCCTTTGACAATGGTGGACCTCAATCTTCATGACGACTTTGCTTTGGTCATCGTCCCAGGAACGGCATCGGCAACACCAGCTTACCCGACCTATACGGGTCCAGGTTTTGTTTTGGCAGGCCTTCAGGTTCCTTCTGGGGCCACGATGGGAAATCAAATTCTTATCGATTATTCTCAGAGAGTTTTTTCTCGATTCGGATTCTCTCAACAACCCGTTTTTGTCCAAGAAATTCCCACGGGCAATGTCGACGGAACCAACCAAGTGTTCACTTTATCGCAAACACCCATCACGACAGGGTCTTTGGATGTTTACAAAGACGGTGTGAAGCTTGGGGTGTCTCAATATTCCTTGGCCGGAATGTCAATATCGATGTCTTTTGCTCCCAAATTGGGAGAGGTAATTTGGGCCAGTTACGTTGCGAATTCTCCAAACTCACAAAACCCCCTTCAGGCCGTCACCGAAACTCCGGCCGGAACCATTGATGGGACCAACCTTAAATTCGTTCTTGCACAAAAGCCCATTTATCAAGCGGCAACCAACGTCTACATTGACGGTGTTTGGGTTGATCCGGATGTTTGGGGTCTGGTGTCGACTGCGGGAAATCAGTCTTACATTTTGTTCACCAACGGCTATCAACCTCAGCCTGGGGAAGCTCTTGAGGTTCAATATTGGCTTTTTACTTGGCCCAATCTGACCGCTGTTCCATCCACAAGTGGTGGTGGCGGAGTCACCCGAGAGATTCATGGAAGTTACACCTCGCCAATTGCAATTGACCCGACGGTGGGACTTGTTCCCTCGTCCGCTGCCGATCAGACGTGGTATGTGATTCCAAATGAACTCGGAACACAACTCATCACGGCATCTCCGGCGATTGCGCCCGGCACGACCATTGGCCAGAGAGTGGTTTACAAAGGAACTGACCCGGCGAACTGTCTGGAAATTCCTAGTGCATCTGGATCAGGAACAAATCAGAATGGGAGCTGCACGTTAACAAACAATCAAGCAATTGAGTTCGAGTGGGACGGGGTTGCTTGGAATGAAAACACAAGGAGACTTTAAGATGAAGAATCTATTAATCGTCATGATGACGGTTTTCTGCGCAGTTTCACACGCCGCGACGACAACCACCAAACAAATCGACACCATTCAGAACTCTACGGGTGGCACCGCCCTAGCAGTTCCGTCCGTAGGTGCGGCAATCATCTCGGATTCGGCAACCCAAACCCTTTCAAACAAAACCCTGAGTGCTCCCGTTTTAAGCGGATCAGTCTCAGGAACCTACACCCTCGGTGGAACTCCCAGTTTAGCGGCTTCGGCCCTGACTGGAACACTCGGTGTAGCAAACGGTGGTACTGGCGCAGCATCTCTGACCTCTGGTTCGGTGGTTGTTGGTAACGGAACCTCGGCGGTCAGTCTTGTGGCTCCGAGCACCACGGGGAACGTATTGACCTCAAATGGATCAACATGGATCTCTTCACCCGCTTCT